>JGI12316J15310_10000067_pt224 | contig 51928 bp, 44 predicted proteins | sample MarCyaLeptolynsp_FD_15310 | JGI IMG/M metagenome (IMG submission 15310) | reverse complement strand
AGCGTCGATCCCAGATCATCCTCCAAAAGTTGGAGCTGTTTACTAACAACTGCTTTAGAGACCCGCAAACGCGAGGCCGCCGCCGTGATCGTGCCTTCCTCTGCAATAGCAACAAAGTAGGCGAGCCGGTTCAGGTTGTCTGACACTACTGCTGTCCTCGTTTCGAAAGCACATTAACGAGATGAATTTTCATTGTCAGCTTTTAGTTGATTTAGCTTATCCAAAGTTTGTCTTTTGGTGACTGGTGCAGGCGCTTAAGTTCGCTCCGACAGTTGAGACGCATTTTGGAAAAGGCCAACGCAATGCTCCGCCGGTTCATATACATCTACGACACATATTGCGGCTGGTGTCGTGGCGCACACCCCATAATCGCGGTGCTGATCGAAAGCGGCGCTAAGGTGGAGATGCTGCACGTTCATCTCTTCCAAGGCATAAATGCCCATCGGATGGCTGATGGTTTTGGAAAGGTGGCGCTCGCCCATGACACGCGGGTTGCCGGACTGTCAGGGCAGGACTTTGATCAGCGCTACGTCGACCAAGTACTCCAATCGCCGACGGAAGTTCTTGACTCGACATTTACGGCGTGGGCTGCCGCTCTCGTGCACGACCAAGGTGCTGGCGCAGAAATCAAACTTGCGCACGATCTGCAAAACCAACGCTACATCGAGGGCGTCTCTGCGCAAAACCGCGCGGCTGTTGAAACCGCTCTCGCTGGGCAAGGTGTGACCTTAGCCCTTGAACACGGTGCGGAAGTCGCCGCGCAAACCGCAGCGCGGGCCAGAGAGGTACTAACAGACCTCAACCTGGGCGGCGTCCCGCAATTGATTGTCGAAGAAGCCGGACAGCGCAGAGTCCTCTCCATCGCCGACTTTTACAAAACGCCTGCCGCTGTGACCGCTTTAGCCAGCTGAACGACTCACCTGCTACGGAGAAATTACCATGAAGAAAATTTCCGACCTTTACACCTCGTTTCGACGCCTGAATTTCCCGACCCAAATTTGGATGATGCTCTTACTCGCGCCAGCAAACTTCCTCACATTTGCACTTGTGGACGGCCCGCTCGGATTGATCATACCGCTTCTGTCGATGCTTGGTTTCATTCCCAACCTCGGTATCGCTTGGGTGCAAAGCGGGTTTTCTTCTGTGTTGGCGTTCCCGCACCTTGTGTTCTGGACACCACAGGTTCTGATCTTGGGGAACTACCTCGCTCAGACACCCTCAGACAACAGCTTCGCTTATATCGCCTATGCGCTGATCTTTGTCGTGAACACAATTTCTCTCCTGTTCGATACTCGCGAGATCACGAGATGGTTCGGCGGCCAAAAGAGCATTGCTTAACTTCCTTCCTCCCCAACCCCCTAGCAAATGGAGAAACCCTGATGACCCGACTGACACGACACACCGTTGAGACAGCACCAGAAGCATCAAAAGACATGTTGGCTCAGACCGAAAAAGCTTTTGGATTTGCACCTGGTTTGTATCAAGTGATGGCCGGTGCCCCTCAACTGTTCCAAACTTACAGCGCCATCCATCAAGCCTTCCAAAAAACCAGTTTCAACGCCAAAGAGCAGACTGTTGTCTGGCAGACCATCAATGTTGAACATGAATGCACATACTGCGTCCCGGCACATACGGCGCTTGCAGGTATGATGAATGTCGATCCAACCCTCAATGAGGCACTGCGCAACGAGGCACCGTTGAATGACGCCAAGTTGGAAGCCTTGCGCACCTTCGTACTCATCGTTGTACGCAATCGTGGTCATGTGACACAAGCTGACTTGGACACATTCTATGCAGCCGGATATGGCGAGCAGCAGGTCCTTGAGGTCATCCTCGGCGTGGCACAAAAGGTTTTGAGCAACTACACCAACCACATCGCACAAACACCTGTGGATCCTGTATTCGAGCAATTTTCGTGGGCTAGAAACCGCTCAGAAGCAGCCTAAAATTTGTTGCGGCAATCGAGTCCTGAAACTCCGTTGCCGCAGCATTGATTGAGCGTTTCCGAGTGGCGAGCAGTCAGCCTCATGCCGTTTAGTAAACACTATTTCTGTTAACGGTATTTATCCGGCAAAACGGCGGCACTCCCTCTCATTGCGGAGCCTCTTTTGTTCTCTCTCAGACTTTCGGCTTTGCCATTCACAATCGTAGCTAATTCTGTGTGCTCGCACAGGCCTCTGTCTAGCTGCCAAAAGAAGCACAAAGCAGACCTTCAAATTAGAAAAAAGAAAGACCGCTTGGTCCGCGAAGCCGCCGTTTGATTTCAGCGCAGCAAATGTCTGGTTAGAGCCCAAAGTACCGAACGCGGCAACCAGCACCAACGTCGGGGATGCGCAGGAAGCGGACTTTGCAAAGTCTGGCTGCATTGGTACAAATCTCAGTTGGTCCACCTACAGAGAGCCGATTTAGCGCACATTGCGATTTGGCTATGATGTCGACGCCTTTATTGCAATTGACTGCTGGAACAGGTCTGAAAGGTACTCCGTTGGAGAGCCGTCGTCGGTCAGTAGGTCTTGCGTAGTGCACTGAGCAACGTGACCAAGTAGTTGTCTTTCTTTCTGATACTCGAACCCTATGAAGCAATGGTCTGCTTGCAGATGTGCATTCTCTATCTCACTACTGAGGTTTTCGTCGATAGGTGTCTGCGAGTCGTGATCAGCCCCACTTGAGTGGTCCGTTTTGGTTGTTAGTGCATGATTGGGCTGCGGTCCATCTGGATTATGGTCTCCGGTGCCGGCGGTCGGTATCCCAAGGCGCTGTGTGGACGCTTGGTATTGTAGTGTTTCCTCCATTGTTCAATCAGGATTTGCGCTTCCTTCAGGCTATGGAAGGTTTCTCCGTCTAGCAGCTCATCTCGGAAGCGGGCGTTGAAGCTCTCGCAGTATCCGTTCTCCCATGGCGAACCTGGTTCGATGTATGCGGTCTTCGCACCCGCAGCGTTGATCCAGTCCCTGACGGCTTGAGCAACGAATTCCGGCCCGTTGTCTGATCTGATGTAGGCTGGAACACCTCGAAGGATGAAGAGATCTGTCAGTACGTCAATCACGTCGGTGGAGTTCAGCTTTCGCTTCACCCGGATTGCCAGGCACTCTCGGGAATACTCGTCCAGGATGTTCAAGGTCCGGAAGGCCTTTCCTTCATTGGTTCGGCAGTGCACGAAGTCATAGCTCCAAACATGATCGGGATACTCTGGTCGCAGCCGGACACATGATCCGTCATTCAACCAGAGCCGCCCTCTCTTTGGTTGTTTCAGTGGCACTTTCAGCCCCTCCCGTCGCCACAGCCGCTCGACGCGCTTGTCATTCACATGCCAACCAGCATCTCTGAGCAATGCAGCGATACGCCTGTAACCGTAACGGCCATACTCACGGGCAAGTGCGATCATGTCCGCCACAAGACGTTCTTCGTCAGCACGTCCTGTTGGACGTTTCCTCTTCGTGGACCGGTGCTGACCCAGAACACGACAGGTTCGGCGCTCTGACACGCCGAGATGCTGACGAAGGTGATTGATGCAGGCGCGACGACGGGCGGGGCTCAGAAGTTTCCCTTGGCGGCCTCTGACAAGATCAACTTGTCCAGGGTCAGGTCAGACACTGCCTTGCGCAGCCGCTCGTTCTCTTTCTGAAGGCGTTTGAGTTCTTTCAGTTGGTCGGCTCCCATCCCACCATACTGCTTGCGCCAACGGTAAAAGGTTTGCTCTGTTATGCGAACCTGCCGGATGGCATCAATACGCGGCATTCCCTGGCCGACAAGGACTTCAACCTGCCGCAACTTCGAGACAATTTCTTCTGGCTTGTGACGTTTCGTAGCCATTTTGATCCTCCGTTTTTCTAAACATAACGATGGACCACTTCAAAGGGGGAGGAACACCTCCTCGCGGGTTGCGGGCATGGTTCTGGATGCGAAAAACTGATGCTTCCCGTCCCTAGCGGAAAAAAGAAACAAAAAGCCGGAACTGTCTTTTCGGCGCGGACCCTCACCGTGTGAGTGGGACGCGCGTATCACCGCGGTTGGAGTGCAAAGAACTGAAAAACTACGCGGGTTAATTTCTAGCTCGCTATGCAGCAGTCAAGTGCGGCAAGAACACCGCAAGACTGGAATTGGCAATAAAGCCTCCGGAACGGACCATAGGTCTGATCGGAGGCTTTATTGCGTTTTGGAACACTGGATCACCGCAAACTACCCCGAGTGAAATCATTAGCCGCAGCCGAATTTTCGAACAACTCAGGACTAATACAACCGCGTCCAAAAACCGACCCTTGACGCCTCCGCTAGCGACGGGAAAATCTGATATACGCGCCTTATCCAAATCCTAAGACAGAAAGCAGGATCAAAATGAACACAAAAAACACACGCAGTTGCAATACGAAAAATATTCATGTACGTATACAAAAAAAATACAGAAAAAGGGAGGGACGTTAAGATGGCTGCACCAAAGCGCAAACAACCGCACAACATCTACGACAAGCTGCGGTCAGACATCTTGACGATGAGCCTTCGGCCTGGCGAAGATATCGACGAACAAGCGCTTGCGGAGCGCTATGGCATCTCCCGAACGCCCATCCGGGAAGCCTTGATCAAATTGTCCGCCGACGGGTTGGTCGTTTTCGGGGAGAAACGCGGCGCGCGTATTACTGTTCTCATCATTCCAGATCTTCCAAGATTCCTTGAGGCACTCGACTTCAATCGTCGCGCCGTGTGCCGGCTGGCGGCATTGCGCCGACATGACAATGAGCTCGAAGACATCAAGTCGGCCTTCGCGGATTTCGTCGAGATGGCAACCGCCAAGGGTGTTGGAACAGACAATCTGAGCAGCCAGGTCGCTGATCTGGAGATGAAACTCTACGTTCAAATCTCCGAATCCGGACACAACAAGTATCTCACGGATGCATTTTCAAAACTGCTGACCGTCGGTCTTCGGATGATGCGGTTGCCGTTCGCCTATTCTCCGCGCGATGGGCAGACCGTCCAAGCCTATGTCGAACACCTCATCGGCCAGCACAAGAAACTGATCGACGCGATCGAGGCCGCAGACCCGGATCGGGCGGAGGCCTGCGCCGCCGACCTGCACCAAACATTGGTCTCAAGGCTTCGGGAATACAACGAGGAAAACCTGCTCGGAGGCGTCTCCATGCAGCAGGTGACGAGCTAGAAGGGATGAAAGAAACTCCATGTTAACCGCTGACAGCCTCCAGGGGGTCTTCACTGCTCTCGTCACACCGTTCACCCAAAGCGGTGATCTGAGCGAGACGACATACAAAGACCTGATCAACCGCATGATCGGGTCCGGGGTGCATGGTCTCGTGCCGATCGGTGGTACAGGAGAATTTTTCTCCCTTTCAAAAGACGAGCGAAACAGGCTCGTTGAGATCGCGGTGGACGAAAGCGCTGGCAAGATCCCGGTCATTCCGGGCGTCTTGTCGACAGGATTCCATGACGCCCTGGAAACGTCACGCGGGTTCGGCGAGCGTGGCGCCGACGCGCTCATGGTCATCACGCCCTACTACACCCCTGGCACACAACAGGGGATAGAGGACTACTTTCGTCGCTTGAGAGATAAGGTCGACCTTCCGCTCCTTCTCTACGAGATTCCTGGCAAAACAAATGTGTCCCTGAAGGCGGAAACTGTGCGCTCGCTGGCAGACGACGGCACGGTCATCGGCATGAAATATTCCAGCTACGATGTGGCAGAATTTATACGGGTCGCAGCGCTCTGCGCCGACAAGATCAGCATCCTGAGCGGGGAGGAGCCGCTCTTCGCGACCCACCTTGCCATCGGTGCGCGCGGCGGGATCTTGACCACTGCCAACCTCTTCCCGGAAAAATGGCTTTCGATCTACAAAACCGTTTCAAAGGGCGATTTTCGAGGGGCTCTCGCTCAACAGGCGGCTCTCGACCCACTCCTCCAAGTCGCGTTCTGCGAAGCCAATCCGGCGCCACTGAAAGAGATCATGAATGTGGCAGGGACCTATTGCGGACTGCCACGGCTCCCGCTTCGCGAAGCGACGCTGCAGACAAAGGCAAGAATACGGACCGTTCTCGCGTCGATGATCCCGGACCTGAAGATCGCAGAGGCCTCATAATGGTTTCTGGTCTAATCGCAAAACTCAAAGACATTGTCGGATCAAAAGGACTGATCACAGACACCTTTGATATGGCCCCCTTTCTCGAAGATTGGCGCGGCCAAAAAAAGGGTGTCGCCGAGTGCGTCGTTTTGCCTACGACAACGGCGGAAGTCTCAGCAGTCATGAGGCTTGCCACTGAACGTGAGATTGCGGTTTATCCCCAGGGCGGCAACACGGGCCTCTGTTACGGCGCCGTGCCTGCGCAGGTGGGTGTCTGCATCATTCTCTCTTTGAACCGCATGCGAAACATACGTTCTGTCGATCGCGCCGCAGGGTGTATCGTTGTGGATGCGGGCGTTGTTCTTGAGGCGGTTCACGATGCTGCCCTGGACATCGGAAAGAGTTTTCCCATGCATCTCGGCAGCGAGGGCACGGCCCAGATTGGCGGCCTGATCGCGACCAATGCCGGCGGCACGAACGCTCTGCGCTATGGGACCATGCGAGACCTCGTCTATGGCCTTGAGATTGTGCTTCCCAATGGCGATATCCTCTCCGACCTCGAACCGCTTCGGAAGAACAATGTCGGCTATGACCTCAAACACCTCTTTATCGGCGGGGAGGGAACCCTCGGCATTATCACGGCAGCGTCGCTGAAGCTTCACCCGGCGCTCCGATCCGACGCCCATGCCTGGTTGGCGTTTGATGATCCGGCGAACGCGGTTGAGCTTCTGGAAAAGCTTCAGGACCAATTCGATACATCCCTGATCGCATTTGAACTTCTGTCCAAAAGCCAGGTCGATTTGGTCCTCGGCCACGTCCCGCGCACACGCCAGCCATTCGACAGTCTTCCAGAGTGGTCCGTGCTGGTCGAGTTGGGAGCACCCAACCTGGCGCGTAACCTTAAAGGCGAGCTCGAAGACTTCCTCGGTGAACATTTCGAAACGGTTTGCCTGCGAGACGCCGTCGTCGCGCAAAGCGAGAGCCAGGCGGAGGATTTCTGGCATGTCAGACACTCGGTCTCGGAAGCCAACAAGGCCATGGGGCGCGGACACACCCACGATATCGCGGTCAGGGTCTCGCAGGTCCCACAATTCCTGAAATCCGCCGAGCGTTTGCTGGCCGAAAAATTCCCCCAGTCCTACCCGGTGGTCACGTGCCATCTTGGCGATGGAAACATCCACTACATCGCAATGTATTCGAAGGAGGACTGGGAGGGGATCGCGGACAAACTAGGCTTGACCGATGAGCTCCAGAAACAAGTCCACGACATTGCAAAGGGTTTGGGCGGAACGTTTAGCGCAGAACACGGCATCGGACGAAAGCTCACTGGTGAGCTGAGGCGACTGGGAGACGTAAATCGCCTCTCCGTGATGCGTAGCTTTAAGGCAGCGCTCGACCCGCACAACCTCATGAACCCCGGAATTCTCTTCGAGGATGGGAAGCAAGCACCGGCTGAGATCATCGCGGCCGGCAGCAGCGGAAGCGCTTAGCGCTTTTACAGAGACCAGCTGACCGGGCTGGCATCCAGAGACACCAGCGCGATCGGCGCGAGGAACTTACGGTGAAACAACGGAGGAAGACATGACAACACTTACGAGAAATCTAATCCGCCTTGCTGCGGGAGCCACCTTCGCGCTAGCGGCTGCCTTCACCACACCCTCTCTCGCGGATACGACCGTCATCAAACTCGCCCATGGCGAGTCGGAAGGCTCGCTCATCGACGATCCCTACTGGGCCTTTACAGAAGTCTTCAACAGCGCGCTTGCGGCCGAGACCAACGGACATCTGTCGATTCAGGTCTTTCCGAACAAACAATTGGGCGACTACGAGTCTCTGACCCAGCAGGTCTCGCAAGGCATCATCCAGATGGCGGCCGGTGTGAGCGCGGGCAACCTATCGAGCTACTTCCCAAGCATTCAGATCCTGGAAATGCCATACAGCTTCTCCAGCACCGAGCAGGGGCGGCAGGTTCTGAACGGACCTTTCGGCCAGGAGCTGTCGGACGCGGCCGCCGAAGCCAGCGGCGTGCGCATCCTCTCCTACCTGCCGTCCGCCTTCCGCAACTTTTCCAATTCAGTGCGCCCGGTCAAAAGCCCGGCTGACATGAAAGGTCTGAAGATCCGCGTGCAGCCGATCCCGATCCATCTGGAAATCGTTAAATCGCTTGGCGCATCTGCAACACCAATCGCGTGGGGCGAGCTCTACAATGCGCTGCAGACAGGCGTTGTCGACGGCCAAGAGAACGCTCCCTATACCATCCTGCTTGCCAAGCTCCAGGAGGTTCAAAAATACTACACGCTCGACCGGCACCTGCTGAACATGCCGATGGTCATCGTCAATGAAGAGTTCTACCAGGGATTGGACGATGCCGAAAAAAACGCTCTGCAATCCGCAGCCCGTCAGGCGAGTTTTGCGATGCTTGGGATCATCGCAGCGAAAGAGTCTCAGGATCTGAAGGCGATCGCCGAGGCCGGTGTTGAAATCTACCAGCCGACACCGGAAGAGTTCCAACAGTTCGTGGACGCGACCCGAGGTCCAGTTCGGAAGGTTCTCGAGGAGAAGGTTGACCCGGTCTGGTTCGATAAGCTCGACGCCGCCATCGCCGCGACCAACACGAACTAAGCCATTGTGACCGATGCGATCCGTCCCGGGAACACCGGGGCGGATTTAGGGGGAGGTTATGAGTTTGATACTTAAGATTTCGGAGATGCTTGCAATAGCAGCGTCGACGGTCGCACGCATCATGTTGATCTGTGTGGCCGCCATGTTGGTTGTGCAAGTCACGCTCCGCTACTGCTTTTCCTACTCGCTTCCCTGGCCGGAAGAGGCCTCGCGTTATCTCATGATCTGGGTCGTGATGCTCTCCGGGTCTCTGCTCGTCAAAGACAATCAACTGGTCCGGGTGGATTTTCTTGATGGGCTCTGGCGGGAGAGTTGGCTCGTTTACAGGAACCTGGTCTTTCGCCTGTTTCTAGCGCTCCTGTTGTTCCTGATGGTCAAATACGGCTGGGACCAGGCCCACTCGTCTTTCAACCGCACGACGACAGCGCTGCAGATCTCATGGTTTTGGCCCTATCTCGCAATTCCTGTCGGCGCCGCATTGATGCTCGTTCAGATGGTCGCCTTGACCCTGAAGGAGTTTGCATCGCGCTCCAATCCGGCAGATCTCATCCAACCTGAGCCTAAGGAAATGCTTTGATGGGCGAACCTCTTCTCTTCGTCATATTGCTCATGATCGTGTTGCTGTTCCTCGGCAGCCAGGTCATTTTTGCGATCGGTTGTGCGGCTGTCGCTTACTTCTTCATCGCGCCGGGGATGCAGTCTCTGCTCCCGATTTTCGTGCACAAATTTTTCACCGGAATGGATGTTTTCATCTGGTTGTCGATCCCGCTCTTCATCATCGCCGGCGAGATCATGACCGAAACCAATATGACCGAGCGGTTGCTGAACTTCTCGCGACTTCTTGTGGGGCGAATGAAGGGGGGGCTCGCCTATGTCAACGTGGTCGGCTCCATGCTCTTCGGCGGTGTCTCGGGATCGGCGCTTGCCGACATCGCTGCCCTCGGTCCCGTCGAAATCGATATGATGAAAAAGGACGGCTACACGCCGGAATTCTCCGCGGCGCTGACCGTCAGTTCCGCCGTACAAGGCCCGATCATCCCCCCCAGCATACCCCTCATCATCTTTTCGAGCCTCACCAACACGTCGGTCGCCGCTCTCTTCCTCGCGGGCGCCGTCCCGGGCGTCATGTTGGGCCTTAGCTTGATGATTGTCGTCTTTATCATGTCACGAAAAAGGGGCTTTCCCGCAAATCCGATCGCCGGCCTCAATCTCAGGGTCGCCTTTCAGATCATCATGAACGCCTTCTGGGCGTTGTTCATGCCGGTCATTATTATCGGCGGTATCGTTTCAGGCGCGTTCACCGCGACCGAGGCTGCATCCGTCGCCGTCGCCTATGCGCTGATCATCGGCCTCTTCGCCTTCAGAAATCTCACGCTAAAGTCGTTCTGGGCCATTCTGGATCGGTCCGCTCGGACCACAGCGTCGATCTACCTCATCGTCGGGTTCGCGACCATCTTCAGCTGGATCATGGCCAACGAGCGGGTACCATCCGACATTCAGGCTCTGATCGCCGACTGGGGACTGTCTGTCTGGGTTCTGCTGCTGCTTCTCAACCTCTTCTTTTTGATCAACGGTCTATGGATCAGTGACTCCGTTCAACTGCTCCTGTTCGCCCCGCTGTTCACACCTATTCTCCTGACCCTAGGCGTGGATCCGATCCACTTCGGCGTGATCATGACCATGAATGTGATGATCGGATTGCTCACACCCCCTTACGGACTTGGGCTTTACCTGGGCTCGGCCGTAAGTGGTGTTCCGCTTGGACGTATCGTCAAGTCCAGTCTGCCGTTTCTGACGGCCTCGCTGATCGTTCTGATGCTGGTCACTTACATCCCTGAGCTTTCTCTCACCTTGCCAAGATACTTCGGATTTGCGCAATGACCGACGAACAAATCTCCGTTTTCTCCAATGCATGTGTCGTGGATGGCTCTTCGGCCGAACCTTACTGCGACAAGCATGTTCTGGTCCGAAACGGAAAGATCGAGGAGGTTTCAGACCATCCCCTTTCCGTGTCGGCGGGTCACACTTTCGATCTGAGGGGCAAGACCCTGATGCCTGGCCTGATCGATTGTCACGCACACGTCGTGGCGACAACGGTGCGGCTTGGTGACAACGCGCTGTTGCCAGATTCGCTTGTGACAGCAAAAGCCATCCACATCATGCACGGCATGCTGATGCGCGGCTTTACCACGATCCGCGACCTCGGCGGAGCTGACTTCGGGCTCCAGACGGCGGTTGAAGAAGGCCTGATCCTGGGACCACGACTTGTCATCTGCGGCAAAGGCTTTTCCCAGACTGGAGGCCACTCCGACTTTCGTGGGCGGTATGACACCCGCGATACCGCCTACTTGCAGACGAAACTCGGGGCGATGGGCGCCGTGGTGGATGGCGTGGAGCCCCTGCGCAAGGCGATCCGGGAACAAATCAAGGGCGGTGCCCAGTTCGTGAAGCTGATGGCCAACGGCGGCGTCGCATCCCCTACCGACCCGGTCAATTTCTTCGGCTTCTCGCGTGACGAAATAAGGATGGCCGTCGAAGAGGCCGCCATGGCTCAAACATATGTCTCAGGCCATCTATACACCGCCGAGTCTATCCTGCGGGGCATCGAATGCGGGATCGAGTGCGTTGAACACTCCACGCTGGTGAACACGGAAGCCGCCGAGGCCATAAAAAGTGCGGGGGCCGTTGCGGTTCCAACGCTTGTCATCTTCGAGGCGTTACATCGCGAGGGCGAAGCCCTAGGCCTACCAGCCGAATCTGCCGCCAAGATCGACGGTGTTCGCCTGCCCGGGTTGCAGTCCCTGGAAACACTCAAGACTGCCGGGGTGATCATGGGCTATGGCACCGATCTGCTCGGCGAACTTCACAAATACCAATCAGAAGAATTTCTCCTTCGTGACCAGGTGCTCCCAACCCACGAGGTGATCCGTTCAGCGACGCTGGATGCGGCCAAGGTGCTGCGTATGGAAGGGCAAATCGGATGCATCGCGCCGGACGCTTTCGCAGACCTGATCGTCGTCGACGGGAACCCACTCACGGACATTTCACTGTTGGCGGACCAAGGGGCGCATATCCCGCTCATCATGAAGGGAGGCGCCATGGTCAAAAATGCCCTGAATTAGATCGCTTCAGCTTTCGAAGGCCCTGACGCCCGCGGGACCCCCTTATCGACGGTCAGCAATCACGCTCAATGTCGGACACATCTGAAAACCGGGAGTACATGCTATGTCTATCAATTCTCGACATCTGAAACTATCGGCGTCGCTGGTAAGTGCCTGCCTGTTTTTGACGGGTAGCGCCAGCCTCGCAGACACTGTGCAATTCAATGCCAGCAATTGGCAGCCAGAAAGCACGGCGCTCGTGAAAAACGGATACAAGGAATGGGCTGAAACCCTTGAAGATATGTCCGGCGGGACCCTTAAGGCCAAGGTCTTCAACGGATCCGTTCTGTTGCCGCCGGCGGCACACCTGAGCGGTGTGCGCGACGGTATCGCGCAGGTCGCTTTTCATGCCGGAACATACACGCCCGCCGACATTCCGCTCGACAATATTTTGGCTCAGCTCGCGTTCAACTACTCTGACAATTTCGTCGCCACCCTCGCGGTGACCGATATCAATATGAACAATCCGGAGTTGCTCGCGCAGTGGGACAATCACAACATCGTCTTTGGTGGCGGGTTTGCGACGATCCCGTACCGGCTCTTCTGCACGACGCCGGTCACGACGCTGGCAGATCTGGAAGGCAAGAAACTTCGCATGCCGGGATCTGTGCATTCCGACTGGGCCAAAAGCATCGGCGCGGTCCCCGTCAACGTTTCGTCTTCTGAAATGTATAGCGGGCTCGAAAAGGGGCAGCTGGATTGCGCCTCAAACACGATCGAACAGCTCAAGACCAGTTCTCTATGGGACGTTGCAAAACACACAACACTGGTGGAACTTGGCATCTATTACGCTGGCTATCAGTGGGGCATGAACAAGGACTTTTGGACGGGTCTGACCGATGAGCAACGCCGGATCATGCTTGACTCGTTCGCACAAGCCATGGCCCGCGTTATGATTGGCTACGTCGAAGCTGGCGAAACCGTCATGAGCGAATTGGCAGATCATGGCGTGACCGCGCATGAACCGGCCGACGATCTGAAACAATCGATCTCCGACTTCAAGTCAAATGCTACTGCCTCCGCCATCAAGGTCGGAGAAGAAAAATTCCAGGTCGAGAATGCGGCCGACCTCGTCGCCGAGTTCGAGGCGACGGTCGAAAAATGGCAAGGCTTGATGGATGGTGTCGACCGTACCGATGATGCTGCAGTCGCAGCCCTGATCAAGGCGGAGATCTACGACAAGATCGACGTGTCCACCTACGGTCACTGATCCGCGCGGAGTCTGGCGGCATCCTCCGAAAACGATCCCGGAGGATGCCGCAGCACTACCTATTGGGGGGGGCGTTTTTATGATCACGAGGCTCATCGGCACCGGGGCAAAACTTTTGTCCTACGTCGCGGCACTGTGTCTCTTTCTGATGATGGCGCAGATCGTATTGGACGTGGTGATGAAATACGTCTTCAACGCGCCGATCGAAGGGAATCTGGAGGTCGTTTCCTTCTACTACATGGTCGCAGTGGTGTTTCTGCCATTGGCCATGGTTGAACTCAGGCACGAGCATATCAATGTCGACCTGTTCTTTCTGATGACCCCGCGCGGGGTTCAAAAATACGTCTACGCTTTTTCCTCGATCCTGACTGCGTGCTTCTTTGGCATCCTGACATACCAGACCTTCATCGACGCTGTGAACTCGACGTTGACGGGTGAGGTCATGATGGGAACCAATCTGGTTTCGATATGGCCGAGTCGATGGGCACTGCCCGTAGGAATGGGACTGATCTGCCTGGCAACCCTAAATCACGCCTGGCGCGCGGTCTTCGAACACGACTTCGATCCGACCCCGGCCTCGCCTGACCTCCAAACCTGACGATGATTGAAAGTTGCACGTATGGATAGTTTGACAATCGGCTTTGTCGCTCTGGGGTCCGCCCTCTTTCTCATGGCGATGCGGGTCCAGATCGGTGCGGCCCTGGGCATTGTGTCCTTTCTCGGTATCGCAGGCATTCTTAATTTTAAAGCCGCGTTCGGCATCGTGACCGCCGTCCCCTTCCATTTTGTCGGAGACTGGAACCTGACAGCGGTCCCGATGTTCTTGCTTATGGGATATGTGGCTTCGTCCGCCGGCCTCACATCAGGTCTTTTTGTCGCTATGCGATTGATGCTGTCACGCCTTCCGGGCGGGCTGGGCGTCGCAAGCGTTGGTGCCTGTGCGTTGTTCGCTGCGGCGTCTGGATCAAGTGTTGCGACATCATCTGCCATGGCGCGCATCGCCACACCGGAAATGCTTAAATACAAATACGACCCTGGTTTGGCCAGCGGTGTCGTTGCGGCTTCAGGCACGCTCGGATCGCTTATACCCCCAAGCATTCTGATGGTTCTTTTCGGCTATTTTGCCGAAGTATCGATCGCGAAACTGTTTGTGGCCGGGTTCATACCGGGTGTTATTTCGGCATTGCTCTACATGGGTATGATCGTAGGGCGCTCCGTTGCAGATCCGAAACTAGCACCGGCCCTGGATGAGCACCCTTCCGCAGGAGAGGTGTTCGCGGCAATGCGCGAGATCTGGCCCCTTCCCGTGCTCATCGGGGGCGTTCTACTCGGCATTTTTACGGGCATCTTCACGCCGACGGAGGCAGGCGCCGTCGGCGCGCTCTTGGCGATGATCATCGCATTCACGCGAGGCAAACTGACCCGCGAAGTATTGAGTACGGCGTTCTTCCAAACTTTGAGTGGGACCGCCGGCATCTTCATGGTGGTAATAGGAACCGTGTTACTTACGCGTCTGGTCGCACTGTCTGGTCTCACCGACTTTATGACAGATGCGATGCTGGCCTTCGGTACCAACACGATCCTCCTCATCCTCATGATCGCGATCATCTATGTGATCTTGGGCATGTTTGTGGATTCTATCGGTTTGATGCTGCTGACCTTGCCCATTCTGCTGCCCATCGTCCGGGAGGCGGGCATGGATCTGATCTGGTTCGGTATTATCGTGATCAAACTTCTCGAAATCGGCCTTGTGACTCCTCCGGTCGGGCTGAACGTGTATGTCATCAAAGGTGCCCTCGGCGAGTTGGTAACGCTGCAACAGATTTTCCGAGGCATCTGGTGGTTTATCCTCATGGACATCGTCGCACTGATTATAATCGTCGCGATCCCGCAGCTCTCATTGTGGCTGCCGGGATTGATGCAATGACACCCTCACGTCGTCAGCAACACAATGAGTCCGGAAAGAGCAGGGAAGAACCTGCTACCAACGCCGAGTGGGTCATTGTTTTTGCGGCTTTGACTATTTTCCTGGCCCTGATGGTCGCTTTACAGGCGCATGAAAAGACACTCGTGCCGGCGGCTGGCGAACTCCCATACCCATCCTCGCAGTCCTCCGCTGAAACTGCCATCAGATCGCCGGTTCTGATGGCTTTATTGTTTCATTCCTGCTCCGCTTCTCCATGCAAGATCAAAGTGTCGCCTGATGACAAATAGGTTCTCTAATTGTTGACACTCCACAATCAAGTGGAAGCGTATGTTTGGCCATTTGTTTTCAAAGGTAAGGCATCAGTACCGAGAGCATGAATGAGATTCAGGCATAATAAGCACCTCACCCAACCGTCACCACTAATTCGCTCGTCGCTTGAGGCACAAATTCAGTAAGACAATTAAAAGAAATCAATATGCTAACCAAAGCTAACTTCGCCAAGAGACATGGAGTTTTTGCCGATGCATATCGGACTAATCGGAGGGATAGGGCCCGCTGCAACAACACACTACTATCGGCTTCTGCTTGAGCGCATAGACGACATTGAACTTACAATATCTCATGCCAGGTTGAAGACGCTTGGTCCGAACGTTGCTGCTGGGAATACTCACGCACAAGCTGCAATTTTCGCCAGACACGTCGAAAAACTTAAGGGTGCAGGCGCCGAAGTTGCGGTCGTCACTTCAATTGCAGGTCATTTCTGTATCGAGGCGCTTATAGAGCTCTCCGTTCTGCCCATCGTTAACGCACTGGACAGCCTTAAAGCTCACTTTGACAAACATCGGTTTGAGAGGATCGGAGTTTTGGGAAACCAGAAAGCGATGAAAAGCCAACTATTCGGCATGATTGATACAGTGGAACTCGTGGCGCCGCGCGAAGATCTAATTACACCCGTCAGCAATGCGTATACGCGGATGGCGCAGCGTGGAAGCTGTAATAGTGACGAGCGTTCGCTTTTCCTTGAAGCCGGGAATGACATGATATCACGCGGTAATGCGGACGCAGTTCTTCTCGGCGGCACCGATCTCTATCTGGCTTTTCATGGTCAAGATGTTCACTATCCGCTTATAGATGCAGCATTGGTTCACACAGAAGACATTGTGCGAATTGCGCAGGGTGATGCGTAGGAAAGTGTTCTGAAGGACAAAATGTCTTATTCCGCAATCGGTTTTGGTGTTTGATCGTTTCTGATCTCGAAGTTTGGTGGTTCACAATTGTAGTACGAGCAAGGCAGTCAGGAAGTCGGCGGGCGCTGGATAAGGGAAGCAACGCCCACCGACAACGCGGCCAGCTTTTCAGGTAAGTGCTGACCAACCCAGATAAATCTTCGGATGTAGCATTCTCTAAAACCTCAAGATCTTTGTTCCAGCATACTCTGCTGTTGCACCCAGAATCTCTTCAATGCGGATGAGTTGGTTGTATTTGGCCAACCGGTCGGAACGTGACAACGAACCCGTTTTGATTTGGCCGCAATTGGTGGCGACCGCCAGGTCAGCGATGGTGACGTCCTCGGTCTCGCCCGAGCGATGGCTCATCACATTGGTGTAACCTGCGCGGTGCGACATATCGACGGCCTCCAGGGTTTCAGTGAGCGAACCAATCTGGTTTACTTTCACCAGCACGGAGTTCGCGACCCCTTGCCGGATCCCGTCCGCCAGGCGGGATGGGTTTGTTACGAATAGGTCGTCGCCAACCAGCTGCACCTTATCGCCGATCGCCTCGGTCAGCGCTTTCCAGCCGGCCCAGTCGTCTTCGGCCATGCCATCCTCGATCGATTGGATCGGATAGATGGCGCAAAGATCGGCAAGGTAGTCGACATTTTCCTCAGAGCAGAGGACCTTGCCCTCACCCTTCATATTGTATTTGCCGTCCTCGAAATACTCGGTCGAGGCGCAATCGAGCGCCAGATAGATATCCTCTGCAGGCCTGTAGCCTGCTGCTTCAATCGAAGCCAGTATGAAATCTAGCACCTCGGTAGTTGACGCGAGGTTCGGTGCGAAGCCACCCTCATCGCCGATCCCGGTATTGTGACCGGCGGCAGATAGCTCCTTCTTCAGTGTGTGAAACACCTCCGAACCCATACGCACCGCCTCGCGCATGTTTGCGGCCGAGACCGGCATGATCATGAATTCCTGGATGTCGATCGGATTGTCGGCATGTTCGCCGCCATTGATAATGTTCATCATTGGCACCGGCAGGACCCTTGCAGAGGTGCCACCCACATAACGATAGAGCGGCTGTCTGGTGAAATCGGCCGCCGCCTTGGCCGTGGCAAGAGAGACGCCAAGGATCGCGTTGGCACCAAGCCGGCACTTGTTCGCCGTGCCATCAAGCTCGATCATCGCGGCATCGACGGCCATTTGTTCTGTCACGTTCATGCCGGTAAGCGCCTCGGCGATCTCCCCGTTCACGGCCGCGGCAGCCTCCAGCACGCCTTTTCCCTTATAGCGGTCCGGATCCCCGTCGCGTTTTTCTACCGCCTCATGCGCTCCCGTCGACGCGCCCGACGGTACGGCCGCGCGGCCCATCGTGCCGTCTTCCAAGGTGACGTCGACTTCCACGGTCGGGTTGCCCCGGCTGTCGAGGACTTCTCTGGCATGGACCTTTGCGATCGTGCTCATTGGTCCGCCTATGCCCCCAGATATGCGATTTTCAGCGAGTCAGTGCCGCCGGATTGACCGTGCGTTGAACCCGACGTCAGGACCACGGGTTGTTCGGGCTGGATGATGTCTGATGGTGCCAGGCTTTGGGGTATGCGACCCTCCCGGCTCGACCGGAATTCTTCGACACTGGTGCTAACGACCGGCGTCACGCCCCATACGAGATTGAGCGGCCTGGCGACGGTCTGCGAAGGGCATACGGCAAGGATCGGAACGTCACTTCTAGTCTTGGCGACCCTCAACGCCGAAGCGCCGGTCTCCGTATATGTGGTGATGCAGCACGCGTTACGCAGCTTGGCAAGGACGGCGGCGGCGCTGGCGATCGACCCAGAATCATCGGGTGCATCGATAAGCGTCATATCGAGCCTGTCGCGCGAGGCGGAGGGCACGCCTTCCGTGGCAAAGGCGATAGCCGACATGGCCGCAACCGCTTCGACCGGATACTCGCCGGCCGCGCTCTCCGCCGAGAGCATCACCGCATCGGCCCCTTGCGAGACCGCGTTTGCGACGTCCGAGGTTTCCGCGCGCGTCGGCAGCGGCGCGCTGATCATGCTCTCGAGCATCTGGGTGGCAACAATGACGGGCTTACCCATCGCGCGTGCTTTCGAGACCAGTGACTTCTGGATAGCAGGCAACTCACGCCAGTCACATTCCACGCCCAGATCGCCCCTGGCGACCATGATCGCATCGGACCGGCAGAGTATTCGGTCGATGTTCTTGACGGCCAGCGGTTTCTCGATCTTGGCAACGATCTTTGCGGTGGAACCGACAAGCCTTCGGAGTCGATCGATATCCTCCGCGGTCTGAACGAATGACATGGCGACCCAGTCAACACCGAGATCCAAGGCGAACCTCAGATCCTTGTTGTCTTTTCCAGTGATCGCACTGACATTCAGAACCGTATCGGGAAAGTTCACCCCCTTGCGATCCTTGAGCACCGCGCGGTTCAATGCTTTTGCCGTGATCGTGGAGGCATTAGCCTCGATCACGCACAATCGGATACGCCCGTCATCGATCAGAACCATGTGGCCGGGCTCGACGGTTTCAAATATCTCCGGATGGGGCAGGGGGACATCATCCCCCTCCGCCTCCTGTCCCGCGACAAGGCGGACCGTGTCTCCGATCGCCAGCGCTCTGTCCCCCCCGGGCACCACGCCGATGCGCAATTTGGGGCCCTGTAGATCGGCCAGAATGGCGATGGAACGACCGACATCCCTTTCAACCGCGCGAATGTTGCCATGAACCGTCGCGTGATCCTCGTGGGTTCCGTGACTGAAATTCATGCGGAAGACGTTGGCCCCTGCGTCCACAAGCGCGCGGATCCTTTTTTTGGTGTTCGACGATGGCCCCAAGGTCGCAACGATCTTCGTCTGTCGGGCGCGGGAAGGGTTTTTGTTCATTATGTTTTTCTTTCAGGCGTGCTTCAGGATTATGGCGAGATCCATGACATTGGTTCCGGTGGGTCCCGTGATGATCTGGTCGCCTATTTTCGAAAGGTATGGCGCGGCGTTCGCCTTTCTGAGCGCTTCGCCGGCGTCAACAGGATCAGAGAAGGTGTCACCGTCGAGAAAGGCACCCGCTGCATCGGTCGGCCCGTCGGTCCCATCGGTTCCTGCGACAAGACCGGCGATGTCCCCGCGCTTGCGGAAATATCTGGCAAGCTCCAGGGCCAGAGCCTGGTTGCGTCCGCCCAGCCCCGGGCTTTTCGGAAGAACCACCGTCGGTTCTCCGCCATAAAGATAGAGACCGCAGGGGCCCGTATTGACGTCTCGTGCGATACACGCCGCGACCTCGCCGACATCCGCATACATGGTCTCGGCGTTGATGACGACGTTGAGCCCTCTTGTCGCCGCATCCCGGGCGACAGCGCCGCGTGCGATCGAATTTGATGCGACGATCCGGCTCGAATAGTCGAACCCGGCCCGGGTGGGTCTTCCGGCCAGACCTGAACCGATCACACCGATATCGTCCCCGCACACGTCTGAGATCGCAAGCACGTCGACGCGCGCGCCGCCGAACCCATCAAGCAGTTTTGCGCCCTTGATTGTGGAGATCTCCCTCCGGTGGCGATTGATCTCGGCGATATCCGCGCCCTCGCCAAGCGCTTCCTTGGTCAAATAGATGAGTTCTTCGACCTTGATACCGGGTTTAAGCCGTTCGACGAGTGAAGAGGCCCCGCCGGACAGCAAGATCAGGAGCCGGTCCTCGCGCTTGCTTGTATGGACGAACGCGACGGCGTGTTCACCTGCTCGCAGCGATTCCTCGTCTGGTACTGGATGGGCGGCCTCAATCGGCAGAACATTCTCTCCCAGATGGGTGTCACCAACATGGTTATTCTTCGTAACCAGCAGCGTGGGAACATCCGATTGCCAGTCGTCGGGTAGGCCTTTGAACATCGCCAGGGCGGCCTTGCCCGCGGCCAGGATTTTCGTCGGTCGCTCGATCCTGTGATCGTCAAGAGACGCCCTGACGGCCTCATCCCCCTTCACAGCACGAACGCCGCAATGAAATAGGCTTGAAAGCGTCGTTCTATCTGTTTCGCACATATCAATGCCGTTAATTGGTTTTTTAACATACCAATTGAATACAATAAATCGAAGCTAGTATCAATTATGAAATCAGAAGCGTTGAAAAATATAGCGCTAAATCGTTTGAATTTTTGAATTTTGTATTTCTGCTTGCGGTATTTAAAAAACCATGTAATACAAAAATGGTCTTTTAAAGCCCATGGGAGGAGTTTTCAGTGAAGAAGCTCGCACTAGCGGCAACCGCCGCACTTATCGCCGTAACACCTGCAATGTCAGAGCCCGTCCGTTTGAAGGTGGCGTCTTCGTTTCCGTCCTCGCAGCCATTGCTTGGCTCCTCAGGCGTCGCATTGACTGAGGCGGTAACCGCCATCACCGGCGGCGATGTTCAGATGAAGTTCTTCGAGCCAAACGCCCTTGTACCGCCGTTCGAAGTTTTGGACGCGGTCGGCGCGGGCACTGCTGATGCGGCCTGGACAAATCCTGGCTACAACACCAAGAAAGACATCGCATTCGCGCTCTTCTCGGCGGTTCCCTTTGGGCCCGGTGCAGGGGAATATGCCGCCTGGATGTTTTACGGCGGCGGCCAGGAGCTGCTCAACGAAAAGCTTTATTCGAAATTCAACGTGCACTCGGAAATCTGTGGTGTCTCCCCGCCCGAGACGGCCGGCTGGTTCCGTGAGGAGATAGCGTCACTGGACGACTTAAAAGGCATCAAGATGCGTTTCTTCGGTCTGGGCGCACGTGTCATGCAGAAGATGGGCGTTGAAACCCAGCTGCTGCCTGGTGGTGAAATTTATCCCGCTCTTGAGCGCGGCACGATCGATGCAACCGAGTATTCCATGCCTGTCGTCGATGAGAGCGCGGGATTCTACCAACTCGCAAAGTACAATTATTTCCCGGGCTGGCACCAGCAGTCCACACTCCAGGATCTGATCATTAATCTAGACGTCTGGAACGGGATGACCGAAGCACAGCAGTTGGCAATCCGTACAGCCTGCCGCGCAAACTACACCAACATGCTCGCCGAAGGAGAAGCGATCAACGGCGTTGCGCTCGCACGCCTCGCCGATGAGCACGGAGTGAACATCAAACAGTGGAACCAGGATCAACTGCAACAGTTTGAGGGTGCCTGGGTAGAAGTCGCCAAGGAGCTTGAAGCGGAATCTGAGGTGTTTGCTGAGGCTTGGGCCGCCCTGCAGGAGTTCCAGTCAACCTACAATATCTGGAAAGACAACGCTTACCTCAAGTAAGTCCTGACCTGAGTTGAGCGCCGGGCATCCTTATGCCCGGCGTTCGTCTTTCTGGAGCTTCCAACATGACATTCGCACCTATCTATCGGCGGCTTGACCAGCTGCTCGGGATTATCGCGCATATCGGCGGCGTCGCCATGCTCGCGCTGGTCACAATAACGGTCTACGACGTGCTGACCCGCTACTTCAGCATACCTAAATTTGCTGGCCTCAACTCGACTATGCTGCAGGAGAGCGAATACTGGGCGCATACGATCCTGTTTTCGCTGGTCATGGCCTACGCTTTCACGCGTCAGGCGCACGTGCGCATCGATCTTTTGCGCGACTCGCTTCCAATTCGTGTGAGATATTATTTTGAACTCTTCGGGCTGCTCATCTTCTTGCTGCCCTTCTCGGCTATCGCGGCGCGCTACACCTACAACTATGTCTACATCTCTTGGCGCGACGGTGAAGTCTCCCCCTCGACCATCGGTCTGACCAATTTCTGGATCGTCAAATCGATGCTCCTGGTGATGTTCGTACTTCTGTTCGTCGCCGGCGTATCCCAGCTCTTGAAATGCGTTGACGGGTTGCGCGGGAAGCTCGACGAGCAAACCGAACACGAAACACTTGGCGGGGGGCACTGACATGACCCTCGCAGAAGCCCTACCGCTCTTGATGTTCGCCGCCCTGGCGATCTTCCTCTTCTCCGGATTTCCGGTTGCCTTCGTTCTTGGTGGTATCGGACTGACCTTCGCGTTTATCGCGATCCTGGTCGATCCCTGGCTCTTCGACTGGCCGCAGTTCAACGCCATCCCGGCACGCGTCTACGGCTCGATCGCGGAAAACCTGATCCTCACCGCCATACCGATGTTCATCTTCATGGGCACGATGCTGGAAAAATCCGGCATCGCCCGTGACCTCCTGAACTGCCTTCAGCATCTGTTGCGGCGCGTCCCGGGTGGGCTGGCTCTCTCGGTGGTGATGATGGGCACTATCCTGGCTGCCACCACCGGTATCATCGGCGCCTCGGTGGTGATGATGTCGCTTCTGGCTCTCCCGGTGATGATGCAGAAGAACTATTCTCCCGCACTCGCATCTGGAACGATCGCGGCGTCCGGGACGCTCGGTATTCTGATCCCGCCCTCCATCATGCTCGTGATCATGGCAGACCTTCTATCGAAGTCGGTCGGAAACCTGTTCGTTGCCGCGATCATCCCCGGCTTCATGCTGGCGTCCTTCTACATGATTTACATCGTGATCATTTGTTGGCTGAAGCCTGAGCTCGCGCCGAAACAGAACTCATCGGAAAACCTTGATATTCCAGGCGGCGTCCTGGGAATGGTCCTGCGGTCCTTCGTGCCCCCGGTCCTCCTAATCATGATGGTCCTTGGGTCGATCCTGGCCGGCCTTGCCACACCCACAGAAGCAGCCTCGGTCGGGGCGGCCGGAGCGATCCTTCTGGGCCTCATCAATCTGGTGATCCTTCCAAAACTCGGCGTCAGGGAGATGTCGTTCGGCGATGAAGCCTCCCAGATTGATTTGAACGAAGGACAGTCCGACGGCACCTTCCGTTCTTTCGCGAAAATCGTCTGGAATGTTGTTGAGCGGTCGGCACTGACCAACGCCATGATCTTCGGTATCTTCATCGGAGCGACTTTGTTCTCCTATGTGTTCCGCCAGATTGGCGGCGAGGATGTGGTCATCCATATCTTTGACAGCTGGGGTCTTGGAAGCTGGGGCATCTTGATCGCCTTGATGGTTCTCGTCTTCTGTCTGGGGTTCTTCTTCGACTGGATCGAGATCACCCTGATCGTACTGCCGGTCTTCGCCCCGATTATCGCGAAGCTGGATTTTGGCGATCATGTCGCCGCAGTCGATATGGTCTATTGGTTCGCTATCTTGATGGCGATCAACCTTCAAACGTCATTCCTAACGCCGCCCTTCGGGTTCGCCTTGTTCTATCTCAAGGCTGTTGCACCTGCGGAGATCAAGATCCAGAACATCTACAAGGGCATCATCCCGTTCGTCATCTTGCAGCTCTGCGGGCTTGCGCTGATCATGCGCTTTCCGGAGCTGGCGATGTGGCTGCCAAGAACATTGCTTGAGTAGGCTGAATGAACCGATGCGAGCTCGGCGATCGGCCGCTCCCGAAGCTGGTTAATGATCTTCAAAAGGCGCGCGACGCCCTAAGGTGTCGCGTGCGAACCGACGATTACCGAAAAGTCTTGCTCCTGGATCAGATCGTTCTTAGGCGCTATCGTCGACTGCTGTCTTTCAGGCCGAACGGCCCATGTGGCGCAATCGACTACATTGAGTGCCTCCTGAGGGAACAAAAGCGCTGTGATACATCCTTGTCGTTCCAAGCGATGATTTCCGATCGTATCCTGGCGGTGGTCCGCGCTTCATTGATGTCGACGACAAGCGAATCGGGGCGAAAAAGGGAGGGCACAAGAGAGGAGGAAAAGACTATAAACGACAAATAAGCTGTTTAAAAATATGTACATACGCTCCATAGTATGTCCTACATGAGGGCTTTGTCGATCAAAATTCCGAACGTATCCGAAAGCCTCGAGACGAAACTCGAGGGCCTCGTGCTGGCCGGTGCGTTCTGGCCGGATAAGCCGCTTGCGTCTGAGCGTCGACTGGCAGAGGAGTTCGATGTTTCGCGAACTTCCTTGCGTAACGCCCTCGCAAATTTGAGCGACAAAGGCCTGCTAACCCAGAAGCAAAGGCGTTATCACGTCACCAACGTGATGGCAGATATCCTGCGGCCGGGGTTCTCAGACATTGCCCAGACCGATCCCCTGCACCTTCTCGACTATTGGATCCGCCTCTTTGAGGAGGTGTCGATGCTTTCAAATAAGAAGGCACAAAACAGCGATCAGGTTGAGGTACAACTCTTAGCGAGGCAGTTTAAGCAGCATGTCGTCGGCCAAGACGCTGCGAAGTCCGCCATGGTTTTTGAGCGATTGTGCCGCGCCATATTCGACAGCTGTTACAACTTTTTCCTGAGCCAGACCCACCAAGCGCTGCAAGCGGTCATCGCGCCCTATGTTGCGAAGGCGTTTGAGATACAGATTGCGCACACCGGCAGGCATGCGCCGCTTCTAAAGGCGGCAGATGAAATCGGAGACTATCAGCCCATAGGCATGACTTTGGTTGAGGTGTTGAGACCTGGCTTCGTAGATGGGCCGCTTCCGGTTGCTGAGATTGATGAGTGTGATCCAAACGCCGACCCCAATCAGCTGATCGACGTGACTTTACGCCACGCGGTTTCCTTCGAGGCGGTCTACGAGCTGCGTCTGATCACCGAAAAACATGCTGCGGAGCAGGCCGCCAAGAACGCCTCTAGCGAGCAGATAAAGGCACTCTTGGAGAGTTTGGAACGCATGTCCGTGGTTGCGGACGTCGCGCCGGCCGACTACAGCGCGCTCGATACGAAACTTCATCATATGATCGCCGAATGCACCCAGAACCCGGTGTTCGCTGTCATCGACAGTACCCTCTCTCCGGTCTTTTCGCGAACCACGAACACCTGGCTGAAGAAACATTTGGAACTGCGAAGAGATCAGTCGACCATTCACCTTCAGCATACCGAAATCGTGAAAGCGATTGAGAAACGCGATCCAAGCGAGGCACTCGCGGCGATGGAGGAGCATCTGGCATATGTTTTGCGGAACCTGAGATACCTACGTCAGCAAGATCACTTGCATGAGGTCGCAACGGCGCGGCGTCTCTTGGCTTAGTAGCTGATGCGCATCTGGCCAGCTTTACGCCTGATGTTGCATAAGCAATTTGGCACGGATGTCAAAAGCCTGAAATGGGAGCGCAGCATTGCCCGACAAGGAAGGCTTGTCGCCAACGACACACTCTCACATGTCGTTGGAATGCAGCATTTGCAAAGTTCGAAGTGATGTTGGATCCCGGCGTCTAGGTTGAAGCCGCTTCTGTCGTTCCACTTACTGACTTGTTTAGAACCCTAGTTTCAAGCGGTGTAGTCCGGGCTATGCCGTCTTCTGTGTGTTGTCTACGTCTGCGAGAAATTGCTTAATCTTCATTGTCAGCGAAATGATTTCCCGTCGCACGTTTTCCGCTGTTGAATTTACGGTCAATGCGGATCGGTTTGCGAGCCCAACGCCGGATTGAAGTTCCTTCATCGTTTCGGTAACCTTGGTTGTCGTGTTGGCAACTTCGACAGTATGTGAATGGATCTCCCGCGTCGCTTCACCCTGTTGCATGACGGCCGATGTCATCTCTGAAGAGCGTTCCGAAGCAAGTCCCATCGTCTCTGCGATTTCATCAATGGATTTGACCGCACCCACCGTCGAGTCTTGGATATGTTGAATCTTTGAAGAAATCTCCTCTGTGGCGCGTGCCGTCTGGTTGGCAAGAGACTTTACTTCGGCAGCGACAACCGCGAACCCTTTACCAGCTTCGCCAGCACGTGCGGCTTCGATCGTTGCGTTGAGTGCTAAGAGGTTGGTCTGAGCAGCGATATCTGAAATCAAACAAAGGACATTGCCGATTTCATTCGCCGCAAGCTCAAGCCCTTTTATCTCTTCCGCAGTCGTCGCTGCCCCCTCGTTTGCGACCATAACAGTTTCAGTCGAATCTTGGACCTGCTGACTTATTTGGTCAATCGATGCAGACAGCTCCTCGGCTGCACCTGCAATGACCTGAACGTTCGAACTCGACTGTGCCGCGCATTCTGCAGCATTCGAAGTTATCGCATCGATCTTCCCTGCAAGCTCATCGAGATCCGACGCCGAGCTTTGCATCCCTTTGACCACGCTTTCGACCCGCTCCAGGGCTTCAGATGCCTCTTTCTCAAATCCTTCGATGAGGACATCTACGCGTTCTTGCCGCATCTGTCTTTGCGAATGCTCTTGTTTTCGCTCTTCGGAGAGTTTTAGGTTTGTAATCGCGTTTTCGCGAAACACCGAAACGGCTTTTGCCATCTGACCAGTCTCGTTCTTAAAGCTGGAAAAATCTGATTTTGCTTCAAGGTCACCTGTTGCCAGTTGGTCCATTTCGGTTGTTAGATTCTTGATTGGCCGCGCAATGCTCTGCGCAAGGATCAACCCCACTACACAGAAAACGGCCAGCAGCGTTGCTGTGGAAAGAAGGATGCCGATTCCAGTTTCATTTGCACCTTGGAAAGCACTATCGACAGTTTGAGCGGCGACAAGAGCGTAAGGCGTTTTCCCAATGGAAAACTCTTTCCCAGCACTCAAGTAAATCGCTTCGCCAATGTTAAACTCACCATTGCCAGAAGGATGTAATTTCAATCCAGGCTGAAAACGTTTTTCGTCAGTCGAGGTGACAATGTCGTTTTGCGCCGTCGTCAGGAGCAAATCTCGATCGAACTGTCTAATGCCGGTGGCTTCCAGCGCTTTCGCTACGGAGGCGATGTTGACCGTGTAGATGAGAGCACCTTTGAACTTAATTCCCTTCTTGGAGATGCCATCCAAAATAGGAAATCCGATCACAAATCGAATTGAGTCGTCTGGAGAGTACCGGGTGAGACCCAAGTCAACGTGCTGAGAGTATTGGTCCTTGGAGAAAGACGATTTGATCCCTTCGACCACCTTTTTGATGCTACCCATGTTTGCATCATCGATGGTTTTCAAGAATTCCTCGGATTTCGTCACCGAATAGATGACCTGGCCGGTTTCATCTACAATCAGTACGTCCGAAAGACCAAGGTTCTGCCAGGTTGTGAAGAAACGCTCATGAACCGAGGAGTGGAGCCACGCATAGGCGGACTTGCTATCTTCGCCTGTCAATAGGGCACGTTCCGCGGGACTTGATTTGGGACTTTGAAAGTACTCCGTGACCGGAGACAAGTCTGTGTCCTCAAGGACAGGTTTCAGTTTTTTGATAAGTGCAATTGACTCCGGGCTTTTGCCTTGCAAACGGATCGCCTCGTAAAGCTGATTGAGGCGGTCTTTAAGGACCAAGGCGTTGCGGTTGCTGAGGTATTCAAGCTGAGTTGAAACGTTATGTCTTAGCTCCTTTGTCGTCGACAGATAAGAGAAGGCACCAAGTGTCATACAGGCGATCAGACTAAAGCCGACCGTTGAAAAAAGAACCAACGTTCGAATACTGAAGCAGTTCACGAAGTTACTCAGTCGTTCACCAAAGAAAAACACTGAATTATTTGTCATTTCTATCTCCACCATCCAAAAAATGACCCGGAGACGCTTCCAAGGTCCGACTGTTTGAACAATTATTGGTGGGGTAGACAATTAATCCGTTCTTAATTTGCGAACTAATCCAATCACTTGATTGGTGTAATTAATAATGGAAGTTGCACTAAAAAATGATTGAATGATGTAATAGACTGGTGTTGTTGATCTTCTTTGTCTTAGGCAGGATGATTTACTTTGAGTGATTAAGGTGATGTATCGATTGCCACCTGCAGTCACTGGTTGTTACGGCTCCGGTTTCGGCGCGCAAGAACACAAAGGACTGCAGCGATTCCCGACTCATCTTGGGGCTGAACTGTCCATGTCTCTCATATCCGCCGGTTGTTTTTTCAATCGGCGTTCGCAAATCATCGCGCAATAATGTTCTCATAGATTTCAGAGACCGGTGGACGCTCACATGTTTGAACAAAGGCACTTGCCAAGTTCGGACTGACAACGTCTCTCTCGCACATGATACCCAAAACACGATGCTCGAGAGTGTCGCTGATGGCCAACGCACAACAGCCTAAGTTCGGCCGTTCGGCCCAGGGTTGCCTGATGTTGAGTATTGCGAATCCATAGTTCCGGGCAACGAGATTGTGAATGAGTTGCGGCCACCGGGTTCGATAGGCGACCTCGATCTCCAACCCTCTCTCCTCGAAAGACCGCATGATGTAATCTGAAGCCGTCGGGCTTTCCAATTGAAGCATAGGATGCCGTGATAGCTCCGCCAATGAGACCGAGGTTTTGTTAGCGATCTTCCATCCTTCTGGGACCAACGCATAATAAGGTGTACGCAAGAGCGGTTTAAAGGTGTGTTTTGAAACGCATAGGTCTTCAAACGCGAAAGCCAGATGGGCTCGACCGCTTTCGATGAGGCTTACGGCATCCTCGGATTCGCACTCTACGAATGTGATGTCAACTGATGGAAAATCTCGTTGAAATACTTCGAGGATCGGCGGTACGATGATAGCTGCAATCGAGGCAAAACAGGCAATTTTGATGCGGTTGACGTCGTTGCTACCAATCGATCTTAACTCCGATTCGAAGGCGCTCGCCTTTGAAAGCATCTCTTCAATTAGCTTAAGAGCGTCGCTACCTGCCGGTGTGGTTTGAAGACCCTTTGACGGAGCTCGTGAAAAAAGATCAAACCCAACCTCAGCTTCAAGTGCGTTTATCGCCGCGGTCACGGAAGACTGAGAAATATTACACTCCGTGGCCGCTGCCGAGATCGATAGGTGTTGACCTGCGGCAGCGACATAGCGCAATTGCCTAATAGTGATGTTTTTCACGCCGACCTCACCACTTACGACATTCTTCCACGAAGCGCGGGCGTTCCTCGGCCTTTCACGCCTAAGCGTGAACGCTCAGGGGTCTGCCACTTTTTGACCCGTTGACCCAGTTCCAGGGCTCAAGGAGCAGGGCAAGACCGCGGACGCTCAAAGCAAATCGCGGAAATTGGTGATCAAGACTGATCTGCGGGATGCTCATATTGTTTTGAAATTTCCTTCGAGCGAAGTTTCGCCGCCACCAGCGTCTGGTTGATCAGTCTTTGAAGAGAGTTGTTGTTGTTGAGCGCTTTCAGGCCAGCTTCAGTAGTACCTCCCGGACTCGCGACCTCAGCGCGCAACGCTGCCGGGTCGCTATCCGTCTTGGATAGAATTGATCCAGCGCCAATCACCACCTGTTTGGCAATCTCAGTGGCAGTTTCCCTTTCGAGTCCAATGTTTTGTCCCGACTGTGCCAATACCTCGACAAGCCTGAAAATGAAGCCTGGGCCGCTCCCCGCAAGGGCAGTGAAGGCATCGAATTGGTCCTCGCTTAGTCTTGCGCAAAACCCCAACTTCGAAAAAGCGTCGGTCGCTAAGGTCCTGTAAGATACGTTGACGGCTTCGGCGGCACATATTCCAACCACCCCTTTTAAAGAGCTAACCGCCAGGTTTGGCATGACACGCAAGAGGGAGCGTTCTTGTCCCAGGTATTCGCGGAGAGTGCTCAGGGATACTCCGGCGGCCACTGACACCACGATGTCGCCATCCCTGAATAGTGTCTCGTGTTCTGAAATCGCCGGTGCGACATGTTGCGGTTTCACCGCGAACACGAACAGAACTGGTCGGCGCTCACTCTCGTTCAGGAATGCTGCGTCGCCAATGGATAGGGATGCCTGCTGATCAACGACTGCGAGCCGACCATCGAACCCTCCCGATTTGGTCCAACCATCATAAAGCGACCGACCCATAGCCCCGCCGCCGACGATCAAAATACCTCCACAACCAGTCAAACCATCACCATTTTACAAGAAGTCATAATTGAGGGCGCAAACCTCTCTAACTTGCAATACAAAAAATATTCTAGTAAGTATACAAAAAAAATACAGAATTGAGAAAGAACTATGCAGTCGCGACATCAAAGACATTTAGTATGCAATGTTCACGAGCGTACGCACTCGTTTGCGAGATGAGACTTCACTTTGCAGAAGCCGTCGACAAGCAATTTTGCAAACAAATGCGCGGCGTTTCTCGAAACCCGTTCGGCGAAGCGTTTCACAAATACAAACTTTGGCCGCTCCAGATTCTCCCCGCTGCGAGGCGACAGTTCTCCCGAAACCTTGCGGCCTCCTGGTCGGTGGACGACTTGCGGGCCAATCGTCCACCGACCTCTTTCATTTGGCCATCGCGCGCGTCTTTCTTACATCTGCATCGTTGAAGACGTGGTCGTCCACGAAGGAGGAGCGCTTGTAAAGGTACCTCGGCGAGAGTCGAGGTGCCGTTCAAACCAACAACACTCAAGGTAGATTGATGTGCTCTTCAAATTGCCGGCCTCACCGTTAAATGATGTTCTTTGCGTACTTCAAACTCGCGGTTAACTGCCCGACGGTCGTCGCAGCAGCCTTTCGTCGTGGACATCGGCTTTTCCCAACCAAGGTAAGACCTGCAGAATTGAACTGAAAGCAATGCGTCTCTAATAGTGCTTCTATCTTCCGGCTTCGATAAAAATATATGCAGACCACGTTTGAAGAGTTTATGGAAAGGTTAGCTAAGTGTTTCGAAGAAAAAGATTTTCGCGAAACGATGTCTGTCACACTCACAAGATTTAATATTTCAAAATTTGCTTACGTGTCTTTCGTCAAAACGAAGAGCAACAACCCGAAAGTCATTACAAACTACCCGGACAAGTGGGCAGCGAAGTACCTTAAGAATACCTACCATCGGTTCGATCCAGTGCTTCGTCGCGTGGGCTCATCCGATGAACCGTTCCACTGGCCAACGGAAGACAATGCACCAGATTTAGCGAAACACGGAAGCTTCTTGTTTGAGGAGGCTGCTGCGTTTGGGATTTGCCGTGGCTTCACGATTCCAATTCATGATCGGGGCGGTCAAGTTGCGGCGATGACATACGCTGCGGACGAGGCTGACGATGAGTTTCTCCAAACGACACGTGACAACACACAAGCGCTCCAACTTTTGGCAACTTGCTTGCACATTAAGGCTCGCGACGAAACGTCTAACGCTAAGCTTGTCGACGGCGTTCACCTCACAAATCGGGAGCTTGAATGTCTCCAATGGGCAAGTCGAGGAAAGTCGGCGGGCGTCACAGCTGAGATTTTGGGCATTAAGACCAGAACGGTCAGGTTTCATCTCAACAATGTTCGTCGCAAATTCAATGTCGGTTCCATCAACCAAGCAATTACCATTATGGCCGTATCCCGCCCCGATTTGACCTGGTTACATCGCGACAAGCTGTGAAGGTTGCCAGCTTCAATACACCCTTTGGTTGTTTACGAATGAATTGCTCATTTTTCGGAGGCAATCATGTTGAAACTCATCTCAAAGGACTGGTATCGCGAATTTGCTGGAGAAATCCAGGAAATGCACTTGCTTCGAAATCGCGTCTTTAATGATCGGCTGAATTGGGATGTCCCAGCCAAAGGCGGTTTCGAAATCGATACTTATGATGCTGAATGTCCGGATTATCTGCTTTTGATTGGCGACACTGGTCGTGTGGAAGGTTGTGTCCGATTTCTGCCAACCATGGGACCCACTATGTTGAAAGATACCTTTTCCGAACTGCTTGATGGGCAAAGAGCACCTGAAAGCGAACGCATTTTAGAAAGCAGCCGGTTTGCACTGGATTTACCAGCCAATTCTGCGAAGGCCGAAGCCGGAATTGCCGTTGGCACTTACAAGTTGTTCGCCGGAATGCTCGAATATGCCCTTTCCAAGCAAGCCAATCGAATTGTGACGGTCACCGACGCGAGAATGGAACGCATCCTTCGCAAAGTGGATTGGCCTTTGGAGCGCCTTGGAGCGCCAAAAAAGATCGGAAACACCACGGCAGTTGCCGGCTTCGTCGAAGTCTCAACGAATAGCCTGCAGAACATCCGGGAAAAGGGAGGTTTCCATCAACCTCTTCTTCTAGCGCCCGTGCTTCATCTGGCAAATGCAAGCTGACGCTCGCATTTCCGCCGGCGATGGTCGATCTCCTTGATAGTCCGGATTGGAAATGTCCCAGGGACTATGCGCCATGCCTGACGCTCTCCAGGTCTGCTTGGGCCTGGGAGTTTTTGCGGCGGAACGAAGCTTTTCAAAAGGAGAGATGTCAGTGTGGTGTGAAGAACCTGCGAAAAGATCGCGAGATAACCTCGTATGAGATTTCCGAGGATAGTTTGCTGAAATCCTGGGGGCTGTTTTTTTGCAAACACCCAGAGCGCGTCCGCCAGTGTTTTTTGGCAGCCGTGCCTTTCAGCCAATGTCATGCCCTTATACGCATCTAGCCGTCGGCAACGCGGAAACCAGATGGATCTTGCTCAACTGGCTTGCGACATCACCATTTTACGGTCTGGTCCAGACAAGCATCATGTCCTGCTTAAAAAGGACAACCGTCGTCTCCAGCTTGTTGTGCGGGGAAGAACGGTCATTGAACCGATCCAATTGACCATAGAAGTGATCTGGCCAGATCGAAACGTGAAGAACCGTCTGGCCTCGATTCAGGCCCTTAATCTGCTCGTTCAAACGGGCTCGTTTCCAAAATCATTTGATCCACCAGACCCGCGCTCAGATCGGTTGTCCCTGGTCCTGCAAGCGCTCGACGGTGCGCGCGTCGGCGCATCTCACCGTGAGATAGCATGCGCGCTCTTCGGGTCCGAACGGGTTGACCGAGATTGGTCAGATCCAGGCAACCATCTGCGCGATCGCGTCAGGCGCGCAATAAAGCGTGGTCGATACTTGATGCATGGTGGTTATATGGGATTGCTCCGCTAGCAAAAAGCCGACCCGACCGTTTATCGCGGCATAAGGTGCTTGTATCCGGACGTGAGCATCCAGTTGGCGCGTTTGAGGTGAGCCTCTACCATCCCACGGCTTCGATTTGCATCTTCGGCCGGCACAATTCCAAAAACTGACTTAGCCATTTCCTCGATACTTGCGCCATCGGACGCGAGCGTCAGGAGGCGCATATAAACGGAGAAGTGAGCTTGGTCGTAATCCGTAAGATGGTTGGAGGAGGGGGGCAAAGATTTATTGGCCGGTAAAGATGCCAACGTATGTCCTCAAAGTCTTTGTGTTGCTGGATCGTTTTCGAAACGGTCTCTCAAGAATGAAGTTATAACACTTTGTAGAGTATACTCCGTGGTGAAAAACTCTTCAAGATTGTGGCTTCTTTCGCATGGAGCTACGAGAGGTTTTTGCCCGCAATCTGCGACGCTACCGAAAGCAAAAAGGATTGTCGCAAGAGGCTTTGGCACATGAAGCGGATATTGACAGGACATATGTGAGCGCTCTAGAGCGTGGCAATTATGCTGCAAGTATCGATATGATTTCTAAGCTTGCTCAAGTGCTTGAAATTGAGCCATTTTTGCTTTTGAGGAATGATCCCGAGTGACGTGAGCTGGGTTTTATGATCGGGGTTCAGGTTGAATTTTTGAGCGCCAGTTAAATTGGAGCGCCAGCGCGCCTGCCAGCGCGCACCGGGCGCTCGTGAACCGAGCCCGTCTTTTAGAGCCGGTCTCGACCAATAGGCGTCGCTCCCTGGCGCAATCCTTGTTGAACAGTTTTCTCCTCCTTGACTGAGTTGCTTCGCGCTTCTCATCTGGTCTCTATGTGTGTTAACGTGTGTGGTTGAATTTTGGATAAAATAAGTTACATTATATTGGAATAATGGAACATAGGTTTTCCAAAATGCCCGCATCTGTTAAAGCAACTCCAGCGACCCGAAGAACCTTGCGCGCGCTCGGGGAAAAACTCAAGCGAGCACGCCGATTGCGTCGCTTGCCAATGGAACTCGTTGCCGAACGAGCTGGCTTAACGCGCCCGACTTTGCGCCGTGTTGAGGCGGGCGACCAGAACGTGCGCATGGGCTCCTACCTGTTGGTCATCCAGGCGCTCGGCCTCCTTGAAGGCTTCGCCGACCTACATGATCCGCTCGCCGAGGAACTCACCGACACACTCCTTTCGACGAGAACGCGGTCTGAATGAGTAACATCGACGTCTATCTTGATGCCTATGGCAATCTACGCCGTGTCGGTTTGCTGCGGAGGCACGCGGCTGCCAGGCGTGAGCGGGTGACTTATGAGCACGACCCGAACTGGCTGAACTTGCCGGAAGCTTTTCAATTCGACCAGACACTGCCCTTGACGCGAGGCACGTTTTCGCCGCCCGGCGGACAGGAAATGTTCGGAACACTCGGCGATAGTGCACCTGACACCTGGGGGCGGGAATTGATGCGCCGCAAGGAGCGCCGGGCCGCGGAGCGGGAAGGGCGTCCCGTCCGGACTCTCCATGAAACCGACTACCTCCTGGGTGTCTCCGATGAAACCAGGCTGGGCGCATTCCGGTTTCGGTTCGAGGGCGAGGAGAGATTTCAGGCACCGCAAGAGCGCGGCGTCCCGACAACCGTCGCCCTTGGCGATCTTCTCCAGGCGTCCCAGAGGATCCTGCGCGGCGAAGAAACCGACGACGATCTGCTTCTGATCTTCGCGCCCGGATCCTCTCTCGGTGGCGCGCGCCCAAAGGCATCCGTCTACGATCAGCACGGCAACCTCTCCATCGCCAAATTCCCGAAGGAAACCGACGCCTATTCCATTTCAAGATGGGAAGCCATCGCGCTTGATATGGCGAAAGCAGCCGGCATCAATACTGTTGACCACGACCTTCTCCCGAGCGATCACGGGCCGGTTTTTTTAACAAAACGCTTCGACCGCACTGGCAGCGAACGCATTCCCTTCATTAGCGCCATGGCGATGACGGAACATGGCGACGGCGACGATGACGGCAGCTATCTGGAGCTTCTGGATGTGCTAACGTACCACGGGGCTCGGCCGGCCGACGACCGAACGGAACTTTTTCGCAGGATCGCGTTCACTGTTTTGATCAGCAACACGGACGATCATCTGCGCAATCACGGGTTTTTATGGCAGGGAAAACACGGGTGGGCGCTCAGCCCCTGTTACGATCTCAATCCCGTCGCAGATGCACCGCGCGTTCTGAAAACCCGGATTGACTATGATGATGCCACGGCCTCGCTCCGCTTGCTGAGAGAGGTTTCCGAATTTTTCGGCAAGCCAGATCTTTGCAACGAGATCATTCGGCAGTGCGCTGCCGTCACCAGATCCTGGCGTGATTTTGCAACGGCGCGGCAGGCTCCCCAAAGCGAGATCAATCGCATGGCACCAGCCTTTGAACACGAAGATCTCGAATTCGCGCTTTCATTGTGACGTCATCCTGCCGCTGGTTCGGGCAGTGAACTTTATCCTTGTCGGTCGTCATTTGAGCGTTCGATGTTTGCGTAGCGAACAGGTCTTCAGCCGGTGCAGTGCACCGGGAAACGGACACCGGCCTCTGGCCGCTGACAATTTTGTTTTTGCTTTTCCCTGCCGGTTGGGGGGCGGTCAGCCCTTTTAGCCCCGAGCGGTCGCGCCGCAACCGCTTCGGCTTTGCATCCGTTTCAATCGTCATTGGTCTCCTACCGAACCGGTTGCGCCACCCCCTTTCGACTCGGGGCTGACGGGCCTCTTCGCCGCCCCCCAACCTCGGGGGAAAAGCGGCGGGATGGAGGCAATGGATATGACCGGAAACAACCAACCAACGTACCAACAGTCGGACGGACAGGGGCCTCGGATCTATGTGGCTTGTTTGGCCGCCTACAACAACGGCTCTCTGCATGGCCGATGGATCGACGCGGATCAAGAGGCCGAAGATATACAGGCAGAGATCAGAGCGATGCTCGCAACCTCACCCATTGAGGGAGCAGAGGAATGGGCCATTCACGACTATGAAGGGTTTGAAGGGGTGAGCCTTTCCGAACACACTGGCATTCCCCAAGTTGTCATGCTTGCAGACTTCATCACGCAGCACGGCAAATTGGGTGCAGAATTGCTGCAGCATTTCGGCGGCGACATCGATCAGGCAACGGTGGCCTTCGACTCTTATGCGGGTTGTTATCGCTCGCTTTCAGACTATGCGCAGACCCTCACGGTGGACACCACCGAGATCCCGGAAACGATCGCCAATTATGTCGATTATAGCGCCATGGCCCGCGACATGGAGCTCGGTGGAGAGGTCTTTACCATCGAACTCGGATTTGAGGACGTCCACGTCTTCTGGTCGCGCTGAGCGTCCGAGCGCAGCGCGACTGAACCATCGTAATCCGTTGCAAGCCGCTCAACCTTCAACGCATTCACTTCTTCAAGGTGTCTCCCCATGGACCTCAAGCACATTCCCTTAAGCCAGTTGAAAGTCTCGCCTCTCAACATGCGTCACGCACGCAAAGCGCCGGACATTTCCGATATCCTTCCATCCATTCGCGCCAAGGGCGTGCAGCAACCGCTGCTCGTTCGAAAGAACGGCAAAGGTTACGAGATCATCGCCGGTCGTCGACGGTATTTCTGTCTGAAGACGCTCGCAGAAGAAGGCGCAAAAGAAGGCAAAGACATTGAGCCGGTGCCCTGTGCCGTCATGGCCGATGGCGACAACGCAGCAGCCCTTGAAGCCTCGCTCATTGAAAACGTCGCTCGCCTCGCCCCTGACGAAATGACCCGCTTTGAAACCTTCGCCCGGCTTGCCTCGGAAGGCCGCGGTGCGAAGGAGATTGCAACGACCTTCGGCGTGACAGAGATCATGGTCAAGCGATCCTTGGCGCTCGGCAATCTCCTGCCTGAGATCCGTGAAGCCTTTCGGAATGAAGATATCGACCCGGACACCATCCGGCACCTGACCCTTGCAAGTGAGACACAACAATCTGAGTGGCTTCACCTGTTTCAAAACCCTAATGAGCGTGCGCCCCGAGGACGGCAGCTCAAACACTGGCTCTTCGGGGGTGAGATCAAGCTTAAAACAGCGCTCTTCCCGCTGGAAACCTATCAGGGCGAGATCGTCACCGATCTCTTCGGGGAGGGCGGTCTATTTGCCGACACGGACCAATTCTGGAAGCTCCAGAATGCTGCCATCGCCGAACGGCGCGAAGCCCTTTTGAAGGCGGGTTGGGACGATGTGATCGTGCTTGATCCCGGAACTTATTTCGCTTCGTGGGACCATGTCGAAACGCCAAAGAAAGATGCTGGCCGCATCTATGTTGAGGTTCGATCCAATGGTGAAGTGATGTTCCATAAAGGCTTCATCACCCGCAAGGAACATGACAAACGCCTCAGGCAACGCGCTGGCGAAAGCAGCAGTGATAACAAACCATCCGCTCGTTCCGAACTCACCCAAGTTGCCCAGAACTATGTCGAACTCCATCGTCACGCGGCTGTGCGCGCCGCCCTTATTGGACACCAGCAATTGGCACTGCGCGTTATGGCCGCCCACGCAATTAGCGGATCGTCGCTTTGGCAAACGCGGGCCGAACCTCAAAAGGCAGACAAGGCAGGGACCGCAAAAAGTCTTCAAGAGGCAAAGACCCAAGCCGTGTTCGAAAGAGAGCGAACCGAGGTCTTGAAATTATTGGGCCTTCCAGAGGATCGAATTCCGGTCACCCGGTCCACAGGCCTTGATACTGAAATTGGTGCCGTGTTGGTCACCCTCATCAAGCTGTCCGATGCCGACGTCCTGCGAGTCCTGACCTTTGTCATGGCGGAAACTCTCGCCGCAGGCACAAATCTAATCGAGCAGATCGGCATACATCTCAAGATCGACATGGCTGACCATTGGGAAGCAGAAGATTCCTTCTTCGATCTGTTGAGAGACAAGGCAGCACTCAATGAAATCCTCGCTGAAGTCGCCGGACGGGAGACCGCCAATGCTCATGTCAGTGCCACCGCCAAGGTTCAAAAACAGGTCATCCGGGAGAGACTTGCCAGCAAAGAGCGCGAGAAAAATGGAAAGTGGCTGCCACGCTATCTGAAATTTCCCTTCGCCGCTTACACCAAAGCCGGGGCTGGGCGGATCAGCGAAAACGCGGCGCTTGCCCAAAGAAATTCCGGCTGAGGACATCAAGGCGGGACGCAGACCTCTCACCCGAAACTGGAGGTGTGCGGCCCGCCGGACGGTTCTGACATCTTGTGATCATCGATCAGTGTCGATGCTATCACGGCTCGCATTTTGCGCCTTTTGGCCTGCGTGCCGTGTCTTGGAGATCAAAGCAAGCGGTGGATTTCAAGGCCGTGTGTGGCTGGCACACAAAAGGACGTGCTGACACGCGATCCGGTTTTTGTCCACCAATTGAAACTCAACCCGGTCCGATCCGACCGTTTCTGCCTACTCGATTGCCGCGGTGCGGAGCGTAGAAGATCCTTCCTCCAGCTCCCACAAAAAATGCCCAACGAGACCCTATCCGCCTTATTCTGCAGCACCGACCTGCCGCCATTTTGCCTCTCACAATGATCTTCGCCTCAAGGCCTCTCCCCAGCGGCTTTGCTTAGGTCCCTATGGCGAACAGCACCTGGGTGAAACTGCCGCTGACCGGTTTTTTCCCCGTCCGCCCATCCGGGCGGACTTCCTCGCGAACGGGCTTTGCCCCAAAAAACCGGTCCGCGGCAGTCCTGCGCTCTGCTCCGGCTCTTACGGGTTCACCCAGTCCCCGCCCGCCATCTCCGGTCCCGCGTCAGCCGAGGGGAAAGGCCCTGAAGCGGCAAACTCAAGGAGATGAGAAAAATGGCACAGGCACTCGGATACGTAACGAAAACGGAAAACGGTTCTTTCGAAGGCACGCTTTCCATGATGAGCCTTAAAAAACGGATCAGCATTCAGCCCAACCAGGCCAAGGAAAGCGACGGAGCACCCGACTTCCGGGTTTTCACCGAAGACCGCATTGAGATCGGCGGCGGTTGGAACCGGACGGGAAAAGTCAGCGGCAGAGCCTATGTCTCTCTGACCTTTGCAGCCCCGGAATTCGGACCCAACCGGATCTTCGCCAATCTCGGCCGGGCCGCCGGACAGGAAGATGACGCCGTGATGGCCATCCTCTGGAACCCGACCTGAGACCAGAAAGACTGCCCCGCGCCAGCCGGCGCGGGGCTCCCTCACTTAAAAATCAAGCTTATCAATCGCGAAGTCGCCCCGGCGGAAACTTGAGATCGAGTTTTCGCCAGTCCCCAACTGGCTTTGCTTCGCCGATCTTGGCTGCCTTCGGAGCAGCCTTCCGCAAAAATCTGCATGTGATCGCGATATGGCCGCTCCACCGTTCAACGCCTGGAGCTGCCATGAGCAACGAAGAGATTGAAAGGGACATCGAAGGCCCGTTTCTGACAACCAAAGAAGCGGCCCGGTTTTTAAAGCTCAAGCCCAATACGCTGGAAAAAATGCGGGTCTATGGCGGCGGTCCGATCTACCGCAAACATGGCCGCCATGTGCGCTATCACATCGATGATCTGAACGACTGGTCGAACCTTCGAAAGAAGGATTCAACCGCCGATGACTGAGCGCAATCTAACGATCGTCGAACTCGTTTTTTACCCGGAATATCTCAATTTTTGGCTGCGTTTCGGTCAGCCTGGCCAACGGATCGATCTCGACCGCAGACGTGCACTCGCTGTCTTCGAACCAGGCCAGATCTTCGGGTATGTCCGCTGGCATGCCAATGAATTCGGCACAAGGGCCTGGAACCTTTCCATTGGCAAAACCCGGTGGCCGAACCAGCAGATTACACGGCTCGAGGGCGTCCGGCCAGGTGCAACAATCCTGCTTAGTTTGAGCGGCGCGGGATGGGTAAGGCGTGCGCTCAAGTGTCTCGATAACCTCGAAAGTGAGGGGATTGCGCTAAAAGATGTCTCCGCATCTTACTACCGGCATCTTCATTGCCGCGTTCTGATCCGAAGCAAAGTCCGGTCCTATTCCGCCAAACAACACGCGGCGCATCTTGCCGCGAGAAAGGTCCGCATATGAGACCGATTGCGACCCTTTTTATTTTTGTAGCAGTGCTGGCTGTTATTCTCTCCAGCTTGCACTCCATGCCGGTCAAGCTTGCTTATAATGGTTCGGCAAGTGCCCCAATCGGTTTTTACTGGGTTGATCAAGCACCGGCGAAAGCGGGTGATTTCGTGCTGACCAGGCTTCCTGACAAAGTGCGAAAACTGGCCGAGGCGCGAGGCTATTTGCCGCCAAGAACACCGTTGATCAAACGCATAGCAGCCGCAGAAGGGGATGCCGTCTGCAGGCTCGACGGCAAGATCTATATCAATGGAAACACCGTCGGGAAGGCTCGCATGAGCGACGCACGTGGCCACCCTTTGCCTGATTGGCAAGGCTGTTATTTGCTCAAGGCTAACCAGATTTTCCTGCTGCAAACGCATCTGGACTCGTTCGACAGCCGCTACTTTGGCGTGCTCGACCGCTCACATGTCATCGGACGGGCAAGGCATCTCGAAATTCCAGCCTGGAAGTGAGCGCTAAAGTGATCCAGCGAACAAGCGAATAGAGTTGGAGAAGCGAAGTTCAGTGGCGGAAGGCAAGATAAAAGGAACCGGTGCAAGACACCTTAAAACGCCGGTCTGCACATCGGGTTTCACCTGCACCAGGCGGCAAGCTTCAGGTGCAGGTGAAACAGGTCAAGCTTCTGAAAAATCAAAAGAAGACCAGGTGCAGGCTATCAGACAAGCTTGGCGCATTTCAATCAACGCTCAACTAACCCTTCCATGACCAGAGACGACGACAGCTTTAGACCCAGGCCCGGACGCATTCGAAGTCGGGGCGGCACCAAGACGCAGAGCTTTCTAACTCAAACACTCCGCCGGATCTCCGCAGCCAAAGCCACTGGTGCCAGCCCGCTTCGTGCTTCGAACTTCACAGGCACCAGGATAGGCCGGGGCAATGACGCGTTGCGTCGGTATCGTGCCGGTCATCGGTTCGGTTCGGCCTCCAGGCGTGTCGTTATCAAATCGCGGATCGTCAAGCTTGCGGGGCAGGGGACAAAGAAAGGACTTGCCGCCGCGCGCGCACATCTTCGTTATCTCCAGCGCGACAGCGTCGCGAAGGAACAGGAACCAGGCCAGCTCTACGGTGCGGCAAGCGATCAGGTTGATGGCAGTCAGTTCCTGGAGCGAAGTGACGACGACCGGCATCAGTTTCGCTTCATCGTCTCGCCCGAAGATGCGACTGAATTGGAAGATCTGAAACCCTTCATCCGTGACCTGATGCGCACCATGGAATCTGACCTCGAAACACGGCTCGATTGGGTCGCGGTCGATCATTTCAACACGGAACATCCCCACACCCACATCGTGCTGCGCGGCCGCGACGACAAAGGCAAGGATCTTGTCATAGCCCGGGACTATATCCGCCAAGGCATGCGGCTGCGGGCAAGTGAGCTCCTGACTTTGGAACTCGGTCCGCAAACGGAACTTGAAACCCTCCAGAAACTCGAGCGGCAGGTAGATCAGGACCGCTTCACCGATCTGGATCGGCAACTGGTTCGATCGGCTGAAGAGAGGCTGGTCAATTTGCAGGCTACAGGCAACCGGAACGACAAACGTGTTCAAATGGCGCTTCGGGCCGGGCGGCTTCGTGTCCTGGAAAGGCGAGGACTTGCAGCGGAAATCGCGCCAGGTCGATGGCGATTGTCTTCTCATCTTGAAACAACACTTCGACGAGCCGGTGAACGAGGCGACATCATCAAGACCATGCATCGTAGCCTGATAGCAGCGGGTCTGGATGCCGGCGCCACGGAGTATTCCATCTTCGATGCACACGATCCGCGAAGCCGTTTGGTCACAGGGCATATCATTGATCGCGGGCTGCACGACGAACTCAATGACGGGCACTACGTTGTGGTGGATGCCGCGGATGGCCGTGTCCACTTTGTTTCCCTGGACCCGCGCCAGGAGATGGACGACGTTCCGATCGGCGCTGTCGTTGAAATTCATCCGGCGAATCGAAGGCTCAAACAAGCCGATCGCACCATTGCGGAGATCGCACGACAGAACAGGGGCGCGTATTCGCCGGAATTGCATCGGGAGTTCGACGGCAGTGCGTCCAAAGACTACATCAAGGCACACGTCCGGCGACTGGAAGCCCTGAGGCGGCAGAACGTTGTGCAGCGTTTTGCTGATGGTTCCTGGCAGATTCCTCAATATTTTGAGGAAAAGGTGAGCAGGATCGGCGGCAGCCAAACGCGCACGCCTGCGCGCGTCATCACCCTTTCTTATGTCTCGCTTGAGAAGCAAATCAGTTCGACGGGAGCGACATGGCTTGATCGGCAGCTTGCGGGCAAGGACCAACTCGATCTTCAGGGCACCCGTTTTGGAAGACAGGCAACCGAGGCTCTGTGCCAGAGAAAAGAGGTTCTGATTGAACAAGGCCTGGCCGAGCGCCGCGGCGACGACACCCGATACCAGCGTAATCTGTTGAGACACTTGCGTCAGCGAGAATTGTCTGACGTTGGCGGACAACTGGCAAAAGAGACCGGTCTCGACTTTGTTCATCTGAAGGATGGAGAACGGATCGAAGGTTTGTATCGACGGGCTGTTACTCTTGCGAGCGGCAAGTTTGCGGTTCTGGAAAAGTCGAAAGAATTCACACTCGTTCCCTGGCGGGCCGCGCTTGAGCGGCATCGAGGCAAACTAATCAGTGGAGAGATGCGTGGAACAACGCTTTCCTTCGAGGTTTCAAAGAATAGGGTGCTCGGGATTGGTTGAGTCGATACTGTTCGAATGACTTCGCGATCGCATAGCAAACGATAGCACTTCTCCCCCTATTCAGAAATTGAATGATTGACTGTTCTGTCCTGGAAGTTGCCATCTCCGTTGATCGAGACAAATGGCGAAATTTTGTACAAAACTGAGGCTTGCGGGATCCGCATTACTGGTGAGTTTTCAAGCGTGCGCTCAATTTCCACAACCGACAATCAAGCTTTGACATGCAAGCAAGCTCAATTGGTAATCTCGAGGGATAATCCGCATTCTTTTTGTTAAATGGCTGTCTCACAGCTTTCAAGCGAGTGAGGCGCAAGCGTGAGTTTGCACCGCTGTCGCTACCACCTAAACCTTTGCCACTGGGTACGCTGTTTCAACGCGACAAAGGTGCTCTTCAACTAAGTCTCCAACTTTGTCGCGGAAAATGAAGGGACCCAGATGACCTGCTCCTTCGACTTCGACAAACCGTGCATCAGGTAATTCGCTATCAAGCAGTTCACAGAACCGGGCCTGCAAGGTGGAGATAACCGTTCAGGGCGTATGGAAGCCCATGCAGATGAAGTCTTGGCTCTGATCGACGCGACGCCAGATATCACCTTGGCCGAATTGGCTGACTATCTGGAAAAGGCCCATGGGCTGCGTGTTTCCCAAAGCACGGTCTGGCGTCTACTTGATCGTCACGGCATGACTTTCAAAAAAAACAGCGCACGCAAGCGAGCAACAACGTCCTGATGTTCTTCGACGGCGGGAAGCCTGGTTCGACCTTCAACCTGATCTTGATCCCGCACGCCTGGTGTTCATCGACGAGACCGGAGCTAACACCAAGATGGCCCGTTTGCGAGGTCGGGCGCTGCGAGGCGAGCGTTGTAGAGCTCCGGTCCCGCATGGCCACTGGAAAACCACGACATTCGTCGGCGCGCTCAGGCTGGAAGGTATGACGGCGCCAATGGTTCTGGATGGCGCGATGAATGGCCCGGCTTTTCTGGCCTATGTCGAGCAGGTGCTGGTGCCATCCCTGTCACCGGAGGACATCGTGATCATGGACAACCTGCCGGCTCACAAACCCGCAGCCACACGTGAGGCCATCCAGGCTGCCGGCGCGCAATTGCGCTTCCTGCCGCCGTACAGCCCCGACTTCAACCCGATCGAGATGGCCTTTTCGAAACTCAAGAGCTTCCTCAAGAAAACAGCCGCGAGAACAAAGGACGACCTCTGGGGCGCTATCGCTACAGGCATCGACTTGTTCACCACAACTGAGTGCCAGAACTATTTTTCTGCTGCCGGTTATGACCCGGAGTGATCGGAAAATGCTCTAGAAACCGGGCGAGCTCCAGAAACCCGAAAGGTCGCATGAACGCTGCACCAAAGACGAGGTAAAATCAGCCTGAGTTCTCCGTAACATCATGCTGGACTACTTCAGTGCGAAGCAGGTTAGTTACCTTCAACAAAAAACGCACGCCAGATCGTTGCAATCCTTTTCGCCTTCAACACTCATATCTGCCCACCAAGCTTTTTGGGGAAACATTTGAACAGAATTCTCAGTGGCGCAACTTGCATAACGAAGCAAACTATTCGGTTTTAATTGCACTCAAAGTCGTTATTTTCGAGTGGTTGACAATTGTCGGGCCATCCTCTCTCGCGCCAGTAAGCTGGCAACTTCCACTGTTCAGCCAGCTGCTTGAACTTGTTGGTTGAGCCAACGTCTGCGATTACTGCCCATGGAACAGACCTGTTCACAATCGGTGGAGATGCTGGATCTACAACGCTTTGAAAAGCACCGAGCACCAGATCTGTGCCACCGATAGCTTTCAAAAAGAGATACCCGACATATTCTGCATCTCCGTAGATTTCATATACATTTTCCGCGGGTAATTCTTTGACATCGTCAAGCATCGTCAGCACGTTATTGCGCCAGCTTGCATCGCAAGAAGTACAGTTGTTTATCAGTTCAATCAGCTCCTCAGAGCGCCCGACACTGGTTAGATAGCCGATGACAACCCGTGCAGCTTCTGTCTGAAACGGCGTCTCTCTCTTAAAGAATGAAATAAAGCTTTCAGCGCTTTCCTTACCAGGATTGGCATTCCATTTGGCTTCAAGCAGCATGTATTCGTATAGGCTGTTCAGAGGATCCGCTTCGACTGCATTCTCTGTCATCGCAATTGCCTGTTGGTGCCGACCAACGGTCGACAACAACTCTCCATAGTCTTCCATGATCTGATGCGCATTGATCCGGCTGTCCAAAGCTTTACGATACAGATCTTCGGCCTGCGACCATTGTCCACTCCTGCGATATCTGTTGCCCATGGCGTGCTGGACGATGGGGAGCTCCGGATCTAGTTCATAGGCTTTTGCGGCAAACTCGTCTGCCTTGCGATAGGTCTCCGACAACGAGGCGACGTCTTCGCCCTCGCTGTCAACAAAAGCGGGCAAGACGTCATAAACAAGTGACAGTGCTGCCCACGCAGCCGCAAAGTTTGGGTCAAGGCGTACGCTCTCTTCCAGTTTTTGAGCAGCTTTCTCAACATGTTCTCCGCGTTGTGCATAATGTCCCAAAGCTTGCAGATAGAGTTCGTACGCCTGTGCGTTCGGAACCATTTGGTAATCCGCACGTTCAGCCTTGGCCTGTAACGGAGTTTCCAGTGCTGTTCCGATATCAAACGCAAGTTTTTGCTGAAGTTTGGAAAGATCTTGAAGGCTTTCCTCAAAGATGTTTGACCAGATCAGAAAGCCGTCATCGGCCTGGACCAGTTGCGCCTCAATACGGAAATCGTCGCCGTTTCTGCGGACGCTACCTTCCAGGATGTATTCAACCCCAAGCGTGTTCCCGATGGTCCGCAGGTCTTCATTTTTGTCCTTGAAGCTGAACAATGAATGCTGGCCAGGAATTCGGAATTTTCCGGTTCGGGCCAAGGTATTGATGATCTCGATTGTGAGGCCATCTGAGAAGTGATCTTTTTCATCGGTATCGCTGAGATTTCTGAAAGGAAGCACGGCGATCGACTTTTGACCCACCGCGCCCGCACCATTCAATTTACTGGGCACGAAACGCCCGTATATGGGGTTTGCAACCGATATCAGCAGAATGAGCAGAACACCAATTCCCAGAAAATAGTCGGCCGCGACGCCAGCCCTGGAAGGTTTGTGTTCCCGGCTGCTTGCCGGCGTCTTTCTTTGTATACCTGTCGGGCTCATTTCATACGCCCACGCGAGAATACAGGCGATTGGGAAACCCAGCGTGAGCAAGGTCGCGACCAGACTATCGGTCCATTCCGGCAATTTGAGCGAGCTTTGCATCACGGCAGCGACTTGCAGGCACACCCATGCCACCACGATGTACCCAGCGGCGGCCTTGAAAACCTGTCGCCGCCTTAGTTCTGCGAAAATCGAACCCTTGGACGGTTCGCTCTTTGGGTGGTGTGACACCTGACGCCGAGTTGGTTCGGTTTGCGTTGCCGAGCTCCCTGAAACTGCAATTCCTTGATCCTGTGGCTGGCTGGTTGTCTTAGTGAGGTGACCCGCATCAGAGTTTCCCCCGTTCTGAACAATCGAAAACGAAGGACCGTGTTTCGGCCAGTCCAGACGATTGAGTTCAAGATAGTCTTTTAGATTTGAAGCTGCATAAACGAACGCAATACTGCGCATTCTGCAGTCGATGTTCTTGTGGGCATAGTTCAAACCAGCAGCGGTGCGTGCGAGCAGGTACTGACTTTCCATGTAGGAAAGACGATCATGTTCCTGCTGCTCGATCCAATCATTGGTTTCGCGGCGAAGAGCATCGATGATCTGCATCAGTCCCAGATCATCTGCTCGCAGGGAGCGGCTCGTCTCCTTTGAATGTCGTCGGCTCAGCGTTTCGAAAACGGTCTCCCAATAGCCGGCGCTGGTATTGTCCCGTGCTGTCAGAAGATAGGCGAGCTCGAAATATGCATGATCGAAAAATAGAAACTGACTATCTTGATAGTCTGCCAGGTCGATCAGAAAATACTCCGTTGCTTCTGGGTTCACATGACCCACAAGCAGATTCATCCCGTGAAGATCACCGTGACAACGCCCTGTCACGGTTCTAATTTGCAATCTGTTCGGAATGCTGATGATACCCTCAGCGAAGGCAAGCGGATTAGGATACCATTGACCTTCAAACGCAATACTGGGCGCGGACGGATCCAGCCCGCACTTGCGCATGAGGAAGTCGTGAATACGGCCACCTTCCGACGGATGAAGCCGATGACCCAACCATGAGGCAAGCAGCTCCTGAGGCATGTGCATGCCGTTGCCTAGTTTGTAATCCTTGTTCCACTCGGTAAGCAGTTCCCTTGAGAACTGCTTTGTCACGAAGAGTTGCTTATCGAAATCAACCTCGGGCCAAGGATCTGCGTATTCCAGGCCGCGTCCTGCAATCGTTGAGAGGATGGCTGACTGGTTTTCCAGTTGAGCGGTGAGCAGAAGTTTTGGCAGATGCTTCTTTGCAAAGTCTGGCGCGTCACTGATTGCCTTCGTCAGCAAAAAGGCTTCGCTTTCGTCCACCTGGTTAGGATGATTGCATTCATCAAATTTGAGGATGACCTGCCCGGTGTAGTTTGGAGAGTGGACGTCGGCCACATAGACTTGCGCACCTGACTTGCCTCCGCGCAGTTCCCTGCTGAGGCAAATTGTACCTTCCGAGCCAAGTTCCTGTTGTACCGAGGGCAGCAGTTTCATGTAAGCTCTTGGCCAGGGCAGACCAGATTGCAAATTCACCTCCTCCGTCAGCATCGCTGCAAGACGTTTGACAAAAGTTGAGGATCCGGGTTGAGCGAATCAGGCTTTGTTGCAACCTGCGTAGCGATAGAAAAACAGACTCTACAACCTGCAAAAATCCTCGATAAAAAAGCTCACCTTCGAACGTAATAGACCGACGCAAAGCGCACTTTTTCGCTCTTTCTACTACTACTCTCACAACCGCCTTACATTTTTCTAAATCAGTATCGATGCAGTTGCATCTGGACGCCTAGTGTGTCGACAAGCCGATGCACATGGTTTTGCTCCATTCGGATCAAGCTGTTACTGATTTAAAGCAAAGCGTGGACCTTTGACTTGTCGCCACTTACGCGGTCTGATCGACATGACAGTGCTGGTCAAAATAGGTCTGATACACGGTGTTTTGCGCAGCGAATTGCGCGTCGCTGGTCAGCGTCTTGATCACTCCGACGTTTTTTTCATCTAAAGCAACATTTGTTTAGACCAAGTACAGCGGCAGCGCCGAACCCAACTTTCTGATCAAGACAGCCGAGCGTGTGCCTCCAATCAAAATCCCAAGTTTGAAGTGTGCCCTTGCAAATTTTAGCACAGGCACTAGGAGCTTGTTCGGCTCTGATGCCTGTGCCGTACGCCGACGCAACTTCTATGTCACATCAAAAGTGACGCGTTTGCTTTTGACATTAGGTGGGATCAATGCCCTTCGACGTTACGAAAGATCGTCATTTCCAAGAACCGCCAGTTTCTCGATGACCCCATCGGAACCGTGCAACACATCATGGTTCCAGTGCGGAGCAGAGAGGTTCGCAATTGTGAGATCTTCGGCTTGAATGTCTTCAAGGATGTACTTATGGCCTCCGTTTTCGAGGACTTCGATGTGAAGATTTCCATCGACTTCCGAGATATCAATTCCGTTTGTAGCCATCGCCCCAAAATCAATCAGGTCTTCTGACGGCGCGAAATCAGAGATGATTTCTTCAGCGCCCCAGTCCCAGGTCACATGCACAACGTCCTCTATTTGATTCCCTGTGCTCGGTGCAGAACCATCTCCGCTTCCGCTATCCGTGCCGTCGCCGGAATCTTCCTCGTCATTGTCGTAGATTGTGCCAGTTGCCTGGAGAGTGCCGTCGAAGTTTTCTCCGGAGACAGCAAAGGTGAACGTTTCTGTGTCTTCCACCAATGTGTCGGGATGTACAGCGACCACAACGGTCTTGGTTTGCTCACCAACAGCGAATGTGAGGTCACCAGCGGCGGTGTGATAGTCCCATGCTTCGCCATTGCTCGTATCGGCTACAGCGCTACCATCTGAGGTCGTGTAGCTCAGTATGAGCTCTTCGGTTGCTGGGGTTTCAAGCGTGACAGTAAAGGTAATGTAGCGATGCCCGTCATCGTGAACATGACTTGATCCATCATCATGCACATGATCTTCACCTGGGTCGGCTTCAGTGACAGACCCTCCGGAAACGGTTACCATGATAGGTGAAGTTCCGTCACCCGCGCCATCACTCGATCCTCCGTCGCCTGTTCCCGGGTCGCCTGAATCACTATCAACCGTCCCGCCTCCAATCGGAGTACCTGTATAGTCTTCATACCCTTGGACGCTATGATAAGGGGCTTGATCGACACCCCCAGCCATTTCAACACTCTTTCCGGTGAAGACATTTTCCGTGACATAGGTGAAGTTGGCGACATTGTCATCCAAACCCATACGGCCTGCAATGTTGTCTTCAAGCTGGTTGGCACGCCATTCGAAGTGTGAGCTGTCCAGATCGGCGAAGGACACCCCATCTAGCGTCAGACTCTGACCCGTAAGCGGGTTGAAGAACCGTGCGCCTTCGGCAGTATCCTCGACCGAAAAGTTTAGCCCCCCGTCGCCGCGCACTGACAGATAGAAGAAACTGATCTTGTCCGTTTCTGGATTGAAGCTGACTGTTTCGACCAATCCTTCTTCGTGCGATCGGACATAAACGGTGTTTGGTCGTACAAGACCAGTGCCGTCTTCATAGGCAAGGATTGCGCTGAGGTCCTGCTGCAGGTGAGCATCGACAATCGGCGCAAAGTTTTCAGGATGCAAGTCGCCAAGGTAAATGCCTTCGAGCAGCGTCGATTTGGTGCTGTCAAACATATGCAGCATCATGAACCCGTCAGGCGTGTCCACCGGAATCTGATTGTGGATTGAGTCCGGCCCCAAGTCGAGGACATCGGTTGCCGGATCAAATCCGGAAATCACGGAGGTCTGGCCAACAGTAAAAGTCTGACCGCCGCCTACGAACGGTCCTGAGTCGCTAACATCGTCACCTGTGTCATCGCCAGCGCCGTCGCCATTACTTCCGCCAGTGTTACCATTGTTGCCACCGCTGGTGTCGCCGCCATCTGTTCCCACAAGTGCCAAAATCTCTTGGGCAGCCGAACTGTCCCTAATTGTAAAGTTGGCTGCCGACAGATCAGACAATGCAACGCCCTGAAGTGTCACGGTTTGATTGTTTGAAGGGATCGCAAACACCGTATCACCGTTGACTTCAGAAACATCAATATGCGCAGAAGTGAACCAACCGATGTAGATAGTGTCTGTCGACGGGTTGAAGCCTGTCTCGACTAAATCGGTTCCCCAGGCCCAGTCTATCACGACATCAGCCGTGTTGGTGTCTGCATCTGCGCCGCCATTTCCAGCACCACCGTTGCTATTTCCGGTACCGCTATCCGTGTCGCTGCCAGCATCGCCATCTGTATCACCGTCGTTTCCGGTGTCCGGTGGACCATCCGGCAGGTCTGACGGTGGTGTATCGGACGTCGCTATCGGGGCGAACACACCGTCACCTCCGTAAACAGCATCAAACTCCAGCGTTGACGCATCGTCGATCTCTTGGAAAGTCATACCTTCAAACCAGGAATTATAGGCGGCCGTTATAAGGCTCTCAGAACCGTTGCTGTCTCCAGAAAGATCCCAGAACATAACGCCTCCAAGCCCCAAAGACTGAGCCCATTCAGACTTCAAGGCGATTGTTGAAGGTGTTTCGAAGGAACTGAAGATACCTAGACTTGGATTATAGAGAAACGCTGCTTGGGCATCATCGTCGTAATATAGGCCCCAGTCACTGTCGACAGCCTGCAAATCTGCGAGCAGGTCTTTGTATTCGTAGTAAGCTGGTTCCGAATTTGGGTAGGTCCCCGGCGCGCCGCCACCGCTTGGGCTGTTCCACGCATCAATAGGATTATCGACGGAAATGCCGTCCCAGGCGCGCGTAAAAGATGGGAGCCCAAGTACGATCTGGCTGGGATCTACTCCTGCATCCAAATAAAGGCCAATTGCGGTAGAGATGTCATAATTGCCGCCGCTCGGATCATAGATCCCAGCCAAATGACCTGTGGTGTTTTGCCAGGCACCATAGAAGTCGTAGGTCATGATGTTCATGTAATCGAGGCTTTGCGCCAGCCCAGGTATGTCCAGGTTCTCGATTTTGTCATAGCCCGCAGGAAGGGCAGCAGACATAGAGTATTCGCGTCCAGTTTGGCTTCCGAGTTGATCCAAAACTGCACGTGTTTCCGCGGCTAAGAGAGCAAAATTGGCACCGTCGTTTTCGCTGACAGAGTTGCCTGCCAAGCCACCTCCACCTGGATACTCCCAATCGAAGTCGATACCATCGAACATCGGATAGTCTTGCAGAAACTGCACAACGCTGTCGACGAAGGTTGCACGCCCTGCGGTGGTTGCCGCCATGTCACTGAAGTTTTGTGAGAGGGTCCAGCCACCGATTCCGATTTGAACTGTTAAGTGCGGGTTCGCTTCTTTCAGTTCAGCGAGTTGGTTGAAATTGCCGAGGAAATCCTGACCTGCAACATCCGCCACGCCGTCAACGCTGTCTGCCGCGGAGAAACCAATCTGAGTCGCGGCCCAGGGGTCATGCAATTCGAGCTCGAAGTCTTCGTTGAGGTTTACGAACGCGTAAATGAGGTGTGTGATCTTGTCCGCCTGAACATCAGAAACGGTATAGTCACGCTCATAAATTCCCCACTCAGGGAAGTAGGCCGCGACAATCGGTGAATCGCTTGCTCCGCCAGAGTCATTACCAGCACCTCCGCCAGAATTGTCACCAGCGCCGTCATTGCCACCGGCGTTGCCGCTTCCCGCATTGTCGCCGCCGTTCTCATCGCTCCCGTTGTCTGCTCCGCTATTCCCCCCTGTGGCATCACTGCCGTCGCCAACGAGGGCCAGAATTTCTTGCGATGCAGTACTATCCATAATGGTGAAGTTTGTAGCCGAAAGCTGTGACAGGCTCACGCCTTGCAAGACCGTAGTCTGATTATTCGATGGAATGGCAAAGACAGTGTTGCCGTTTTCTTCGTAGACGTCGATGTGACCTGAATTGAACCAACCGATGTATATCGTGTCTGTTGCAGGGTCGAAATTTGTCTCAACCGCGTTTGTACCCCAAGCCCAATCGATCACGACGTCCGCCGAATTTGCATCCACTCCGGCCGTACT
>JGI12316J15310_10000420_pt3 | contig 51948 bp, 46 predicted proteins | sample MarCyaLeptolynsp_FD_15310 | JGI IMG/M metagenome (IMG submission 15310) | reverse complement strand
GGAAACGATCGCTTCAGGATCAGTGGTACTGAGCCCGCCGGTGGCGGATTCGGAACAATTCCGATGATTATGACAGGAGAACGACATGACAGAGTCAACACGTGAATCCGCACTCGCGTCCCGCCACCGGGCGCTTGGTTCCGATCTGGAAGACTGGAATGGAATGGGCACCGCCTGGACCTATTCCAGCGATCCGAACGACGAACATGATGCGGTGCGCGAGGCCGCCGGCCTGTTCGACATGTCGCCGCTGAAGAAGATCTATTTGCGCGGCCCCGATGCGGCCAGGGTCTGCGATCACGTCATCACGCGGGACATGACGAAAGTTGCCTCGGGTCGCTCGGTTTACGGCGCAATATTGACCGAACGCGGGACGGTTTGCGACGATGCCATCATTGCCAACAATGGCGGTGACGAGTGGCTTCTGTGTCACGGGTCGGGCGCCAGCATGGATTGCGTGGGCGAGTCCGCGGCCGGGCTGAATGTCGACATTGCCTTCGACGACGATCTCCACAATCTGTCCCTGCAGGGCCCGAAGGCGCTGGCGCTGCTTGACGCCCACTCGCCGCTGGATGTCGGGGCGCTTGGCTATTTCCATCATGCAGCGACGGAGCTTTTCGGTCGTCCCTGCCGGATCTCGCGCACCGGCTATTCCGGCGAGCGCGGCTATGAAATCTTCGCCGATCGTGCTGTGGTCGGCGAGATCTGGGACAATATTCTCGGCCATGGCGCTCCCGAGGGGATCATGCCCTGTTCGTTTACTGCGCTCGACAAGGTCCGTGTCGAAGCGGCACTCCTGTTCTTCGGCTACGACATGACCGACGATCACAGCCCCTGGGAAGTCGGTCTCGGATTCACGATCAACCGCAGCAAGGGCGACTTTCGTGGCAAGGATGCTGTATTTGGGCTGGAAGACAGGCAGCGTTTCCGATTGGCGGGTATTGTCGCGGATCACGACGACGCGCTGGCCGGCGGCGAAACCCTGATCCTGAACGACGAGCAGGTCGGAACGGTCAACAGTCCGGCTTGGTCGCATCGTCTCGGCCAATCGCTTGCTCTGGTCCATCTGCGCCCCGGCATCGCGGCGGGAACGCGCCTTGACGTGGCCGGCGATGACGGCACATGGGCAGCGCGTGTGGCGAACATTCCGTTCTTCGATCCACAGAAGACCCGGACTCATGCCTGACCAAAAAGCCGCGTCCATCTGCGATCTTTGAAACGGTTTTCCGTCGTGTTAGGCACGAGGCAACACCCTTTTCGAAACATGACGGGATACGCGCCATGCGGCTTTTTGACAATCAGGATGGAACCGCCTTTACGGCCACTTCGGAGAGGTCTGTTACCCAGTTCGAAGATGTGGTGACGGCGAATTTCGGGATGCGCGATGATATCGGCAAGAAGCTGAAGAGCCTGCTGGAATCCGATCCGGACATGATCATGGCGAATTGCACGAGCGGTTATTTCGCCAAATCCTTTGGCGGTGCGCGGATGGCGGCGCGGGCGCAGAAAGTGTCGGACAATGTCGATGCGCTGATTGAAAAACACGGAGCCACCGATCGGGAAAAACTGCATGCCGCGGCGCTGCGCAATTGGTGCGCCGGCGATCTGGAGAAAACGGCGTCCGCCTGGGAAGAGATCATGATCGATCATCCGCTCGACGGGATGGCGATCCGCCTGTCCCATTTCGCCCATTTCTATTCCGGCGACGGCCGCCGCATGCGCGATTCAATCGCCCGGATTTTGCCGAGCTGGCAGGCGTCGCACCGAAATTACGGTTTTGTGCTCGGCTGTTATGCCTTTGGCCTGGAGGAAAGCCGGCAATATGACGAGGCTGAAAAGATCGGCCGCGCGGCGAGCGAACTCAATCCCGAAGACGCCTGGTCGGTGCATTCCGTTGCCCACGTCCTGGAAATGCAGGGCCGGCATGCGGACGGTGTCGCCTGGGTCTCAGGGCTTGAGGAGCATTGGTCCAAGGTCGGCAATTTCCGGTTTCACCTCTACTGGCACCGGTGCCTCTATCACTTCGAACGAGGCGAGTTCGACATTGCGCTGGATCTCTATGACCGCCAGGTGTCGTCGGATGTGGAGTCCGGCTTTTATCTCGATATCGTCAATGCGGCCTCCCTGCTTTGGCGGCTGGAGATGGCCAATGTCGACGTCGGCGATCGATGGCAGGGCCTGGCCGCCATTTCCCGCGAGCATCTGGAGGATTCCGACCTGATCTTTGTGACACTGCATTATCTGATGGTGATGGCGTCGGTTGGCGACATCGAGGCTCAGGATCGGATGATTGCCCATGTGCGCGACTGGTCGGCGGGAGAAACGACCCAGGGCGCGGTCTGCCGAATGGCCGGCCTGGCGGTTGCCGAAGCAATCGCGGAAATCCGGCGCGGCGACTTCACCTCCGCCGCGCGGCGCATGGCCGCGGTCCGTTACGACTTGGACCGGATCGGCGGCAGCGCCGCCCAGCGCGACGTGTTCGAAATGCTGATGCTCGACGCTGCGTCGAAAGGTGAAGAAACCGCGTTCTCCCGAGCCCTGTTGACCGACCGGGTCGCGGCAAAACCGGCATCCGCATGGGGCTGGGGCAAACTGTCGAAGGCCTGCGACAAGTCCGGCCTTGCCGACCGGGCCGCGGAGGCGGGAAAGCAGGCGGCTGCCCTGGGCTGGTAACCGGGTTGCGAGGGGTCAAACTGTATAAAGCCTCGAGGCATCCCGGCAGATCTTCATCGACCGCCGGCAACGGGCCGCATCATCCGTGCGACGATGCCGTCCCGGTCGATGACCAGATGTTTGACGGCACCCAGCACATGCAGGATCAACAGAACCGGAAAGGCGTGCCCGGCGATCTCATGGGCCTCTTCGACAAATTCATGCAAAGAGCCGTTTGCGGCCATCGGGGATGGGATCGAAAGCACGCCGAAAATGTCAAGCGGCGCCCCCCTGGTCCAGGGCAGGAGATAACCGGTAAGGGTTACGACAAGGATGGCGGCAAGAAACCCCCACATCACGATCTTCGAGGCAATTGTGAAAATCATTGCCTGATCCGGGACCTCGGTCATCCCGTTGCGCATCCTGTGCCAGACACGCCACAGGAGGAACAGACCGACGATTGCGCCGCCGCCCACATGAACGAGGTTGGTCAGATCGCCGTTTTCGCCTTCATGGGTAAGGAACAGCACGATAACGGCAAGGGCGCTAGCCCAATGGGTGACGATTGAGGTTTTGCTGTAGCCCGAAGTGTGGGGAGAATCTGACATGGGTGGACCTGCAGGGTTCGGTATTGCTTCCACTTGCAGAATAGGATGCCGGGCCGGCCATGCAACTTACAGATTTGCAAGGTTCGGTCGCGTCGGAGGGGCGGCGCGATGATTATTCGACCGCTGCCTTGCAACTGCCCCGGTCGGCCCAGCCGGGAACGTGATCGGAGAACGTCCCGGTTTCCAGATTGAAATGCAGCTCGTAACCTTTGGCCGGGGCGAACGGTTTGACGGCCTTCAGGACCGGCGGCCTGCAAACCAGAATCTCGAGATTCCTGTCGATTTCCAGCCAGCGGATCGCGCAGGGATCGGTCGTGATTTCGAACGTGTAACGCCCCGTATGGCTTCCGCCCCAGGCTGTACATTGAAATCTCGATTTCGCTTGCGCCGGGAATGCAAGGAGTGATGAAAGCAGGAGCACTCCCGTGCAGGCCAGGACATCGGCAGTTCCGGGATTGCAGTCCGGCGTTCCAATCCGGTTATGCTTTTGTCGCCACCGACGCATTGCGTTTCGCACTTCTGTTGGCCACCGCTTTCAAAAGCCGTTGAAAGCTCGGACATTCCATATGTGTTGGCGCCGGGCACTCCGCGGTGTGACGCAGGCCATCGCGCATGGCCACGAGTTGTTTGATGGTTTTGTCCAACGCGTCGGCTTTCTTCAGCAATTGAGCCCGGTCGATCCGTGGCTCGCCGTCGGCATTGAACATGTCGGCGATCTCACTCAGGGAAAACCCCGCCTTGCGTCCCAGCGCGATCAGGGTCAGGGTTTGCAGAACGGCGACGTCGTAGAGCCGGCGCAACCCCTTGCGCCCGACTGACTGAATGAGCCCGCGTTCTTCATAGTAACGAAGCGTGGACGGCGGCAGCCCGCTTCGCTGCACCACCTCGCCGATATCCAATATTTCCAGGCGCGTCATTTTGTGCTTGACCTCAAGGCAGCTTGAGGTCGTAGGGTAGGACTTGCCGTTGGAAAACGCAACCTGACCCGCGATAGGTCCGGGCCGGTTCGAGCGAAAGCGGTTTGCCCAACATCAGCTTCATTCGGAGTGACTATGGATACGGACTTTTGGCTTGATAAATGGAACAGGAACGAAATCGCCTTTCATCAGAGCGAGGCCAATCCGATGTTGGTCGATCATATCGACGCGCTCTCGTTGCAGAAGGGAAGTCGCGTATTTGTGCCCCTGTGCGGGAAAACCCTCGATATTGCCTGGCTGCTCTCCAGGGGATTTCGAGTTGCGGGCATTGAGCTGAGTGAACTGGCTATTCAGTCCCTGTTCGCGGAACTGGACGTGAAACCGGATATTACCCGGTCCGGAAACCTGACACGTTACAGCGCACCCGATATCGACATATATGTCGGCGACCTATTTGACTTGTCGCGGGACATGCTTGGCCCTGTCGATGCGGTCTATGACCGGGCAGCCCTGGTTGCATTGCCGGCGGATCTGCGCATGCGATATGCATCGCATATCGCTGAAGTGACCGGCAGATCTCCCTGCCTCCTGATTTGTTTCGAATATGATCAGTCCGTTATGCAGGGCCCACCATTTTCGATCGTCGAGGCGGAAGTGGAGCGGCTCTATGCGCACCACTATCATTTGACGTCATTGGCTCGGACCAATGTCCCGGGTGGGCTCAAAGGGCTATGCCCGGCGCTTGAAACCGCGTGGATGTTGCGGGCCTGAATCCGCGCCATTTTTGATCCCGATTCCCCTCGGGACAATTGTTCGCCGGGCGCAATGCGGAGTCTCTCCCCTGACCGGATACGAAGAGGCCGTCCGCTGACGCCGCCCCATTTGTCTGTCCGCCCTGCTTTATCAGTTCGCTTAGATAGGAACCATCATGTCGAAACCATTTTACGATGAGGAAATGTCACGCCGCCAGGAACGTGTCGCCGCTACCGGCGACATGCGGGCGCAAAGGCACTACGTTCTCGGCCTCATGCAATTGCAGCCCGGTGAAGCCGTTCTCGATGTGGGAACCGGAAACGGAATCTTTTCCCGCGAGATGTTGGCAATTGTCGGCGAAACGGGACAGGTCACCGGTGTTGACGGGTCCGAGACAATGGTCATGATGGCCCGTGAAATCTGCCCGAACGGCACCTTCCTGCAGGGGGATGCGACCGACCTGCCGGTCGAAAGCGGCCGGTTTGATGTTGTGACTGCGAGCCAGGTCCTGTGTTTTGTTCCCGACGCCGCCCGGGCAGTGGCCGAAATGTTCCGGATCCTGAAACCGGGCGGCCGGTTGATTGTCCTGGATTCCGACTGGGGGTCGCTCGTCTGGAATTGCAGCGATCCCGTGCTTGGCACACGGGTGCGCGACGTCATGACCAGCGCCTACGCCGACGCACAGGTACCGCGCACCCTGTCGCATCATTTAACGGCGGCTGGCTTTGAGATCACGGGTCGGCATGCCTATCCGATCCTGAACTGGGCACCCGGCGAAGATGCCTATTCACAACAGCTTCTCGATCACCTCGAACCGATGGCTGAGGGTGTGGAGGATTTTGACGCGGTTGATGTCGAGGCCTGGATGGTGGACCAGAAAAGCATGCTGGAAAACGGAACCTACATGTTCTGCCTGAATCGGTTCGTGTTTTGCGCGTGCAAGCCATAGCTGAATTCTGACGTTCGTTCGGAGTGTCGTCGCGGCGGTTGCGGCAAAGCCCGGGTGCCGTCACGTCGCCCGATAATCCGGCGCACTCGCCAGATAGGTTCCGTAGGCCGTTGCGTCGGGATAGGAAAACATCTCCTTGAGCGGGTTCGAATGGCTGGTCTTGGTGGCGCCGATATCGGCGAGCAATTCGTCGAAATGCCGGAAATGGAACGGCGCCGAACACAGTCCGCCATAGACCTGCGCCGCCGGCCGTTCCTCGCGCCGCCAGCGCAGCATGACCTCCATGTTTTCGCGCATTGCGTCCGGCGTTGGCTGGTTGGCCAGCATGCCGTCGGCGTAACGCACCAGCCAGTTGGCGCCGATTTCCGCGGACAGCACAGTGCAGAAACTGGAATTGAACCCGACGAATCCCATGTCGGGAAGGTCCGGATTGGCGATCAGCCTGTAGGTTCGATATTGACCGTCGGCTTCGATCAGCCGGTCCCGGTACGATTCATCGAGGAATGGCACACCAAGCTTCCAGCCGACCGCCAACACGACCATGTCAGCTTTCACCGTCTCGCCGTTGGTCAGAACCGGGCCGTTGGAATCGTAGCGTTCGATCGTGCCCTGCACCGGCCGGATTGTACCGGCCCGCAGGCCTTCAAAGAACCCCGGCGTGACGATCGGGATCGAACAGGACACATCCTTTTCGATCGGAATTTTCGGCACCATGTTGTGACGGGCAAGTCCGAGCTGCAGTTTCAAGAGGGTTTCCAGCCCGCGAAAATTGGCCCAGATCATTGGCTTGAAAAGGGCGAAGGCCAGCTTGCCGAGAGGCGAACCTCCCCAGCCGTTGAACTGGATTTCCTGTGCCCGCATGTACAAGAGGTGCTTGAAATTGATACCGCCGACAAAATAGGGCACGCGCCAGACCGGCTCGCGATAAACGATGGTGACGTCGCTCGCGCCGCTCTTGACCGCGTTGACGGCGATATCGGTGGCGGATTTCGAAAAGCCGAGCACCACCACCCGTTTGTCTTTGACCATGGACGGATCCGTATAGTCGGACGAGTGCATAACCTGCCCACCGGCTTCCAGGTAACCGTCCTGACCGGGATGGGTCAGGACATTTTTTTCACTGAACTGGCCCGTGCAGACGGCAACGAAGTCAAAGTCTTCGGACCGCTTGTCGGTCCCGTCCTCAATCTGCAAAGTCCAGCCATCTCGCCCGTCGCTCCTCCGGGTCATGGAGCGGATCGTGGTGTTCAAGGAAAACAGATCTTCCAGACCGTGTTTTTTCGCATAGGAGTGCAGATAGGCATGCACTTGCGGACCCTTGGGCCATTCCGGATAGTCCGCCGGCATCGGATGATCGGTGTAGCAATAGAGCTCCTTCGGCGATTGCGTCTGCACATCCGGATAGGAGCGGGAGGGTTCCCAGACGCCGCCGAAATCGTCGCTGCGTTCGAACCCGCTGACGAGATGCCCCTTTTCTTTGAACGCCTTTGCCGCGGCCAGACCGCTGACACCGCCGCCGATGACGGCCACAGATTTCCGTGCAACCACATTCCCCTCCTTGACAATCGATCGGGACAGCTCCGGCGGTCCCGTTTTTCGACAATCATCTCGGTGCGGACCGCCTGCGTCCATGCCCGTTGGGACTGAAATATCCGAATTCCGCATGAAACTGGCCGCATGGAACGGGAATCGGGGTTTGTTTTGAGATTGGCGGCAATCCCGATAAACTGTTCCGATGCATAGCGTTCACCCGATCATAGCGCCACCGCTTGCCAACCGCGTTCTGCTTGCCTCCAGCAACCTGGATTGTGCCCGCGATCAGGTCTCTCGCAAATTCTGTGCGCACCGGCTCGACCGTATGAGTGGAAGCGGGCGCTTCGACGCCCGTCACCACCACGCTCCCGGACATGTCTTTTCGCTCAACTACATTCGTTACGGCGCTGCGGTGACAATAGAGCCCGGCGAACTGACGTCGTTTTACCTGATTCAGGTGCCGCTCAGGGGGCAGGCGCAAATCACCAATGGTCGCCATACGATTGAGTCCGACAGGACCAGAGCGACGATCCTCAACGCCAACCGGCATACGATCATGCATTGGTATGAGGGATGTGAACAGGCCTTGCTTCAGATCGACCGCAAGCGCCTGGAGCAATTTGTCGAAGCCCGACTGGGGCACGCGCTGGGGGCCCCGATCCTGTTCGACCCGGTTCTGAACTTGACGGAGGCGGCGGGGGCGATGATCCGGACAAGACTGTGCGCCATGTTCCGCGGCGCGGAGGAGGGGGTGGTGTTCGGCGCTGACAGCACCCTGTCGCAGATTTCATTGGAACACGAATTTCTCGATCATTTCCTGCAAAGCCAACCGAGCAATGTCCGCCACTATTTCGAGGCGTTGCCGGACGCAATTCAACCCCGTCAGATGCGACGAGCGACGGACTTCATCCACGCCAACCTGCATCGGCCGATCACCATGCTTGAAGTCGCCGAAGCGGCCGGCATTGCGCCGCGAACCCTGCAAATGGCCTTCCGGCGCAATCGTGGATGCACGGCCAAGGACTATCTGCAGCGCGAACGGCTGAAACGCATTCGCCAGGAACTCCTGGATGCGGACGCGGACCGGTCTGTCGCCGGCATCGCGTCGCGCTGGGGCATGACCCATCTCGGGCGGTTTGCCGCGGCCTATCATGCTGCTTTTGGCGAGTTTCCGAGGCAGACGGTGCGGCAGCGCATCTGAATCCAGGGCGCGGTCCGCATTCCTGACAGCGCGATTATCCGAAAATGTAGCCCAGACCGCGGACGGTTCGGATCAATTCCGGTTTTGTCGGATTGGGTTCGACCTTCTTCCTGATCCGCGAAATTCGCAGGTCAATGGAACGGTCAAACGGTTCCCAGCCCCTGTCATGGGCCTGTTCCAACAATTGATTCCGGTTGAGAACACGTCCGCGGTTGCTCTCGAAGACGCGAAGCAGATCGAACTCCATCGCGGTGATGGCGATCTCGTTGCCGTCGCCGTCGAACAGTTTCGCGGCATCGATGTCCAGGCTGCAGGGGCCAAACGGCACGGTGCCGGTGGCGGACATTCTGCCTTTCGGTTTTTCCGGTGTTTTGGTTCGCCGTCGCAGGGCGGCCTTTATGCGCGCCTCGAGCTCCCGCAGGTCGACAGGTTTGCCGAGGTAATCGTCTGCGCCCATTTCGAGGCCGACCACCCGGTCGATAACCTCCGCCGCCGCCGTCAGCATGATCACGGGCACGTTGCTGGTGTTGCGGAGCTCCCGCAGGGCTGTCAATCCGTCCTGCCCGGGCATGTTGATATCCAGGATGATCAGATCGGACGGCGCGCACCCCATTGCCCTGTGCATCGTTGTCGCGTCGCGGGCTTCGACAATGTCGTAGCCGCGCTCGACGAGGTATTCGCCGACCATTTCGCGCAGATGCTCTTCGTCATCGCAAATCAATATCCGGTGTTTGGGGTCGGTCATTGCAACGTCTCCTTGGTTTGTTCGCACAAAAGCTCGACGAGCGTGACGAGCTCGGCTGGCGAGACCGGTTTTTCCAGGTACGGGACACCGGTATTTTCGAAAAACTCGGCAACCTCCGAGCTCATCGTGTCGCCGGTAATGAAGGCCATGCACTTTGCGTGCCCCGGATTTGCGTCGGTCGCACGCTTGAAAAAGGCGCGGCCATCGAGCCCGGGCATTTTCATGTCGCTCAAAATCCCGTCGAACGCCTGGGTCTTCAGCCGTCTCAGCGCCGAGCGGGGATCGTGTTCCACCGAGACATCATAATTTTCGCTTTCCAGAATATCGCGGATCAACTGCGCGACGCCCACCTCGTCGTCGACGATCAGGATTTTCCTGCCTCCTGGAACAGCCATCCGTTCGCAAGTGGCCGCGGCGGTGCCGCCGACATTCGCGGCGGCTTTCAGGCGGATGACAAATGTCGCCCCGGCACCGGGCGACGATTGCAGGGTGAGCGTGCCGCCGTGCGACGTGATGATCCGGTGGCTGAAGGCGAGGCCCACGCCGGTTCCGACGCCGACATCTTTTGTCGTGAAGAAGGGTTCGAAAATCCGGGCCTTGACGTCGTCGGGGACGCCGGCACCATTGTCCCTGATCTTGATCACGACCTCATTGGTAATCCGATCATAGGATGAGATGAGGTCCAATCGCGCCTTTTCCCCGAGATCGCAGAGCGCGTGTTCGGCATTGACGATCAGGTTGGTGAAAACCTGAGCGATCTGATCGGGATCGGCTGCCACCAGCGGCAGTTTCGGATCGAGCTGCAGGTCGATTTTGGCTCCTGCGGACTTGAGGCCGTAGCCCGCGACGTCCAAGGCCGTGCAAAGCGTGTCGTTCAGGCAGCAATTGTCGATGCGGGTCGGCCTCTGGCGCGCCATGGCCAGAAACATCTTGACGATCTTGGCGCAGCGTTCGGCCGCCTGACCGATCCGTTCTATTCGCTGCTTCTGCTTGGGATCCTCAATCTTGTCCTGCAGCATCAGAGCATAACCGACGACGATTGACAGCGGGTTGTTCAACTCATGCGCAACACCGGCCAGGAGTTCACCCAGTGCAGACAGTTTTTCGTTCTGATGAGCGATGTTTTTCTGGTGTTCCAGTTCCGCCTGCATCGCAAGCTGGTCGGAAATGTCGCGCGTGGAGGAGACAATGACGTCCTCCCCCTTGTAATCGGTCACGCGGGCCGAGGTCAGTCCCTGCATGATGCTGCCGTCGCCGCGCCGAAACTGAACGGGATAATCGCTCAGGGATCCCTTGGTGAGGAGGGCATCCAGATAGTCTTCCCGGTCTTTCGGATCGAGAAAGAATTCCAACGTGGATTCGATGTCGCCATACCGTTCGCGCGACGCCGGCGGAAAATAGATGATTCTGCCGTCATCGACGCGCGACACCAGAAATGTGGTCGGGCTCGCCTCGACGATAACCTTCAGGAGCAGGTTGGCTTCGCGTTCGGCCTGCTCTGCCCGGCGTTGTGCCGTGACATCCCTGAAGACGATCAGATAACCGCCCAGTTCGGTCTCGTGGATCGAGGTTTCCAGGACCAGTCCACTGACCGCCTCCATGGTTGCGTTTTTGGCATAGGTCTTCAGGCTGTTGATCATTCGGTCAAGGAACGCCGCTTCGGTCATGTCGTCGGGAATCTTGTAGTACCCGGCATCTATGAGGCGTTGCATGGTCATGGCGGCACTGTCGCCGACCTCTGGTGAGGGGACGTCTCCGCCGTAAAAAAACGAGTCGAGCTTCTTGTTGCCCATCACGAAATTCAGGTTGGAATCGTAGAGGGCGATGCCCTCATCGAGCGCCTGGGTTGCTTCGTAGACGGCGGCGAGTTTGTTTTCCTCGGCTCGGATTTCGTTGGTGACGTCCTTGAACGTTTGCAGGTATCCGTCGAGACCGGTCTTGTGGGACGAACCGATTATGATGCGTCCGTCGGCAAGCTCCACGCGGAATCCCTTTTCGTAGTTCGTGATCATGTCCTGTGTCATGACCGCCGTTTCATCCGCCTGTTTGAAGATGCCGGCCTCGACCTGCCGTTTGGTGATGGCGGGAATGGCCTCGCCGGGCCGCGGCGGGTCGATCCGGGAATAGAACATGTCGTGCATGCTCTTGTTGGCCATCACGAAACGCAAATCCGAATCCCGAAAGACCAGGCCGACATCGAGTGAATTCAGCACCGCCGTCAAACGGGTGTTGAGCTCTTCGAGTTCCTCGCGTTGCGCCACGACTTCTGTCAGATCGATTGTTGAGGAGACACTGACCTTCTCGCCGCGGAAATCGATCAGCCGCGCGGATGCCGCGCAGGGAAAGACCGTGCCGTCGCCCCTGTACCCGTAATGGAACATGTCATTGATCTGGCCCTCCCGTTCCAGGGTCTCGATGTAGGTGGCGCGATCTTCGGGATTGCGCCAGAGACTTTTTGCGTTGCTCTTTTCTCCGGTCAGTTCTTTCGAGGCGGGTGACTGGTAGAGAACCTTGCCGTCCTCGATCCGGGTCATGAGAAAATTCGCCGGGCAGGCTTCGACGATATTGCGAAGCAGATCGGCGTTTTCCCGTTCGATCATTTCGGCGCGGCGTTGGTCGGTCACGTCTTTGACCGTCAGAAGATATCCGCCAATGCTTGTCTTGTGCGATGCGAGTGCCAGGATTCGGCCATCCGCAAGTTGAATTTCCCGGCCTTTCGCGTGGGTTTTGATCAGCCTCGTCCAGAGCCTTACGGTTTGTTCCGTGGGAATGGTTTCAGGCGGTCCATAGAGTCCCCCTGCGATCTGCCCGCGCAAAATCGTCTGAAAGGCATCGCCCGGCTCCGCCGCGGGGACCGCATCCATCTGCGGGAAGAGCATGTCCTGCATGCGCTGGTTTTTCAGGACCAGACGCAGATCTGAATCCCACAACACAAAACCTTCGTCGAACGCTTCCAGGGCTTCGGCAAAGCGGGTGTTGGCAAGTTCGGTGGCCCGCTCCGCATTTTCCGCGCGCTTGCGGTCCGTAATGTCGGTGATCGTAATCAGACAGCCGCCGAGTTTTGTCTTATGGGCCGAGCCGTGGAATATGCTGCCGTTGATCATCGGAATTTCGATATTCTTGGTATATCGTTCAACGGCATCAACAATGTATTCGGCATACAATTCAGGTGTCACGCCATCAGGTAATTTGACGAGATTTGCCCTTGCGAGACGCAAGGCGTGCTCGGAGAAATGTTCACCCAGAATCGGTGGCTGGATACCCAGGGCGGAATAGGTGCTTTTGATGTGCCGGTGATTGTACATGACGAAACGCAGCTCATGATCATAGAGCGCAAGGCCCTGATCAATGGCTTCGAAAGCGTCGTAGAGCATGTCGCGAGCGCGTTCCTCGGTCATTCTTGAGTCGGTATCTGTCATGCTCTCTGCAGTATAGAAATAGTGGGAATGCAAATTCCTTACCCGATACTTGGTAGGACTGATCGATATCCAAATAAAACGGGTCGAATTGGGTTGATATTACGACAACAGAGCAACGTATCAGTCTGATTTTGCTAATTGTATCAATTGTATCAAACTGAAGACTTCGAATGCGGAATCGCCCTGACCGATGTCGCAATCCACCAGGATTCGACCGGGAACAGGCCACTGGTCTCATGGAATCCCGGCACGCGTGGGAGCTTGAGATTGTGTCGGGTTCGAAAATCGGCAACACTTTGCGTACCGGGGTTTGCCGGGGGACGTTTGGAAAATGACCCGGCCTGGGAATTCGGGAGGACAGGATGACGGACAGAATAATCAAGGGCGCGTTGGTCTGGACCGCAGGACAGACCGAACTGCGACCTGCTGATGTGGTGGTGCGCGGCAACCGGATAGCAAGCGTGGTGACCGACGGATCCGAAGTCGACACCAATGGAGCCGATGTCATCGACGGTTCCGGCATGACGCTGATGCCCGGACTTGTCGAAGGCCATTGTCATCCGTCCTTCACGGGAATCGGAGAGCCGCCGGAACTCGGCCGGATCTCTCCGGAAGAGCACATGCTGCTCACCGCACAGAACCTGAAACTGCTCCTCAGTCATGGCTTTACGTCGATATTCGAGGCCGCTTCGGCAAAGCCGCTGCTCGGCGTGACGGCGCGCGATGCGATCAACAGCGGTCTGATTGTCGGTCCCCGCATGCGTGCAGGCAGCCCGGAAGTGACGACAACGGCCGGACTGGGCGATGAACGCAAGCGCTTCATCCATCAGGAAAGTTTCGGCCTGATCGCCGACGGTCCGGACGAGATGCGTCGCGTCGCCCGCGAATGTGTACGCGACGGCGTCGATGTCATGAAGATAAATGTGTCGGGCGATGAGTTTGTCAGTCATGCACGGGCGGAAATAACGCCGCTGGAGGACGAGGAACTGGCAGCCTTTATCAAGGTCGCCCGCGCTTTCGGCAAGCAGGTCGCGTGCCACGCGCGCTCGTCGCAGAGCGTGAAAATGGCCGTGCGTCACGGCGTCGACTGTATTTACCATTGCGACTTCGCCGACGCGGAGGCGCTCGACATGCTGGAAAGCGTCAAGGAGACGTCTTTCGTCGGTCCGGCATTCGGGCTCGTGCACAATTGCACCAAGGAGGGAGATGTTGCCGGATTGACGCCGGATGTGGTCGAAAGCCTCGGCCTTTACCGGAAATTTGACGCGACCTGCGCGACCTATCATGAAATCCGCAAACGCGGCATTCGTGTCGTGGTTGGAGGGGATTACGGATTTGCCGTGACCCCGATGGGCCAGAATGCCCGGGACATCGCGCATTTTGTCACATATTTCGGTTATGCGCCTCACGAAGCTCTCGAATGCGCGACCCGGATCGGCGCGGAACTTATGGGCCTGGGAGGAGAGACGGGCGAAGTGAAGCAAGGATACCTGGCCGACCTCCTGCTGGTGCGCGGTGATCCCCTGGCCGATGTATCGCTCCTCCAGCACCAGGACAGTTTTGCCATGATCATGAAGGACGGCACGCTCTATAAGGATCCGCGCGCCGGATCCAGGATGCCGGCGGGATTGATCGCCGCTGAATAATGGCTGGTACAGGCCGGCAGCGCGGGAATGGCTGACGCGGGCTGCCTGCGAGGCTTCCGGTCGCCCATTGCGATCATTTTAGGCTTTTTCTGGTCTGACGAAATCGGCTGACCGGCTCTGAAGTCCCGGGTTCATATTTGATACAATTGAGACACGCGGTGACGTAACTCTGAAACGCGCCGTCCCCACATGGTCTTTATGCAACGGACCATGTCGGCGAATGACATCGGTCCTTCCCTTTTCGCGTGGAGGCAATGGTGTCCAAGGACAATGAAAGTTCAATCACAAAAGCGCTGAAACAATGCCGCCCGCTTTTTTTCGGAGCGTTCGCATTCGGCCTGTTTATCAATCTCCTGGTTCTGGCCGTCCCGCTTTATTCCCTGCAGGTTCTGGATCGTGTCCTGTCGTCCGGGTCACACGATACATTGTTGATGCTGACCCTGATTGTCGCGGTCGCGCTGGCGTTCATGGGGGTGATGCAGGGTTTGCGTGCCATAATCTTCAATCATATCGGACGCTGGCTCGACGATCGCCTGTCCTCCGACATCGTTGAAGAAACGGTCGATCTTGCCGTTCGCGACCCGAAGATCGGCAGCCAGCCCCTGCGCGACCTCGGCACCGTACGCGGTTTTCTGACGTCTCCGCACCTTGCCAACCTGTTCGACGCGCCATGGGCGATCATCTATTTCGCGGTCATCTACATCATAAATGTCAAGCTTGGCGTCGCCGTGACGCTGGGCGCGGTCGTGCTGCTGATCCTGGCATTCGCGGCGGAAAGGTTGCCGTCCGGGCACCTGGCCGTGGCAAATGACGAACAGGTCAAATCCATGCAGTCGTTCGACAGCCTCATTCGAAACGCGGAGGTCGTGAAGTCCATGGGCCTGCTCGCGCACGCAAGCGCGAAATGGCGCAAACACAATCAGAACTGGCTCGGTCACACGTTCACGTCGTGCAATATCAGCGCCGTCATTGCCAATATCACCCGCACGCTGCGAATGGCTGTTCAGATCATGGTGATGGGCTCCGGGGCCTACCTTGCCTTGAGCAATGAAATGTCGCCGGGCAGCATCATCGCCGTTTCCATCCTGACCGGCCGCGCGCTTGCGCCCTTCGATGCCGCGACGCCGCTGTACCAGAACCTGGTCGGCCTGAAAAAGGCGTTGAAACGGCTGTTGGACCTCGACCGGTCGGCACGGCAGGTCAGTCAGACCATGCGATTGCCGAACCCGAAGGGACGCCTCACGATCAAGAACACCGCCTACCAGGCACCGGTAACAAAAAGCTGGGTGCTCAAGGGCATCAACATCGATGTCGCACCCGGTGAGGCGGTTGGCGTGATCGGCCCCAGCGGGTCGGGCAAGACGACCTTGGCGCGCGCCCTGGTCGGCGTCATGACACCGACCAGCGGCGCCGTTTGCCTCGACGGGGCGGCGCTGCACCAATGGGATCCGAAACAGCTTGGCGAAACCATCGGGTATCTTCCGCAGGCGGTCGAACTTTTCGATGGCACGATCGCGCAGAACATTGCACGGCTCAATCCGGGCGCCGACGATGAGGATATCGTCGCGGCCGCCCAGAAGGCGCAGGTTCACGAAACCATCCTTTCATTTCCGCAAGGCTACCAGACAGAGATCGGGCCCAATGGATCTCTCTTGTCCGCCGGGCAACGGCAACGCGTGGCCCTGGCCCGGTGCTTTTACGGCAATCCGAAACTGATCGTCATGGATGAGCCGAACGCCAATCTTGACGGTGACGGCGAGGTGGCCTTCGTCAAGGCAATCGAGCAGGCCAGGGCCCTCAACATCACGACGATCACAATTGCGCACCGGCCCTCGGTTCTTCAGAGCGTCGACAAGATCCTTGTCCTGCAAAACGGTGCTGCAAAAGCGTTCGGTCCCGCGCGGGACGTCATGGCGGAACTTGCCGACGGCAACGTCAATGTCCGGCCGATCCGCAAAAATCAGATGAATGGGTGATGACATGAATATTGATCAACAACAGACGCAAAAACCCGGCCGCGTGTTCGGCTACGATTATGAGACAGCCGGCCGCGGGCCTGCCCGATTGGGATTTCTGGTAATCGTACCGTTTCTGCTTGTCCTCGGCGGTTGGATGACGTTCGCACCGCTGAATTCGGCTGCCATTTCCACCGGCGAAATCGTTCTGAATCAGGGGCGCAAGACGATTCAGCATCTCGAGGGTGGCATTGTCGACGAGATCCTGGTTTCCGAAGGCCAGGAAATTGAGAAGGGGCAGCCGGTCCTGATCATTCGCGATGTGGCGCAACGGACGAAAATGGACACGCTCTACGATCAACTGGCCAGCACGCGCGCCTTGCGCAGCCGGCTTGTTGCCGAGCGGGATGGTGCCGGGGGGCCGGACTTCTCCTCACTGGAAGACGGCATCGATTTGCCGGCCGAAAAGTTCGCGAGCCTGCGCAGGACGCAGACCAACCTGTTCGAAAGCCGCCGGACTGCCCTCAAGACGAAAATAGAGCTGATCACCGCCCGCAAACACTCCACGATCAAACAACTTGAAGGCCTCAAGCATCAGGTCGATGCGTTGCGTACGCGCCTGAAACTGGCCGATTCGGAACGGGCAAATCTTGCCTCGCTCTACAAGAAGAAGCTTGTAACGGCAAAACGGTTCATGGCGCTGGAGCGCGATACTGCCAGGCTGCAGGGCGAGCTTGGCGCACAGGAAGCAAATATCGCCCGCCTGGAGCAGGCGGTTCTGGTGACGGATATCGAAATCATCGACCTGAAAACCGAGAGCCAGAGCGCGGTCCTGCAGGAGTTGCAAAAGGCGCAACTGGACATTCAGGAACTGACCCACAAGATGATCGCGACCACTGATCAGTTGGCCCGCACGATCATCAAATCGCCGACAAAGGGCATTGCCATGGACCTTCAGGTCCATACCAGGGGCGCGGTGTTGCAGCCCGGTCAGCGGATCGTCGACATCGTTCCGCGCGATGATCGTCTCATCGTCAAGGCGCGGCTCGATCCGAATGACATTGATCTCGTCGCCCATGGAACCCGGACCAAGGTTCTGTTGTCTGCCTACAAGGCAAGGAAGGTCCCGAAGCTGAATGGCGAGGTTCTGAGTGTTTCGGCCGATATCCTGACCGAAAGGGAAACCGGCGAGCGCTATTTCGAGGCACGGGTCCTGGTCGAGGATGCGGTCCTGCAGGACCTGAAAGCCGATGTCGAACTGTATCCTGGCATGCCGGTCCAGGTGTTTTTCCTGACAGGCGAGCGCACCCTGGCCGATTACATGATTTCGCCCATCAAGGATGCGGCCTACCGGGCCTTCCGCGAGGAGTGAGAGCGGACACCGCCGGGATCGCCCGAAACCCGGGGAGAGTTTGTGAACGCTCAAAACCCGACAAAGGCCCGAACCAGGAGGTAGCCGCCGAGCCCGAGCAGGCCGCACAGGAAAGTCTTGCGAAACGTTGCTTCCTGCATCCGGTCGCGGATCTTCTGGCCGGTGACCTGTCCGGCCAGCGCCGGGATGACAGCGAGCAGGGAAAGTCCGCCAACGTCGAGGGAGAGTTTCTGCTCGACCCCCAGCGTGACCGTCAGGACCGAAATGGAAAACAGGAACGTGATTCCCATGGCCTGGATCAGTTCGCGCCGGTCGAAGCCAAGCACCTGAAGGTAGATGACGGACGGGACCACGAAAGTGCCGGTCATGCCGGTGATCGTGCCGTTGATGAGACCGAGCACCGATGATGTAGTTCGTTCCCACGGTCCCGGCGGCGGCATCTGGAATTTCATCAGGCTGGCCACGGCATAGACACACAGGATCGTGCCGAGAATACCGACCAGGATCGTGTCGTCTGCGCTGGCAAGCACGGAATAGCCGCCGAGGACTCCGATCAGAATCGCGACAAGAAACGGCATCAGCCGGTGCGAGAGTTTCCAGAAGGCGCCGCCGGAAAAAGCCTGCCAGATATTGGTGACGATCGCCGGGGCCATCAGAAGCAGGATGGCCGCCTTGACGCCGAAAAAGGCTGCCAGAAGCGCGACGGCGACTGTCGGCAGTCCGGTGCCGATGACGCCCTTGACTATACCGCCGAGGAAGAAGACCGCGGCAAGGATGATGAGAGTTTCGGGCGACCAGGTCACGGGCGGTCTTTGATTGGTGTTGGCGCGAACGCGTCCATTGAACGGAGGAAAATTCATAGCCCAGTTCGACGTCATCCGCAAAAAAGCCACGTCCGCGGGACGTGGCTTTCTTCATCGGGACCGTCTCGATCGGCGCGCCGTCAGGCCTGCACCGGTATCCGCAACCAGGGGCGAGTTCCCGCCGGCACTTCGTGCCGGTCTGCAATCGGCTGCGTATACAGCGTGACATTCGGGAGATGCCCGTTTTCGAGCGACAGGCGGGTCGGTTCGTGCGAAATCGCAAACGTGTCGAACCCGCAGCGCAGCATCAGCGGGATCTGGTCGATGAGCACATCGCCGATCGCCCGCAATTCTCCGGAATAACCGTGATCCTCGCGCAGGAGCCGGGCCGTCGAATAGGACCGGCCATCGGCGAATTTCGGAAAATCGAGCGCGATCACCCGGAAATGGGAGAGATCCCGCACCAGCTCGCCGATCTCTTCACCGGCATAAAGCACCAGGCCGATTGAGATCGCCGCGGAGGTCAGACTGTCCCGTTCGGCAAGCCAGCGGTCCTTGCTCAACAGGACAAAACCCTGCTCGGGGACCGGTGCGCCGTCCTCGAGAATGCTCCAGATGTCCGGATCGAACCGGCCGTCGCGATAGACATTTTGCATTTTGATCTCCCGAATGAACGCATGCCGCGTTTGATCTGCCTCAGATCGAACAAAAACGATTTGCGCAACAAAAGAACCACGATGTGTTGCGTGACGCCCAGTTCACGCAACACACTGTTGGAATCAAACGGCCCAGGGCCATTGTGCGTTTTCGCCGTACAGGGCTTCCTTGAAGGGCTCGTCGCCGACCCGGCGATAGGCCGCCAGGAAGGTCTCGTCCGGTCCCTTGCGCAGGTGCAGATAGGTATCGACGAGGATCTCGACCGCGTCCGTGATCCGCTCGCCGCTGAACCCGCGGCCGATGATCGAGCCGATTGCTGCACTTTCATCGCCGGATCCGCCGAGGGTGATCTGGTAGAGTTCCTCCCCCTTCTTCTCCACCCCGAGGATGCCGATATGGCCGACATGGTGGTGGCCGCAGGCATTGATGCATCCGGAAATCTTCACCTTGAGCGGGCCGATCTCCTTTTGGCGTTCCGGTCCGCCGAAACGTTCCGAAATCTCCTGGGCGATCGGGATGGAGCGCGCCGTGGCCAGTGCACAATAATCCATGCCCGGGCAGGCGATGATGTCGGTGGCGAGGCCGGCATTGGCGTCGGCGAGGCCGGCCTTTTGCAGGGCGCCGAACACTTCCGGCAGATCGTCGCGGCGTACATGCGGCAGCACCAGGTTCTGTTCGTGGCTGACGCGGATCTCATCGAAGCCGTATTTTTCGGCAATTGCGGCGACCGCATCCATCTGGTCGGCATCGGCATCGCCGGGGATCCCGCCGATCGGTTTCAGCGAAATCGTCACCGCGGCATAACCCGGCGCGCGGTGCGGATGACTGTTCTGCGCCACCCAGTCGGCGAGCGCCAGGTCGGTTTTCATTGCCGCGTCAAGGCGTGGACTTTCCGACGACAGGGTCGCAAAGGCCGGTGGCGCGAAATAGTCTTCGATCCGCCGCACTTCGTCCGCTGGCAGGCTCAGGACGCCGTCGCGGATGCGTTCGAATTCCGCCTCGATATCGGACTTGAGTGTGTCCAGTCCGGTTTCATGCACCAGGATCTTGATCCGTGCCTTGTACTTGTTGTCGCGGCGGCCATACAGATTGTAGACCCTCAGGATCGCCTCGCAATAGGCCAGGAGATCGCTTTCCGGCACGAAGTCGCGCACCTTGCGCGCGATCATAGGCGTGCGTCCGAGCCCGCCGCCGACAAACACGGTAAAGCCGAGTGCGCCGGCATCGTCGCGCACGACCTGCAGGCCGATATCGTGGACCTGGATCGCGGCGCGATCGTTCGGCGATCCGGTGACCGCAATCTTGAACTTGCGCGGCAGAAAGGTGAATTCCGGATGCAGGGACGACCATTGCCGCAGAATTTCCGCATAGGGCCGCGGGTCCGCGATCTCGTCGGCGGCGGCACCGGCAAAGTGGTCTGCGGTCACGTTGCGGATGCAATTACCCGACGTCTGGATCGCATGCATTTCAACCTCCGCCAGCTCATCGAGGATCGCCGGCACGTCTTCAAGCGACGGCCAGTTGAACTGGATGTTCTGCCGGGTGGTGAAATGCCCGTACCCGCGATCGTATTTGCGCGCGATGTGGGCGAGCTTTTGCATCTGTTTGCCGCTCAGGGTGCCGTAGGGGATGGCGACACGCAGCATGTAGGCGTGCAATTGCAGGTAAAGCCCGTTCATCAGCCGCAGCGGCTTGAACTGATCCTCGGTCAGGTCGCCGGCGAGGCGCCGTGCGACCTGGTCCTTGAACTGGAGAACCCGTTGCGAGACGAACTGCTGATCGAATTCATCATAGCGGTACATGGATGTCGTCCTTTGTTGGCATGTGCCGAATCCGGGAAGTCCCGGTCAGCAAATCTGGGGCAGGCGGCCAGGATCAGGCGGCGGAGGAATGTTGGATGCGCGCCTGTTTGCCCAGGTCAAGACGGACCGTCGGCCCAAGCGCGCGGATCTGTTCGCGAAACCGGATGGGAACGATGCGACCGTTCGTCTGCTCGATCGCGATCTCATAGGGATCGACGACGGTTCGGTCCGCAACCGATGCCTGCGCCCGTTCCAGGCCGGCCTGCAGCTCCGGTTTGCTCGCGAACGTATCGGCGGCCTCGACCGTTTCCACCCAGCGTCCGCCGGATGCGAGCCAGACCACTTCGCCGTCGATCAGTCGGTTTGCGGTGATAACGTGCATGATAAACCTCGTTCAGGCGGCGCGCGCCTTTTCAGTGGAAAGGGAAGGAGAAGCGACAATCGGAAGCGCGGCATCAAGTCCTGCGTGTCCGACCACTTCGCCGATGACGATGAGGGCGGGGCCGTCCAGATCGGAGCGCTCCGACAGGGCCGGGAGGTCGTGCAAGAGCCCGACAAAAGCCTGTTCGTCCGTGCGCGACGCGTTTTCCACGATTGCCACCGGTGTCGAGGGGCTGAGGCCGTTGTCGATCAGGCGCCTGGCAACCGCGCCCGCAACACTCTTGCCCATATAGACCGCGACCGTCGTGCCGTTGAGGGCAAGACCGGCCCAGTCCGGCAGCGTGTCGGAATTGACGTCGTGTCCGGTCGCCAGTACCAGGCTGGAGGCCACGCCGCGCAGGGTCAGCGGCAAATGCAGCGAGGCCGAGGCGGCAATGGCCGCGGTGATGCCGGGAACCACTTCGAAGCCGATTTCGGCGTTCCGCAAAGCGTCCATCTCTTCGCCGGCGCGTCCGAAGATCATGGGGTCGCCGGCCTTCAGCCTGACCACGCGCCGGCCTTTCCCGGCTTCTTCGATCAGTATCTCGTTTATCCGGTACTGGGTGACGGAATGGGCGCCTTTCGCCTTGCCAACGGATATCCTCTCCGCGTCGCGGCGCCCCATGGCGACAACGACGTCCGGAACCAGCCGGTCGTGCACGATGACATCGGCCTCTTGCAGCACGCGCTGCGCCCGCAGGGTCAGGAGGTCTTCCGCGCCCGGGCCGGCGCCGACGAGCCAGACATAGCCCTCGGATTGCTCATTCCGGTTCAACAGACGGTTGGCCTCCGAGCGGGCTTTTTCCATATTGCCGGCCAGGGCGTGGTGGGAAACCGGGCCGGCAAAAAACCGCGCCCAGAAATATCTCCGGTCGTCCGCAGAGGGCATCAACGAAGCTACGGCGCCGCGGAAGGAATCGGCAAGACGGGCCAGCACGCCGAGCCGCTTCGGCAGCAGGGCTTCTATTTTCGCGCGGACATGCCGGACAAGCACTGGCCCGGTTCCCGCGGAGGAGATCGCGACGGCAACCGGTGCCCGGTTGACCAGGGCCGGCGTATAGAAGTCGCAGAGGTCCGGTCGGTCGACAGCGTTTGCCGGAACGCCTGCCTGCCGGGCCGCTTCGACCACGCCGCGGTCGATAGCCTCATCACCGGTTGCGCTGAACACCAGCGCAGCATCGGGCAGGTCGGAGGTGCGAAACGCCCGGGCGCTGTGACGGGCTCCGGTCTTTTCCAGTGTTCGCTGCATGACGGGTTCGATCGCCGCGGCAATGACATGAATGTCGGCCTTGGTTTCCGCAAGCAGCCGTACCTTGGCTGCGGCTTCGTCGCCGCCGCCGATCACGACGACTGTGCGGCCCGCGACCTTGTGGAAGGCCGGAAAGACGTCCAGTTTCTGCAGGGATTCGGATCGGTTCCGATTGCTGGTTGTCATGACCGTCTGCTCTCAAATTCGCGCCAAAGCGCCGTTGGATCCTGAAGATAAGGATCCGGGAGCAGGATTGCTGGGTCTGGTATTCCATAATTGGAGAAGGCAGCGAAAAAGAATTCCGGTTTGGTCTAAAATTCAGGTATCAGGTTTTGAGTGCGGGCCTGAAATTTGCTGTCGTTAGAAAATGGTTCCGGAGAATGGCAATCGTCCGCGCCCGAACCCGGCTCTGGCAATCATCACCGCATCGCGCGCTCAATCGGCCTACGAATGAACGCAACACCCCTTGCTCTGTGTCGGAGTTTGGGCGGGGTTCGCGGAAGTGAGATCACGCGGTGCGCTAACCGCGCGCACCGACCCTTGCCATCAAGGCTTCGCGGGAGCGCATGATATGCCGGATCAAAAGGCTGGACGCTTCCTTGTCCCTGCCGGATTTGATGGCGTCCAGAATGGCGCGATGTTCGGTCATGCTGGCATCCCGGCGGCCGGACCAGAAATCGTCGTCGGCATAAAGCCCGGCAATCTTGGCGCGCAGGGTATTCAGCAGCTTCTTGTGCACCGGGCGCTCGATGCCGGCGAACAGGGCCTCGTGAAAGGCCTGATCGAGAGCATGTGGCGAGTCCTCGCAGTTCAGCCGCTGCATATCGTCAAGGGCGGCCTCAGCGGCTTCGAAATCGCGCGGCCCGAGGCGGGGAATGGACAGGCGCAAAAGGTGGGGTTCAAGCTGGACCCTGATCTCGAAGATTTCAACGATCTCGTCGCTGCTGGGAACCGAAACATAGGTGCCCGCGCCGGGATGGATGTCGATTACGCCTTCCGCGGCAAGGGTCTTGAGCGCTTCGCGGACAGGGATCCGGCTGACCCCATAGCGTTTGGCCAGCGTTTCCTGGATCAGGGGTTCGCCAATGGGATAGATTCCCTGCGCTATGTCGATCCTGATCGCGTGCGCGATCTCGTCGGTTCGCGGTTTTCTGATTTGCCCCATGGTCCCCACTCTCCGTGTCGCCCCGTTCATGTGTTCCTGTATGCGTCTCAATGCATACCCATTGTATCCAGTGTTTACAATGTGCTAACGCGCGGTAAAGTGAACGTTAATCATTAACAAAAAACTCTTAATTCCCGCGCTTTTTCGAGAAAATGGATTTCGGCGGGCACAGACACTTTATCGACCGGCTGTGCGTACGTCACAGACCCCGGATGTTTCTCGACGTCGCGCCATTTCGGTTGCATCGCGCGGACATCGCCGACATACTTTGCCGGACCGCGGCTTGCTTCCGCTCCCGATCAATCCCCGATCAATTTGATGACAGAGACCCCTATGACCTCATACGATTCCGCCCGAATCGCGAAAATTCACCAGGATCTGCATACGCATCTCCCATCGGAACCGGCATTGCGGGTGAAAGCGCTTGAAAGCCTGCTGGTGGAAAAAGGGCTTGTCGACAGCCGTACCATCGATGCCTGGATGGAGGCCTATTCGGAGGATATCGGACCCAAGCGCGGCGCATTGATCGTCGCCCGGGCCTGGTGCGATCAAGCGTTCCGCACACGCCTGTTGGAGGATGCGCCCTCCGTTCTCGATGAACTCGGATTTCTGGGCAACGCGACCGCGCATCTGAAAGTCGTCGAGAACACGCCGGACGTCCACAATCTCGTCGTTTGCACGCTGTGCTCCTGTTATCCGTTTTCGATTCTGGGCGTTGCGCCCAACTGGTACAAGACCGCCGCTTACCGCTCGCGAGTCGTCCGCGACCCCCGCGGTGTGCTGGCCGAGTTCGGGGTTGAGATCGACGATGGTATTGAAGTCCGGGTCTGGGACAGCACGGCCGAATTGCGCTATCTGGTCGTGCCGCAACGACCCGCCGGCACGGAGGCTCTGTCGGAATCGGAGCTGGCGGCCCTGGTGACCCGCAATTCCATGATCGGCACGGATCGCGACCTCGGCCTTCAAGGCGATTCCGGTTCTTCTGACGATGCCGGCAAGGGAGGTTTGTGATGGACGGTGCCCATGATCTCGGTGGCAAGGAAGGGTTCGGCCCGATCGACGTCAATGAAGAGGAGGTCCCGTTTCATGCCGAATGGGAAGGACGCATGTGGGGGATTTCGCGCTGCTCGGGGGCGCCGGACTGGACCATCGACTGGTGGCGTCATGTGCGCGAACTGATCGATCCCGTCGACTACCTGTCCAGGCCCTATTACGATTCCTGGGCGCAGACCGATATTGCCGCCCATATCAATTCCGGGACCTTTACCCTGGAGGAGGTAATCGCGGCGAAATCGGCGACGCGGCCTCCCGCCCCGCCAACGGGCCAGCCAGGTTCCGGGATAACCACACGGCAAGACGCCGTGGCGGCGGAGGCCGGCGACGCCACCCGCTACGATCGCCCGACCGACCATGCGCCTGCCTTTCAGGTTGGCGATCCGGTCCGGGCATCATTGTTCGGACATGATCATCACACGCGGCTGCCGGCCTATGCGCGCGGAAAATGCGGGCGGATCCATGCCCATCATGGCGCCCATCTGCTGGCGGATGAAAGTGCCAGGGGCCGGGAGGTCGCGCAGCACATCTATTCCGTCGTGTTTGCCGCCGGCGATCTGTGGGGAGACGTAGCCAATCCTCGGGACCGCATCTATCTGGATCTGTGGGAGAGCTATCTTGAGCCCGCGTGAGACCGGATCGTCGGCAAGCGGCGTCACGCCGTTCCAGCGGCTCGACGATCAGCCCGTATTCGATGAACCCTGGCAGGCGGAAGTGCTCGCAATTGCAGACACCCTCGTCACCCGGGGCATGATCACGCCGGGTCAATGGTCCGAAACCCTTGGCGCTGAACTTGTCGCGGCCGAGACACGTGGCGAATCCGATGACATGGCGACCTATTACGGAGCGGCGCTGAAAGCGCTTGAAACCCTGTTGAGCGGTGTTGACGGCCTGTCGCCGGCCGATGTCGACGAACGCCGGGACGCCTGGGCCGACGCCTACCGCGCGACACCGCATGGGCAGCCGGTCATTTTGCCGCCGAGCGTGTAGGATCCGTCAGCTGTGAGGCATGATGCCTGGCTGTAAAAAACATGGGCGTGTCATTCCATTTCCTTGCGCCACTCACTGATGCCCGGATTCTGCGGATCGACCACGATGTCGATCTCCTCGCCCTCGCCAATCCGTCCGAACCAGCTGCGATCGTGAGGCAGACTCTTGCCTTTCAGCGTTTCCCCGTTGCCGATGTCGTATTCGTACTCGATCAGATAGTTCTGATCTTCTTTCGCCTGTGGATTCAAGCGTGAGAATTTTTGCGACTCGCGCCCTATGCGCGAGACCGTGTGTCCACAATCGTGACTGGCGTCGCGCCCTGCAGATCGCCAGAATGCTCAAGCTGAGACCGATTGCCAGGAATAGTCCTGTCATGGCGCGGACGATGCCGACCACCGACCAGAAGGTCGGCCCGCCGGCTATGCGATTCAGCGTAGCCTCGCCAGCAACGAACTGGATGTCGGTCTTGTCACCGGGTTTCAGCGCGTCGAAACGAGCCTCTTCGACGTCGCCTTCACCCTTTTACGGCAACGATGTCAGGGGATCGAAAACGTAGGAGACAACCAGGTAAGAATGGGTCCTGCCGTCCTGCACCTCGGTGTCCACCCGCTTGGCCTCGACGGTGCCGCTTGCAATCCGTCCGAAACTCGCAAATTTGATCTCGTTGGAAATCGCCTGATGGATCTGAGCCAGGAAAAAATCGCGACTGCTGTCGTGACAGCGCCCATCCAGAAGACAAGGCTCTTCCTCAGATACCGGAACATTTTTGTCTCGTTGCCCCTTAAGGCGGGCACTGTGCATGAGATGGATTGGCAGCGCTAGATGTGAATTGTCGGGAGGCTTTTTCCTCGCAGGGAAGTGCGGCCGAAACCCGAAGACCCTGAACATCCTTGACCGACCTCACGCTTCACCAGACTGCTCCGGCTCAAAAAACTCCGTATCGAGATCCTCGATCTTCTCAGCCATGTATTTGCGCGCGTCGGCGATCGCCTGGTTGTATTGCGACGGTCCGATCTGGCGCAGCATGAAGTCGACTGTCGCCTCGGCGCGAAATCGGCTCATGTCCTCGTCGAATTCGGTTGAGACAAAGTGGATCAGGGCCTGAACGATCCTGTCCCGGCGGTCTTCGTCAAGTTTGATGCGCATCATCTGGGCCCTCATGCAGTGCGATTTGTCGCTCCAAAACATTGTTGCAACGGCCCGGTCAACCTATCTGACGGTTTGGAGGCCGAAGACTTGCAGCTCTTGTCGGACTATCGAACGATCAGCACGGACGACCGCATCGGCCGGTCGGTCCTGGAACAATTGAGCACCGGATCCGAGATCGCGGTGCCAGGCCTGCTGCTTGAGGCGGCCTATGAAACCTCCGACCGGAACCGGATCCTGTGGCTGACCGACGATTGTCCGTTCGAGGAAGGCTTGCACATTCTGCTGCTCGATCGCAGCGGCAAGGTCCTCGATGCGATCGAATCGAAAACATTCTATACGGCCGGTCTCTTGAACATCCAGTCAGCGGTTCACGACCAGATCGATTTCACATTCACCGATCGGGTCCGGTATCGGCTGTCGGTCGGCTCCCGTCCGAAACTCCGCTTCAGACTGCCGCGCGGTTGGGCCTATCCCGGCTTGCGGTTTTTCCACCGACTGACCCTCTCCGCAGTTCCCGGCGCAGATCAGCCGGTCACGGGCGGCGCGCAGCAAACCTGATCGTAATCGTACCGCTTTTTCAACATGCCGTTATATTCAAACACGTCGAGCGTGACCTCATAGGCCGGGCGGGTGATCTCGACATGCGGGGTCCAGCAGCCGAGCCGCTGGTAGGTGGCAATGCAATCCGCAAGCACCGCTTCGTCGATACTGGGAAAATACGGCTTTTCCGCCTTCGCGATCTCCGAGGCCTTTTCTTCGTTCATATAGAGACGGGTTTTGCGGTAGGCGCGCATGAAGGCCTGCGCCATATCCGACGACAGCCATTGCGGCGTTGCCGCCAGGCTTGAAAATCCGCACGGTCCGATTTGCGGTCCGACCTGGGCGACGACATGGCCGACGCTGTCGGCGGCCAGTTGCTGGGGGAAGGGCCCCTGCTGCTGCACATACTCTCCCTGGCCGTCGCGGAACGCCCTGTCGATGTCGGCGGCACCGCCGGGCGTGATCGCCTTGATCTTGTCGAAGTCGATGCCCGCCTTGTGGCAGGCATATTTGAACATGGCGAGCGGCTGTCCGCCCTTGAACATCACAACCTCGGCACCCTCCAGCCTGTCCCAGGTGAAATCGGGGTCCGCCGCGCGTCCGGTCAGAAAGAACCCGTCCATCTCGTTGATCTGGGCAAAGTGCTTGACGCCGGGTGTCTCGCCACGGTCAAGCACGGCAAACCCCTGGCTGAGGGCGGATTGAACCACGTGCGCCGACCCGTCTTCCAGCGCGGCGAGCGCCGTGACGCCGGGCGGCGCCACCGACCAGTCGGGTTCAAGACCTTCCGCCTTGAGAAATCCGCCGGACATGGTCGAGATCAGTGGCGAATAGAAGGCGGAAAACAGGGTGAACTGGATGTTGATCTTGTCCAAGGCGGCGTACTTTCATTTCCGGGAATTTCGTTACGCCGCCGAGGTTAGGGCAAAAAGCGTTCCGTTGGAACAGTCCCCGCACGGGTATCGGAACCCTGTCGGCTAGAACAGCGCATTGATCTCGCCAAAACCCGGCGCACCCTTGAGAAAGCGAAAATCTCCGTCTTCACGGATCGATCGTGCCGCGTCGCGCAGGCTGCCCATGACACATTGCATGAGGCGCGGTCCGGTGGACACCCGCGCCACACCAAGGGCCTGCAATTCGGAGACCGAGAGGGTCGCCTCGTCGATGACGATGACATTGATCGGACCGTCGATGTCGGAAGCGAGCCGACCGATCAGTTCCCTGTCTTTCGGTCCGGGCACGAACACGCAATCGGCGCCGGCCTCGAACCAGGCGGCGGCCCGCGCAATTGTGTCGGCATAGACATCGTCACCCGATTTGCCGAGCAGGTAGGCATCGACCCGCGCATTGATGACGAGCGGCACGTCCGCCGCTTCACCGGCGGCGCGTGCGGCGGCGATACGCGCCTGCATGTCATCGATCGGCCGTTGTCCGCGGCCGACCGAATCCTCGATATTGATGCCGACGGCGCCGGCGGCCAATATTCCGGCGACCGTCTGACCGACTTCGGCCGGGTTTTCGCCAAAACCCTTTTCGATATCCGCGGTGACCGGCACGTCGACGCCCCCCGCAACCAGGCCAACCGCATCCAGCATATCGTCGCGGTTCAGACTTTCGCCGTCCTGCACGCCTCTTGCCCAGGAGATGCTGGCGCTCGCTGTGGCGACGGCAGGAAATCCGGCGGCCTGAAGCACCTTGGCGCTGACCGCATCCCAGGCGTTCGGCAGGACGAGGAGCTCGCTTGCATGATGCAGGGCGCGGAAGGTCTCCGCCTTCTGTTTCTGGTTCATCGTTCGGTCTCCCAATTGCATGATTGCTTCGAAAACGATAGCATGGCCTGGCCGCGCCACCAATGCGTTGGGCGCAGAGCTGCCGCCCGCACCTGCGGCGTTGGGTTGCTGGAGGTAATTGCAGTCCGTTCAGAGCCTATCACGCAGGCCGTACCAGAACAGGGCAGCAGCCAGCAATGGAGTCCGAAACAGGCGACCGCCCGGAAATGCGGGCAACGGCATGCGGGCATAGGCGTCGAAGGTGTTGTCGCCTTTGGCGATCGCGTCGGCCAGGATCTTGCCCGTATGCGTGGCGATGCCGACGCCGTGCCCGCAATAGCCGAGGCCCGCATAAAGGCCGGAGGAAACGCGCTTGATGTAGGGCACCCGGTGGGCGGTAATGGCAAGCGTGCCGCCCCACGCATAGTCGATTCGGCAATCCGACAATTGGGGATAGAGTTTCAGCATATAGGGCCGTACGAAGGCGGCGATATCGTCGGGGAATGTCGGGGAACAGCTTTCGCCGCCGCCAAACAGCATCCTGTTGTCGGCGGTCACCCGCCAGTAATTGATCACGAAACGGCTGTCGGAGGCCGCTTCCCGGTTGGGGATGAGGGTGCGGATGCGCTCTTCGCCGAGCGGCTCGGTCGCCAGGATGAAATTGTTGATCGGCAGCACCCGCTTGTCGATGTCCGGCGCCAGACCATGCATATAGCCGTTGCCGGCGAGCAGCACCGTTTCCGCCCGCACGCTGCCACGATCGGTGGTGACCGTTTTGCGCGGACCGTCCTTTATGCCCGTCACTTTCGAATGTTCGAAGATCCGCGCACCGGCATTCTCGGCTGCGCGTGCCAGTCCGAGTGCGAAATTCAGGGGGTGCAGATGTCCGGCGTCGGCATCGCGCCAGCCGCCGAAAAACACGTCAGTTCCCAGGGCGGCGTTGACGGCTGCCCGGTCCATCGGTTCGATCGCGTCGTAATCGTAGTCCTTGCGCAGATTTTCCGCGTATTCGTGTTCCTCGGCAACGTCGCGTTCCCGGTGGACCGCATGGATCAGCCCGGGTTGATAATCGCAATCGATGTCGAATTCGGCGATCAGCGACCGGACCAGTTGCTTGGAAGCCTCGCCAAGGGTCCACAATTTGCGGGCCTCGGCTTTTCCAAGCTGGTCTTCAAGCCAGTAGGGATCCCGGCGCTGACCGGAATGCAATTGTCCGCCATTGCGGCCGGACGCCCCCCATCCGGCCCGCTCGGCTTCCAAAACCACGACCGACACGCCCTGCTGCGCCAGGTGCAGGGCTGCCGACAGGCCGGTAAAACCGCCGCCGACGATGCAGACGTCCGCATCGATTGCCTGGGTCAGATCCGGGCGCGCAACAATGCCGATTGCGGTCGCCGCATAGAGCGACGGCGGATAGCCTTCGGGGATGGGGGAGGGGGAGTGCATCACAAATGCATCAGGCTGCCGGCCACAATCCCTGGCTCTCGAGCTCGAGCACCGTTTCGTCGAGCGACAGGCGCATGCGCGCGGCCATGTCGCTGATCTCTTCCGGTGTGATCACAAGCGGCGGAGAGATCACCATGGAATCGTAGACCGCCCGCGACACCAGGCCATTATCCATGGCTATGTCGCGGCAGATGCCGGCAACGGTTCCCGGATCCTCGAATTTCTTCGAGCGATCGCTTTTGTCCGGAACAAGTTCCAGGGCGCCAAGCAATCCGATGGTGCGGGCTTCCCCAACCAGCTTGTGGTCTTCGAGCGCCAGCCATTCCTGGCGCAGTTTCGGGGCCGCCACATCGCGAACATGGCCGACAATGTCCTCGTTCTGCATGATTTCCAGATTGGCGAGCGCGGCGGCGCAGGCGACGGGATGTCCGGAATAGGTGTAGCCGTGGGCGAATTCACCGGCATGTTCGAACATGGATTGCGTGACCTTGTCCGATACCATCACGCCGCCGATCGGCAGGTAGCCGGACGACAGGCCCTTGGCGATCGGCACGATGTCCGGCGTGATGCCGAAATGTTCGAAGCCGAACCAGGTGCCGAGCCGGCCAAAACCGCAAATAACCTCGTCGGCGATAAGGAGGATGTCGCGCTCGCGGCAGATGCGCTCGATTTCCGGCCAGTAGGTCTCGGGCGGGATCACGACCCCGCCGGCACCCTGCACCGGTTCGCCGATGAAGGCCGCCACATTGTCCTGACCGATCTCATCGATGGCGCGCTCAAGCTCCCTGGCCGCCCACAGGCCGAAGTCTGCCGGAGATTTGTCGCCGCCCTCACCGAACCAGTAGGGTTGGGCAATGTGATGAATGTCGGGAATGGGCAGGCCGCCCTGTTTATGCATCGCGGTCATGCCGCCGAGGCTGGCGCTGGCATAGGTCGAACCGTGATAGGCATTGTGGCGTGAGATCATAACCTTCTTCGACGGCTGACCGCGCGAAGACCAGTAGGTGCGCACCAGCCGCAACACGGTGTCGTTTGCCTCGGATCCCGAATTGCAGAAGAACACGTGGTTGAGGTGGTCCGGCGTGATTTCGGCAAGTTTCTTTGCCAGGGCGATGACCGGCGGATTGCTGGTTTTGAAAAACGTGTTGTAATAGCTGAGTTCGGCCATCTGGTTCTGGACGGCTTGAGCGATTTCCGGTCGTCCGTGTCCGATATTGACGCACCAGAGCCCTGCCATACCGTCGAGAATCCGGTTGCCGTCGGAATCCCACATCCAGATGCCATCGGCGCGGGTGATGATCCGGCTGCCTTCCGCGTTCAGCGCTTTTGAATCTGTGAACGGGTGCCAGTGGTGAGCCGCGTCCTGTTCCTGCAACAGGTCGGTCGGATAGGTGTTCGAGGTCTGAAGCATTGTCATCTCTATCGCTTGATGTGGAGCGCAAGTCCGGAGCCCTTGCCGTCGAGCAATCTGCCGACATGTGATCACACCTTAACGATCCGCGATCGAACCTTCAATCAAAACTGTTTGCCTGACGTGAAAATTCCGGCGAATCCGTTTGCAGACAAAAAAGGCCCGAGGCTTTCGCCTCGGGCCATCGAAATCTTGAACGTCAGGAACCGATCAGAGAACGATTACATCCGCGCCGAGTTTGGTGCGTTCATACAGGTCGGCAACGTCGTGGTTGAGCAGCCTGACACATCCGCTCGACATGGCCTTGCCGATACTCTTGGGATCATTGGTTCCGTGCAGCCGGTAAAGCGTGTCCCGATTGCCCTGGAACAGGTAGAGTGCGCGCGCTCCCAGAGGATTCTTGTACCCACCGGGCATGCCGCCGCGATAGGGGCGCAGGCGCGGTTCGCGTGCCACCATTTCCGCCGGCGGTGTCCATCTCGGCCATTTCGCCTTGCGGCGGACCTTGGCGCGACCGTTCCATTCAAACCCTTCGCGCCCGACGCCAATGCCATAACGGATCGCGACGTTGTTTTCCTCGACCAGGAAGAGATGCCGGTTCGCAGTGTCGACGATGATCGTTCCGGGTTTTTCAGGCGTGTTGTAGCGCACCACGCGACGGTGAAATTCGCGCGGAATGACATCCATGTTCGCCTTGATCACACGAAACTTTTCATTCGGCGACGGTGCATAGGCCGTTGTCGCCAGGGACGGGTCCGCCCCTTCCGGCAATGCGCTGCATCCTGCCACGCCCAAAGCCGTAAATCCTGCAACCCCCTGCAGGAAATGTCTTCTGTCCATCATTCCTGTACCCACTTCGATGTCTAACCGGTTACGTGCCAAATCCTTGGTAGCCGTCACCATAAGGTGAAAGTGTTAACCATGTTCTGCGATTGCCCGTGAAGTTCGCAGATTCCCCTTGCCTAAAGTGTGCGTACCATAATTATGCCACAGAATCTGTGGCTTTTCGGATACGGTTTCACGACGATTTGATCGCGAAGTTGTGATGGTGCGGCGCAGCAATCCGCTCAGGCGAAGGCGTCGGCGCTCACGCATGTTGAACGATGTTCTAGAAAACCTGAACGGTTTCGGTGGATTACGAGGCGATCGTGTAGACGTCGACCGGTTCCTGCCGGCCCCGGATCGCCAGTTTGGTCACGGCCTTCATGTCGATCGTCTCGACAAGTTTTTTTGTCGCTTCCGAGATCAGAAGCACGGTGCCCAGGTCCTTGTTGGCCTGTTCCAGTCGTGAACTGACATTCACCGCGTCACCATAGACGGTGTAGCTCAGACGTCCTTCCGCACCGATGGCACCCGCGACCACGGGGCCGGTATTGATCCCGATCCGACAGGTCAGTTTGTGGCCGCAATAGGCATTGTCTTTCACCGCTTTCAGAATGGCGAGGCTGGCTTTGACCGCTCTTGTCGCGTGATCCGGAGAGGCGAGGGGCACATTGAACACGGCCAGGATCGCGTCGCCCTGGAATTGCGTGATCATGCCGTTTTCGGCTTCGACGATCGCGACCGCGTCGGAAAAAAACGCGTTCAGGGTTTCCACGACATCTTCAGGCGGCAGCGTTTCCGACAATTGGGTGAAGCCGGCAATATCGAGAAACAGGATGGTTCCCACGGTGGAGGTGGGTTTGGCGACATCGTCGCTGCTGGTCAGCATGGCGGCCACATGTTCGGGCACATATTTGCCGAACAGGTCCCGGATCCTGCGGCGTTCCTTGAGGCCGTCGACCATGGCGTTGAAGGCTTGGGTCGCACTTGACAGTTCAAGCACCCGGCTCGGCGCAAGCACGGGAACCTCGTCGAGCCGTTCCTGCTGCACAAGACTGGCCGCGTCGGCAAGCCGGTTGATCGGCTTGGAGGCGCGTTTGCCGACATAGATCGCAACGAGGATGAAGAACACCAGCAGCGCCGCCCCGATCCACAACAGATTGAGCAGCGGCCGCACCTCGGTCTCCCCGGCGGCCGGGTCAATGTGGACACCGATAATGACGTCGGCGCCGGACTGCCGGACCTTGTCCTCCATCAGCACCATGACCCGTTGTGTCTGCCGTTCTGTTTCCAGGACAAAAATCTCCGCGCCCGCGACGGGGCCGACCAGGGAAGGCTCATAGCGCATGCCCGTATAGAGCTCCTGCAGATAGGTATCGTCGATCTTGTCGATCGGGGTCGCCGGTCCCGGCGGGGTTTCCGCCAGGCTTGGATGGGCGAAGACCCGGTTCTTGTTCAACAGGATGAAGCGTGTGACCGGAAATCCGCGAAACGGCGCCGCCTGCGCCAGGTTTTGCGACAGGCGGCGCACATCGGAGCGAATCTCGACGACGGCGATGTCGCCGTCCGCGCCGCGGGCCGGCACCAGGAAGGCGCTTGTGGTTACCCCCGTGACGGCCGACGGTCGCACCACCCACAGGCCTTCCGGCTTGAACGTATCCAGAGGCGCCCGCCACTCGGGCCGCCATTCGACTTTCGACAATTCGCCTTTGATGCGGTCGAAATAGAGTCCGGTCCCGTCGCGGTACTGGATCGTGATCGCCTCGACCTGCGGCAGGTTGGTGACGGCGCCGGACAGGATCAGTTGCAACTGGTCGCGGTTTTCCAGTGCAAGCATGCCCCCGACGATCTGTTTGGCGATCACCCGTCCCAGACGCTCCATCGGCTGGAAATGATTGCGGCTTTCCGCCACCGCCCCGTCGAGCATGTCCGTCAGTTTTTCCGCAAGCGTCGTGCGTGTGTTTTCCACCGCCATATAGATCGCGATGCCGAAGACGGTGCCGGTCGACAGCACGATCATCGTCCCCATCAAGAGGGACAGCACGGTGGAGAGTTTCGAGCGGATCATGGCTCTATTCGTTCAGGAGCAATGTGTCCGCCGGCGACCAGGAAACCCACACTTCGTCACCGATATCGATCGAGTTCATGGTGTCGCGGGTTTCGTTCTGGATGGTGACGGACAGTCTGGTCGTTGCGCCCTCCACGTCGACATACATATTGCTGACATCGCCGTAATAGGCCCAGTCCGAGACCCGTCCTTTGGCGGCGATGCCGGGACCGGCCGGTTCGTCCTTGCTGATCGCGATCTTTTCCGGCCGCACGGCAACGCCGACGCGGTCGGCAGTTCCTCCGGCCGATCCGGCCGGTTCCGCGATCATCGTCTGGCCGATACCGGGTATGTCGACTGTCACTTTCCCATCGGCGCGGCCGCTGACGCTGGCGTCGAAAATGTTGACCTTGCCGATGAAGTCGGCGACGAAGCGATTGTCCGGATTTTCGTACATGGTGCCGGGTTCGGCGATCTGCTTGATGCGGCCGCCTTCCATCACCGCGACCCTGTCGGCCATGGACAGGGCCTCGTCCTGGTCGTGAGTGACGATGATGAAGGTGATGCCGACCTTCTGCTGAAGGTGCGCCAGCTCCAACTGCATGTGTTCGCGCAGTTTGGCGTCCAGCGCCGACAGGGGCTCGTCCAGCAACAGCACCTTCGGCCGCTTGACCAGCGCGCGCGCCAGCGCCACCCTTTGTCTCTGGCCGCCGGACAATTGGTCCGGCTTGCGGTGTGCCAGGCCCGGCAACTGCACCATTTCCAGCGCCTCGGTGACCCGCGGTCCGATCTCTTCCTTTGCGACGCCGGCCACCTTCAGGCCGTAAGCGACATTGTCCTCCACGGTCATGTGCGGGAACACCGCGTAGGACTGGAACACCATGTTGACCGGGCGCTGGTTCGGTGGAACGTCGGACATTTCCTCGCCATCGATCAACAGCTCGCCGCCGGTCACGCTTTCCAGCCCGGCAATCATCCGCAGCAGGGTGGTCTTGCCGCAGCCGGATGGTCCGAGCAGCGCGAAAAACTCATTCGGCATGATATCGAAGGAGACATTGTCGACGGCGGTGAACGCGCCGAAATTCTTGGTCACATTGCGGATCGAAACCATCGCGTCTGTCATGGGGGCACTCTATTCTGTCTTTTCTGGCGACTGCATCCGCATGGCGATCACAGTGGCGATGACGGTGATAACGACAAGGACCGTCGAGGCGGCGTTGACTTCCGGCGTGACCGAAAACCGAACCATGGAATAGACCTTCACCGGGAAGGTGATCGTATCCGGACCGGACGTGAAGAACGTAATGACAAAATCGTCCAGCGACAGGGTGAAAGCCAGGAGCCCTCCGGCGATCAGACCCGGTTTCATGAACGGCAGGATGACATTGGTGAAGGTCTGCCATTCCGAGGCGCCGAGGTCGCGCGACGCCTCTTCCAGTTCCCTGTTGAAGCCGGCCATGCGCGCCCGAACCACCACGGCGACGAAGGGAAAGGAAAAGGCGATATGGGCAATGGTGATGGCTGAGAGATTGAACGGCCAGATCATGCCGGTCGGCCAGTCGATGCGGGCGAAGAAAACCAGCATCGCCACGCCCATGCAGATTTCCGGGATCACGATCGGCAGGGCCATGAACCCTTCGTAGGCCGGCTTGAACGGAAACCGGAACCGCCACAGGGTGAGGCCGACGGAGGCGCCGATGATCGTCGCGAACACTGTGCAGATAACGGCAATCGTCAGGGAATTGACGAAGGCTTCGAACAGGCCGGCATTGTTCCAGGCCTTTTCATAATATTTCAGGGTGAAGCCGCGCCAGACGATGTTGCGTTTGGAATCGTTGAAGGAAAACACGATCAAGGTGATGATCGGCGCGTAGAGCAGTGCGAAGGTCACGAACAGGAAGATCCGCATCCACAATCGCTTGCCGTAGGCCAGCGGTTCCTGATGGGCGCGTTTTCGGCGCTTTTTCGCCGGTTCGGCGGGCAGGGCGAGATCCGACATCTAAACCTCCATTCCCTGTTTGCGGCCAGCGAACAGGGCCCGCAGGGCCAGCGCTCCAAAGGTGATGTACATCAAGAGGAACGACAGTGCCGCCCCGAAGGGCCAGTCGTTGGCGGCCTTGAACTGGCGTTCGATCACGTTGCCGATCATCTGGGCGTTGGTTCCGCCCAACAGGTCCGGTGTCAGGAACGAGCCGAGGCTGGGAATGAATACCAGAATGACGCCCGACACGATGCCCGGCATGGTCAGCGGAATGGTCACCGACAAAAAGGTCCGCCATTGCGACGCGCCGAGATCGAGGCTGGCTTCCAGGTAGGATTTGTCGAGCCGCTCGATCGTAGCGTAGAGCGGCAACACCATGAACGGCATGAACACGTAGACCAGTCCGGCAATGACGGCGAAATTGTTGTAGAGAAGGGGTAGCGGTTCGAAAGGGCCGATCAACCGGTCGAGCCACAAAAGATCCCACACCCATTCCATCCCGAAATTGGCGAACCCGCGCGTCCGGAACACTGCGATCAGGGCGTAGGTCCGGATCAGAAGATTGATCCAGAAGGGCAGGATCACGGCAATCAGCAGCAGGGTTTTCCAGCGCGTGCTGGCGAACGAAATCGCGAACGCGACCGGATAGGCAATGATCAGACACAAAAAGGTCGCGATCGCCGAAATCCAGACCGATTTCCAGATCACTTCCAGGTAGACGCTTTCCAGGGCGCGGGCATAGTTGCCCAGTGTCCCGGTAATCTCGATGTCGACGATTGAGGTCTTCTCACCGAACGACAGGATCCAGATCAGGGCCAGCGGCGCAATGAAAAACAGGGTCAGCCAGAACGTTCCCGGCGCCGCCATGATCCAGAAGGCCAGTCGGTTCTGTTTCCAGTTTTCCATCGCAGTGCCCCGCTCCGCCCCTTTGCCCGTGGCCCGCGACCGGCGGTAACGGAACCGCCGCGCGGGTCAGCGGAGCCGGCGACCAGACCGGCTCGAGCCGGCTTGGCGACGGCCCCGCAAGCAGATGTTACGCCGCCCGGATCCGGGTCCAGGCTTCGTCGATCATCTTGTTGCGGTCTTCGCCGAGATACAGTTGCGATTCGCCCTTGGCGACTGCGTCCGCGGACGGGAAGATAGCCGGATTGTTGTTGTATTCGTCCGACATCAGCTTGCGCGCGGCCGCGTTCGGCGATGCGTACTGAATGTAGTCGGCGATCGCGGCGCCCGGTTCGGCTTCCAGGATGTAGTTGATGAAGGCATGGGCGTTCATCGGATGCGGGCCGTCCTTTGGAATGCACAGGCAGTCCTGCCACAGCAGGCCACCTTCGCTCGGAACCGCGTAGCCGATATCGTCGTCTTCTCCCATGACCTGAAGAATGTCGCCGTTCCATTCCTGCGCCAGGTCGACCTCGCCGGAAGCGAGCAGGTCCTGGCCGTTGTCGGGCGCAAATACCTTGATGCGTTTCTTCTGCGCGATCAGCAGATCCTCGGCTTGCTTGATTTCTGCCGGATCGGTCGAGTTCAGGGAATAACCGAGATATTTCAGCGCCATTCCAATAACGGTCTGGCCGTCGCCAAGCAGGGAGATCTTGCCGGCATATTTGTCGGAATCATACAGCCACTTCCAGCTGTCCGGCGTGCCTTCGACCTTGCTGATCCGGTATCCGATGCCGATCGTGCCCCACATATAGGGCATGGAGAATTTCCGGCCGGGGTCGAAATCCGCTTCCTGGAACTGCGGGTCGATGTTTGAAATGTTCGGGATCTTGGAATGATCGAGCGGCGCCAGAATGTCGGCCGTGATCATGCGTTCCACATAATCGTTGGTCGGAACGATAAGGTCGTATCCCGGATTGCCTTCCTTCAGTTTGGCCAGCAATTCGTCATTGTCGGCAAACAGGTCCATCTTGACTTCGATGCCGCTTGCCTTGTTGAAGTCAGAGAGCGTGTTTTCGCCGATATAGGTGTCCCAATTGTAGAAATTGAGTTTCTTTTCCTCTTCCGCCAGCGCACCGCGCGGCAGGACCGTCAGGCCGATCGCGGTTGCGCCGGCGCCGGCCAGCAGGCCGCGTCGGGTCGGACGAAATCCGCTTTTGTTTTTCTGCATGGTAGATCCTCTCCGTTATAGTTCGGTCTCCGACGCGGCGTCAGGATTGCGCCTCGTCGGGGGCTTGCCGTCCACGCTCATTGCCTGGCAGTGAATCGGACATTTGTTTCCCCGCCGTGTGATCACACGGTACGGGCCTACGTTAATTGCGGCAATGCTAGAACACAATCTGAAAAGTGAAAACCAAATTGTGATCTCCGGACCGGGTCGCGCCCGGATTATTTCTCCCACTGGGTACTATAGTTCGCATTTGAGGCGCGGTCCGACCTCGCGAAAGCCCTTTGCCTTGTAGAACCCGAGGGTTCGCGCCCATGCGGGCATTTCCGGAGCGCCGACTTCCAGACGCGTCCATTGGCGGTTCCGGCCGAAATTGCGCGCGGCTTCGAGCAGTTTCTCACCCAGCCGCGCCGAACGGTATTCAGGTGCCACGTAGAGTTCCGAAATCTCGCCGAACCGTCCGCCGGCATAGATCGCCGCACATTGATTGAGCGTCAGGACACCGACCGGTTCACCGGATCTTGTTTCCGCCAAAAGCGCCCAGACATTGTGCTGCCCGTTCAGGAGGGTGGTTGCCACCCGTTCAATCTTTTGATCCTTTTCGGTCTTTTCGTCATCTTCCGGGGTAGCCTGGTCCGGCGCCAACTCCCGCAACAGGCTGGCCACAAGCATCGCCACGGTTCTTACCCGTTCCGGCGTGTCCGCCTCGACAATTATGAATTCCGGCTGCGCCATAACGCCCCATGCCCTCTCGTCCAATCGACAACGTTTGCCTTTGCGTATCCATTGTGATCACGCAGTTCGTGCGACTTCTATGGAACGGGATTCCAACGTTTCGTTGGCGGAAACGTACAGATCACCAGAATTTTGTCAATGTTGTGATCACACGAGAAACGATCAAGTCCCAAGCTGCAGGCCTGTCACGGTCAGGACTCCTTCAGGAATCCCATGCCCTGATGGATGTCAGCTTCGATTGCGGCGACGAAGCCGGAACGGTCCTGGGCGTTCAGGGCTTCCAGGGCCTGACGATGATGATCTTCGGCGACCGCGGAAGTGCCCCACCGTGAAAACACGAAGCGCATGCTCGGTCCGAACTGCAGCCAGAGCATTTCGACCAGGCTGATCAGCACCTCCGAATCGGCCCGTTGGTAGATCAGGAAATGGAACTCGAAATTGCCCTTCATGTAGGCATTGACGTCGCCTTCCATGATCGCCCGATTGATCGCCTCGTCGATCCGGTGCAATTCGGCGATGTCCTTGGCGTTGATGGATGCAAAGGCGCGTTCGGCCAGTTCGCGCTCAAGCGTGCAGCGCGCGGTCAGGATATCCCTGATGCGTTTGTGGTCGACCTTCGGGACGATGATCTTGCGGCGATCGGCGAATTGCAGGGCGCCTTCGGCGATCAGCCGGCGCATTGCCTCTCGGGCGGGCATCGGACTGATATCGTATTCCCGGGCAATATGGCGGATCGAAATGACCTCGCCAGGCATGAATCCGCCCTCCAGCATGCGTTTGCGCAATTTCTGGTAGATCTCATCGTGCGCTGTGCGCGAGGCGCCGAATTGTCCCTGTTCCATTGCGGCCATGTTGGCTCTCCGGGCGCCGAACGGGATGAATGGTGCACAAGCAATCGGTCTGTCCTGTGCAACTCTCGTCCGGTCGGCGACTGTTGCTCTGTCTGTACGAAAGGCTGCGCCGCGACGGGAGCCCGGAGCGAAACAGGATCCCTCGGCGCATCGGTCCGACGGCGCAATTGTGATCACAATTCGCGCTCCGTCAAGCGAACCGGTCGATATTACGCCCGGCAAGCCTGCGGTGCGCCCGCGCAGTGAGTGTTTCCGGCGGCGGCTGGTGTGCAGGTGGTTTTCATCACGGCAACCTGATTTTAAGCCCGAATGGGGCAAGGTGGCGGGCGCTGACGACATCGGTCGAGCGGCACGGATGCACAAGCGGGATCGAGCGCGCCGAGCCCTGGAGAAGGAACAGCCGTCCCATGAACGCGTTACCCCGTGACACAACGGCATCGGAGAAGGTCAAAAATGCGGACTTTGAACTCCGCATCGCCCGCGACAAGCATGCATTTCTGGCGTTGGAGCAGCAATGGACGGCCCTGGAACGCGTCGCGACCGCCAGAGCGTTTTTTCAGAGCTTCGAATGGTGTCGAAAGGCGATCGAACACAAGCGGATGGACGGTGACCCGAACCTGTTCGTATGTTGTGTGTTCGCCTCCGACGCCCTGGTTGGATTGTTGCCGCTGGCCTATTGGAAAAAGGGTCGTCGCACTGTCCTGACCGGACTGGCGGAACCTTTTCAGCTTTATACGGAAATGCTGACCGCGCCCGGACATTCACCGGTCGCTCTCTATCGGGTGATGCATGACGAAATCCTGCGTTCGGGCGCCGATTATCTGCATCTCGGTCAGGTTCGCCGGCTCGGCCCGCTGTGTCGCGCGATCCAGGGACTGGTGCCGGCGACCGGGAAGCCTGAAGCCGAACCGTTAGCGGACAGGCCGGAATGGCGGACTTGCGAAGACGTGAGCAGAGCTCTTGAGGGTTTGCCGGAGGAGCGAACGCACGACTGTTCCGCGGGGAGTTCGGAGGCGGTCGGGGACCGTGACTTCACGCCGGTGGCCTGTGGTACGTGGGCAACGTCCGCACGGCCCGGTAGCACAAATGATGGACAGATGGTCCAGGACCACGTGCTGGCGCTGTCGCCGCTTGGACGCCTTTATTGCGGCGTGTGGCTGGGATATGTCCAGCCATTGGCCAGGCAATGCCGGCGGGCCGTTTCGAAACCTGCCTGGTGACCGCCTTCCGGCAACAGGCAAGGTGATCGGACTCAGACGTTCAACAGCAGATATTCCCGTTCCCAGGCGCTGATCACCCGCATGAAGGTTTCGAATTCCGCCAGCTTGATATCCCGGTAGACAGCCATGAAGCTGGAGCCGAAAACCTCGTCGACCAGTTCCGATTTTGCGAACAGATCGACGGCTTCCAGCAAACCGCGCGGCAGGCCGAAATCAAGGTTGATTGCCGAGCCCCTGATCGCGTCATCCGGTTTCAGTCCCTTCATCATGCCTAGATATCCGCAGGCCAGCGAAGCGGCGATGGCGAAATAGGGATTTGAATCGGAGGAAGGCACGCGATTTTCCAGACGCCGGGATTCAGCGGTGGCATCGGGCACCCGAAGCCCGACGGTGCGGTTGTCATAGCCCCAGTGCACATTGATCGGCGCCATCGATCCCCTGACCAGCCGGCGGTAGGAATTCACATAGGGCGCAAGCATGCACATGACGTCCGGCAGGTAGCGCTGATGCCCGGCAATAAAGGAATGGAACCGGTCGTTGGCGTTGCCTTCGGCATCGGAGAAGATGTTCTTGCCGGTTTCGATATCGACGACGGATTGGTGAATGTGCATCGCCGACCCCGGTTCGTCCGACATCGGCTTGGCCATGAAGGTGGCGTAGATATTGTGCTTCAGTGCGGCTTCCCGGATCGTGCGCTTGAAGGAAAACACCTGGTCGGCAAGATCCATCGGATTGCCGTGTGCCAGGTTGATCTCCAATTGGGCGGCGCCGTCCTCGTGGCTGAGCGTATCGATTTCCAGGCCCTGGGCCTCGGAGAAATCGTAAATGTCGTCGACCACATCGTCGAATTCGTTGATCGCGGCAATCGAATAGCCCTGGCGCCCGGATTCGGCGCGGCCGGACCGGCCGATCGGCGGCTCAAGCGGATAGTCAGGGTCGGTGTTGGGTTTGACCAGATAGAATTCCAGCTCCGGCGCGACGACCGGCCGCCATCCCTGTTCGGCATAAAGGTTGATCATGTGGCGCAGCAATTGCCGCGGTGCCAGGTCGACGGTTCTTCCATCCTTGTGTTTGGCGTCGAGAAGGACCTGCGCGGTGGGATCGGACTCCCAGGGCACAACCGTCAGTGTCGACAGGTCCGGATTGAACACGAGATCACCGTCGGCGGGATCAAATTCGGCGGCGTCGATGAACTCATCGGGATAATCGCCGGTGATCGTCTGCCAGAATATCGTCGACGGCATCGGAAAGGCCGGGCTCGACAGAAATTTGCGCACCGGCATCATCTTGCCGCGCGCAACCCCGGCCTGGTCGGGGACGACACATTCAATATCTTCGATGCGGCGGGCCTTCAGCCATTGCGCCGCTGTTTCCATTGAATCGACGCCGCGTATCGCGGCGATCTCTTCAGATTGTTTCTTTTTCTTCGTCATGACAGATGCACCGAAAGAATGTTCGGCGCGGACCTCCGGAGAGTGTGAACGCGGGCTCTCTTTCGCACAAATCCGACGCATGGCCCGCCGACGGACGCGCAAGATTTTCTTTGACAGAATTGGATGCGGTTGTATGGCTCATAGCACAATTTCCCGACATGGCTAGTCTTGTCGCTCTCCCTGAACCGTCGTCCGATTACCTGTTTGCAAAGTAAAGTCCTGTGATGAGCACCGCCAGAACCGAATATTTCATCGTCGATCCAAATGGTGTCGAGCGCGGCAAGTGGGCTCCGGGGAAATCGCCGGAAGTGCTTGAAAAGACAGGCATTGCGTTCCCGTTGTCGCTAACCGGTCTCGACGTTTGGGGGCGGGAAGTCGCCGAAACCGGTCTGCACATCGAAAGCGGCGATCTCGACGGGGCCTGTACCGTCATTCCGGGCTCGGTCTTGCCCATGCCATGGGTGGACGGCTCCGTCATGCAGGCCATGCTGGAAATGCGGACCACGGACGGCCAGCCGTTTTTCGGCGATACGCGCAATGCCCTGAAACGGGCGGTCGAGAGGCTTTCCCGGCTGGGGGTAACAGCGACAACGGCGATCGAACTCGAATTTTACCTGTTTGGCGGCGAAACGGATCAGTCCGAAAGCGGGGTGGAGCGTCAGAGCATGTACGATCTGAAGGCCATGAACGCCTTCCGGCCGGTCTTTGACGAGATCCGCCGATGCGCCGATCTGCAAAACATCCCGGCCGACACGATCATCTCCGAGGCCTCGCAGGGTCAGTTCGAAGTCAATCTGGTGCACCGCGACGACCCGCTGACATCGGCGGATGATGCGATCTGTCTGAAACGGATCATTACCGGAGCGGCGGCCAAACACGGTCTGCAGGCAACCTTCATGGCCAAACCGTTCGCCGGACGTCCGGGCAATGGTCTGCATGTCCATGCCAGCCTTGTGACTGAAAGCGGCGACAATTGTTTCGGCGAAACCGAAGACGGTGCGCGGAAGCTCGAACACGCGGTCGGCGGCCTGCTCGACACGATGCAGGACGGAATGCTGGTCTTTGCCAATACCTGGAACGGTTTCCGGCGGTTCGAGCCCGGATCCTATGCTCCGAACCGGCTCAACTGGGGCGACAACAACCGGTCCGTGGCCGTGAGGATTCCTGCATCGAACGCGAAGGCGCGCCGGTTCGAACACCGGATCTCCGGCGCCGACGCCAACCCCTATCTGGTGCTCGCGCTGATTCTGCACGGTGCGGCACATGGGCTCGAAAACGCCATCGCCCCGCCGGCAAAGAGCCTGGGCAATGCCTATGACGGCGACGCCCGCATTCTGGACAATCGCATGGCAACATCGATCGAGCGGTTTGCCGCCTCTTCCTGGATCAGGGACGCGCTCGGCGCCGAGCTGCAGTCGCTGATCAGCGCGATCAAACGCCAGGAATGTGCTGCATTTGAAGCTCATATCTCGGACTTTGAACGCGAGACCTTTCAGTGATGCATGGCGGACCGGGTCAGGCCGGGCCCTGGATTGTGCCGTAAAGCGCTGCATCCAGCCACCGGACGGTGCACGGATCCGGTTCGGCATGCCGGAAAACCTCCCGAATTGCTCATTGGCGTGATCCGGCACCCGCGAGCACCGCTTGCGGAGAAGGCAGCAGCGCATGGGGGAAAGCAGGTTGCCCGGCGTCGATTTCGGGGATGGCCTGCCCCGGTACAATGAAGGTGCCTTGTGAGCCTCCGGATTCACCCGATCCCCGCAGCTTTGTTTCCGTAAACCCTGTTGCCGCGCGCGATATGAAACTGAAAGCTGGCGCTTGAACTTGTGATCGTTGTAGTTATATCTACTACGAGCATAAGAGAGTGGCATGACCGAACACCGAAAGAAATTCACCGACTACGACCAACCTGCCGTGGCTGTCGATCTCGCATTGATGACGGTTTCACGGGGCGTCTTGCAGGTCATGGTGATGCGCCGACGCGATGCCGACCGGGTTGGCGGCGACTGGGCCCTGCCGGGCGGCTTCGTGCATATCGACGTCACCCTGGACGATACGGTTGCAGACGTCCTGCGAAAAAAGGCAAATCTGCAGGACGTCTATCTGGAGCAGGTCGGCACATTCGGAGCGCTTGATCGGGATCCGCGCGGGCGGGTGATTTCCGTGGCCTATTTCGCCCTCACATCGAGCGCAAGGATCGAAACCGCTGTGGCGGAGCGAGAGGATCTGGATTTGATGACCGTCCGGGCCCCGCGGCAGGGCGAAGCCGGCGGGCCGGTCGAACTCATTGGATCGGACAACCGCATTGCCGATCTTGCATTCGACCATGCGATGCTGATCGGTCACGTCGTCGCGAGATTGCGTGGCAAGCTCGACTATACCGCAATCGGGCTGGAGCTTTTGCCGGCTAAATTTACCCTGAACGATGTGCAGACAATCCATGAAGCCATCCTGGATCGCAGCCTCAGCAAACCGCCCTTTCGGCGCAAGCTGCTCGACCGCGGCCTGATTGTCGCGACCGGAGAATTCAGGAGCGGCGCGGCCCATCGGCCGGCCGAACTATACCGACGGAAAGCATAAAGGAGATCAGAAATGGCTTATGTCACACGATATCCGATGGTACGGCATCTGCGGGCGGACGCCGCGAACCATATTCAATATTTCCGACAAGGCGAGCGTGTTCGCTCCGGCCGCGGGCTGGCCTTCTGGTTCGCTCCGGACGGGGCCTCCATCAGCGAAATACCGATGGATGACCGCGAACTGCCGTTTCTGTTGAAGGGGCAGTCCGCGGACTATCAGGATCTGACGGTCCAGGGAGGTCTCGTCTGGCGGGTTGCGAACCCGGAAACACTCGGCGAGCGGATCGATTTTTCCATCGATCTGGCAAAGGGCGAACTGATTGGCAAACCCGTCGATCAGATCAACAACGTGCTTGTTACGCTGGCGCGGCGCTTTGCCCTGTCCTACCTCAAGGACCTTACGGTCCGCGACGTGCTTGAACGGGGCATCGCGCCGCTGCAGGAGGCGATCGGGAAGGGTTTTGCCGCCAGCGACACATTGGGCGAGATGGGACTGCAACTGGTTGCCGCCGGTGTCGCCGACGTTGCTCCCAGCAGCGAACTTGCCAGGGCCCTGCAGGCCCCGACCTTCGAAAGCCTGCAGCAGAAAGCCGACGAGGCAAGTTTTGCCCGTCGGGCGCTGGCTGTCGAAAAGGAACGAGCGATTTCTGAGAATGAGCTCAACAACCGGATCGAACTTGCGACGCAACAAAAGGATCTGATTGCCCGGGAGGCTGAAAACGCCCGGTCCGAGGCGGAAGCAAAAGCTGCGGCACTGACCATATCGGCCGAAGCCGAGGCCGGTCGCATTCGTGTGATCGAACAGGCGAAGGCGGACATGGAAGGGCGGCGCATCGACCTGGTCTCCGGTTTGCCTCCCTCCGTCCTGATGGCGGTCGCAGCCCGGGACTTTGCCGGCAAACTGGACCGGATCGACAGCTTGACCGTCACGCCGGACATGCTGTCGGGTATCGGCAACCAGCTGAAAGGCCTGCTGGCGACGCAAGCCGCGACACCGGGGCCGGTGACTGTCAGAGCGGAGACCACCAAATGACCAGTCTCGCACCGCGTGTGGTCCTGGTTAGCCGGCAAACCGAATATGACGGTTTGCTGGCCGCCCATGGTACCCGCGGCCAGGCGGAGTTCTTTCTTCGGGCTCGGGAGCAACGCCTGGAGCCGCTGGAAGAGCGGCACATTCGGCAGGTCTCGGCCATCGACAGCGCGAAACGGGCAATTCCCAGAGAGTGGTCTCTGGCGCAGGTCGAACGGGAAGACCTTGACCGGTTCCTGTTCATGCCCAACGACATTGTTGTCGCGATCGGTCAGGACGGTCTCGTCGCCAACCTTGCCAAATATGTCGATGAACAGATCATCATCGGCGTGACGCCGGAACCGGACCGCACGGAAGGGATCCTCACATCGCTTTCAGTGGACGTGTTGCCGGATCTCCTGTTGGACATCGGGCGGGGACGCGCGACCATGATGCGGCGTGCGATGGTTGAGGCGCGCCTGGGCGAAGCGCAGAGCCTGCGCGCATTAAACGAGCTCTTTGTCGGCCATCGGTCGCACCAGTCGGCGCGCTACATCGTGCGCTATGGCGGGGTTGAGGAATATCAATCCTCCTCCGGCGTGATTGTCGCGACGGGCACTGGTCTGACCGGGTGGGCGAAGTCGATATTGACCGCGACCCATCGCAATGCCGAGTTCGACTGCGAAGAGCAGAAGGCCTTGTTTCTGGCCCGGGAACCGTGGCCGAGCAATGTCAGCGGCTGCAGTCTGAGCGCCGGTCAGATCGACGCGCAGACGCCGCTTTCAGTGTTTTCTCGGATGGACGAGGGCGGCGTCATTTTTGCCGACGGCATCGAAAAGGATTTCCTCAGGTTTGACTGGGGCCTTGAGGCTACAATCACAATCTCTGATCGCGCCCTGCATCTGGCGGTCTGACGCTCCGTCTGCCTGTGCCGTCGATATCCAATCCGTCCCGAACAGGCGGCCAGCCGGTCGATGTTACTCCGCCAGCACCCTCGGCGATGGAAACGTGATTTCCACCATCGTGCCTTCCTGGGGCTTGGAATCGATGACGAAGTTCGCCCGATTGGCTTCGACCAGCGCCTTTGTCAGGGGCAGGCCGAGGCCGGTGCCGCCGGCGGTGGACCGGGTCGTCTGAACCTGGCGGAACGGTTCCAGCGCCAGGCGCAGGTCCTCATCCGACATGCCGATGCCGGTGTCGCGAACCCGGACATTGACGTCTCCATCTTCCGAATAGACCGACGAGACGATGACCTGGCCGCCGCGTTTGTTGAACTTGATCGCATTGGACAACAGGTTCAGCACGATCTGCTGCACGCTGCGCGCATCGGCGACGACGTTCGGCACGGATTCAGACAGGCTGGTGCGGATGATGATGCGCTCCCGGTTGGCCTCCGGCTGCAGGAGCGCGACGCAGTTTTTCAGGATATCGTTGACCGAAACCGCCTCGAAGGTCAGATCCATCTTGCCGGCTTCGATCTTTGACAGATCGAGCAGGTCGTTGATCAGGCTCATGATGTAATCGCCGGACCAGCGGATATCGTGCAGATATTCCTTGTAGCGTTCCGTGCCGATCGGACCGAGCCGTTCACCGAGCATGACTTCGGAAAAACCGATGATCGCGTTCAGGGGCGTCCGGATCTCATGGCTGATCTTGGCCAGGAAATCGGATTTCTGCGAACTTGCGGTCTCGGCCTGGCGCCGCGCCGACGTCAGGTCCTCCTCGGCCTTTTTCCATTGGGTGATGTCGCGCAGCACGGCGCAGAACTTTGCCTGGCTGTCGTTCCTGTTGACCCGTCCGATGGTCATGAACATCGGGATCAGTCCGCCGGACGTTTCCTGGCCGATCACCTCGCGGCCGTCATTGAGAACGCTTTCCACCCCGTTGCGGGCGAGGCCGTCGAGATAGTCGAGCGCCGAGCGGTGGCTCTCGGGAGCCAGATAGTCGGTCAGACCGCGACCGATCATATCTTCGCGGTCAGCCGCGAAAAGGGCCTCCGCGCTGCGGTTGGCGGATTCGATAATGCCGTCCGCGGTCAGCACAAGAACGCCGTCTGTCGCGGTGTCGAGGATCGATTCAAGTTCTTCTATCCGTTCGCGCCCGGCCGCTTTGCGCGCCGCGTCGAGCGACAGGGGCGGTACGGCCGCGACCGGCGCGTCCACGGTCAAATCATCCCGCGATGGTGGTTCGAAAACGATCATCAGGGCGCGATCATTGGCCCAGGGCACGGAATAAAGCCTGGCAAACAAGGCCTTCATGGTTCCCGTTCTGGCCCGGATGGTGATGGGCCGGCCCGGTGTTTCAGTCTGGTCGCCTGTATCCGGGCGCGCGGGTGCTTTGCTTTCGCCCTCCTCGGCAAAGATGGCTTCCAGGCCTCCGGCGTTGCGCAGGTCGGAAGGAGAGTCATATTCCAGGAGATCCAGCGCGGCGCGGTTGGCAAACAACACGTCGGCCTCCCTGCACAACAGGACCCCTGTCGGCAGTCGATCAAGCAAAATGCCTTCGGGCACGTCGCGCCGTCCGGTCGCGAATGCCGACGGCAGCGCCACAACCGGTGCATCGGGTTCGACCACTTCAATTGTCGGCCGCCCCGGGACTTCCGGCGCCTCGGCAGGCGGTTCCTCGTCGTCGCCTTCAAGCCGCGCGCCAAGCGCCTGGGCGATTTGCTGGAAGGCCTCCCGTTCCGGCCGCGACAGGCGTTTCAGGGTCTCGCTCGGCTCCGAGCCGGGCCCCGGCATCATGGCGACGACGTTACCGGTGCCGGACGGGTCGCCGGGTTTTTCCGAGACAGGTTCCGAGACTTCGGCCGTGGGAGAAGTGTCCTGCCCGGTCTCCGGGCTGTCATTGGAAACGGCGATGCCGGTTTCCGGCCCCAAATCAGGTGCCGATTCGGTATCGGCGAGATTTGAACCAACATCATTGCCGGTAGGGGATGGGGGCTCCGTCGATTCCACGTTGGGTTGGTCATCGCCCGCATCGGAAACGGGGGCGCCGACGCTCAGGTTCGAAAAGGCTTCCCGTTCACGATCCGGCGTCGGTTTTTCGACAAACAGTGCCAGGATGTCCCTGGAACTCAATCGCGGCGCGGGCGTGATTGCTTCGGCGTCCGCATCGTCCGCTTCGGCCCAATCGTCTTCTTCGACCTGATCGCTCTCGTCGGTCTGATCGCCCTGTGCGGATTGTCCCGTGGCTTCAATGTCCGGCTCTCGCGTGTCGGCAAGGCCGGTTTCGGCCGCATCCTCTGCAATCGAGCCAGAGGGGTCTGCGGTCTCGTTCGTCAGGTCCGATTGCGATGCGGCCTCGTCCGGCGAGGTTTCTCGTGAGGAGGCCGACATGCCAAGCGCGGACAGGGCGGCACCGGCCAGACCGGCAATCAGCCCCTTGACCGGTTTGGCCTCGGCGTTCGTTTCCGCATCCCCGGCTTCGGACGGTTCGTCGCTTTCGCTCACGCCAGCAAGGCCGGTCCGCTCGACTGTTTCGGGACTTTCGTCGGTTGCCGGTATCGAACCGGCAATCCCGGTTTGCAGTTGATCGTCTTCCTGTTCAGAGGCAATGTCGAGCGAAGGCGTTATAAACATCGATCGGTCGATCGGATCCGCATGGGCCGCAGAGCCGGCATGATGGCTTTCTTCATCGTCCGGGTCGGCGAGCGCTGCTTTCGGCGGCGAAGGGTCCGAAATATCTCTTGCAATCCGGGTGTCGGAAATCCGGGGCCGGGCAAGACCCTGCCCGCGCGCCATCGGGTCCGGTTTGACCCGGTCCGTTCGGCAGACGCCAAACCCGCGATAGCCGGCAAAATGCCTGTTCTGATCGTAGATCGGCAGGGCGGTGAGTTCGACCGGCACCATCTGGTCGGTTCCCTCGACGGGCCAGTCAACACGCATGCCGGTCCAGGTTTCGCCGGCCTCGATTGCCGCTGCGATAGCGGGATTTTCAAGGGCCAATGCGGCGTCCGCCTGCTCCCAGGTCTTGCCGACAATGTCAGCCGCCGCCGGTCCGATGGCGTCCGCGAGATCGGGCGTCACCATGGAAAACTTCCGGTCCGCATCCATCTCCCACACAAAACGATGCGGCGCGCGCCGCGAAACGAAAGCAAATCCCGGCTCTTCAACAAAGGTTGCCTGCGGCTCTATCGGCGGAACCGGACTGGCATGCTCGGCATTTTCCGGTTCGACCGGTTCGGCATCCGGGATTTGATGCGTAAGCAGATTTTGGTCTTCGTGGTCTTCACCCTCTCCATCGGGCTCCAGCAAAGGCACGGAAAGCCGCGAAATCGCATCGGAAATCGACCCCGATGAAACACTCTCATGCGTGTCCGGATCAGGCTCGCACACATCTGCCTCTTCCGCGTCCGCGAACACTTCTTCCGGGGCCGGATCATCTGACTGCGGAGCGGCCGGCGACGATTCCATCGAATCGTCATCATCATGCGATTGCGTGACAGGCTCACCGTCCGCGAGACCGGCATCCACAGCCGGTTCGGGATCAACGATCTCGTTTTCCGCGGACGCATCTCCTGCAACCGCACTCATCCACGGTTCCACCGCATCATCTGGTTCAGTGCCGATCTGCTCTTCGGTGTCAACCTGCCCTTCAGTGACGATGTGATCTTCAGTGTCGGTCCGGTCTTCGGCGACTGTTTCGTCGTCTGGTCGAGTGCCGGTGGGAGTCCTGTCTTCCTCCACCTCGGCTCCGGCCGTCATCCAGGCATCTGCCGACGTTTCTTCCCGATCGTCTGCGGTTTGATCATCCGCTTCGGATTCGATGGCATCCGCGGCCGCGTCATGATTGACCTCTGGCGGGGCGATGTCGCTGCCCGCTTCCGGCTCCATTGCCTCCAGATCTTCACCTGTATCGCTGCACGGATCATCGGCGGTTTGCATATCCCAGGGGCTGGTGTCGGCCGGCTGAGGCGGGGTGATGTCGACCTTGGCATTGAGCGTTTCGGGGTCTTCAG
>JGI12316J15310_10000019_pt6 | contig 52248 bp, 64 predicted proteins | sample MarCyaLeptolynsp_FD_15310 | JGI IMG/M metagenome (IMG submission 15310) | reverse complement strand
TCCCCAAAACCGGGATGTCAAGGGCTGGTAAGGTTCTGCGCGTTGCTTCGAATTAAACCACATGCTCCACCGCTTGTGCGGGCCCCCGTCAATTCCTTTGAGTTTTAACCTTGCGGCCGTACTCCCCAGGCGGTGTGCTTAATGCGTTAGCGGCGCCACCGAGAGCCTAACTCCCGACGGCTAGCACACATCGTTTACGGCGTGGACTACCAGGGTATCTAATCCTGTTTGCTCCCCACGCTTTCGCGCCTCAGCGTCAGGTATGGACCAGAGAGCCGCCTTCGCCACTGGTGTTCTTCCCAATATCTACGAATTTCACCTCTACACTGGGAATTCCACTCTCCTCTTCCAACCTCTAGCCTGCCAGTATCAAACGCAGTTCCCAGGTTAAGCCCGGGGCTTTCACGCCTGACTCGGCAAACCGCCTACACGCCCTTTACGCCCAGTAATTCCGAACAACGCTAGCCCCCTCCGTATTACCGCGGCTGCTGGCACGGAGTTAGCCGGGGCTTCTTCTGCGGGTACCGTCATCATCTTCCCCGCTGAAAGGGTTTTACAACCCTAAGGCCTTCTTCACCCACGCGGCATGGCTGGATCAGGGTTGCCCCCATTGTCCAATATTCCCCACTGCTGCCTCCCGTAGGAGTCTGGACCGTGTCTCAGTTCCAGTGTGACTGATCATCCTCTCAGACCAGTTACGGATCGTCGCCTTGGTAGGCCGTTACCCCACCAACTAGCTAATCCGACGCGGGACCATCCCAGGGCACAAAAGTTTTCCCCCGGAGGGCGTATGCGGTATTAGCCACCGTTTCCAGTGGTTGTCCCCCACCCCAGGGTAGGTTCCCACGCGTTACTCACCCGTGCGCCAGTCTCCACACCCCGAAGGGTGCTTCTCCTGCGACTTGCATGTGTTAGGCCTGCCGCCAGCGTTCGTTCTGAGCCAGGATCAAACTCTCATGTTAAATCAGGCGCCAAACATGACGCCCAACAAACACGGATCCTTACACTCAAAGTATTACTCTTTGGCTCGCTTTAAGTCCCAACCAGACCAAGCAGTCCAGCCGGGACACATAAAGGCTCGCTTAAAAGAGATACACAGACTGCAAAAAAAACGATCCGTGCAAAAAAAACAGCACAAACCGCCGCCCGCGCATCCCTTCCTACATATTCACTTGTCAAACAACAGGCGACAACGCTGGACCGGTTTTGTCCTGCCGCATCATCCTATTTGAAGGAGATCGTGCCAGAACCGGTTGCCAGTTCAAGCACGGTCGCAAGAGGAGAATATAACGCCGGAAACCCCGTTCGGCAACGGCCTAATGACGTCTCGCGACAATTTTCTTATCCACTGGCTTATCCACAGGCAGCACTGCCCTAGATTGGTCCCGTTATAGCAGCCCTAGGTCCCTCAGCTCCTCGATCATCTCCTCCGGCATCTCGTCGTCGGCCTGTCCGCGCGCCCGGTCCGGCGGAGCGTCCTTGGCCTCAAGATATCGCCACCCTTGGAACGGCCGGTGCGGCCAGGGATCGGTCGGCACGAGCCCCGGCTCCAGCATGAGACGGCAGAATTTCCGCCCTTCCTCGTCCACGTCGGTCTCGAAGCCGATCAACCGCTGCCGCGCCCGCGTCCGCCCTTTGATGATCCAATAGATCGAACCGCCGTCGAGCAATTCCTCACTGCGCCGCGGCATATGGCGGGTGCGATGGAACAACCGGCCCTCGCGCCCCTCGGCCGCCGCCTGCCGGAGCCGGCCCTCCTGCACCCGGGCGAGATGGTCGATATTCTCGATCCCGACCGAAAGCTTGATCAGATGAACCGTCATCGCCGCCGAACCCTCACGCCGTCCCACCGTCCGGCGCGTCGAGGACGACCAGTTCCGCCCCCTCCTCGACCTGTTGCCCCACGGCGAAATGGACCGCGGACACGACGCCATCGGACGGTGCGGTGATGACATGTTCCATCTTCATGGCCTCCAGGACCAACAACGGCGCGCCGCGCGTAACTGCGGCGCCGATTTCCACATGCACCTGCACCACGGCCGCCGGCAACGGAGCCGTAAGCTTACCGCCCCCTACCTCCCCTTGCCCGGACGGCGCATCGGGATCACGCAAGACCAGGGAGCGCGCCCGGCCATCGATCAGGACATGGCGTTCCAATCCTCGCTCGACGACGCGACCCTTGATGGTCCGCCGGCCGAGAACCGCCCGGACAGTACCGTCGGCGGCGAGATCTCCGGAGATCCGATAAGTGTCATCGGGCAGACCGAGCAGCAATACATCCGCATCCCACGTTACGGAGACGGTCGCGTCGGCATCGCCGTCACGAAAACGATGGAGAACGGGTGCCCGGCCGATGCCCCGCCAGCCGTCGCGGCGGCACCATGGCGAATACGGGTCAGGCCCTTGCACCGCAGTGTCCCGGCCGGCAAGCGCCGCGTAAACGCCGGCAATAATTAAGGCATCCGTCCCCGGCAGATCCGACGCGGCCATCAAAGCCGCACGATGCAGATGAACGAAGGTCGTATCGATGTCGCCATCCCGAAACGACGGATGCCCCAGCAATCCGGTCAGAAAGGCCAGGTTGGTCGCGGGCCCGATCACCTCGGTCTGTTTGAGCCCTTGTTCGAGGGTCGACAGGGCCGCCGCACGCGTCCCGCCGGATGCGATCATCTTCGCGATCATCGGATCGTAATGCCGCGTCACGGTATCGCCTTCGCGAACACCGGTATCGACCCGGATCGGCGATCCGTTTCCCGGGAACCGAAGGTGATCGAGCCGGCCGGTCGACGGCAGGAAATCCCGCCGGTGATCCTCGGCGTACAACCGCACCTCGACCGCATGGCCGTTCGCATGGATGTCCGCTTGCGTCTTCGGCAAAGCGCCGCCCGCCGCCACGTCGAGCTGCCATGCCACGAGATCGATCCCCGTGATCATTTCCGTTACCGGATGCTCGACCTGCAGCCGCGTATTCATCTCCAGGAAATAGAACCCGCCCACGTCGGAAACCGCATCCCGGTCGACGATGAACTCGACGGTGCCTGCGCCCGCGTAGTCGACCCGGCGCGCGACGTCGATCGCCGCCGCGCCCATGGCCTTTCGCAACGCATCGCTCAAGCCGGGCGCGGGCGCTTCCTCGATGATCTTCTGGTGGCGGCGCTGCACCGAGCAATCCCGTTCGAACAGATGAACGATATTGCCGTGTCTATCGCCGAACACCTGCACTTCAATATGCCGCGGCCGCGCGATGAATTTCTCGATCAGGACCCGTCCGTCGCCGAACGCCGCCTTAGCCTCGCGGCTGGCGCTGTCCAGCGCATCGTCGAACAACGACGCCTCGCGCACCATCCGCATGCCGCGCCCGCCGCCGCCCGCCGACGCCTTGATCATGACCGGATAACCGATCTCGTCCGCCGCCGCCTTAAGATCGCCGCGCCCTTGCGACAACCCGTTGTAGCCGGGCACCACCGGCACGCCGGCATCCTGCGCAAGCGCCTTCGCCTCGATCTTCGAGCCCATCGCCCGGATCGCCGCCGGGGACGGACCGACGAATGCGATCTCCGCCGCCGCGCACGCCTCGGCGAACTCGGCATTTTCCGACAGGAAACCGTATCCGGGATGAATCGCCTCGGCCCCGCTCTCCCGCGCCACGGCCAAGACGCGCTCCACCGAGAGATAACTCTCCGCCGCGAGGGCCGGTCCGATGCGGTACGCTTCGTGCGCCATGTCGACATGCCGGGCGCCCGCGTCGGCGTCCGAATAGACGGCGATCGTCCGCATGCCCATGTCCCGCGCGGTCCGGATCACGCGACAGGCGATCTCGCCCCGGTTGGCGATAAGAAGCCGTCTGAACATGGTCGGCTAGGACCTTCCCTTATGGTTGCGGGTATAGGCGATGATTTCGGAGAAGCCGAACAATAGCAACAGCACGCCGCTGACGATCTGGATCGAGACGATCACCCGCACCGAATCCGACAACGGCACCACATCGCCATAGCCGACTGTGCTCAAGGTGATGACCGAAAAGTAGAGCGCCTGCGAGAAGCTGATCGTCGCGGGCGTTCCGCCGATCAGGAACAGCGGATCTTCGGTGAATCGGTCCAGGATCCGGTATATGCAGCCGAAGACGATGACCTGCAACGAATAGAAGGTGAAGAAGGCAAAGGCTGGTACCAGCAGCCGTGCCGCGCTCTGGAAGAACTCCTCGAAGAGCAAGCCGGAATCGAGAAGGAAGACCGCGATATCCCGGCTCGCCATGAACACGACCACCGCCAGCGCCGCCATGGCCGACAGGAAGACTATCGTGACCGTTTGCTGGTTCGACAGGTGTTCCGGCACCAGAAAGGTCAGAGCACCAATGATCGACACCGGCAACAGCCACAGGAACGTCCGCCCGAGATGGCGTTCATCACGCAGCCGCTCCGATTGCACGATCGATTGGAGTTCCGCCCGCTTCAGGACCGCGCCCCCCAAAAAGGCTAGGATCGGAAAGCTGAAGCCGAGATGGAAGGACCATTGGCTGGCGCCGTAAAAATTCGTCACGACGAAGAAGACATAAAAACAAGCGTAGACGCCGAGAAAGTTAGCCAACGAGATCGCGAAGAAACCGCTTCCCTGGAAGACCAGATGGAAGGTCGCAACGGCGAGCGAGAGGATCAGCAGCATGACGATCTGAAAGACCGTACCGATTTCCCCGGCCGCGAGCGCGATCAAGCCTAGCAGCAGTACCGTGAATCCGGTTCCAACCAGACGGGGCGGCTGCTTTCGCGTCACGCATCTACCTCCGTCGCCCAAGCCGGTGGCCGTTTTGCGATGAAGGCGTCCGCCCCTTCCGCGGCCTGCGCGCTGCAGCGCCCGGCGGCGAACGCGTCCAAGGTACGGTCGATCATAGCGCGGTCGATCGGGGGATAGCCGTTCTCGCCGATCGACGCCTTGCTTTCCGCCAGCCCCCCCGGTGAATTCATTAAGATGCTGTCGGCGACCGCCGCCACCTTGTCGTCGAGCGAATCCTCCACGACGATATCCGCCAAACCGATCCGGAACGCCTCGGACGCCGACATCGCCTCGCCGGTCAGGCACCAACGGCGGCATTCGCGTTGCCCCATCCGACCCAACAGATACGGCACCATCAGCGATGGCGTGAAGCCATAGCGCGCCTCGGTGATCGCGAACGTCGCCGACCGTTCAGCAATGACGACATCGCAGGCCGCCGCCACCGCGACACCGCCGCCATAGGCGCCGCCCTGGACGCGGGCAATGACCGGCTGCGAGGCGGCATAGACCGCCTCCCCCATCGCCGCATACTTCCGCGCGTCCGCCATGTTGTCGTCATGGGCCAGCCCACCGGCCCATTTGAGATAATTGAGGTCCGCGCCCGAACAGAACACCGGACCATTGCCGGCGATCACGATGACCCGGACAGCCGAATCGGCCGTCACCTGGGCCATTGCGTCGTTGAAGGCCGTTATTTCATCCGCGTTAAAGGCGTTCAACGCTTCCGGCCGGTTCAAGGTCAACGTCGCAATGCCGCGATCGTCGACGGTCGTCAATACTTCATTGCTCATCCTGTCTATCCTGGATACCAGCTGGGGTTACGTTTCTCGATAAAGCTGCGCAATCCTTCGTCCGCTTCATCCGTCTGCCGCTTCAACGCGTGCTGAACAGCGAGCTCCTTCGCCCGGTCGTCCGACACGGCGATACCCGCGATGTCCGTGATCAATCTCTTCGTCTCTCGCAACGCCGCCGGTCCACCGGAGAGGATCGCCTCGATCAACGGGGCCGCCGTCATGTCCAATTCGCCGACCGGACAGACCGCGTTCACCAGGCCCATCTCATAGGCTTGTTGCGCCCCGAACCGTTCGCAAGTGAGCGAATAGCGACGTACGTTGTGCTGCCCCATGCAGGCGTTGAGTTGCGGAAAAATCGGCCCCGCCATGACACCCCACCGTGCCTCGGTAATCGAGAAAATTGCATCCTCAGACGCAATCACGATATCGCAAGCAGCGATGATCCCCGTGCCGCCGCCGAAGCATCCGCCATGGACCAGGGCCATCGTCGGTTTCGGGAACTCGTTCAATCCCCGCACCGCATCCGTCGTCCGCTGGGAAATCTCGAGGTTCTCCTCCGGCGTCATCTTCGAGACCTGCTTCAGCCATTTGAGGTCGGCGCCCGCCTGGAAGTGACGGCCATTGCCGCGCAGTAAGACCAAACGTACCGAGTCGTCGACCGACAGCTCACCTGCTGTCTCAAGAACACGCTGTATGAACTCGGCATTATAGGCATTATTAACCTCAGGCCGATTGAAGGTGATCGTCGCGACGCCACGCGAATCGGTCTCACATAGAATAATCGGTTCCGCCATCGATCAGCCCTCCGTCCCGGCCATCCAAGCCGGTTGCCGTTTTTCGAAGAAAGCGGAAATGCCCTCCTGTCCTTCCGGGGTCGCCCGGATCGCGGCGATCCGCGCCGCGGTGTCGTTTTGGATGTCCTCGGTGATGGGACCCGCGCACTCGCGGATCAAGGTCTTGCACGCGCGCAGCGACGCCGGGGCATTCTTGAGGATGTTCGCGATAATGTCGTCGACCGCGCCGTCGAGCGCGTCGGCCGGTACGGCGTCATGCAGCAAGCCGATCCGCTTCGCCTCCGTCGTATCGAACCGTTCGGCGGTCTGGAAGTAACGCCGCGCCGGGCCCGCGCCGATTGCCGCGATGAGATACGGGCTGATCGCCGCGGCGATCAGACCCAGCCGGACTTCGGTCACCGCGAACTTCGCATGATCCGCGGCCACCGCGATATCGCAGGCCGCAATCAAGCCGAGGCCGCCGGCGAATGCCGAGCCTTGCACCTTGGCGATCGTGGGCGCCGGCAACGTGTTCAGCTTGTCGAACATCCCCGCCATGCGCTTCGCGTCGGCGACATTCTCCGCTTCCGTGAAGGTGCCGATCTCCTTCATCCAATTGAGATCGACGCCGGCGCAAAAACTCTTGCCCCCGGCCTGCAACACCACTGCCCGCAGATCGTCGCGACCGGCGAGTTCGTCGAAATATTCCCGCAGGCCGATCACCACTTCCTCGTTGAAGCAGTTATGCACTTCGGGCCGGTTGAGCGTCACGGTCGCCACGCCACGCCCATCGATTTCCATGAGTACTGTCTTGCTCGTCATTCCCTCTACATCCTGAAAACACCAAAACGCGTTTCTTCTATCGGCGCATTCAACGCCGCTGATAATCCCAGGCCGAGATAGGTGCGTGTCTCGGCGGGATCGATGACCCCGTCGTCCCACAACCGGGCGCTTGCGTAATATGGATGCCCCTGCCGCTCATACTGATCGAGGATCGGCTTCTTGAAGGCTTCCTCGTCTTCCTGGCTCCAACTTTCGCCGCTCCGCTCCAGGCCGTCCCGCCGTACCTGGGCCAGCACGTTCGCCGCCTGCCCGCCGCCCATGACCGATATGCGCGCGTTCGGCCACATCCACAGGAAGCGCGGCGAGTAAGCCCGGCCGCACATGGCATAATTCCCGGCGCCGTAGGACCCGCCAATAATCACGGTCAATTTCGGTACATTCGCGCAGGCCACCGCCATCACCAATTTGGCCCCGTCCTTCGCGATGCCGCCCGCCTCGTATTTCTTGCCAACCATGAAACCCGAGATGTTCTGCAGGAAGATCAAAGGCACGCCGCGCTGACAGCACAGCTCGATGAAATGCGCGCCCTTGAGCGCGGACTCGGAGAACAGGATTCCGTTATTCGCGATGATGCCGACGGGATACCCGTGAAGCCGGGCGAAACCGCAGACGAGCGTCGTGCCGTAGAGCTGCTTGAACTCATCGAAGTCGCTGCCGTCCACGATCCGCGCGATGATCTCGCGCACATCATACGGCTTGCGGATATCCGCCGGCACGACACCGTACAAATCCTCCGGATCGCAGATCGGCGCGACGGGCTCGGTCACCTGTAACGATACCGGCTTGCGCCAGTTCAAATTGCCCACGATACGGCGGCAGATCGCCAACGCATGATCGTCGTCCTCGGCGTAATGATCGGTGACCCCGGAGGTTCGGGAATGCACATCCGCGCCGCCCAATTCCTCGGCGCTCGTCTCCTCCCCCGTCGCGGCTTTCACCAGGGCGGGCCCGCCCAAGAAGATCGTCCCTTGCTCCTTCACGATGATCGATTCATCGGACATGGCCGGAACATAGGCGCCGCCCGCCGTGCACGATCCCAATACCGCTGCGATCTGCGGAATGCCTTGTGCCGACATTGTGGCCTGGTTGAAGAAGATGCGGCCGAAATGCTCGCGGTCCGGAAAGACCTCGTCCTGGTTAGGCAGGTTCGCACCGCCGGAATCAACCAAGTAGATGCACGGCAGCCGGTTCTGAAGCGCAATCTCCTGCGCCCGCAAATGCTTCTTCACGGTGACCGGATAATACGTCCCGCCCTTGACCGTTGCATCGTTTGCCACGATCACACATTCGACGCCGGAAACGCGCCCGATTCCGGTGACGATACCCGCCGCCGCGATCCGGTCGTCATACATGCCATGCGCCGCGAGCGGCGACAGTTCGAGGAAGGGCGCGCCCGGATCGACAAGACGGTCTATCCGGTCCCGCACCAAGAGTTTCCCGCGCGAAAGGTGACGTTCCCGCGCCGCATCGCCGCCGCCCTGCTCCACCGCCGCAATCGTCTTGCGCAGATCGCCGAGAGCGTTCGTCATCGCTTCCGCGTTCTGCCGGAACGCGTCTGCATTGGGATCGAGGGATGTTGCGATTACAGCCACGGACCTATCGACCTTTAGTGCCCCGCGCCGGAGCAAATCGGGATTGAATCGTCAGGGAAACGATCTCCGGCGGCATATTGAAACGCACGGGTATAATACTGCTTCCGACCCCACCGGTGACAAACATGGTTCGCCCCTTCTCGCGTATCAGACCATAGGCATGACGGCGCGGCGCACGGCCGGGCACGATTAGGGACCCAATCCCCGGAAGATATACCTGACCGCCGTGGGTATGCCCAGCCAGAGTGAGCGCCACACGGTCGGTTACATCCTCGAACACGGCGGGGTCATGGGTCATCAACAGGACCGGTTCGCCGGGCGGTAGAGGCGCGACCGTCCGCACAACCTCCGGCGTCCGGGTCGTTTCGTCGGCGATCCCGGCGATCCAGAATCGCCCGCCAGGCACCGCGATCGATACCGCCTCGTTCTCGAGAACGGGCATCCCGTTTGACTGCAGCGCGCGCGCCACCCGCGGCCCGTCGAGCCACCAATCATGATTGCCCAACACGGCATAGACTCCGTATTTAGCGCGCAAACGCGAAAGCCGCTTCCCAACGGCTTCCGGCGAAACGAAGCTGCCGAACAACACGCCGTCGTTGACGTAGTCACCGAGCAGTAGAATCAAATCCGGCTGCAATTCATTCGCGGCAGCCACCACCTCGTCCAGCTTTGTCAGATCGATGTGCGGCGCGCCCGTGTGCAGATCGGCGATAACGGCGATCTTCAGTGCCGGCATCGCCGGCGGCCACATGTTGGAGGAGATCTCGACATGCCGGACCTTCAGCATGTCCGGCTCGATAACGGTCGCCCAAATTCCGAGAACGGCCGAGATGCCGATGAGTACGGTAATGAACCAGGCCTTCGGCCTTACAGCCATTCGGCCCGCCATGCTTGGAACATCAGGACGGTCCAGATATCGCCGCTGCGGTCGGCCATGCCATCGCGATGCTGCCGCCACGCCGCCAAAACCGGTTCGGCCCGCAGCAGATCGTCCTGCTTCAGCGTCTCCGGCGACAGCAGATCGCCGGCCCAATCGGCGAGCGGTCCCCGCAGCCAAGCGGCTAGCGGCGGACCGCTGTCGACGGCACCGGTGATGTCCAAATCGCCTCCGGCATGGTGCTCCGCCAATTGCACCAACGCGCGTTCGGCCATGCCCTTGCCCCCATTCTCCATGGTCGGCAGCGACAAGACGAATTCGACAAGCTCACGGCTCAGCATCGGTGCGCGCAATTGCACCCCCACCGCCATGCTCGCGCGATCCAGCGCCACCAGGCTGTCGTTCGGCAAGGTTGTCGACACGTCGGCATTCAACAATCGAGCGGCGGACGGTGTCGCCGGCGTCCAAACCGTTCCGTCATCATAGGGCATGAAGTCGAACCGATGCATCGGATTGTCGACGCCTTGCCAGAATGTCCGGTACCGCGCCAACAGGAATTCCGGCGTCGGCCCTGCGGTTTTCGATAACTTCTCGAATAACCAATCGCCGGCAGACGAGAAGCGGTTGAGCGCTCGGAAGGGGCACCATCGCAATGCAAACGCCGCCAAGCTTCGCCGGGTCGTTTTGTGCCGAATGTGCTGCCAATGGTTTTGCGCCGCCCGGCGGCGAGGGCCGCCCCCGAACAATGCTTCGCCGCCGACATCGGAAATCACTGCGGCAGTGTGCTCCCGCAGTGCCTCCGCGAGGAACACCGACTGTAACTGGGTCCGTCCGGCATAGGGTTCGTCGAAGACCTGTGGCAATCGCTCGATCGTCCGCATCGGCGCCCCTTTGGGCGCTTCCAGTGCCGTGTGTTCGGACCCGAGCCATCGCGCCGCGGCGCTGGCTTGGTCGGCCGTTCGCCGCTCCCGGTCGTCATATGCGATCGAGAAAGTCCTGATTGGCTCCGTCGCCGTTTCGGATGCCATCGCGGCAATTGCATGGGACGCCACCGAGCCGGATAAATGCACCCCGACCGAAACGTCCGCCGACAAACGCCGCTCCACCGATCTGCCGAGTATCTGGTCGAGCCGTCCGACCGCGGCTTCGATATCGCCGTCATACGGCGCGTCAACGGCGTGTTCGATAAGCACACGCTGGTTCCAATACGGCCGCGGCACCGGCATCACACCGGGCTTCAAGCCGTCGAGGTCCAACGTGATCCAATGCGCGGGCGGCAGCTTTCGAATCCCGTGGTAGATCGTCAGCGGCGCCGGGACATAGCCGAATTGCATATATGCGGCCGCGGCCTGCCGGTCGATCGCACCCTGCCACGATGGGTGCGCGGCCAGCGCCTTTAGTTCGGAAGCGAAGAGCAGCGAGGTCCCGCCCCAACCGAAATAGAGGGGTTTCTCGCCCAGCCGATCCCGGACGAGATGAAGCCGTTTGGCCTGACGATCCAACAAGGCGAAGGCGTACATGCCGTCGCACCGGTCCAATGTGCCGGCAACGCCGATCCGCGACATCGCCGCCAATAACACCTCGGTGTCGGACGATCCCCGCCACCCCCGCATGCCCGTCGCCAGCAGCTCTTTCTTCAATTCCTGAAAATTGTAGATCGCCCCGTCAAAGACGATGAGATAGCGGCGGTTCGCCGATTCCATCGGCTGCCGGCCATTCTTAGTGCGGTCCTGGATCGCCAATCTGCGGCATCCCAACGCAAGGCCCATCGGCGCATCCACCACCGAACCGCCGTCGTCGGGCCCACGATGGAGCAGTTGGATCGTCATGCGGTCGATAGCACCGGTCAGCGCCGCTTCCGACAGGTTTAACCTCGTATCGACGAAACCAGCGATCCCGGACATGCGCGCCGCCCTACCCCGTCAGAGGAAAATTCAAAGGGCCAAGACGCGAAGGCCGAATAGCCGCCAACGCACCGCCGCCCAATCCCGATTTCGATTCTGCGGCCATCACCAGGAAATAGGCTCGCCTGCATAATCCAAGAAGATACCGGTGTCGCCGATCGACCAATCCTCGATGACCTGCCGCATCCCGGTGACGCTGGTCACGGCATCGATCGCCGCACTGGGTCCGCCCATATCGGTCTGAACCCAGCCGGGATGGAGCAACAGGCAGCCAAGGTTGGACGGCCGGACATCCCGCGCGAAAGCGGAAACCGCGGCATTGAGCGCCGCCTTGGACGACCGGTAGATATACTGTCCCCCACCGCCGCCGCCGATACTGCCCATGATACTACTGAGAAACACCATCAACTTCCGGTCCGAACGGGCGACTGGGGCCATCAACGCCGCCGCCACGCGCATCGGCGCCAGCACGTTCGTCCGCAACACGCTTTCCCATTCATCATACGGGATCGACTCCGGACCGTAGTCGCGCGGCCCGTAGATGCCGGCATTGTTGATCAGGACGTCGATCGCCTCGCCGCTCAGCGCCGCGCCGACAGCATCGACGCTTTCCGGGTCGGCAACGTCCAAGACATGGCACTCGCAGGTAAGATCAGTTGCCGCCGGGTCGCGGCAGGTCGCAATGACACGCCATCCGGCATCCTCGTATTGCCGGACGAATTCCCGTCCTAGTCCTCTGCTCGCGCCCGTGATCAATACCGTTGGCATTCTCGCTCCAAATTCGTCGCTATGCGGTTTCTTCAAAGAGTTCCCGGCCGATCAGCATGCGTCGGATTTCCGACGTGCCGGCGCCGATTTCGTAGAGCTTGGCGTCGCGCAGCAATCGGCCGGTCGGATATTCGTTGATATAGCCGTTGCCGCCGAGGCATTGAATTGCCTCCAACGCCATCCATGTCGCCCTTTCCGCCGCATACAAGATGACCCCCGCCGCATCTTTGCGCGTGACGTCGCCGCGATCGCAGGCCAATGCCACCATGTACACGTAGGATTTGGCCGCGTTCATCGTCGTGTACATGTCGGCAAGCTTGCCTTGGATCATCTGGAACGAGCCGATCGGCTGGCCGAATTGCTCGCGCTCATGGACGTACGGGACGACGACGTCGAGGCAGGCCTGCATGATGCCCAGCGGCCCGCCGGCCAGGACAAGACGCTCGTAGTCGAGGCCGCTCATCAGCACGTTGACGCCCTTGCCCTCGCCGCCGATCAGGTTTTCCGCGGGAACTTCGCAATCGTCGAAAACCAATTCGCAGGTATTCGAGCCGCGCATCCCCAACTTGTCCAGCTTCTGGGCAGTGGAGAAACCCTTCATGCCCTTCTCGATCAAAAAGGCGCTGATGCCGCGCTTGTCGGCGTCGGGGTCGGTCTTGGCATAGACGACCAGAACATCGGCATCGGGACCGTTGGTGATCCACATCTTCCGGCCGTTCAGGACATAACGGTCGCCCTTCTTCTCCGCCCGGGTGCGCATCGACACGACATCCGACCCGGCGCCCGGCTCGCTCATCGCAAGCGCGCCGACATGTTCGCCGCTGATCAGCTTCGGCAGGTAGTTAGACTTATGCGCGTCCGTTCCGTTGCGACGAATTTGGTTGACGCACAGGTTCGAATGCGCGCCGTAGGATAGGCCGACCGCCGCCGACGCCCGGCTCAACTCCTCCATCGCGATGACATGCTCGGTATAGCCCATCCCGGCGCCGCCGAACTCCTCCTCGACGGTCACGCCCAGAAGGCCAAGGTCACCCAGTTTAGGCCATAGATCGCGCGGAAACTCGTTGGATTCGTCGATCTCGGCCGCACGGGGGGCAATCGTATCCGCCGAGAAGTTCCGCACGGTATCGCGCATCATGTCGGCGGTCTCGCCAAGACCGAAGTCCATGCCCGGAATATCGTTGGGAATCATGCGATGCGCTCCTTTAGGTCGAGTCGGCAGCCTATAACAGCACCAATGCGGCGAGACCGAGGAATGAGAGGAATCCGATCACATCCGTCACGGTCGTCAGAACCACGCTGGACCCTACGGCCGGATCGATTCCGAAACGGTCCAAAGTAAGCGGAATGAGGGTTCCAGCGAGGCCCGCTACCAACAGGTTTATAACCATCGCCGCCGCGATGATACCGCCGATCTGGACGCTCCCGAACCAGAACCACGCGATGAATCCCATAACGGCCGCGAAAAGAATGCCGTTGATGCCGCCAACCAACGTCTCCTTGCCAACGATGCGCAAAGCATTGGTTGGGGTCAGTTCCTTAACGGCAAGCGCCCGCACCGCGACGGTCAAGGTCTGCGTCCCCGCATTGCCCCCCATCGACGCGACGATCGGCATCAGGACCGCGAGTGCTACGACCTTGTCGATCGCCGCGTCGAACAAGGCAATGACCATGGACGCCAGGATCGCGGTGCCCAAATTGACCAGTAGCCAAGAAAACCGCGACCGGGTCGTGTCGATCACGGCGTCGTAGAAGTCGTCCTCGCTGACGCCGCCCAGCTTCAGCATGTCTTCCTGATGCTCTTCCTCGATCACGTCGACCACGTCGTCAACGGTTATCACCCCTGCCAACCGGCCGTTCTCATCAACCACGGGCGCGGAGACCAGGCCGTATTGGCGGAACAGGAAGGCGACATCCTCCTGATCCATGGTCGCCGGAATCAGCTTAAGTTCGGTGTCCATGATATCGCCGATGCCGACCGGCCGCTCCGTCCGCAATAACCGGCTGACTGGGACCAGCCCCACCGGACGATAGGTCGGGCCGACGATGTAAATATCGTAGAAGTTTGAGGGAAGATCCGCATCGGACCGCATGTAGTCGATCGTCTGACCGATATTCCAATAGGACGGCACGGTCGCGGCCTCGCGATCCATAAGCCGGCCGGCGCTGTCCTCCGGATAGCTGAGCGCCTCCTCGTAGAGGACCCGCTCCGCCGGGGCGACGGCATTGAGCAGTTCTTCCTGATCGCTTTCGTCAAGGCCCTCGATCAGGTCAACGGCGTCGTCCGTCTCCAGTTCGTTGACGACCTCGGCAAGCTGCTCCGTATCGAGAACCTCAATGACGTCTTCGCGGACGGTTTCGTCGAGATGGGTGAAGAATTCCGGGTCGAGATCGGCGCCGACAAGCGTTACCAGGATGTCGCGCTCGTCCGGCGAAAGATGCTCGAAGAGGTCGGCCAGGTCCGCCGCATGCAACGGTTCTATCAGCGTGGTGACGATGTCGGGCCGGGTGTCCGCAAGCGCCTGCTTTACCTCGCGGACCAGCGCGTCGGTCGCGCCATACAGGCCGTCCAGCTCGTCGCGGGCCTCAGCGGCGGTTTCCGGGGCGTCGGTCACGGGGCCTCCAATCAGGCGCGGGCTTAGCTCTCAAACGCCTGAGCATCAAGGACAGACAACGCCGTCATATTCAAGAGGCCACGGGCGGAAATCGACGGGGTTACGATATGGACCGGCATTGCCGCCCCCAGGAGCATCGGACCGACGCTGATCAGCCCGTCCCCCAGCACCTTCACGAGGTTGTAGGCGATGTTGGCCGAATCGAGATTCGGCATGATCAGCAGGTTGGCGCTGCCCTCCAGCCGTGCATCCGGGAAGATTCGCCGCCGGATTTCGATGTCGATGGCCGCGTCGGCATGCATTTCCCCCTCGACCGCCATCTCGGGATACTCCTGATGCAATCGAGAGGCCGCTTCGCGCATCTTGGCCGCCGATCCGTGCTGCGATGTGCCGAAGTTCGAGTGCGACAGCAACGCCACCTTCGGCTCGATCCCGAAGCGCCGCACCTGTTCCGACGCCAGAATGGCCATCTCCACGATTTCGTCGACCGACGGATCGGCCGTAACATGGGTGTCGGCGATGAAGTAGAGCCCGTTCGGAAGGACCAGCAGGGTCAGCGCGGAGACATCCAAGACGCCGTCGCGCATGCCGATGATATCCCGCACATGACGCAGATGCGTCTGGAACTGCCCGATGGCACCGCAGATCATCGCGTCCGTATCACCACGCCGCAGCATCATCGCGCCGATCGCCGTCGTCCGCGTCCGCATCACCCGGCGCGCGAGATCGGGCGAGACGCCTTTCCGCGCCATCAATTGGTAGTATTCGGTCCAGTAGTCGTGATAGCGGTCGTCCTGTTCGGGATCGACCAATTCGGCTTGTTCGTCGAGCCGGATTCGCAGTCCCAACGCCTCGATCCGCGACTGGACGACGGCGCGGCGGCCGATCAGGATCGGCCTGGCGAGGCCGGCGTCCAATGCCTCCTGTACGGCGTGTAACACCCGTTCGTCCTCGCCGTCGGTATAGGTTACCCGTTTGGGACGGCTCCGCGCCTGGTCGAAGACCGGTTTCATCAGAAGGCCGGTCTTCCACACGAATTGAGACAACGTTTGCCGGTAATGGTCCAGATCGTCGATCGGCCGTGTCGCGACGCCACTGGCCATCGCGGCCTTCGCCACCGCGGGAGCGATTTCCAGGATCAGGCGGGGATCGAACGGTCTCGGAATCAGGTAGTCCGCGCCGAACTGCATCGGCTGATCGCCATAGGCCTTGGCCACGATATCCGACATCTCGGCCCGCGCCAGGGAGGCCAGCGCGTCGACACAGGCGATCTTCATCTCTTCGTTGATGACGGTCGCGCCGACATCCAATGCGCCACGGAATATGAAGGGGAAGCACAACACGTTGTTGACCTGGTTCGGATAATCCGACCGCCCGGTCGCGATGATCGCGTCTTCGCGGGCGGCCCGTGCGTCTTCCGGTGAGATTTCCGGTGTCGGATTGGCCAACGCCATGATGATCGGCTGCTTGCCCATCTTCTTGACCATATCCTGGGTCAACACGCCCGGGGCGGACAATCCCAGGAACACGTCGGCGCCACCGATCACCTCGTCCAGCGTGCGGGCCGAGGTATCCTGCGCATACGGCTCCTTGTATTTGTCCATCTCCTGTTGCCGACCCTTGAACACGAGCCCGACGATATCCGTGACCCAGATGTTCTCGCGCGGCATGCCCATGTCGACCAGCAGGTTGAGGCAGGCCATCGCCGCCGCCCCAGCGCCCGACGTGACGAGCTTTGCATCTTTAAACGACTTGCCGACGAACTGCAGCGCGTTGGAAATCGCCGCGGCAACGATGATCGCGGTGCCGTGCTGGTCGTCATGGAAGACCGGGATATTCATCCGCTCGCGCAGCGCCGCCTCGATCTCGAAACACTCCGGCGCCTTGATATCCTCGAGATTGATGCCGCCGAAGGTCGGCTCCAGCGAGGCGACGACATCGACGAAGCGATCGATGTCCGTTTCGTCCACCTCGATATCGAAGACGTCGATACCGGCGAACTTCTTGAACAGCACCGCCTTGCCTTCCATCACGGGCTTGGAGGCGAGCGGCCCGATGTTGCCTAGGCCCAGGACGGCGGTCCCGTTGGTGACCACGCCGACCAGATTACCGCGGGCCGTGACGGTCGCCGCCTCGCCCGCATTTTCGGCGATCGCGTCGCACGCCGCCGCGACACCGGGCGAATAGGCCAGGGCCAGGTCCCGTTGATTGACCAGCGGTTTGGTCGGGACGACGGCGAGCTTGCCGGCGGGCGATCGACGGTGATACTCAAGCGAATCTTCGACAATGCGATCGTCAGCCATGCTCACCCCCGGGTACCCGGCGTCCGCGCATACGGACAGCCGAAAAAAACAAAGACCCGCCGGTTGGTCAGCGGGCCTTGAAAATTGGTGCGGTCGAGAAGACTCGAACTTCCACGGTGTTTCCACCACAGCGACCTCAACGCTGCGCGTCTACCAATTCCGCCACGACCGCATATATAGTGCGCGCTCCCTCGAATCTTGATCATAATAGCATTATGACCGGACACCACGGAGAACACCTGTTGACGCGGGGATACCAAAACCCCGAGGGGTTATCAAGGGATGCATAAGGCTATCGCCCATCCGCCGGAAACCGCCCGGAAATCCGGGGTTGAATGGCAGGTCAGCGACGACCTCGTGCCCTATGACGACGCCATCGCGGCGATGGAGGCCCGCGTCGCCGACATCCGCGCCGGCGCCGCGCCCGAGCTGGTCTGGCTCTTGGAGCATCCGCCGCTCTACACCGCCGGGACCAGCGCAGCCCCCGAGGACCTGCTGGTGGGCAACCGGTTCCCCGTCTATCAGACCGGCCGAGGCGGGCAATTCACCTATCACGGGCCCGGACAGCGGGTCTGCTACGTGATGCTGGACCTGCAGAAACGTTCGCCCGACATCCGGCGATACATCCGGAATCTGGAGGATTGGGTGATCCTCGCCCTTTCCGCCTTCAACGTGAAAGGGGAACGGCGCGACGACCGTGTCGGCATCTGGGTCGACCGCGGCGGCGGCCGTGAGGACAAGATCGCCGCCATCGGGGTCCGAATCCGCCGCTGGGTGACCTTCCACGGCGTGGCGATCAATGTGGAACCGGACCTCACCCATTTCGACGGCATCGTTCCCTGCGGCATCGCGGACCAGCGCCTGGGGGTCACGTCATTGGTGGATCTGGGCCTCCCGGTCACGATGGCCGACCTGGATTTGGCCTTGGCGGAGGCGTTTCGCAAAACCTTCGAAAATTCCTGAGACTGTGCTGCAAAGGAATGCAACAATGCATTGTCTTAAAACTGTTATCGGCGCGATCGCGATAGCCGCGACGATGCTCCTTGCCGGTTGCGTCACGCCCGAGACGGCAGGCCCGCCCAGCATCGACGCAGGCGCCGGACGGTTCCTCTACAAAGATCCCGCCGCCGCAACCGGCAAGTCGCTGTGGGTCTGGACCTACCGCCCGAGATCATTCACCTCGGACAGCCCCATCGTCTTCGTCATGCACGGGGTCAAACGCAATGCGGATGTCTATCGCAACAACTGGATCACCCTTGCCGACTACCACGGCTTCCTGATCGTTGCGCCGGAGTTTAGCCGCGACGATTTCCCGGGGTCCTGGCATTACAATCTCGGCAACATCATGTACCGGGCCGACAGCAACGGCACCCTCGCCGCCAATGCGGAGCGGTACTGGAGCTTCCCCATCATCGACCGGGTTTTCGATCAGGTTCGCAACCTGACCAAGACCAACCGCAAGAGCTTCAGCCTGTTTGGCCATTCCGCCGGCGGCCAGTTCGTCCATCGCTACATGACATTCACCGGCGGCCCGCGGGTCGATCTTGCGATCGCCGCCAATCCGGGTTGGTACACGATGACGGCGCGGGACGAGAGATTTCCCTACGGTCTCGGCGGCACGAAGGTCACCGATGACGAATTGCGAAAACTCTATGGCAGCCTCTTGGTCGTCCTGCTCGGCGAGGAGGACACGCGACGCGGGACCTATCTTCGCACCACGCCCGAAGCGGACCGGCAAGGTGCCAATCGACTGGAACGTGGCAAAACCTACTTCGCCGAGGCGAAGCGCAACGCTCAGGCGGCGGGAATGCCTTTCAAGTGGAGACTGCAAACGGTTCCCGGCGTCGGGCATAAGAATGCCGGAATGGCGGGTCCTGCCGCCGTGCTGATCAAGGAAGCGGCGGCTGCGCCATAGTCAGTACACGTTATTGTGACCCCGCGTTGACCCGGTCCAGCGGCATATTAAATCGACCTTCTAGACGATCCGCGTGCGCCAAGTCCGAACGCTATCGGGCGGCACAAACGCGGCTTTTTGCTATTTGGAGATTACAATGACACTTGCTGCACAACTGGACGCCCTTCGCGAAGGGTCCGCAAAGCGGATACCGGCGGAAGCGCGTGCCGCCATGGGTCAGGCCACGCAAGACCTGCGTGAGTCCGGCATCATGGATGGCGTGCCCAAAGTCGGGGACGCCCTTCCGGCCTTCTCTCTGCTGAACTCGCGGGGCGAAGAGGTCAACTCCGGAAGCCTTTTGGCCCAGGGCCCGCTGGTTCTTACCGTTTTCCGTGGAAGCTGGTGACCCTACTGTAATGCAGAGCTGTATGCTTTGCAGGCAGTTACCGACCAACTGAAAGCGCATGGCGCCAACCTCGTGGCGCTGACACCCCAGCCGGCCGAGCATAGCCAGACGATGGTGGAGAAGCATTCGCTCAAATTCGATATGCTCTCGGACCCCGGCAACGCCTATGCCAGCGAACTTGGCCTGACCTTTACGGTGCCGGCGAATATCCAGGAAATCTACCTCGGGTTCGGCATCGACCTGCCGAAACACCACGGCGAAGACAGCTGGACGCTACCGGTCCCGGCGCGTTTGGTGATCGACACCAGCGGCTTCATCACAGCAGCCGATATCGATCCCGACTACACACGCCGGCCGGAACCTGACAAGACGGTCGCCGACGTGGCGACGCTCGGTTAAGTCAACCGACAAGGTTCATCCGGCTCGGACGGCGGCATCCAAGCAGGCCGCCGTCCGAGCCGACCTATCTGAATTGCTGGAAACCCGATTGCGCCGGCGCGTCCGCCGGGTTTTGTTCGATGGATTCGACATGGGATAGGCGCGGGCCGCGCCGGCTGGCCTCGATCAAGTCCTGCACCGCTGCATCGGGGCCCGAAATCAGCGCCTCGACGCTGCCGTCCGAGAGGTTCAGCACCCAACCATTCAATCCGCGCTTTTCCGCTTCGCGGGTCATCCAATACCGGAAACCCACGCCTTGGACCCGGCCGCGAATCACGAGACGGAGGGAAAGATCAGTCATCGTATTTGCGCGTACCGCCTGCGGCGGTCACTCGAATTCGAGGATCGACTGGTCGACGGCGAGGCTGTCACCGGCCGCCGCGTGAACCGTTCGCACGACGCCGTCCCGCTCGGCCCGCAAGACATTTTCCATCTTCATGGCCTCGACGACGGCCAGTTCCTCACCCGCTTTGACCTCGTCGCCCTCCTCCACGGCGACGCGGATCAGCAATCCCGGCATCGGCGACAATAGGAACCGCGACAGGTCGGGCGGTTCTTTGACCGGCATCATGCGCGACAGTTCGGCGGCGCGCGGCGACAAGGCCTGGAGGTCCGCCTGCATGCCGGCATGGAACAACCGCCACCCGATACCCAGCCGATCCGCTTGGACGCGGATGTCCTCGCCGTCGACTGTCCCCGTAAATATGGCATCGCCGGGACGCCACGCGCTCGTCAGGTTTTGCTGAACCAAGGCGTCGTCAATCTCGATCGCGACCACGCAATCGTCGCCGTTTACCGCAACTTCAACCGGATAGTCGTCACCGCCGATGCGCATGACCCAGGCCGATCCAGCGGCCTCCGACCGACGCACCACGTTGCGATGTTGCAATACGGCCGTCACGGCGACGAAGAGCGCGGTCTCCGTATTGGTCAGTGGCCGCGGCTGCAATCCGTCGGGATATTCCTCTTCGATGAACCCGGTCGAGAGCCGGCCTTCGGTGAAGCGGGGATGCGCAAGCACGGCCGCCAGGAACGGAACGTTGTGCGAAATGCCGCGAATGTGGAACGCATCCAGCGCGTCCCGGATCTGTGCGATGGCGTCGTTGCGTGTTGCCCCGCCACCAACGAGCTTGGCGATCATGGGGTCGTAGAACATGGAAATCTCGCCGCCCTCGTATACGCCCGTATCCACGCGGACATGAGCGTCTTCCTCCGGCGCGTGATACCTCACGAGCCGCCCGGTCGACGGCAGGAAGTTGCGGTATGGATCCTCGGCATAGACACGCGCCTCAATGGCCCACCCCTTCAAGGTCACCTCGTCCTGCGACAGCGGGAGCGGCTCTCCGGCGGCGATACGGATCATCTGTTCGACGAGGTCGAGCCCGGTGATGTACTCGGTGACCGGGTGTTCGACCTGCAACCGGGTGTTCATTTCGAGAAAATAGAAATTGCGGTCCTTGTCGACGATAAACTCGACGGTCCCCGCGGACTGGTAATCGACCGCCTTGGCCAAGGCGATGGCCTGCGCTCCCATCGCCTCGCGCGTCTTTTCGTCCAGGAAGGGCGACGGCGCTTCCTCGATGACCTTCTGATGCCGCCGCTGGATCGAGCATTCCCGCTCGCCCAGATGGATCGTGTTGCCTTGCGAATCCGCCAACACCTGGATTTCGATATGCCGCGGCTCCTCGATGAACCGCTCGATGAAGATGCGGTCGTCACCGAAGCTGGATTTGGCCTCGCTGGTGGCGAGGTTGAAGCCCTCGCGCGCCTCGTCCTCGGTGTGGGCGATGCGCATCCCCTTGCCGCCGCCGCCGGCGGACGCCTTGATCATCACCGGAAAGCCCACCTCGGCGGCGATGCGCACGGCGGTGTCCGCATCGGGAACGATATCCGGATGGCCGGGCACGGTGCTGACGCCCGCTTCCTGGGCCAAGCGCTTGGACTCGATCTTGTCCCCCATGGAAGCGATGGCCCGCTGTTTGGGACCAATGAACACGATGCCCTCTTCGTCCAAGCGGTCGGCGAATGCCGCGTTCTCCGAGAGGAAGCCGAAGCCGGGATGGATCGCCTCGGCCCCGCTGCTTTTCGCGGCATCGACGATCTTGTCGATCACCAGATAACTGTCGGCCGCGGCATTGCCGCCGATGGACACGGCTTCGTCCGCCATGCGGACATGCAGCGAGCGCGCATCTGCATCCGAATAGACGGCCACGGTAGAGATACCCATGCGTTTTGCGGTGCGCATGATCCGGCAGGCGATCTCGCCCCGGTTCGCGATCAAAATCTTTGAGAACACGTCACGTAAACCCGTTGTTTTTGTTACCCCGACACGACCGCGCCGCGCCCGCTTCCCCGCACAGTCTATAGGGTATTGGCCGCCGCAAAAACAAGTTGTGCCTCGGTTGGGTTACTTGACCGCCTGCATATTCAGACTAACGGCCACGCCGGCAAGTTTCAGCGTGCTGGTGTCGGCGACGAGATCGAAGGACTCGACCCGCTCGATGGACGTGAATCCCGCGACCTGCAAATAGTCGGTCATGAATTCCTCGGTCATGCCCACCTTATGAAAATCATGAGGGTCCATCTGGCCTCCGAATATCACGCGCATGACGTGGAAGCGCGACGCCATGTCGAGTTTCGGATGCAGGAACAGGCGGCACAGCGTTTCGAGATCGGGCACGCTCAAGCGCAGCCGGCCTCCGACCTTAAGAACGCGGTGGAACCCTTTCAACGCATTGGGCAAATCGTCCAGATAACCCAGATGTTCCAGGACATGGGACGCATAGATTTCCGCCACCGATTGGTCGGCGAATTGCGACAGATCGGAACAATCGCCGACAAAGTCGACATAGTCCGCGGGCTCGATGTTCAGGACCTTCCAGCCGTCGAGCGCCGCCTCGCCGCCGATATGCAGGCGTAGCGGATCGTCACCCGATGCGTCTGTCATACCGTTCCCCTTATGCCCGATCCGGCAAATCGGGTCGGAAGTATGCCTAGGCGGCCGCAGCCTCCACCGCGACGGTGCCCAGGACATCAGCCGCCTCGGCGAGTTGTTCCTTGCTGACGTCGAGATGCGTGACCGCCCGCATGGACGAGCCTGCCGACGCACCGATACGGACGCCATGCTCCAACAGCCGGTCGTGGACCTGCGCCGCCGTCAGGCCCGTTTTCTCCACGTCGAAGAACACCAAATTGGTCTCGACCGATGACGGGTCGATCTCGACGCCCGGAATCTCGGCGATGCGTTCGGCGAAGAATTTGGCGTTCGCGTGATCCTCGGCCATCCGGTCCACGTGGTTCTCCAGTGCGTACACGCCGGCCGCCGCAATCACACCCGCCTGCCGCATGGCGCCGCCCATCCGCTGCTTCCACTGCCACGCTGCGTCGATATCGTCCTTGCTGCCCAGCATCACCGCGCCAAACGGGCAGCCCAAGCCCTTGCTGAGGTCGAGCCACAAGGTATCGAACGGTTCCGCGAAATCCTGGGCGGATACGTTGCTCGCAACCACCGCGTTGAGGACCCGCGCGCCATCCATATGCATGGCGAGACCGTTTTCCTTCGCGACCGCCCCCACTTCGCGGATCGTTTCCAAAGGCCAGATCGTGCCGCCGCCGAGGTTGGACGTTTGCTCAATCGCGACCATGCGCGGCTTCGGCGTATGGCGGCGTACCGCACGGATGTTGTCCTGAAGCTGTTGCGCGCTGAAGATGCCCCGCTCACCGTCGATCGGCCGGATCAGCGAGCCCGCAAAAACCGCCGCCCCGCCGCCTTCCAGGTTGAGGATATGCGCCGTCTTGTCCGACAGCACCTCGTCGCCGGGCTTACAATGGACCATCAAGCCAATTTGGTTGCACATCGTGCCCGACGGCATGAAAACCGCATCTTCCTTGCCGAACAGCTCCTTCGCCATGTCCAGCAGGCGATTGACGCTGGGATCCTCACCCTTTTGCTCATCGCCAACAACGGCGTCCGCCATGGCCTGCCGCATGCCGGCGGTCGGTCGGGTTTGCGTATCGCTATGCAGTTCGATGCGAATGTCGGTCATGAACGGTATCCCATTATCGATTGCGCCGTGGGTTAATCCTTGGAGGAAAGTATATCAAACATACCCATTGCCCAGGCAGTATGAATCGCCAAAAAACTCCCCCAACCCACCATGGGCCAGATAAACCACGGGGTCTCGGGAGTCACGATCAAATTGACGGGAACGAGGACCAGCATCAGCAGAAAATAGGCCGCGAAATGAAGACGGAGTCCGCGACTCCGCCGCGCCGCGCGTTCCGTGTTTGGGCCTTCCGAATGCGTCATGACGCCTCCACTAACTTCTTAGTAGGCAACTAAATCTTAGGCCGGGCACGCAGAACCATCTCCAATAGCCAGCCGAATTCACTCGATTTAATTTTCGTGCCGGTATAGCGCCAATCGACCAGATGCACCGCCACTAGATCCTCTGACGGCACAACCAAGACGTACTGTCCACCGTTGCCGCGTGCCGAAAATGCATCGTCGCCCAAGTGATTCTTAAAATGCCGCTTACCTGGCAGGGCCGTCCACCACATGTAACCGTACCCAACGCCCCGCCGACCCGTATCTTTCGTATGCGCCTTGGTGCTTTCCGCAACCCAGTCTCGCGGCACGATCTGACGATCTTTCCACCGGCCCCCGCGGAGAAAGAGCAGCCCGAACCGGGCAATATCCCGAGCGCTCATTCGAAACGGGTAAGCGGGGTGACGCGACGAGGACTCGGTATGGAATGATTGTTCGGCGGCCTTGAAATCCTGCATCTGCAAAGGCGACGCGATTCGGTTGTCAAAAGCGGCATACACGGTGTGGCCCGTGAGGTTCTGGAAAATCGTTCCCAGCGTATTGAAATCCCAGTTGTTGTAGTAAAAGTGCGATCCCGGCGCGTGGGCTCCACGCTTGGGTCGTCGTTTTTTCATGCCGGCAGATTCATACGCCGCCGGGTGATAGACTCCGGAACGCGCGCGCAACAGGTCGACAACCCGCGCAGACTTCTCGACGGCGGTCAGCCCGCCCACGTCGTCAATGTTCAAGTCCTCAAGCGTGCTGTCGGTATCGATCCTCCCGTCGCCCACAAACACACCATAAAGCCCGCTAAGTAAGCTTTTCCGGACAGAGTAGATCGGTTGCGGCTGCTCGATGTCACCCCAGGCGACGACCATCCGGCCCTTGTCGATCAGAATAAATGCCGTGGATTCCAGAATGTCGAAATACCGTTTCGCCTCCACCAGCTTCGGCTCCGACCACCCAAGCTCCGCCGGATTCTCGACGATCGACCAAGTGGCACCGGGATAACCTTCACCGCCAGCGGCCGGCCCAAACACGAGCAAAGCGGCGACGAACCCTAGAACGCATGAAAAACGTGCCAATTTGGTGCCTACGATCGCGTGACGGTACGGTTGGGCGGGCGTGCCCGCTTTAGGATGATTCGCCCATAAACAATCAACCCCAATCCCGTGGCAGCGAGAAATGCGCCCGCGAACCACCAGTACCAGCCCAGATCGGCCGCCACTATCGGCCCCCAAAACGGTATCGAGGCGCCCAAAACCACATCGGTAAGACCGAGAAATTGAATCACCCTGCCGTTTCGAACCAATGTCGCGTCATCCGTCGAAGCATTGGTTTGACGATCCATGGAAAACCTATCCTCGTTGCCGGAAGATCGAGTCAGCAGCAGTAATCGGGCGTTATTCCGGCGCACGCCTACAACGGAATGTTGCTGTGCTTCTTCGCCGGGTTTTCGAGCTGCTTGTTGCGCAGCATGCGCAGGCCACGGCAGATGCGCCGCCGTGTGTTGCGCGGCCTGATCACGTCGTCGATGAAACCGAGCGATCCCGCGACGAACGGATTCGCGAATTTCTCCCGGTATTCCTCCGTCCGCTTCTCGATCTTTTCCTCATCGCCCAGATCGGCGCGGAAAATGATCTCCACCGCCCCCTTCGGCCCCATCACCGCGATCTCCGCGCTCGGCCAGGCGTAGTTGAGATCGCCACGCAGATGCTTGGAACTCATGACGTCATACGCGCCGCCATAGGCCTTGCGGGTGATGACGGTGATCTTCGGCACCGTGGCCTCCGCATAGGCGAATAACAGCTTCGCGCCATGCTTGATGATGCCGCCGTATTCCTGGCCGGTGCCCGGCAGGAAGCCCGGGACATCCACGAAGGTCAGGATCGGAATGTTGAAACAGTCGCAGAAGCGCACGAACCGGCCCGCCTTGCGCGCGGAATCGATGTCGAGACACCCCGCCAGGACCATCGGTTGGTTGGCGATGATGCCGACGGTCTGCCCTTCCATGCGGCCGAACCCGGTCAGGATATTGCCGGCATAGGTCGGGGCGATCTCGAAGAAATCTTCTTCGTCCACGATCTTCCGAACCAACTCGCCCATATCGTAGGAATGGTTGGGGTTTTCGGGCACCAAGGTGTCGAGCGACGGCTCCGGCCGGTCGAACGGGTCGGCCGTCGGCAATTCCGGCGCCTTCTCGCGATTCGACGCGGGCAGAAAATCCATGAAACGGCGCAGTTCGATCAATGCCTCGATATCGTTCTCGAAGGCGAGATCGGCGACACCGGATTTCGTCGTATGGGTGACGGCGCCCCCCAGGTCCTCGGCGGTCACCTCCTCATGGGTCACCGTCTTCACCACGTCAGGGCCGGTGACGAACATATAGGAGGAATCCTTCACCATGAAAATGAAGTCGGTCATCGCCGGCGAATACACCGCGCCACCGGCGCACGGGCCCATGATCAGGGAGATCTGCGGCACCACGCCGGACGCCATGACGTTGCGCTGGAAGACGTCGGCGTAGCCGGCCAAGGACGCGACCCCTTCCTGGATGCGCGCGCCGCCGGAATCGTTCAGCCCGATCACCGGCGCGCCGACCTTCATCGCCTGGTCCATCACCTTGCAGATCTTGCGGGCATGCGCGGCGGAGAGCGACCCGCCGAAAACCGTGAAGTCCTGGCTGAACGCGAAGACCAATCGGCCGTTTATCGTGCCGTGCCCCGTCACCACGCCGTCGCCGGGGACACGTTGCTCGTCCATGCCGAAATCGTGCGAATCATGTTCGACGAACATGTCCCATTCCTCGAAGGACTCTTCGTCGAACAGCACCTCGAGCCGCTCGCGCGCGGTCAGCTTGCCCTTTTGGTGCTGGGCGTCGATACGCCGCTGGCCGCCGCCGAGCCGCGCCGCCTCGCGTTTTTCTTCAAGTTGCTTAAGGATGTCGCTCATAGGGGGCCCTCCGCCGTTGCAATCCGGCATAGCACCCCGGTTTCACGCCCGCAAGAGAGCGAGAAACCGGGCCGCCGCATGGATGTCGGTGCGGAGACGGTCAAGGCGTGCTTCCGCCTCCGGATCGCTGCCCCACTGTTCCGCCTGCCAGGTCTCGTCCAGTTGGCTGGCGGCAACGGCCGCCTCGGGATCGATCTCGTTCTCCCGAACCGCCAGCGCCAGCACGACGGACCCACAGGCGACGGTCAGCGAATACAACCCCGACAAGGCGAAATCGTCGCTCTCGGCGACCGCCGAGCGGACGGCGGCCATGCTGTTCGCCGGCTGATCCACGGGGATGACACCCCCCGTCACCAGCAACGGCGCGTCATACCGCAAGGCCGCCCAATCGAGCAGCGGCTGCCATATCGTCCCTTGGCGTTCGACCAGGGCCGCCGGGTGTTCGGCGCGGTAACACAGGAGATCGGTCCGGCCGTATGCGGCGATATCGTCGATGACCGTATCGCGACGCGGGACGACCCGATCCACGGCGGTACTGGCAAGCTGCATCATCGGCATGCTGTCCGCGTCGATTTCGTCGCCCTGCGAATCCCATTCCTCGGCCACGACGTCCGCCAGGGATTTGCTCGGCAACGTCAGGGCCGCTTTCCCCGGCGTCTTGATCGACCGCCCGTCCAGGGTTACCGCATGGCCGCCGTCCGTGCTTTCGACCGCACAGACCCTATAGAAACGCTTTAACGCCATTACTTGCCGAACAGCCCTTTCAGGCCTTTGTCGAGCTTCTCCTTGACCCCGTCACCGACCCCTTTCACCGCATCGGTGATTCCTTTGGTTGGCGGCGTAGCGCTCTGGCCGCCTTTCTTGCCGCCCTCGGCCGCCTTCTTGACGCACGGATTGTCGTCGCCGGTGCCCAAATCACCCAACGCCACGATGGCCGCAGGCGGAAAGAAGACGGACCCGACGATGCCGCCGACCTTGGCCGCGGCGGCCAGCTTGTTCAGCGAGATGGACGGGTCGCCGATCATGCCGGAAATCTGGACCGGAACCGCCGTGTTGACGGTGACCGATTTCGGCCGCGGATCGACCTGATAGTCGATTTCCTCGGTTCCGAGGTTGATGGCCCCCTTGCCCGTCACCGTCGTGTATTCCGTATCGAAAAGCATCACCTTGCTGTTCGCGACGCCCTGCTTGATGTCGAACTGATTCACCAAACAATTGATCACGGTGTATTCGCTCTTCTTGCCCACGACGATCTGCGTCAGGAGCTTGGCCGCGCCGCCGGCATAGATATCCAGCGCGTCGCTCTTCATCCGACCCTTCCCCATGACCACACTGGTCCGTCCGTTCAAGCTGGCCATGATCGCCCGGACCGATTTCCCCTGCCCCTTCAAGGTGACATCGGTATTGAGCGTGCCGGAAAGCAGGTCCGTCACATCCATCTCGGCCAACAGCTTACCCACATCGATCTTCTTGCTGGAGATTGCCACATCGAGCCCCGGCGTCGCCTGCGCCGCATTCAAACGGACGGCGCCGTCAATCACCCCGCCCGCAAGCTGGGCGGCCAATGGCTTCAGGGTCAGGTCCCCATTCCGGAGACGGAGCTTCATTTGAATATCGTCGACCGGGATACCATTGGCGAGCAGCTTCTTGATGGCCACATCCACGGTGGCGTCCGCCGCCTTCAAGCCATCGACCGGAAGCGGGTCCGCCGGGAATACACGCTTATCGCCCGCGCCGCCGCCGGCAGCCGGTTTACCGGCGCCCTTGTTACCATCGGCGGACGGACCGTCCTGCGGTTCCTTCACGAAATCCGACAGATTGATGAGATCGGACCCCAAATTCGCGGTCAGGACCGGCCGGTCCTTGAGCTTAAGCGTCGCCTTCCCCGTCAGGGCGCTTTCACCCATCTTCACGGTCAGCGCCGGAACCTCGATGGCCTTATCGAGCGCGCCCGTGATTTTTGCAGTGATGGCGTAGGGCCCGAGCGGCGGGACCGGCGCCTGCGCGATGGGGCTCATCGCGGACAGGTCCTGCCCGGTGACCGACATCGCCAAGTCCAGTCCGGAAACCGCGGCGGGATTGCCGATCTTGCCCTTCACGTCGACGGTCGCGCCGCCGGCTTTGGCCTTGATGGCGATCGGCCACGGGTCTTCCCCGCCGACCAGCGCCAGCATGCTGCCCATACCGCCGGTCATGCTGAAGGGCGCGTCGTTATAGGACCCCTTCAGCGTCACATCGAGCGGGAGGTCCGATCCGCCGCTGAGCGCGAGTTGATCTACGGCGAGGACGACGGTCTGGCCGGATTGGGCATCCTTATAGGTCAGCCGTGCATCCTCGATGCTCACCTCACGCAGAGCGAGGTTCGGCAATTGTCCGGCATCGCCCGCGCTCTCCGTCTTGGCGGGCTCGGCTTTCTTCGGCGGGCCGAATTCGTAATTCCCTTCCCCGGCCTTATTGCGCTCCAGCAGGATATCGGCCCCGCTGATGATCACCCGATCGACGTCCAGCGTCCCGCTGAACAGCGGCAAGAGACTGACCTTGACCTCGAACCGCTTGATCGTCGCCATGTCGGGCCTAGAACCCCAAGGCGCGTTGGCGAAGCGAACGCCATCGACCGCGAGGCCCGGGCTCAACGTGAAGCTGTTTAGGCGCAGATCGCCTTCGATCGCGAGATCACGGCCGGTGGCTTTCTTCGCCTCATCCGCGATCTGCTGCTTGTATTCATTGAAATCCAGGGTGCTCAAAACGATCGCGGCCACGCCGAGCAGCACGACGACCACGACACCGACAATCGACAGAATCTTGACCAAACGCATCAAATTGTCCCCCAGAGGGTTTCCAGGAAATTCGGCAACTCACTAATTTCATCAAGTATGACATGGGCACCCGCGGCATCGAGTTCCACCGGCTCATGATATCCCCAATTTACGCCGACGGCATGGGCCTTGGCCGACCGCGCCATGGCGACATCGAATACGGTGTCACCGATCATGACGGTCGATTCCGGCGCCGCGCCCGCCTCGGCGATGGCGTCGAGCAGAATCGTCGGATCGGGCTTGCCGGGACCGTCGTCCGACGTTTTCAAAATCGTAAAATGCTGTTGCAAATCATGTCTCTGCAACGTCTTCCTAAGACCACGCTGCGATTTACCGGTGGCCACCGCGAGAATGGCATTGGTATCCGACAGGTCCCTGATCATGGCCCCGATGCCGGGATAAAGCGGCTCCTCGTGGCCCGGTTCTAGCCGCAACTCGTAGGACGCCGTGCGATATGCCTCGCCGATGCTCTCAAGCGTATGGTGCGGTGCGTCGGGTAGGAGGCGGCCCACGGATTCCAGAATACTGAGTCCGACCGTGCGCCGAACCGCCTCCGGTACGGGATCATGCAAATCATGCTGACGGAACGCGCGCGTCATCGCCGTCACGATGTTGTGCTGGCTATCGACGAGCGTGCCGTCGCAATCGAAAACAATCAACCGGTTCGCCGTCATTCGGCTCCTCGCCTCGGAACTATCCCGCTAACCATATAATATTTCAGATACTCACGGTCGACTGCGACACGGTGCACAATACCCGTGGCAAAACAGCCTCCCGAGAACCTGTTACGACACCACGTCGTCCGTGAAAGGGTCTTCCGTGTCGTTCGGGTCCAGGCCGAACAACGACCATGTGTCCATCATGTGATCCGGCAGCGGCGCCGTGACCGTCAAATCACCCTTACGCGACGGATGCGGCACCGTCAGCGACCGCGCATGCAGATGCAGCTTGCGCGACACCGGATGGCCGGTCACGAAGGCGTCCGCACCGCCATATTTCCCATCTCCCAATATCGGGCATCCGATCGCGGCGCAATGCACCCGAAGCTGGTGCGTTCGGCCGGTCCAAGGCCACAGCGCGACCCAGGCGAGCCGGGTGCCGATGCGTTCGACGACGCGATATACCGTCGTGGCGCGTTGTCCCTTGGCGCGGTCGACGACCATGCGCTCCCCCGCCGGACCGGGCAGTTTCGCTACCGGCAGATCGATGCGGCCGGACTGAAGCTCCGGCACGCCAACGGTGATCGCCCAATAGAGTTTCCGTGCGCTTCGGCTCCGGAAGGTCTTGCCCAAGGCCGCCGTCGCCGGCCGCGACCGTCCGAGCAGCAGGACGCCGCTGGTGTCCCGATCCAGCCGGTGCACGAGCCGAGGCGTCTCTTTCGAGTCGAACCGCAGCGCATCGAGCATCCCGTCTATATGACGGTGCGTTCCGGTTCCGCCCTGCACCGCCAGCCCCGGCGGCTTGTTGAGCGCAATCGCATCGTTGTCCTTGTAGAGAACCAGCGACTGGATGAATTCGGCGTCGGCCTTGCTAATGGCGGGGTCGGGCTTCTTGGACGGCTTCTTGGTTCGCGCGGCGCCGAGCGGCGGCACCCGCACCTGCGCGCCGGGCACAAGCCGCAGTCCCGCCTTGGCGCGCCGGCCGTCGACGCGGACCTGCCCGGTCCGCAACAGCTTCTGCAGGCGTCCGTGACCCAATTCGGGGAAATGGATGCCAAACCAGCGATCGAGCCGCAAATCGACCTCATCCTCGCCGACGACGCGTATCTCGACGCCGCTCATTGGACCACGGCCCGGACGACGGCAAGCCCCGCAAACAGGCCGCCGATCGATAGGACGACCGATGCGATGACATAGCCCGCCGCGAGCCCCAACTGCCCGCGTTCATAGAGCACGATCGTATCCAACGAGAAGGTGGAGAATGTCGTGAACGCGCCCAATATCCCGACCGCCAACATCGCCCGCAACGCCGAATCCGGCGACCAAACCAACGCAGAGGTCTCGACAAGCACGCCCATCAGGAACGATCCCAGGATATTGACCGTCAACGTCCCCCACGGAAACCCGAAGCCCATCAAGGCCGCGGCCTGAACGTTGACGAGGTGTCGGGCCACCGCCCCGATCGCACCGCCAATCGCGATAGCAAGTATCAGCTTCACCGTGTTCGCTCCGGTTACGGGCGGCAAGGAAGCCGCCGCCGATACTCCCTTACAGCGCGCTCGCGCCGGTTTCGCCGGTCCGGATACGCACGGCTGCGCCCAGGTCCATCACGAAAATCTTGCCGTCGCCGATCTTATCGGAATTCGCCGTCTCGCGGATGGTCTCGACCACGCGCTCGGTCAGTTCATCATCGACCGCGATTTCAAGCTTCACCTTCGGCACGAAGCTTACGGCATATTCCGCACCGCGATAAATCTCCGTCTGTCCCTTCTGCCGGCCATATCCTTTGACCTCCGAGACGGTGAGGCCTTCCACGCCGATGGCGCCGAGCGCCTCGCGCACATCGTCCAGCTTAAATGGCTTAATGATCGCCACGACCATCTTCATGGCATTGCTTCCTTATTTGTTCGCACCGGTTGCCGTCCAAAGCCGGCAAAGGGGCCTAGAAATTATACTCGCGTTCGCCGTGCTCACTGAGATCGAGGCCCTCGGTCTCGGCCTCCTCGCTGGCGCGCAAACCACCGATCGCGGACACCACCTTGAGGATGATGAAACTGAAGACAGCGCTCCACGCGACCACGGCGACCGTGCCCAGCAGTTGCACGCCAAACTGCTTGCCAGCCGTCATGCCGTCCGCGAGGCCAAGACCGCCAAGCGCCGGAAGCGCAAAGGCGGAGACCAGGAGAATGCCCAGGATGCCGCCGACACCATGCACAGCGAAGACATCCAATGAATCGTCGATCTTGAGCTTGTGCTTGATCGTGCCAACCGCCCAGTAGCAGATAGCGCCGGCCAGCACCCCATAGACCAGAGCGCCCGCCGGGCCAACGAACCCGGATGCCGGCGTGATCGTCGCCAAACCGGCAACCATCCCGGTCACGATACCGACGAGGCTGGGCTTGCCGAACTTGACCCATTCGATGGTCATCCAGGTCAACGAGGCCGTCGCGGCGGAAATATGCGTCACCAGCATCGCCATGCCGGCGCTGCCGTTCGCCGCAAGGGCACTGCCCGCGTTGAAGCCGTACCAGCCGACCCAGAGCATCGCCGCGCCGATCATCGTCAGCGCAGGACTGTGCGGCGGCCGCAACTCGTTCGGGAACCCTTTCCGGCTTCCCAGCATCTTCGCGATGACGATGGCCGAGATACCGGCGGTCGCATGCACGACAAGCCCGCCGGCGAAATCCAACACGCCGAGCCCGGCAAGCCAACCACCGCCCCAAATCCAGTGCGCGACCGGTGCATACACGAAGATCAGCCACAAGCCGCTGAACAACAGGACCGGCATGAATTTAATGCGTTCGGGATAGGCGCCCACGATCAGTGCAGGGGTAATCACCGCGAAGGTCATCTGGAACATGATGAAGACGGTCTCGGGGATATCGCCGGTCAGCGAGTCCGTGCCGACACCGGCGAAGAATGCCTTGTCCAGGCCGCCGATCCATTGGTTCGCCGAGCCGCCGTCGCTGAACGCCAGGCTATAGACGACCACCAGCCACAACACGGAGGCCAAACAGGCGATCGCAAAACAGTGCATCAAGACAGACAGGATATTCTTGGCCCGGACCAATCCGGCATAGAACAATGCGAGCCCCGGCAACGTCATGAAGAGGACGAGCGCCGTTGACGTTAGAATCCAAGCCGTGTTCGCCCCGTCCATCTTCTCGGCCGCCTGCGCCGCCGCATCGGCGGGAACACCCACCGACAAAATAGCCCCCAAGAGCAACGGAGAAACGGTCGCCGTGCCCTTCCCAAAATGCACCATCTCGAAAATCCCCTTGTCGATCTTCATTGTTGTTTTTCGTTGAAACAACATCTGCGGACAGATCGCCCAGTCCGCCGTTCCGCCTCACCAAACGCGCCACATATTATCCCGCAACGGCGCTATTCGCCAACGCCCGCCAGCCCCCGGAACGCTTGGCCTAGGCCGCCGATTGCCGGCCCTCCAGGATTGCCGGACCAGCCGGATCGCCATAGATCCGCCAGCTCACGGTGTCCGCCGCAATCTCGAACACCGCCGTGGCCAGCGTGTAACCGCCGTCGGCCCCGCCACGCGTCTTGCGGCAGATCGGCAGGCCGTCGCCCTCGCTATCGCCGAGGACGGCCAGCGGGTCCCGGCCGGCCCCGCCGTCCGCGAGAAGCCACTCCGCCCGTTTCTGCCGGTCGCGGGAGGAGTCGGCGATTCGCTGATCGGCATCCTTGAAACCGTCGAAGACCAGATGGTTCGCATGCGCCCGAGACGTCTCGACGGGAATGATCTCGCATCCGCTTGCCGGCGCCTCGACCGCCCAGAACGGACCTGCGCATTGCCCCAGATTGTGATGAAATCCAGCGGCCCGGTCGCGGCGTTCCAGGATCGCGGCGGCATCGGTCAGACTTCGGCACCCCAGGACGGCGCGCGTCACGACATGCCGGCCGATTCCGACCTGGTGGTCGCGCGGACGGATGTTGTTGATCGTCTGTACCAGTCCGGCTTCGTTCACACCGAAGGTATGGCCGGGCAACAATCCCGGTACGCAGAAACTGGTGAAACCGGTCCGCCCATCGCTCGGACGCACCGTCGCGATAAAACAATGGCCGTCGAAGGACGGGGAATCGTCCTCGTTATGCCCGATGACCGCCGGCAATCCCCCCGCGTCGTCGGCCGGAATCATGACATCGGTGCAGCCCTGCTCGCCCATGATTTCGGCGCTGTTCGGCAGATCGCCCCGGCAATTCCACAGCAACACATCCTGGAATTCGGCCCCCGCGCCGGCGGCGATGCCCTCCATCTCACGCATCAGGTCGGGAAACGCTTTGCGAGAAGCAGCCTCGATCGCCGCCAGACGGTCACTATCCCGCCAGGGCTGCAACGCCTCGAACCGATCCAAGTTGCGGACGACATCGCGGAACGCCGCCCCACCCTGTTTGCCAAGCGCAACGCCCAGCGCATAAGGGTCACCATCCACCGTAATGTGTTCCAGTTGCATGCCACTCACTCGTCGTTGCCGTCTTGCCGCCCGGACCGTAGCCGTTCCCAATACGCAAGCCGTTTTCTGATCTCACGCTCGAAACCACGATCGACAGGCGCATAGAACGCCTCGCGCGGCATATCGTCCGGGAAGTAGTTTTGGCCCGAAAATCCGTCTGCGGCGTCATGATCGTACTCGTATCCGGCGCCATACCCCAGATTCTTCATCAGATTGGTCGGTGCGTTCAGGATATGCTTCGGCGGGCTCAACGAGCCGGTCTCCTTCGCCGACCGGGATGCAGCCCCGAAGGCGCGATACGCCGCATTCGATTTGGGCGCGCTGCCCAGGTAGATCACCGCCTGCGCGATCGCCAACTCGCCCTCGGGCGAGCCGAGCCGTTCGTAGGTTTCCCACGCGGTCAGCGCCTGGACGGCTGCCTCCGGGTCGGCCAGACCGATATCCTCATACGCGAAGCGAAGAAGCCGGCGCGCGATATACCGGGGCTCCTCCCCGCCCGCCAGCATCCGCGCAAGCCAGTACAGCCCGGCGTCGGTGTCGGACCCGCGCAGGGATTTATGCAACGCGCTGATCAGGTTGTAGTGGCTGTCTTGTCCCTTGTCGTAAACCGGTGCGCGACGCTGAACGGTGTCCGCCAACCGCGCCCGATCGAGAATGTCGTCGCCGGGCAAGCGGAATAGTTCCTCGCACAGGTTCAGCAGGAATCGCCCATCGCCGTCCGCCATCGCGATGAGGCTCTCCCGGGCCTCCGCGTCCAGCGGTAGGGGGCGTTCCTCGACCGCCTCGGCACGTTCCAGCAGCGTTTCCAACGCCTCACGGTCCAAGCGATGCAGCACGAACACCTGACAGCGCGACAACAAGGCGGCGTTCAGCTCGAAACTGGGATTCTCCGTCGTCGCCCCGACCAGGACGACGGTCCCGTCCTCGACATACGGCAAGAAACCGTCCTGCTGGGATCGGTTGAACCGGTGGATTTCATCCACGAACAGCAACGTTGCCTCGCCGGCGACGCGCCGCTGCTTAGCACGCTCGAAGACCTTGCGGAGATCGGCCACGCCCGAAAAGACCGCCGACAACGGCTCGAAGGCCAGCTTGACCTCGTCGGCCAGCAACTGCGCGATCGTCGTCTTTCCGCAGCCCGGCGGCCCCCAGAGCACCATCGACGCGAGCATGCCGGAATCCAGCATCCGCCGGAGCGCCCCGTCCAGGCCCAGTAAGTGATCCTGCCCGACAACCTCGCCCAGCGTGGACGGCCGAAGCCGCGCGGCAAGCGGACTTGGCGCGGAACTCTCAAACAGACCTTGTTGTGCCGGTCCGCTCAATCTCTTTGCTTTCTATCCGACTTCTACCCGAAGTGTTCGGCGACCGCGCCGAATCTCCAACCGCCACCGGTTCGACCCATCGGCGGTCGCGCGTTCGACATCGTCGACCAACTTAATCTCCTCTCCGTTCACGGTGAGGATAATATCGCCTTTGCGCAACCCGATCCGCGACGCCCAGGAACCGCGGGCGACGTTCACGACCAAGACGCCCTCCGCCGCGTCGTCCAAGCCGATCTCCCCCGCAACGGCCGGTGAGAGATTCACGACATGGGCACCCGAAAAAGGATGCTTACCCTGTAGTTTGGTCAAATCGCGCGGCGGATCTTCCGGCGGGGCCTGCAGTTCGAACGGCAAGCGCCGGATCTTCCCCTTGCGCTGAACGGAGAACCTCACCCGTTCGCCAATCTCCCGTGTGGCCAACCGGAAGCGCATTCCTTGGACGTCGTCGACCGGCTTGTCATTGATCGCCACGATAATGTCGCCGCGCCGGATGCCCGCGCGGGCGGCCGGCCCTTTGCGCGTAACGGATTCGACAAGCACCCCGCCGGGCCGGGAAAGCCCCATCGCCGACGCGATATCGGCGGTTACTTCGCGGGCACGCATCGAAAGCCAAGGGCGGACCAGCGGCTTGCCGCTGATCGCGCTTCGGACGATCGTCCGGACCATGTTGCTCGGCACCGCGAAGCCAATCCCGACGGAACCGCCGCTCCGCGAATAGATCGCCGTATTGATGCCGATGAGGCGTCCGTTCATCGACACCAACGCACCACCGGAGTTGCCCGGATTGATCGCGGCATCGGTCTGAATAAAGGACCGAAAATCGGTGATGCCGACGGACGTGCGCGCCAGTCCCGACACGATCCCCGAACTCACCGTCTGCCCCAGGCCGAACGGGTTGCCGATGGCCAGCACCAGGTCGCCGACCTCCAGGGCATCCGCATCGCCAAAGCTGACCGACGGCAGCGCCTCGCCTTTCATCGCGACCCGCAACACGGCGATATCCGTCTGCTCGTCGGTGACAAGGACCTTCGCGTCAAACTCCCGCCGATCACTCAGCACGACGGTAATGCTGTCCGCACCCTTGATGACATGATGATTGGTGACGACCACGCCGTCGCTGCGGACGATGACGCCCGAACCGAGGGAGTTCTCCATACGTTGCCGACTGCCCCCGAAGGGTGAGCTCTCGCCGAAGAAACGCCGAAAAAACGGATCGTCGAAGAACGGAGATGCCGGGCGCTGCTGGACCACGCGCTTGGTGTAGATATTCACGACCGCGGGACCGACCTTTCGGACGATCGGCGCAAAACTCAGTTGAATCTCGGCGTCACCGGACGGGACCGTCCGCTTCTGCGCCAATGCGGTACCGGCACCCGGCCCGGTCAGCGGCAGAGCAATCACGGTAACCGCGATCAAGAACCTCACCATGGAAGGCATGTACTCCTCCGGGTTTCGTCAGGCAACCGCCGATAACACAAAAAGGGGCCGGCCCCGCGGCCGCCCCCCATTTGAATCCGTATGCGCCAAGTCGAGCCTAGGCAGCAGCGGTCTCTTCCAAATCCTCGTCGACCTCAACCGGGCCCGAATCGAGCCCTTTGGCGTCCTCGTCCCGGTCGACGAATTCGATCATGGCCATCGGCGCGGCATCGCCATAGCGAAAGCCCGCCTTGATGATGCGGATGTACCCGCCGTTACGGTCCTGATACCGCGGTCCAAGGGTCTCGAACAACTTGGCCGTCGTCGCGTCGTCGCGAAGCATAGCAAAGGCCCGGCGGCGATCATGCAGCTTGCCGCGCTTACCCAACGTGACGAGTTTTTCCACGATGGGACGAAGCTCCTTTGCCTTGGGCAAGGTCGTCTTGATCTGCTCATGCTTGATGAGTGCAGCCGCCATGTTCGAGAACATCGCTTTGCGGTGCTGACTCTTCCGGTTGAGCTTTCGCCCGCTCATTCTGTGGCGCATTGTCCGCCGCTCCTCGAGTTCTGTCGTTTGACCGTTGTTAGAACGGCTCTTCCAGCCGCCGCGCCAGGTCTTCGATATTGTCCGGCGGCCAGTTGCTGATCTCCATGCCGAGATGCAATCCCATCTGCGACAAGACTTCCTTGATCTCATTCAGCGATTTACGTCCGAAGTTCGGCGTCCGCAGCATTTCCGCTTCGGATTTCTGAACCAAATCGCCGATGTAGACGATGTTGTCGTTCTTCAGGCAGTTGGCCGAGCGGACGGAAAGCTCCAACTCGTCGACCTTGCGCAGCAGGTTCTTGTTGAACGGCAGTTCGGACGGACGGTCCTCTTCGGTGCGGACTTCCGGCTCTTCGAAGTTGATGAAGAGCTGAAGCTGATCCTGAAGGATGCGGGCGGCAAGCGCCACGGCATCTTCCGGGGTCACGGTGCCGTTCGTCTCCAGCGTCATGGACAGCTTGTCATAGTCGGTAACCTGACCGACACGCGTGTTCTCGACCTTGTAGGAGCACTTGCGGACCGGACTGAATACCGAGTCGACCGGGATCAACCCGATGGGCGCGTCGGCCGGCCGGTTCAAGGACGCGGCTACATAGCCTTTTCCGGTATCGACGGTCAGCTCCATGTTGATGCTGGCGCCCTTGTCCAACGTGCAGATGACGAGGTTGGGGTTCATCACCTCGATGTCGTGCCCGGTCTCGATCTGCGCCGCCGTCACCTCGCCCGGCCCCTTGGCCGTGAGGGCCATCCGCTTCGGCCCTTCGCTGTGCATGCGCAGTGCAAGTGACTTGATGTTCAGAACGATGTCCGTGACATCCTCCTGCACACCCTGGATGGACGAAAACTCGTGCAGAACACCCTCGATCTGGATCGATGTCACCGCCGCGCCCTGCAGGGACGACAGCAGAATACGCCGGATGGCGTTGCCCAGCGTCAGGCCGAAACCGCGCTCCAACGGTTCCGCAACCACGGTTGCGGTGCGCGACGAATCGGCCCCCGGCTCGATGTTAAGCTTGTTTGGCTTGATCAATGCTTGCCAGTTCTTCTGGATCACCGTTGCGACCTCGCTCTCTCAAAAACCGCGCTGCTCTCGGCAGCGGCGTTGTTCCGTAAATCCGGTCCGTCGTCGGGACGGCGGATCAAACCCGCCGACGCTTCGGCGGACGGCAACCGTTGTGGGGAATCGGCGTCACATCGCGAATGGCGGTGATGGTGAACCCGACCGCCTGCAATGCCCGAAGCGCCGACTCGCGCCCTGAACCGGGCCCCTTTACGCAGACTTCCAGCGTCTTCATACCGTGTTCCTGCGCCTTCTTGCCGGCATCTTCCGCGGCGACCTGCGCCGCATAGGGAGTCGATTTCCGGCTCCCTTTGAAACCCATGCCACCGGCCGAAGACCAGGCAATCGCATTGCCTTGCGCATCGGTGATGGTGATCATGGTGTTGTTGAACGACGCATTCACATGCGCAACGCCCGACGTGATGTTCTTCCGCTCGCGCCGACGTACGCGCGCTGTCGCTGCCTTAGCCATCCGTGCCGCTCCTTAGACCGCTTTTTTCTTGCCAGCAATCGGACGGGCCGGCCCTTTGCGGGTGCGGGCATTGGTATGCGTCCGCTGCCCGTTTACGGGGAGGCCTTTACGATGACGTAGGCCGCGATAACAGCCGAGATCCATCAGCCGCTTGATGTTCATCGCGACTTCCCGGCGAAGGTCTCCCTCCACCACATAGTCGCGATCGATCACCTCGCGGACGCCCATTACTTCCTGTTCGCTCATCTCATTCACGCGACGCTCACCGGGAATACCGCACTTCGAGCAAATCTCCTTTGCCTTGGTGCGGCCGATGCCGTGAATGTATGTGAGCGCAATTTCGACGCGCTTTTGCGTCGGGATATTCACGCCAGCTATGCGAGCCACGCCGAGTACTCCTTGTCAGACACTACGATAGGCAAATCGCCGCGAACCGGCTCGATTGCGCCGACCGTGCACGTAGTTGCCAGGATGTTTCGGTTTGCCGGGACAACCCCGACGCCGGAAACCACAAATTCGGCCCCGGGGCCGCGGATTATAGGGGAATTCAACATAGTGTCAATTCTCCTATCCGCCCTGCACCAGGGCATCGATCACCGCCGCGACTCGCTCGACATCGTCCATGCCGTCGACCGTTTTGAGGATCGACTTGTCGCGGTAATACGGAAGAATAGGCTCGGTCCGTTCGTGATAGACGGCGAGCCGCTTCTTCAGCGTCTCTACATTGTCGTCGGCACGCGCACTCCCGGCGGCAGCCCCTTCGGCAGCGCGGCTGGCAATGCGCGAAACCAGCAAATCGTCGGGCACGGAAAGCTCGATGACGTAGTCGAGCGCCAGCCCCTTTTCGGCCAGGAGCTTGTCCAGCGCCTCCGCCTGCGGGACCGTGCGCGGGAAGCCATCCAGGATAAAGCCATTCGCGCAGTCGGGCTCGTCGATGCGGTCCGAGATGATCTCGACCATGACGTCATCCGGCATGAGCTGGCCGTCTTCGATCACGGCCTTGGCCCGCTGGCCAATCTCCGATCCCGATGCGGCGGCCGCGCGGAGCATTTCACCTGTCGACAACTGAACGACACCATACTTGTCCACCAGACGCTGGGCTTGTGTGCCCTTGCCAGCGCCTGGCGGCCCCAACAAAACGATATTCATCCCCGCCGTCCCCGGAGCTTGGACTTCTTGATCAACCCTTCATATTGATGGGCCAACAGATGCGAATGGACTTGTCCGACGGTATCCATTGTCACCGTTACCACGATAAGCAGGCTCGTGCCGCCGAAGTAGAAAGGCACCGAATATTGCGAAATCAGCCATTCCGGGATGATACAGATCACCGAAAGATAGATCGCCCCGATGACGGTCAGCCGCGTGAGCACGAAATCCAAGTAGTCGGCCGTGTTCTTGCCCGGCCGGATGCCCGGAATGAACCCGCCATACTGTTTCAGGTTATCCGCTGTTTCCTTCGGATTGAACACGATCGCGGTGTAGAAGAAGGCGAAGAACACGATCATCGAGACATAAATCAGCAGAAACAGCGGCTGGCCTCGGCCCAACAGGGCGTTGACCGTATTCAGCCATTCCGGCCCCTGCCCGCCCGAGAAGTTCGCCACCGTCAAAGGCAGCAGCAGCAGCGAGCTGGCGAAAATCGGCGGGATAACGCCGGAGGTGTTCAGCTTCAACGGCAGATGCGAGGACTCGCCGCCGAACATGCGGTTGCCGACCTGCCGTTTGGGATATTGGACCACGATACGTCGCTGTGCCCGCTCGACGAACACGATGATCATGATCACGACGATCGAGAGCACCAGGAAGCCGATGATAGCGATGGTGGGCAATGCGCCCGTCCGGCCCAAATCCAAGGTGCCGGCCAGAGCCGATGGCAATTCCGCCACGATACCCGCGAAGATGATGAGTGAGATACCGTTGCCGACGCCGCGCTGGGTTACCTGCTCGCCAAGCCACATCAGGAAGATCGTGCCGCCGACAAGCGTGATGACCGTAGTCGCGCGGAAGAATACGCCGGGCGACATCACGGCTGCGCCGACGCTGCTCTGCATACTCTCGAGCCCGACCGCCAGCCCATAGGCCTGGAACGTGGCCAGGAAAACCGTCCCGTAGCGCGTATATTGATTGATCTTCTTGCGGCCGGCCTCGCCCTCTTTCTTGAGCTGTTCCAGCTTCGGCGACACCGCCTGCATCAGCTGCATGATAATGGCCGCCGAGATATACGGCATGATGTTCAGCGCGAAGATTGACATCCGGCTCAGCGCGCCGCCCGCGAACACATCGAACATGCCGATGATGCCGCCCTGCTGCTGCGAGAACAGGTCTTGCAGAACGATCGTGTCGATACCGGGAAGCGGGATATACGTGCCGAAACGGTAGATGATCAACGCGCCCAGCGTGAACCAGATTCGCTTTTTCAACTCCGTCGCCTTCTTCAAGGCCCCGAGGTTGAAGTTCGACGCTAACTGTTCGGCCGCTGATGCCATGCCAGTGTATCCCGTTTGCCGCTAAACGCGACCGCCTGTGGTCAAGCGCTCGCGTCCTCGGACTTTTCCGACTTCGCGTTCTTGCCGCCCTTGCCGTCCGTCTTCTTGACGTGCTTGCCTTCCTGCTTCGGCCGGGCGATCACCGTGACCTTACCGCCCGCCTTTTCAACGGCTTCGATGGCCGATTTCGACGCGCCGGCAACCTCTATTGTCACATTGGCCTTGATCTCGCCTTTTGCAAGAAGGCGCACGCCATCGTGCAGACGCCGGATCACGCCCGCCTCGACCAAGACGTCACCGGTGATCGGCTTCTTCGCATCGACCTTCTTCGCGTCGATCGCCTCTTGCAACCGCCCGACATTCAACTCCGCGAACCGGAGCCGGAAAACATTGGTGAATCCGCGTTTCGGGACACGCCGGTAGAGCGGCATCTGACCGCCCTCAAAGCCCTTGATGGACACGCCGGAACGGGATTTCTGCCCCTTGTGGCCGACACCCGAGGTTCCGCCGGTACCCGAGCCGGTACCCCGGCCGACACGCTTGCGGACGGGCCGAGCCCCCGCATTGTCGGAGATTTCGTTGAGTTTCATACCTTGAACCCTTGTCCTGCCGGCGCCTAGCTCGCGTCTTCGACGCGCACCAGATGTTGAACCTTGTTGATCATCCCGCGAACCGACGGTGTATCTTCGAGTTCGCTGGTCTTGTGCATCTTGTTGAGGCCGAGTCCCACCAGCGTGGCCCGCTGATCCTTACGGCGCCGAATGGGGCTGCCGATCTGCGTCACTCGCACGGTTTTCTTCGACTCAGGCATTCGTCTGCTCCCGCTCGGCCGATGTCTCTTCTCGGCGGCCGACGATCTCGCCTACCTTCTTGCCGCGGCGATTCGCGACCTGGCGGGGCGAATTGCAGTTCATCAGCGCCGCAAAGGTCGCTTTGATCATGTTATGCGAGTTGGAGGTACCAACCGACTTGGCGACAACGTCCTGCACGCCCAAGGCCTCGAAAACCGCACGCATCGGCCCACCGGCGATGATGCCGGTTCCCGACGGTGCATTCCGCAAGACCACGCGGCCCGCGCCGAAACGGCCGGTCACGTCGTGATGCAGCGTCCGGCCTTCGCGCAGCGGTACCCGGATAAGCGATTTCCGCGCCCGTTCGGTCGCCTTACGAATGGCTTCCGGCACTTCGCGGGCTTTACCGAGGCCGAAACCGACCCGGCCCTTGCCGTCGCCGACGACGACGACCGCCGAAAATCCGAAGCGGCGTCCGCCCTTGACGACCTTGGCGACACGGTTGATGCCAACGAGCTTCTCGATGAATTCCTGCTCGTTGCGATCGTCCCGTCCACGCCCTCTTCCGCGTCCCTGTCCGCGCCCTTGCGGTCCTTGTCCGCGACCTTGCGGTGGTTGAGCCATTACCCGCGTCCCTTCCTAAAACTTCAGCCCGCCTTCGCGGGCAGCTTCGGCCAGTGCCTTGATCCGGCCGTGATAATTGTATCCGCCCCGGTCGAACACCACATCCGACACGCCCGCCTTGGACGCGCGGTCGGCGATCTCCTTACCGATGGCGGTCGCGGCTTCGATGGTCGCTCCCGTCTTGAACTTGCCGCGCAAGTCCTTTTCGATCGAGGACGCGGCAACCAGCGTGCGGCCATCGCCGTCGTCGACGATCTGCACGTAGATATGCTTGCTCGAACGGAACACCGACAAACGCGGCTTGCCATTCGCGCGGCGCCTCAGGTTGTACCGATTCCGTCGCTTGCGACGTTCGAAGAGTTTTCGTGAATTCATCGCCGCCGTTCCTACTTCTTCTTGCCTTCTTTACGCAGGATGATCTCATCCTGGTATTTGATGCCCTTGCCCTTGTACGGCTCCGGTCCGCGGAAACCGCGAATAACGCTCGCCACCTGGCCGACGCGCTGTTTGTCGGCGCCGCTGATCGCGATGATCGATTGCCGGTCGCCCTCGAGTGCGATCTTCACACCCTCCGGGATGTCGAAACCGATGTCATGGCTATACCCAAGCTGCAGATTGAGCTTCTTGCCCTGCACCTGCGCGCGATAGCCGACGCCATTGATCTCGAGCCGCTTGGTGAACCCTTCGGAGACACCGACGACCGCGTTGTCGACCAGACTGCGGATCGTGCCCCAAAGCGCCCGCGCCTTCTTGGTGCTGCCGACGGGATTGACGTTGACCTTCCCGTCCTTCAGTTCGACCGTCACCTCGTCGGTGAACGACACCTGAAGCTCGCCAAGCTTGCCCTTCGCGGTCAGGATATTGCCGGCCAGCGAAACATCGACGCCGTCGGGAACCGTGACCGGATATTTGCCAACACGTGACATCGCTCTCTCCTAAAACACCCGGCAGAGCACTTCGCCGCCGACATTGGCTTCGCGTGCTTCCGCATCCGACATTACGCCGCGCGGCGTCGACAGGATCGAAATGCCCAGACCGTTATAGATCCGCTGCAAGTCCTTGATCTTGGAGTACACCCGCCGGCCCGGCCGCGATACGCGACTGATCTCGCGAATGACCGGCTCGCCTTCCGAATACTTCAATTCGATCGTCAGCTCGGGAATGCCCTGACGCAATTCCGCCCAACTGAACCCACGAATGAATCCTTCACGTTCCAGCACACCGAGGACGTTGGCCCGGAACTTGGATGCCGGGCAGCTCACGGTGTTCTTGCCGACCCGCTGCGCATTCCGGATGCGCGTGAGCATATCGCCCATAGGATCGCTCATCGACATTACAGTCTATCTCCTACCAACTGGCCTTAACCATGCCGGGGATCTGCCCCGACGACGCGAGATCGCGCAAAGCAATGCGAGAAATCTTGAACTTGCGGTAATACGCGCGCGGGCGTCCCGACAACTCGCATCGGTTTCGGATGCGAATCGGCGCCGAATTCCGCGGTAATTCCGCGAGTTTCAAACGGGCGTCAAAACGTTCTTCCGCCGGGAGTTCCCGGTTGCTTGCGATTGCCTTGAGCCGCGCCCGTTTGGACGCGAATTTCTTCGACATCCGCACTCGACGCTTGTTCTTCTCGATCGCGCTTTTCTTGGCCATATGTAACCTGCTCCTCCGCCAGACGCTTAATTCTGGAACGGTAAATCGAAACCTTTGAGAAGCAGCCGTGCTTCATCATCGGTCTGTGCTGTCGTGCAAATCACGATATCCATGCCGCGAATTGCATCCACCTTGTCGTAGTCGATTTCCGGGAAAACGATCTGTTCCTTGAGCCCCAAGGCATAGTTGCCGTTGCCGTCGAAGCTGTTGGGAGACAATCCCCGAAAATCCCGGACGCGCGGCAGGGCCACCGTGACCAGCCGGTCCAGGAACTCATACATCCGGTCGCGCCGCAGCGTGACCTTTGCGCCGATCGGCATCCCTTCGCGCAGCTTGAAGTTCGCGATCGACTGCCGGGCCCGCGTCACGATTGGCTTCTGCCCGCTAACCGCCGCGATATCCGCGCAGACGGCATCGATCTTCTTCGAATCGCCGACCGCCTCGCCGACACCGACATTGACAACGATCTTATCCAGCCGCGGAACGGACATCGGATTCGCGTACTTGAATTCATCGATCAGAGATTGCCGCACGGCACTCTGATAATGCTCTTTCAGCCGCGGTGTGTATTCAGTCTCAGCCATCAGCTCGCACTACCTTCTTAACTGTCGATGACTTCGCCGGACCGCTTCGCGTAACGCACCTTGCGGTCCCCATCGAGCATCTTGAAGCCGACACGCGTCGGCTTGTCGTCCTTCGGGTCGAGATGCGCCACGTTCGACACGTGAACCGACGCCTCTTTCTCCACGATCCCGCCGGCCGCCGTCTGTGAGGGGGCGGTATGGCGCTTCACCATATTCACGCCGGACACGATGACGCGCTTGTCCTTCGGCAGGACCTGGACCACCTCGCCCGACTTGCCCTTGTCCTTGCCGGTGAGCATGACGACGCGATCGCCTTTTTTTACTTTTGCCGCCATCACAACACCTCGGGCGCTAGCGAAATAATCTTCATAAACTGCTTCTGCCGCAGCTCGCGCGTGACCGGTCCGAAGATACGGGTGCCGATCGGTTCCTGCTGATTGTTGATCAGCACCGCCGCATTGCGGTCGAAACGGATCGCGGTGCCGTCGTCCCGGCGCACTTCCTTGGCCGTCCGGACGATAACCGCCTTGTGGATGTCGCCCTTCTTTACACGGCCGCGCGGAATGGCTTCCTTGACGGACACGACGATGATGTCGCCGATCCCGGCGGTCATCCGCTTGGATCCGCCGAGCACCTTGATGCACTGGACCCGGCGAGCACCGGAATTGTCCGCGACATCAAGATTTGTTTGCATCTGGATCATGACTTACCTTCCTCCGCGCCCGCTCTAACCTGCGGTCTCGCCCAGAATTTCCCAGCGCTTGCGCTTGGAAAGCGGCCGGCATTCGCGAATGCGGACCAGATCACCGGCCTTGCTCGCGTTGCCCTCATCATGCGCCATGTACTTCTTCGACCGGCGGATGAACTTCTTATACAAAGGGTGCTTCACCAAACGCTCGACCTTGACGACGACCGTCTTGTCTTTCGCGTCCTTCTGGACAACTCCCTGAAATACACGTCTTGGCATTTTGCCGATCCTCTACGATGCCGGTTTGCGCGTGTGCAGCGTCGTCTTTATGCGTGCGATATCGCGCCGCACTTCACGAATACGCGCCGTATTCTCAAGCTGGCCGCTCGCTTGCTGGAAACGAAGGTTGAATGCTTCCTTCCGCAGGTCGAGCAGCATCTCGCCCAATTCGTCGTCGGTCTTCTGGCGGACATCCTCAGCTTTCATCGAATGCTCCTAGCCTCCCAACCGCGTGACGAATTTGGTCTTCAACGGCAGCTTCGCCGCCGCCAATTCAAATGCCTTGCGGGCAATTTCCTTGTCCACGCCGTCCAACTCGAACATGACGCGGCCCGGCTTGACGCGGCACATCCAGTATTCGGGCGAGCCCTTACCCTTACCCATCCGGACTTCGGCGGGCTTTTGGCTGACAGGCACATCCGGGAACACGCGGATCCACACGCGGCCCGCGCGGCGGATATGACGCGTGATCGCCCGGCGGGCGGCTTCGATCTGACGGGCCGTCACGCGTCCCGGCGTGATCGCCTTGAGGCCGTAACTGCCGAAATTGATGTCCGTGCCGCCTTTGGCCATGCCACGGACACGGCCTTTATGCTGCTTGCGGAACTTCGTTCTCTTTGGACTAAGCATTGGTCCCTATCTCACCTTCTTCGCGTCGCCGGCAATCGCCTAGCGAAGCTGCTGCTCCTGGAGGCGTTTGTCCTGCGCCATCGGGTCATGCGCAAGAATCTCGCCCTTAAACACCCACACCTTCACGCCGCACGCGCCATAGGTCGTCTTCGCGGTCGCCGTGCCGTAATCGATATCGGCCCGCAACGTGTGAAGCGGCACGCGGCCTTCGCGATACCACTCGGTCCGGGCAATCTCGGCGCCGCCGAGACGGCCACCGCAGTTGATCCGGATGCCCTCGGCGCCAAGCCGCATGGCCGACTGCACCGCCCGCTTCATGGCGCGGCGGAACGCGACGCGGCGCACCAATTGCTGGGCGATATTCTCGGCGACGAGTTTCGCATCGATCTCCGGCTTGCGGATTTCGACGATGTTCAGCGCAACCTCGCCTTCGGTCATCTTGGCGACGTCCTGGCGCAGCTTCTCGATATCCGCGCCCTTCTTGCCGATGACGACGCCCGGCCGCGCGGTATGGATCGTGATGCGCGCCTTCTTCGCGGGACGCTCGATCACCACACGGGATACCCCCGCCTGGCTGAGACGGTCCATGATGTATTCCCGCAGCTTCAGATCCTGATGCAGGAGCTCGCCATACTCGCGGCCGGCGAACCACCGTGAATCCCAGGTCCGGTTGATCCCGAGCCGAAGCCCGACGGGGCTGACTTTATGGCCCATTATTCGGCCTCCTCGCGTTCCTTGACCACGACGGTCAAATTGCTCATCGGCTTCTGAATTCGGCCGACACGCCCCCGCGCCCGTGCGCGAAACCGCTTCATCACCAGCGTCTTGCCGACGAACGCTTCCTTCACGAACAAGCGGTCGACATCGAGCTGATGGTTGTTCTCCGCATTGGCGATCGCCGATTCCAGAACCTTCCGCACGTCGTTGGCGACGCGCCGGTTCGAAAACGTCAACTCGGCCAACGCCGCGTCGGCGTTCTTGCCGCGAATAGCCGCCGCAACGACATTCAGCTTCTGGGGACTCGTCCGGATGTGCCGCGAGATTGCCCGCGCCTCGTCATCGCTCAACCGGCGTTCGCCCTTCGGTTTACCCATCGCCTCAGCCTCTCTTCGCCTTCTTGTCGGCCGCATGGCCGTAGAAGGTCCGGGTCGGCGAAAACTCGCCGAACTTATGCCCAATCATGTTTTCGGTGACCAACACCGGAATGAACTTCTGGCCGTTGTACACGCCAAAGGTCAGCCCCACGAATTGCGGCAAGATCGTCGACCGCCGCGACCATGTCTTGATCACGTCGTTCCGGCCGGAACCGCGGGCCACCTCTGCCTTCTTCAGCAGATACCCGTCTACAAATGGACCTTTCCATACGGATCGCGCCACGACTGTCTACTCCTGTCTCTACTTTCTCGACCGGCGTCGCCGGATGATCAGCTTGTTGCTGGGCTTCTTCGGCGCCCGGGTACGCTTGCCCTTGGTAGGCTTGCCCCACGGGGTCACCGGGTGACGGCCGCCCGAGGTGCGGCCTTCGCCGCCGCCATGCGGATGGTCGACCGGGTTCATCGCAACGCCGCGCACCGCGGGCCGCTTGCCGATCCAGCGTTTCCGTCCCGCCTTGCCCAAGTTGATGTTGGACTGGTCGGGGTTGGATACGGCACCGATCGTCGCCATGCACTCGCCGCGCACCATGCGCAGCTCGCCCGACGACAGTTTCAACTGCGCGTATCCCTGGTCGCGTCCCACCAACTGAACGTAGGTCCCGGCGGAGCGGGCAATCTGTCCGCCCTTGCCCGGCTTCATCTCCACATTGTGGATGATGGTGCCGACCGGAATGTTGTTGAGCGGCATTGCATTGCCGGGCTTCACGTCGACCCGGTCACCGGCAACGACACTGTCGCCCGTGCGCAGGCGCTGCGGCGCCAGGATATAGGCCAGCTCACCGTCGCTGTATTTCAGCAACGCGATATACGCCGTCCGATTGGGATCGTACTCGATCCGCTCGACCGTCGCCGGCATGTCGAACTTCCGCCGCTTGAAATCGACCACGCGATAGCGCCGCTTGTGGCCGCCACCCCGTCGCCGTGCGGTGATGCGACCCGTGTTGTTACGCCCACCCTTTTTCGTAAGACCTTCGGTCAAGCTCTTGACCGGCTTACCTTTATAGAGCGCCGACCGGTCCACCAGCACCAGCTGGCGCATGCCGGGCGTAATCGGATTGAAATTCTTCAACGCCATGCGATTAGATCCCTGTCGTCACGTCGATCGAGTGGCCTTCCTCAAGCCGCACGACCGCTTTCTTGTAATCGTTCCGGCGACCTTTCCGGCCGCGGAAGACTTTCGTCTTGCCCTTCTGGCGCAGCGTATTGACGGAGACGACCTTCACGTCGAACACCTGTTCGACCGCCGATTTGATCTCCGGCTTGCTGGCGTCGAGCGGCACCCGGAACGTGACCTGGTTATGCTCGGAACCCAACGTCGCCTTCTCGGTGATCACCGGGAAACGGAGCAGCTCGAACCGGCGCTCGTTGCTGACCGTTTGCTTATTGAAATACTTCCAGCTCATTTTAGCCGCGCCTCCAGCGTCTCAACCGCTTCACGCGTCAGCACCAGCGTGTCGCGCCGCAAGATGTCGTAAACATTGGCGCCTTGCGTCGGCAACACGTCGACACCGGCGATATTCTTTGCCGCGCGGGCGAAATTCTCGTCGACCTGCGCACCCGCGACGATCAAGGCGTTCGAGACGCCAAGCTTGCCCAGCTTCTCGCTCAACGCCTTCGTCTTGGCATCCTTGAGCGCGACGTCATCGACAATGATCAGCTTGCCGTCGGCCTGCTTCGAGGACAGGGCCGAACACATTGCGGACCGCCGTACCTTCTTCGGCAGCTTATGGCCATGGTCTCGGACAACCGGGCCGAATACCGTCGCGCCGCCACGCATCTGCGTCGCACGAATGGTGCCCTGGCGCGCCCGTCCCGTGCCCTTCTGGCGGAACGGCTTGGCCGTCGTGCCGGAAATCTCGCCACGCGTCTTGACCTTATGCGTCCCGGCGCGGCGCTTGGCCAATTGATAGTTGACCATGCGCGACAGGATGTCCTTGCGGACCTCCGTCCCGAAAACGGCATCGTTCAACTCGATGTCGCCCGCGGCCTTGTTATCGAGGGTGATGACTTTACTCTTCATTCTTCACATCCTCGGTCTTCTCTTCGGGAGCGGCATCGCCCTCCGGCGCGGCCTCGGCCGCCTCGTCGCCCGCGGGCGCATCCGCCGCTGCCTCGGCGCCGCCTTTGACGGCCCCCGGGAACGGGGCATCTTCCGGCTGCGGCAGCTTCACCGCGTCACGCACGAGGACCCAGCCCTCGCGCGATCCGGGCACCGCGCCCTTCACGAGGACAAGACCTGCGTCGCCATCGGTCGAAACGACCTCCAGGTTCTGCGCGGTAACCTGCTTGTTGCCCATCTGGCCGGCCATCTTCTTACCTTTGAAGACCCGCCCGGGATCTTGGCATTGGCCGGTGGAGCCATGCGAACGATGCGAAATCGACACGCCGTGGCTGGCACGAAGGCCGCCGAAACCGTGCCGCTTCATCGCACCGGCAAAGCCCTTACCGATGCTGGTTCCCGTTACATCGACTTTCTGGCCGGCGATGAAGTGTTCCGCCGACAATTCCGCGCCGACATCCAACAATCCGTCCGCACTGACCCGGAACTCGGCCACTTTCATCTTCGGCTCGACCTTGCCTTTCGCGAAATGTCCGCGCATCGCATTGGTCGTGTTCTTGGCCTTGGCCTTACCGGCACCTAGCTGTACCGCCGAATATCCGTCTTTCTCATCCGTCCGCACCGAAACGACTTGGCATTCGTCGATGGCCAGCACCGTTACGGGAACGTGCCGCCCGTCGTCCGTAAAGACGCGGGTCATTCCCTTTTTCCGTGCGATCAATCCGCTACGCATAACGCTCACCGTTCCCTGGAAACAACGCCGTTAGAGTTTGATTTCAACGTCAACGCCGGATGCCAGATCGAGCTTCATCAGGGCATCCACCGTTTGCGGCGTTGGGTCGACGATGTCGAGAAGCCGCTTATGCGTGCGGATCTCGAACTGTTCGCGACTCTTCTTGTCGATATGCGGTCCCCGCAGAACGGTGACCCGCTCGATGCGCGTCGGCATGGGAATGGGGCCACGCACCTGCGCACCAGTCCGCTTCGCGGTATTCACGATCTCCTGCGTCGATTGATCGAGCACACGGTGATCGAACGCCTTCAACCGGATCCGAATATTTTGGTTATCCATTCAACTATCCTCCAAAAAAGAGCGCCCAGTTAAGGGCGCTCTGATCCGGTATCTTTCCTTATTCGATGATCGAGGTGACGACGCCTGCGCCGACGGTCTTGCCGCCTTCGCGGATCGCGAAACGAAGTCCGTCGTCCATCGCGATCGGCACGATCAACGACACCTCCATCGAGATGTTGTCACCCGGCATCACCATCTCCGTACCGTCCGGAAGAACAACCGAACCCGT
>JGI12316J15310_10000042_pt14 | contig 52651 bp, 55 predicted proteins | sample MarCyaLeptolynsp_FD_15310 | JGI IMG/M metagenome (IMG submission 15310) | reverse complement strand
ACCAATGGTCGCAACGGCTCTGGCTTCCGGCACGTCACCTGCAGCTGCAAGAACTGCCGCACCGCCAAGGCTGTGACCGATCAGGATGGACGGCGCTTCATACGTGTCGCGCAGATAGTCAGCCGCCCGCACCAGGTCGGCAACATTTGAAGAAAAGTCCGTGTTCGCAAAGTCGCCGTCCGAATGGCCCAGACCGGTAAAGTCGAACCGCAGGACGGCAATGCCATGGTCACGCAAACGCGACGCTATACGTGTTGCGGCGAAGATATCCTTGGAGCATGTGAAGCAGTGCGCGAAAAGCGCGTAGGCGCGCGGCGTGCCTTTCGGCATTTCCAGGCGTCCGGCCAGTTTCTCCCCAAGAGAGCCTGTGAATTCAATGCGCTGCGTCTGCTTGGCCATGATGCCACCTGTTCCTTAGGGGCACCAAAATTGCGAGGATCAGTCCGGTTCACCCAATAACTGGCCAACCCGTTTGCGTTCCTCATCGCTCAACGGAGTGCCCTCTTCCGCTGTGATGTCCGCACGTCTATTTCTAAAGTAGCGGACAGCCAGCCCGGCGGCCAATAACAAGACGATGAACGGCCCGAACCACAACAAGTAGGTATGCGGCGCAATACGTGGCCTTAACAGGACGTACTCGCCATACCGCTCCACCACATAGTCCATCACCTGCTCGTCCGTATCGCCCTGCATCAGGCGGTCCCTCACGAGGATTCGAAGGTCCTTGGCGAGCGGCGCATTGGAGTCATTGATGGACTGGTTCTGGCAGACCATGCAGCGAAGCTCTGAGCTCAGTTCACGCGCCCTGTTCTCCAGAACCGGATCGCTGAGCACCTCGCTGGGCTCATAGGCGGATGCAGGCGCGGCAAACATCGTCATTGCAAGTGCCGCCGCGACAATCATCAAGCACATATGGCTCAGGCTCGACTGCAGCCGTGGCCGGTCCGCACTCATGCGGTCGCTCCATCGGCAGCATGTGCCTTGGTCGTGGTCTTTCTGGTGGCAGGTGCTCCGACCCGCAAACGGCGGTCGGCGAGTGAGAAGATGCTGCCAAGCACCATGATGATGCAGCCAACCCAGACCAGTGGCTGCAATGGATTGTGATAGGCCCGAACAATCCACTGGGTCTGCCCTTCTGCACCCCCCGGCTGCGGATCACCGAGCACCACATAGACATCATCCAGTATGGTCGTTCGGATGGCGGCTTCAGTCGTCGGCATGCGGGCAACCGGATAGAAGCGTTTTTCCGGTGTGAGCTGACCGATGGTGTTTCCATCGCGCAGAACCGTGAAAATGCCCCGGTCGGCCTCATAGTTCGGCCCCGGTGCAGGCGTGACACCCTCAAAAATCAGTTCGTACGGCCCGATTTCAATCCGCTCGCCGGCTTGCATGAGAACCACGCGCTCCTGTGCGCCGGCTGTTACGCCCACTACCCCAAACACAAGAACACCGACACCGGCATGCGCGATGGCCGTGCCCCAAGCTGATCGAGGCAACCCCTTGAGCCGGTTCATGCTCTGGCTGAACGGGATACGCCACAGCTTCACGCGCTCTGCAATCTCGACAAAGGCACCAAAAACCAGCCACGTTGCGACGGCCAGACCAACAGCGGCCAGTATCGGTGCGCCCTCAACGACAAAAAGTGCGACTAGGCCGACAGCCAACGCTGCAACAGCGGCTGCGTATAGGCGCTGTGCTGTTGCAAGTGCATCTGCCCTCTTCCACGCCAGCATCGGCCCGAACGGGACCAGCAGCAGGAGCGGCAGGATGATCGGGATGAACGTCCCATTGAAGAACGGCGGCCCCACGGAAATCTTCTCGCCAGTGACGCCCTCCAGGACCAACGGATAGAGCGTGCCGATGAAGACGGCAGCCGTCGCCGCCGTCAGCAGCAGATTGTTGACCACCAAGGCGGATTCGCGGCTGACCGGCGCGAACAGCCCCCCCAGTTTCAGCGTGGGTGCCCGCCAGGCGTAGAGAGCCAACGCGCCACCGATGAAGAAGATCAGGATAGCCAGAATGAACAGGCCACGGTCTGGGTCGACGGCAAACGCATGAACCGACGTCAGCACGCCTGAGCGCACAAGGAAGGTTCCCAGCAAGGACAGGGAGAAAGCCAGAATTGCCAGCAAAACGGTCCATGATTTCAGCGCGCCGCGCCGTTCCACAACAATGGCGGAGTGAAGCAACGCGGTTGCCGCAAGCCACGGCATCAAGGACGCATTTTCAACCGGGTCCCAGAACCAGTAGCCGCCCCAACCCAGTTCGTAATAGGCCCACCAACTGCCAAGGGCGATCCCGACGGTTAATGACGCCCATGCCGCCAGCGCCCAGGGCCGGACCCATCGTGCCCATGCCGCATCAACCCGTCCTTCAATAAGGGCGGCGGCGGCAAACGAGAATGCGACCGACAGGCCCACATATCCGCCGTAGAGGAATGGCGGATGAAAGGCGAGGCCCGGGTCCTGCAACAGCGGGTTGAGGTCCGTTCCGTTGATGGGCGTTGGTGTCAGCCTGATAAAGGGGTTGGACGCGAGCACCACGAACAGGGTGAAGACAGCGCCGATAAGGCCCTGCACACCCAGCACGCGGGCCTTCAGTGAATCCGGCAGGTTGGCACCAAAGTTCGCCACCGCGGCACCGAAGACCGCCAGGATCAAAATCCACAGCAGCATGGACCCTTCATGGTTCCCCCATACGCCGGTGACCTTGTAGAGCATCGGCTTCGCGGAGTGGCTGTTCTCATAAACATTGATGACCGAGAAATCCGATGTGACGAACGCATAGGTCAAAGCTGCGAACGACACCGTAAGCAGAATCACCTGCAGGCTGGCGGCCCGTGAGGTCATGGCCATCAGGCGCGCATCGCCAAGGGCCGGCCCGTAGAGCCCCAATCCCGTCTGAACCGCTGCAACGGCCAGCGCCAGAACCAATGCGAAATGCCCGATTTCGGGGATCATTCGACGGTTTCCTTCCACTGGCCGGATGCCTTGAGTGCTTCAGCGACTTCCGGCGGCATGTAGTTTTCATCATGCTTTGCCAACACCCGCGAGGCCTCGAACCGTCCCGTTGACTGGAACTCGCCCTCAGCCACGATCCCCTGCCCTTCGCGGAACAGGTCCGGCAGGATACCGCCATAGGCAATCTGAATGCTGTTTTGGGTATCCGTGACGGAAAACAGTGTCTGGGTGCCTTCCTTGCCGACACTGCCTTCCACAACCAGGCCGCCTATCCGGGCGTATTCGCCGATCGGCATGCCTTTTTCGGCAACATCGGTTGGGCTGTAGAAGAAGACGACTGTGTCCTCCAGCGCGCTCAGCGCCAGTATCACAGCCGCACCAAGTACAAGCACAGACACGCCGATGAAGGCAGCGCGATAGGACTTCCGGGTGCGGGATTTCTTGGGGCGGGTCATTATCCAGTCAATATACCGCCCCGCGCCCAATCCGCCCAACGGTCAAAAGATCGCATAGCCAAAATGGGGATTTGGCAGGCTCTTCAGGCCAGATCCAGGGCTGACAGTGTTGCGGGCCCGGCAATGCCGTCGGCGACAAGACCTGTTTCATCCTGAAACTGGCGGACACAGCGTTGGGTGCCCTCATCATAGATGCCGTCGATATTGATAGCCCAGCCGCGCTCGGCAAGCGCGCCCTGCAAAGCCGTAACATCATCGCCGGACATGGGAGGCGTGGTGAGCTTGAGGGTCCGCTGGCGCGTATCCTCCGCCGTGATGCGGATGGGCGGTACGCCCAGAACATCCTCACTTATGTGCTGTCCACGCACCGAGAAGGGCAATGCCAGCGGCCAGTTTCTGTCGTCCATCAGGGCCGAAAACGCATCCATGCGATAGACCGTTCGCCGGAGCAGCCGGTTTGAATGCCCGGCCAGCCATGATCTGCGCTCGCGCACATAGCGCTGCACCCAGCCGCGCTGGCCTATGTTCTGTGGACGGCCATGGCGCTCGATGACCCTGTCACGAATCCTTACCCAGGAGCCATGAACCTTGCTGTCATAGACAACCGCGAGGGCGAGCGGGTCACCCAGCCCGAGGTTTCGCGCCGCAACTTCTGCCGGCACCCAGTACAGACGGTCAAAAAAGGCATCCTGAACATCCTGCATGACGGGGTCGGCGCCAGCCTGCGCGAGAAAAGACCGGAACTCGAAATCATGATCGAGCGACAGATCGATGTCTTCCAGCCGCCGGAGAAAAGGGCTCAACCGGGCCGCAAGCGATGCGTCCTCGGCATCGCAATAGGCTTTGATCAGGAGATGCAGATTGCCTGAGCCAAGTGTCGTTTGTGCCCGGCCGTATGTCAGATGGCCGCTGTCGCCGGGCAGCAGCGTGACCATGGCGTAGTCCCCGGCAGGGCTGCCGGTTTCAAAGATATTGATGATGGCCTGCGCGGCGCGTTTTTGAAGGAAAGTGAGCGGCATGGCTGATCCCGGTAACCATTGGCAGAGGGCTTTGGTCCGATGCGACTCAAGTTACCATGCATTGCCGGGACCGGGGATACAGGCCACCGCAGCCATCAAGCTGCCGGTCACCAATCTAGGCTGGCGAGACTATTGCTCTGACGTCGCCTCCGGCTCGCCATCCCCGGCATCCGTCAGATTGAGGCCAAGATCGCGCGCCGTCGAGATCAGCCGCGCCGCAGCTTCGGCGTCAGGAGCCACATCCTTCAGAGCGCGCTTGAGAACGTCCAATGCAGCCTCTGCGTCGCCCAACACCATTCGCGCGCGCATCAGCCGGCGCCACTCCTCTTCGGTGCCGCCATCGTCTGCCAGCCGCTGATCCAGACCATCGACCATGCCGCGAATTGCAGCGGCCCTTTCAGCGTCGGGGAGTGACGCAATGGCTTCTTCCGCAGACGGGTTCACGAGGTTTGCATCCAGCGCCTCAAGGCTGCGCGCCACCATGCGTGCCCATGGCAGGTTCGGGTCGGCGGTCTCCTGAAGCTCCTGCCATATCTCCCGCGCCGCCTGGGTATTCCCTTCCTGCATGGCTGCAAGACCAAGGAAGTAGCGCGATTGGGCATTGGTTTCATCCAGATCAACCGCGCGCGCAAAAATCTCCGCAGCGCGGTCACCAACCAGTCCCTCATCAGCAAAGACAAGCGCCTCACCCAGATCAGCCAGGCGTTCGGCCGTTGGCCCGTCCAGATCAATCAGCCGGCCAAACGCCATGGCGGCATCTTCAAACCGGCCCATGCGGGCATAGATCGGCGCAACCACGCGCCAGCCATCGGCGTCGGACGGGTTGGCCCGTAGATGCTCCTCGACCCGTGCAACCAGCTCCTCAAGGCTTTGGTCTTCGGGTGCTTTGGCGATGCGGTCCGCAAATGGTTGGGATTCCAAGCCTGGCGCACCGGAATAAAGATACAGGGGAACAGTGAGCAGCGGGACCGCAAAGACCAAGATGACGGCGAACTGTGTCCCGGCTTTGGTGCGGGTGCTGCTTTCACCGGACCGGGCCGCATCTGCTGCGAGAAGGCGCCGCGAAATTTCGGTACGCGCCGCATGTGCTTCAGTTTCTCCGATCATGCCGCGCTCAAGGTCGCGGTCAATCTCGTCCAGCTGATCGCGGTACACCGCCACGTCGCTGTCCGCACGCCCGCGCAATGCCCTGGCTTTGCGAAGGGGTGCCAGCACAAGGGCGGCGCAGGCCGCCATCAAGACGGCAGCAATAATCCAAAAAATGATGGTTCCGGTCATGGTCGCCAACTAGAGGAGAAGTGATCTAGACTGATGTACCACCCCTGCAGGGCCACCGCCACGGGCGCTATCGTCGCGCCCACGCAATACCCGCAAGCAAAATAGGGTGCATGCCAATCATCCGGCCTGCCCTTCCCAACAAGAAGAGAAACCCGTCATGTCCCGTCTTCGTCTCACCGGTATTGTTGTTGCCGCTCTTGTTGCCGTGGGGCTCGGCGTGCTCATCGCCCTGGGTCTGCGGATCAACCTTGGAAGTGCTGAGCCGGACTATGCCGCGCTGACGGTATCCGCCGACACGTATGATGTTGAAATCATCCGCGACAAATTCGGTGTGCCGCATCTTTATGGACCACGGGATGCAGATGTTGCATTCGGCCTTGCCTACGCCCAGGCGGAAGATGACTGGGCGACCCTGCAGGAAATCATCGTTGCCGCGCGCGGCAACCTGGCCCAGCACAAGGGCGCAGATGCAGCGGTGACCGACTACCTTGTGCATCTTCTGCGGATCTGGCCAACGACACGTGCGGGGTATCCGGACCTGCCGCAGCACATTCGCGACATCGCGGAAGCCTATGCCCAGGGCGCCACCCTTTGGGCTTCTGAAAATCCAGACGAAGTGTGGGACGGCGTCATGCCGGTCACAGGTGAGGATGTGATTGCGGGATTTGTTTTCAAGACGCCGTTCTTCTACGGGCTCGACGGTGTTTTCAAAGAACTGTTTGAAGAAACCCGCGCAAAGGAAATTTCTCTTGGTCCGGACAATGCGTTTCTCTGGACAGAAGAACCAAAATACCCGATCGGCTCAAACGCCTATGCTGTTGCCCCCTCACGCTCGACAGACGGACACACGCGGCTTCTGATCAACTCACACCAGCCTTATGCGGGACCGGTTGCCTGGTATGAGGCGCGTCTCAAGTCCGACGAAGGTCTGGACATCACCGGCGGCGTTTTCCCCGGATCACCGGTCATCCTGCATGGTCACAACCGGCATCTGGGCTGGGCCAACACGGTCAACAAGCCTGATCTCGCGGATGTTTATGTCCTTGAGACCAACCCGGACGACCCCAACCAGTACATGCTTGATGGCGCCTGGCGGGACATGGAGGTTGAGACAGCGACCATTGAAGTGAAGCTGTTTGGCCCGTTGGAATGGCACGCGCGGCGCGACGTCAAATTCTCAGAACACGGACCAGTCCTGGAGACGGACCACGGCGTCTATGCCGTGCGGTATGCGGGAATGGGAGAAACGAGGCAGCTGGTTCAGTATCACGCGCTGAACCGTGCAACCAATCTGGATGAATGGCTTGAGGCCATGCACCTGCAGGCCCTGCCGAGCATCAATTATGTCTATGCAGACAAGGCCGGGAACATTGCCTACATCTACAACGCGCAGATGCCCAAACGCATCGTAGGATGGGACTGGCAGAAGTATCTTCCCGGCGACCGGTCAGAGCTGATCTGGACTGAGTATCACGCCTTTGAGGACCTACCGCAGCTCATCAACCCGCCAAGCGGGTTTGTGTTCAACGCAAACAACACGCCTTTCGAGGCGACGTCTGAGGAAGATGATCTGCGTCCGGAGGATTTTCCGGAAACCATGGGCATCGAAATGCAGATGACCAACAGGGGATATCGTGGACTTGAGCTTCTGCGTCCTGATACCCAGATTTCGGCAGAGGATTTCAAGACTTACAAATTCGACAAGACCTATTCGACGAACAGCGAGCTGGCCAAGCTGATTGAGACCTGGCTGGCGGCAGATTTCTCCGGCGAGCCCGATATGGAAACCGCTCAGAAATTACTGGCGGACTTTGATCTAGGGGCAGACAAGGATGATGTGAATGCCGCTGTGGCCATTCTGGCTGGCGAACCTGTTGTATGGGCGACCATGCAGGGGGGCCCGATCCCCGATCCTATCCAGTCCCTTCGCGATGCGGTTGCTCACCTCAAGACCCATTGGGGGCGGCTCGATGTGCCATGGGGTGAAGTCAATCGGCTGCGGCGTGGTGACCTGGATCTGCCACTGGGCGGCGGCCCTGATCTTCTGCGGGCTGTCTATACCCGCCTGCCGAAGGACGACGGACGGCTGGTTGCCCAGGGCGGTGACACGATGATCTACATTGCCGACTGGGCGCCGGACGGTTCGCTGAAAACGGAAAGCATTCATCAGTTCGGCTCTGCGACGCTGGACGAGAACAGCCCGCACTATGCTGATCAGTCACCGCTCTACGCCACGCAACAGTTTCGTCAGATTCCTCTGGATCGCGATGCACTGGAAGCGGAAGCAACTCGCAGCTACCGGCCTGGCGCACCTCAGTAGGGCGCGATAGCTGGCATGCGGCTATTTCCACACGGGATTGCTGCTTCCCTGGGCTGACGGTGGCAGGTCCCAGTAGGACGGCGTCTCGCTTAATTCATCGGCCGGTTTGAGGAAACGCATCTTGCCGAAAATCGTGTCACGTTCATCCGACAAACTGCTGACTTCTTCCTCAGTGACCAGGTCGGCCTTTCTGTGATCAGCCGTGCCGAGATCCATCATCCACATGGCCGTCCGGGCCAAAGACACCCGCACATGCCAGCTCCCGCCCTCATGGCGCTGGTGGCGCAACGCGGCCAAGGCACCAAACGCCGCCAGATAGCCGGTGGTGTAATCCGTCGCTGCTGCAGGCATGAGGGTTGGTGACCCGCCCGGCGCACCGGTTTCGTCCGTGTGCCACTGCGCCATGCCGGAGGCACTTTGTGCCAGTTGCTCCCATCCGGCCCGTTCCGCCATTGGTCCTTCATGGCCGTAGCAATTCACGGATACGTAGACAATGCCTGGCCGCAACTCGGACACCTGATCCGGCCCAAGGCCATGACGGGCCAGTGCACCGGGGCGGTAGCCCTGAACAAGAATGTCCGCGTTCGCAACCAGATCCTCGAGGGTTGCGGCATCTTCCTTGATGCCGAAATCAAGCGTCGCAAACCGCTTGCCGTGGCCGGTGTCCAGCACAAAGGGTTCAATGGTGGGCAGGTGCGCAGCCCCTATCCGCAATACATCTGCCCCGTGAGACGCAAGGGTTCTTCCGCATGAAGGGCCCGCCAGCACGCGCGTCATGTCCAGCACCTTGATGCGTTCAAGAGGACGACCGGAGGAAAGCGAAAGCTCGCCTGCAGGTGCATCCCCGATACGGACCAGTTCCACAAGCGGTGCCGATGACAGCGCCACACCCTGCGGATGCTCATTCCATTGCTGCCGTGCCCGAACGACTGCGCCACACAGGTTCATGTACGCCAAGGCGTCTTCCAGTGCGATCGCATCCCACTTCTGGACCGCGTCCGTGATTGACGCTTCATCGCCTGCGCAGTCCAGTAGACGGAGGATACCGTCGCGCAGATGCGGAAAACCGCCATGGAGGTGAATGTGGTTGCCACACCCGGCCTGGTAGATCCCAATGGTGGGGTTTGACATGGATGGTGGCAAAACTGGTTTGCCGTCTACTCGCATATGCAGGAAACCGAGCAGAGATGCGGCTGCGGCCCGCGTGTTCACAGTTACGGCTTGGCGCGGCAGTCCCCTGTCCACGCCCACTTCCTGCGCCATGGCGGCAACGGCCCCTACCGCACCAGCTGCAGCGTCGCCCGCGCGGACAGGTGATGGAAAGATCGGATCGCTTCCATCAAAACTGATAGACAGGGGCTGCCCGGCCATCTCACCTGCCTGGCGCATCACCTGCCGAAACGCGTCCCCTGCCACTGACGTCCTCCCCAGGCCATCAACTCTTCGGCGCACAGACATGAGTGCACCTACTCAGCCGACTCATCAGGTATGTTACCCTGAGAAAAGCAGGCAATTGCAGAACCAGTCTGCACAAGAAGTGTCCGGGAGAAAACCAGAACATGTCGGAAGCGCAAAAAGGGCCCCTCGACGGTGTCCGAGTTCTTGATTTTGGCCGCTACATAGCCGGCCCGTTCTGCGCGACATTGCTGGCAGACCTTGGTGCCGATGTCATTCGTGTGGAACGGCGCGACGGGAGTGAAGATCGTTATGTGCAGCCCATCGTGCCGGGCGCTGACCCCGGCGAGGGTGGCGAAGGGTCCATGTTCCTTCAGATGAACCGGAACAAGAAGAGCATTACACTTGATCCGATGCACCCTGATGGACGTGACGTTGTCGCGCGGCTTGTCAAAACGGCCGACGTCGTTGTTGCCAATTTGCCGCCTGCGACGCTGGAAAAAATGGGGCTGGACCTGCCGTCGCTGAAACGGCACCGCGAGAATATCATCCTCACAACCGTTTCCGGTTTCGGACGCGGCGGGCCTGACAGCGAGAAGACCGGGTTTGACGGTGTCTTCCAGGCAATGTCGGGCGCAGCCTACCTGTCGGGATTTGATGAAGCGCCGGTCAAGAGCTACGCCGCCTGGGTTGATTTCGGCACGGCTTCGTTTGCCGCTCTTGGCACCATGGCCGCGCTGATGGACCGTGGAAAAACCGGACGCGGGCAGATGGTGGAAGGGGCCCTTCTGGGGACCGCCCTTACCTATTTCAATTTCCACCTGATTGAACAAAAGCTGCGCGGTACGGATCGTGTCGCGAGCGGAAACCGCAGCCAGTATGCCGGTCCTGCGGATGCCATTGAGACCAAGGACGGCTGGATCTTCGTGCAAGTGATCGGTGATCCGCTTTTCCGGCGCTGGGCCAAACTGATGGGCGAGGATACCTGGCTGACCGACCCGAGATTCAAGGACGACATTTCGCGCGGCGACAACGGGAAAGTCCTTAGCGAACGGACCGCTGAATGGGCTCGAGACAAGTCGACCAGAGAAGCGCTCGCGGCCCTTGAGGCCGCACGTATTCCCGCGGGTCCAGTCCTCAAACCTGCTGACGTTCTGGAGAACCAGCACATCAATGAAGTTGGCTTCTTCGAGGATGTGGACTTCCCCGGCATGCCGGGGCCTGCGCCAGTGATGGGGTTCCCGGTCAAAATGTCCGACAGCAAAATCGGACCTCAGCACCGTGCTCCCCTGCTCGGAGAACATACTGACAAGGTGCTCTCATCTCTTGGCTACAGCGCAGATGAGCTGGCGGCACTGCGCAGTGCCGGCGCGATATAGGACTGAGGATCAGCATGGCGAGCCACTTTGAGACCATTGAGCGCATTGATCTTGTCGGTCCGCCGACCGCTTTGCAGGAGATGCCGCGGCTGTCGGCGGCGCTCGAAACAATCGGCATGCAATGCCCCCGCCTGCTGGTGAAGCGGGAAGACCTTACGCAGACCGCCGGCGGAGGCAACAAGGTACGCAAGCTCGAGTATCTGCTGGCGGATGCAAAGGCCAAGGGCGCTGATACGATCATCACCGCCGGTGCGCTGCAATCAAACCATGTACGCCAAACCGCGGGGGCCGCAGCGCGCGTGGGCCTCGAATGTATCGGGCTCCTTTTCGAAACGGTGCCGAACGAGACAGTTGCTTACACTACGTCGGGCAATGTGTTGCTGGATGGCATCTTTGGCGCGGAGATCAGAACTTTTCCCGCCACGGCGAATGGCCGACAGGTTCTGGACGATGTTCTTGAAGAAATGAAAGGCAAAGGGAAGACGCCGTACATCGTCCCTGTTGGTGGATCCAATGACACCGGCTGTCTTGGATATGTCCGTACCCTGAGGGAAATCTCAGACCAGGCGAGACCAGATATCTCAGTCAACCACATAGTTGTGGCCAATGGGTCAGCGGGCACACAAGCCGGGCTTGCGGCAGGTGCGACGCTCTACGCCCCCACCACTATGGTGCATGGAATATCTGTCCTCAATCCGGATACGGACAAGGTGCGGGAGACAACGGCTGATCTGGCGCAGGCAACAGCACGTCTGGCTGAACCTGACCAGGGTGTGTCCATCGGACCTGATGACATCCTGCTGCATGATGGTTTTCTTGGAGAGGGATACGGCATGCCGACGCCTCAAATGGCGGCCGCGCTTAGACTGGTTGCGCGCACGGAAGGCTTGCTGCTTGACCCTGTCTACAGCGGCAAGGCCATGGCCGGGCTGATTGGGCTCATTCAGGCAGAGGTGTTCCTGCCGGAGGAGACTGTCGTCTTCATGGCGACGGGCGGGTCGCCGGGCCTGTTTGCCTATATAGACAGCTTCAATGGTGACCTGGCGGATACCCCTGCCGGCTCCACCTAGAGCGGGCTGTGAGGGTCGAACTTTGGCGGACGCTTTTCCTTGCGCGCGTTAAGCGACTCGCGCGGGTCCGGCCCCGTGAACCCCAGCATTTCAAGCGCCGTGGACGCATCGAATGCTGGTCCGAACATCCGCAGGACATTGTTCAGGGCATATTTGGTAAAACGCATGGCGCTTGGGCTGCCTTCGGCCAGACGTGTCGCAACGTCGATGGATGTCGCTTCCAGTTCGTCTTCAGGCACCAGTTTGGACACCAGCCCGATACGTTCCGCCTCGGTTCCGTCAATCGGCTCACACAGCATCAGGTAGTATTTTGCCTTGGCCATGCCGCACAGCAGAGGCCAGATCAGGACCGAGTGGTCGCCCGCTGCAACTCCAAGGCGCGTATGCCCATCAACGATCTTGGCCTCCGGCGTTGCTATCGAGATGTCAGCCAGCAGTGCGGCCGCCAGGCCAGCACCGACGCACGGGCCCGTGATGGCGGAGACAATTGGTTTGTTGCAGTTGGCTATGTTGTAGACAAGATCGCGCGCTTCTTTCCAAAGTCCCGTGAGCGCCGAGAAGTCATCCAGCACGTCTTCGATCATCTGAAAGTCACCGCCGGCGGAGAACGCCCTACCCCGACCGCGCAGAATGACCGCGTTCACGGTGTCGTCCCGATCGATATCGTTCCACACATAGGTCAGCTCACGATGCCCGTCGGCGTTCAGGGCATTCAGCCTCTCTTCGCGATCAATTGTCACTCTGAGAACCCGTTCGTGGGGGCGGTCGAAGGTGAGCTGCGAGTATCCGTCATATGAATTGGCCATGGAGGTGTCCTGATCCTGCGCTGATTGTGTTCGGCGCAAGGATAGTCACTTCGAGGCCAACATGAAGTGATTTAAGTGAGGCAGGCCGTGACGGGTTGGAATTGCCCTGATCAGGCGATAGCTGAGTCTTTGGCCAGCATGCCACGCTTGCGCAGCAATGCTGCTTCGTCCGGTGTCCGGAACACCTCCACAAGGCCTGCCGCCGCATCCAGAAACGACTCACCGCGATCACGGATAGCCGCATCGTCACTGCGCAGCTCATCCAGGATGGTGCGCTCATAGTCATCGAGATAGGTATCGATTTCAGTAACCGCTGCGTTGATGGCGCCGACAAATGATCCTGCCTGGGCGTACCGTCGCGCACCCTCGAGGAACTTCACGGTCCGGTTGGCGCTTTCGACAGCGGCCTGGTCCACTTCCTTCGAGAGGTCTGGACGACTTGGTCCGCCACGGCCGAAGCGGCCAGTGGACCGCATAGGCAGTGCCTTAACGATGCGGGCAGGTGCCCTGTCCATGCGTTCACGGATGATTTCAGATACTGCACCCCGTGCACTCATCAGCCGTGTCGCCCAGGCTCCATCGCGCCGAACGCCAATCTCTTCGGTGATGCCGCGGGATATCTGCGTGAACAGCTTCAGTTTTTCCAGAACAGCTTCGGGATCTTCTGACGGGTCGACATTCTCCATGCAGTCAACAGCCTCTTCCATATCAAGGAGGAGAAGTTCGCCGACAATCGAAATGTCGGTACGGCTGATAAGAACATCCGTGTTTGTGTGCGCCACGCCCTTGACGATGCGGAACATCTGCCAGGGTTTCTCGATGTGGCGCATGGCGATCACGGCTGCATAGGGCGCTGCATCGGGCTGCGCGGCTGCCAGTTCGTCGAACAGATCACGGACCTGAGTGGCCAGGTCCGGTGTCAGTTCGGCGATGTTCTTGGGCATACCGCGCTTGAAGTCAGACAGGAGGGGGGCGACTTCCAGAAGCAGGGCCATCTCCCGGGCGTCTTCGAGAATTTCCTCACCACCAAGCTGTTCAATCAACAGGCGCTTTGTCTTGCTGCCCGGGCTGGCCTTGGCAAGGCCTTCCTGAATCGCCTGTGCACAGGTTGCGTGAAGTACTTCGGTCGCCGCAGCAAGGCCTGCTGCATCCTTTGCCAGCGTATGATCAACAATGCGTTGGGAGATATCTTCCAGCGCATCAGGCAGACGCTCTGATGCCAGCCAGTTCCAGACCGGCATGATGGATGTACGCGCGACACGGCCACGGTGTTTTGGGCCGGGACGCTGATTGACCAGTAGTTCTTCGAACGGCCAGCAAAGATGGCGTACGGGCGTCGGCGCGCCGCCGCGTTTCTTCTTGTTGTCGTCTTCCGCCTGCAGACGCGGACGCAGAAGACCAAGGATCAGGTCATGGGGCAGGTTGCCGCCGGCCAGCTTGTCACGTTCGAGGGCATTGGTGAGCTTCTCCGTCTCCGCATTGCTGAGCGTAGAAAGAGCCTGCCGTAGCTGCCTGATGGTGCGACTTTCCGCCAAGCCGGTTGAATCCCAATGGTGCACACTACCGGTGCCGTTGACCCGTTCGGCTCATGGAGCCGTACAATTGGAACGGTAGTACACCTGTATGCTTAACAAGCGCTTTCCATCAGCCCGCCGTTAACCCGGTGTTAACAAGGCGGGCAAGATCACAAACCTCTGATATGATGCTGATTTGCAGGCGTCCGGCACACGTGGTGCTGATGACCCCACATCGAATAATTCGGCAGAGGCAATAGGATGACACCAGGGCAACTTCTGGATCGCGGGCGTCACTTTGTTTGGGACGCACAGCTTGACGCCGCACCTTGGTGGCAGCGTCAAATCCAGCATGTGCTGCGGATTGCGGGCGTCCTTATCCGGGACTTTTCCGTCGGCACCCTGAATCTCCATGCCATGAGCCTCGTCTACACAACGTTGCTTGCGCTCATTCCTGCCCTTGCCATCATATTCTCGGTCCTTAAGGGCTTTGGTGTTGATCGCGAGCTTGAGGTTTTCCTGACGGATTTCCTGGCGCCGCTCGGTGATCAGGGTGTTGAGATTCGCAACACGATCCTTGAGTTCGTCGCCCAGGTGAACATCGGGCTGCTCGGGTCGGTCGGTATCGCTGTGTTGATCTATACAGGCGTGTCACTGCTGCAGAAAGTCGAAGCAGCGCTCAATGAAATCTGGCAGGTGCGGCGGTTGAGGCCGCTGGCCCGACGGTTTTCAGATTTCGTAAGTGTTCTGCTTGTTGGCCCCATTCTGCTGGTTGTCGCCATGGGCCTGATGGCCAGCGTGGCTGGCAGCGCTGCCATCGGCGAGTTCGGTGGCGGCCCATTGCAGATGCTGCTTGCGGAAGTCTCCCGGATCGTCCCCTATGTTCTGGTCGTCTTTGTCTTCATGATCATCTACCTGGCCCTGCCCAACACGAGAGTTCATCTCTCAGCAGCGTTTGTTGGCGCGGCGGTTGCCGGACTGGCGTGGAACGTGGCTGGATGGGCCTTTGCTTCCTTCGTGGTGACATCTGCACGCTATGCGGTGATCTATTCAGCCTTCGCGTCCCTCATTGTTTTCATGTTCTGGATGTATGTGGGATGGCTCATTCTGCTGGCGGGAGCAGGGATTGCCTTCTACCAACAGAACCCCGCCTACCTGACGCGCAGTGCCATCTACCGGTTGTCCATCGATGCGAGAGAACGCCTGGCCCTCGACATCGGGTATCTCGTGGCATCTGCGTTTGAACACAGTGAAAAGCCCTGGACAGCCCAACGACTGGCGCGCGTCATGCAATTGCCTCTGCCGCCTGTCGAACGGGTGATCGGTTTCCTGATGAGTGATGGATTGCTGATGGAGACCGGCGGCGAGACGCCAGGGCTGGTTCCCGGCCGTCCCATTGACCGCATCACGGTGAATGAGTGGATCAATGTGGTGCGCAAAGGTGCTGAGGGCCATGCGCAGCTCAAGTTGCGGTCCGGCAATGATGATATTCTGGACGGCAACAGACTGGCGCCTCTCGTCCAGAAAATTACGGACGCCCGGCAAGCCGCCCTGGGTGACCTTACGCTCCGCGACCTGATTTCTGATGAGAAACTGACCAATCAGGCTCCGGGCGACAACGTCACATCTATCGGCTGATTGCCCGGACAGAAAGGAAAACGGGGAAGGCGTTTCCGCCTTCCCCGTTTAACTTGCCATATGCTGGAACTCGGGCGCTGACGCGCGCGTGGGTGCCCTAAATAGTGCGCCAGCTCCCATCCGGCATACGGCAGGCCGTTGCTACATCGCGATACGGGCCCTGCGGGCCGTAGAATGTGCTTTCAATCTGTTTGCATTCACGACCGCCATTGTAATGGGCGGGGCCGGACTGGAAGTGTCCGTGGTGGCCAGAGCGGGGGTTACGCCACCGGACAGGGCCCTGGCTGTAGAAAGAGTCCGAGTAGGCGCGTTCTGCGTAGAGCGCATCTGCGCGATCAAGGCTCTGGCCGGCGGAACCGCCTACGGCAGCGCCCAAAAGCGTACCAACACCTGTGGCGATCAACTGGCCATCACCGGATCCAAACTGCGATCCCAGCAGGCCGCCGGCCACACCACCGACCACAGCGCCACCAACAGTCTTGGGACCGTATCCGTAGCCACCACCGGTCTGACAGGCGCCAAGTGCCAGCGCTGCTGCAAAGACGGCTGCAATCTTGAGACTTCTCATCGTTCTCGCCTTCCCATTGCTTCGGTGCCGTTCGAGGGGCACATGTAATGTTTGTCGGATGACGCGAAGACCACAGGCCCCCTTGTGGGGGCCATTGGGGCATGAGGGGCATAGAGGAGGAACCCGCGTCACCCGATGAACAAACATTAGGGAAGATGAATTGAGGCTGGGGTGAACCGGAAATTCATTAACGGTTCATTTTGCCGCTTCAGGCGGCGCGAGGCAGAGAAAGCCTGGCTTTTACGCCCCCCAGGGCCGACGCATCGAGCTCGAAAGAGCCCTGATAAAGACCCGCAATGTCCTCGACAATGGACAGGCCGAGGCCGGAGCCCGGAACGGACTCATCAAGCCGAGCGCCGCGTTTCAGAACACGGGCCCGTTCTTCCCCGGAAAGACCAGGTCCATCATCTTCGACGGTGATGACAACCTGTCCCTCGACGCCTTCTGCCCGGACGGCAATCTGCCCATCGGCCCACTTGAAGGCATTGTCCAACAGATTTCCAAGAAGCTCTTCCAGGTCCTGGCGCTCACCGCGAAAGTCCAGATCGTCCGGACAGTCAGTCGTCACCGTATACTCCCGATCCCGGTGAATGCGTTTGAGTGTCCGTACCAGATCATCACTCACTGATGATACCGATGCCCGTGCACCAAGGACGCTTCCTGACGCTGCCGCCCGGGCCCGCACCAGATAATGATCCACCTGACGGCGCATTAAATCTGTCTGTCTGCGAACAGTATCAGAGAGAATATTTGGATCGGCAGCATTGGCCGAACCGGATGCACCGGCTTCATTTGTCAGAACGCTCAGAGGTGTCTTGAGCGCATGGGCCAGGTTGCCCACATGGGTGCGTGCGCGTTCCACGATCTGGGCATTGTGATCAAGCAGCTTGTTCATCTCTCCTGCGAGAGGGGCAATTTCAGACGGCAAATCCTCGGTCAGCCGTTCCGAACGGCCTGACCGGATATCTGCAAGGCCCTCTTCGACGGACCGAAGAGGGCGCAAACCAAACCGGACCTGAATGAGAAGCGCGCCGATCAGACCGACGAGCAGCACACCAACTGCAATTGCGATGGTTCCGTTGAACGCTTCGGTCTCGCGTTCAATATCGTCGATTGCGCCGGCAACAATGAACGTGAATTCCCGGTCAGCGCCAGGCAGCGTAACATCACGCGCGACCAGACGGAGTACCTGGCCTTCAGGCCCGGTTGCCTGATCGCGCCGCGGGCCGGGCTGATCAATCTGATCGGGTGTTGGAAGCTCCTGGTCCCAGATGCTTCGTGATCGAAGCAGCACCTGACCGCTCGTTGCTTCGGTAACCTGCCAGTACAAGCCAGAGAAGGGGCGCTCGAAGCGAGCCTGCGTAAACCGCCGCCGCAGAACAAGACGACCCTCCGGTCCGATCTCGGCATCGGCTATCAACCCGCCAAGAAGAACGTCCATTCGGGCGTCAAAGCTGCTCTCTACGCTCTCGCGAAATGCTGATGCCAGCAGGAGGCCGCCACCGACCAGAATAACCAGGCTCCAGATGGCGGCGCCTGCCACCAGCCGGAAGGCGAGTGAGTCAGGCCGCATCTTCCGGCTGAGCGAGGCAATAGCCAAGGCCTCTGACAGTCTGGATAAGATTGACGCCAAGCTTTTTCCGAACACGTCCAACGAATACTTCGATCGTGTTGGAATCACGATCAAAGTCCTGATCGTAGAGATGCTCCACCAGCTCGGTGCGAGACACAACCCGTCCCTTGTGCATCATCAGATAGGCCAGAAGGCGATACTCGAGAGCTGTCAGCTTGACCGGGTTTCCATCAATGGAAACACGGGCTGCCCTTGTGTCCAATCGAAGAGGACCACATTCAAGATCGGATGTCGCATGCCCGGCCGCACGGCGAACCAGCGCCCGAAGACGGGCCAAGACTTCCTCAACATAAAAGGGCTTTGCCACGTAGTCGTCGGCGCCAGCATCGAACCCTGCGACCTTGTCGCTCCAGCGGTCGCGCGCGGTGAGGATCAGAACCGGCGTCTTGATGCCAGCCCGCCGCCACCGTTCAAGAACGGTTACCCCGTCAAGTGCCGGCAGGCCAAGGTCAAGCAGGATAGCGTCATAGGGCTCCGTCTCACCGAGAAAATGCCCCTCTTCACCATCAGCGGCAGCATCAACTGCATAGCCGGCATCCGTCAGTACCGTGACCAACTGGCGGGAGATATCCACATCGTCTTCAACCACTAGAACGCGCATAACCTGCCTCGTCTTCTATCTGCCACGTACACGCAGTACACGGCCGGATTTTCCATCAACGATCACATCAACAACGGAGTCATTCGGGCGGATCATCTTGAGACGATAAACGCCGGTGCGATCATTCAGATCGACTTCCAGCAATTCTCCACCACCGATTTCGCGCCGGGCAATGCCCAACACTGTTTCGAGCGGCAGAACATCTCCGCCCTGCACGACACGCCATGTGCTGGAGCTGCGCTCCTGCGTCTCAACTCTCTCAGTAAGCGGAAAGATTCCTCCGCTGCGGCTGTCAGCATGTGCTGGCACAGCCGCAAACAGAAGCACCGCCAACAAGGCGGCATGCCCGGTCCGAAGGAGCGTGATGGCTGCTTTATTTGTGATCGTTGTCCACATGATGTGGAGTCCTAAAGCGGTCTGCGTGAACCCGGCATGAACATGAACAAAAGGCCAGCTTCACCAAGAAAAACCCAGCAAAGCTGCCGGATCTTGTATGAATAAATCCTAGATTCCCCTGAAACTCACGAATTCATCAAGTGGTGCGCGGTCAGTTCTGAGCGTGTTGATCGGCTCATCCTCATCGCGGTAGCCGATTCCAAGCCCACAAAACAGCATCTGCTCTTCAGGAATGCCGACAAACTCGCCAACCGTCTTGTACCAAATGGCCCAGGCTTCCTGCGGGCAGGTATCCAGGCCATGTTCACGGGCAAGAAGCATGATGGACTGAATGAACATGCCAAGGTCAGACCACTGCCCTTCCTGCATTGTGCGGTCGATTGCGAAGAACATTGCAACCGGCGCACCGAAAAATTCGAAATTCTTGGCGAATTGCACAAGGCGCCCTGCCTTGTCCTCACGTGCCACATTGATGGTGGCGTACATGTCTTCGCCGACCTTGTAGCGGCGTGACTTGTAGGGCTCCTTGAGGGAAGGCGGGTAGATCTCGTATTCGGTTCCCTCTCCGAAAGGATTGTCCGGCAGTTTTTCTGCGATGATCTTTTTGAACTCCGCAAGATCATCACCGCCTACCACGTAGACATGCCACGGCTGTAGATTGCCTCCAGACGGCGTACGCTTTGCTGTTTCCAGCAATTTCTCGATGGTCTCACGCGGAACAGGCGTGTCCTTGAAGGCGCGGCAGGTAAACCTGGTGTCTAGAGCTTCAGAGACTTTCATGGGATCACATCCTATAACCGGCACCCTTTCACGGGTGCTTTTCTAACGTGCCGTGACAGTGGCCCAAAGGTTCTGGCCGCCGCCGTCAATTGCCATTTTGCCAAGCAGCTGGGCCCAGAAGGCCGCGTCGCCGTATTCCGGTGCCCAGGACCACAGCCGACGGGTCCAGAAATGCAGGCCGTGCTCATAGGTGAAGCCGATTGCGCCATGTGTCTGATGGGCAATGGAAGCGCCAATCTGTGCTGCATCCGAGGCACGTACTTTTGCTGCCGCGACGTCAAACTCGGCGTCATTTGGATTGGCCAGAACGGCACGGGCTGCAGTGTCAACGGCCACGCCGACTGATGCTGCATGGGTCGCAAGTTCCGCCAGCTGATGCTGGATGGCCTGGAACTTCGATATCGGCCGGCCAAACTGCACACGCTCTCCCGCATACTGGACGGCCTGAAGTAAGACGGTCTGCAACGCTCCGGAAATTGCAGCGGAGCGTGCAAGAGCACCAAAAAGCCGGACCGCATCTTCCGGCAAAGGTGCCATGCCCGACGCAATCGCGGGCGATGTGGACATCACCTGACTGACGGGTTCCCGCGCGATAGTTGTTTCCCCACCACTCGATGCTGGATCAGAAAACAGGGCAACCTGAACACCGCCATCCGCTGGTGATAGCGCGACCACATGTGGGCAGGCTTCTGCGAATGGTACGTTCGGCATTGGCACCGCAAGGCTCAGACCATCTGGCGACTGCGCAAAGTCAGCACTGCCAAATGTGATGGGGCCCGCCGGAACATCTATGCCCGCGAGGTCCAGAAACCAGGCTGCAAGAATGGTTTCAGCCAAGGGCACGGGAACTGCGTGTGCACCGCAGGCCTTAAGCAGGACAACGGCGTCCGGCCATCCGGCCCCGGCACCACCGCGCGCTTCGCTGACGAGAACCAGCGGCAGACCGTTTTCCTCAACCGATTGCCACAGGCCCTGTTGCCACATGCCGTCTTCAGCTGCGATGCGGACATCTTTTGTAATTTTGTCCGTAAACAGACGGTTGGCCGTATCCGCGAGCATTGTCTGGAGATCGTTCATTTGCGGCTACCTCAGCCCCAGGCCACGGGCAATGATCCCGCGGAGTATTTCGCGTGTGCCGCCACGCAGGGAAAATGATGGAGCGTTCTGGACGAGATAGGCGGCCGCCTCATCGAGTCCACCGCTACCGAGATGGAACGGCCGCTCGAGCAGGTCCATTGCCAGACCCGGCATGCGTTGCTCCAGCACAGCACCCAGATCCTTTACCACAGAGGCCTCAAGTGCCGGGTTCTGTCCTGCTTCCAGCATGCCTGCCACTGACACGGACATCTGACGAAGGGTTGAGAGTTCCGCGACAACGCGGCCGACCTCAATCTGGCTGCGCTCGCTTGCGGTACCTTTCTCGGCGAGTTCCTGCACGAGTTCAGTCATCAGCGGATAGCAGGAGAGGTATCGCTCGGGCCCGGACCGTTCATAGGCCAGTTCCGCTGTTACCTGCTTCCAGGCACCATGTGTCTCTCCGACGCGCTGTGTGTCGGGTACCAGAACGTCTTCAAAAATGACCTCATTAAAGTGAGCATTGCCGGACAGGTCCTTGATCGGGCGTATGGTGATGCCCGGCGTATCCAGATCGACGAGGAACTGAGTCAGGCCCGCATGGCGATTGCCTTCCTCCGTGGCTGTCCTGAACAGGGCGATCATGACATGCGCGCGGTGAGCACCCGACGTCCAGAGCTTGGTGCCGTTGATGCGCCAGCCTTCTGAGGTCTGCTCGGCTTTGGTGCGAACAGATGCCAGATCAGAGCCTGAGTCAGGTTCGCTCATGCCAATGCAAAAAAAGCTCTCACCGCTCGCAATCCTGGGCAGGTACTTCTTTCGCTGCTCCTCGGTTCCGTAGTTGAGGAGCAAAGGGCCGGACTGGCGGTCACCAATCCAATGGGCCGCAACGGGAGCACCGGCGGCCAGCATTTCTTCCAGCACCACATACCGATCAAGCGCCGATCGCTCATGACCGCCATACTGTTTCGGCCATGTCATCCCTATCCAACCCAGTTTGCCAAGCTTGCGGCTGAAGTCAGCATCCCAGCCCATCCATGTTTCCGCACGCTTGCGGGCGGGATAGCCTTCGAGCTCGGTCGCCAGGAATGCCCGAACGTCGCCGCGCAATGCGACAGCACTTTCGGGCAGGTTGCAGGGGTCAAATCGGAAAGTCTGCATGAAGGTGTGTAACCGTGAGAAGTTGCGTCACTCGCCGGACTGTGCCCCGGCTCCTACTGAAAGAGCAAGCTAGAGCGAAAGGGCGGCGGCGCCACCATCCACACGCAGATTGATGCCCGAGATGTGGCTTGCCGGTTCACCCGCCAGGAACAGGACTGCCGAGGCAACTTCTTCCCGGGTTGACATACGCCCGGATGGATTGGCGCCTCCCATCTCCTCCATTGCGCGGGCTTCTATCTCGTCCCATCCGCCTTCCCATCCCTTGCGCTCAGCGCGCTGGCGAAAATGGGCTTCGACTTCATCAGTGCGGATGAGCCCCGGGCTCACCAGGTTGACGGTAATGCCAAAGGGACCCAACTCGCGCGCAAGGCTGGCAGACGCTGCGGCAAGCGCGCTTTTTGCGGCATAGTAGTGCGGCGTGCGGGCCGGCGGCTGAACGGTGCCAAGGGTCCCGAGATTTACAATACGCCCGGCACGCTGCTCCTTCATATGTTCCGCCGCGCGTGATGACAGACGGACCATGGAAAGCACATTGCGCTCATAGTCCGCATGCCAGGTTTCGGCTTCCGTCCCGGTCCAGCGACCGGGGGCGACACCGCCCCAGTTGTTTATGAGTATATCGGGCAGGCCTGCGGTCGCGCTGGTGAGAGACAGAGCGTTGTCCGCTCCCTCGTCCGTTGTGAGATCGCCAAGCACCGGAAAAGCGACATGCCCGGCAGCCTCAATATCGGCGACTGTTGCATTCGAATCGCCTTCGTGCGGGCCATGGACCGCGACCCGGCACCCTTCCGCCGCCAACATGGCGGCGATAATGGCACCAGTGCCTCGATGGGCACCGGTGACCAATGCCGGTTTGCCCTTCAGCCCAAGATCCATAAGCCGCCTCCAGTTTGAGACGTCTTACGGCGCAGGAAGTCGCCAAGTGTCATCATCGAGCAGTCATGCCGCCATCAACGACGAGTTCCGCGCCGGTTACGAAAGCGGAGTCCTCGCTGGCGAGGAACACGACCGCATTTGCAATGTCCTCAGGCATTCCCAGACGCCCGAGCGGATGGAGCATGGTAATGAGTTCGGTCGCCTCATTGTCAGTCACGCCCATGTTGGTCGAGAACTGCCCGACCAGGTCACGGCCCATGTTCGTGTCGATGACGGCAGGATGGACGGAGTTACACCGCACCTTCGCTTCGCCTTCTGCGCCCTCGAGCGCCATGGACTTGGTGAGCAACCGCACGGCGCCTTTGGATGCGTGATAGGCACTGCCACCAGAGGCGCCGATCAGACCGGCGACCGATGAAAGATTGATGATTGATCCGCCGCCACGCCACTGGCCGGCACGCTTCTGGATAGCCGGCAGTGCTTCACGGCACCCAAGAAAGACGCCATCAACATTGATGCCCATCATCTGCCGCCAGTCATCAAGGCTGATCTCTGCGATCGGGCGGTTGAAATAGATGCCGGCGTTGTTGACGAGAATATCCAGGCCGCCAAAGCGTGTTGTCGCTTCGTCTACTGCCGCTTTCCAATCTTCTTCCGAGGTCACATCGTGGTGGATGTAGTGGGCCTGACCACCGGCATCTACAATCTTGTCCGTTGTTTCACGACCCTGGTCATCCAGAATATCGGTCAGCAATACACTTGCGCCGGCCTGTGCAAGTCTCTTTGCGGACTCGGCACCAAGGCCACGTGCCGCGCCCGTTACGAGCGCAACTTTTCCATCACAGCGGTTCATCCGCTTTCCTCCCGTTTGATTTTCGGGAGCGATGGTGGTCGTGCGCGGGGCTGGGGTCAACAGGCATTGGGGATGCCTGTCGTAACTTATTGGAGGGAATGGAGTTTGTAGGAGGCTGCCTAGTCGGCGCTCAGGGAAGCCGCCGATATCGTGACACGCGGCGTGTCATGGGGAACGCCATAGGTGACACCCACATGAAGACCGGCAGCAAATGCACCGCCGGTAATTGATGCCAGCATGAGGCCGGTCACAACAGTGGCGGCGCGTGGACCTCGACGTTTTGAGGGAAAAAACATCATGCGTTTAGACATGTCACATACCCGGCAAGTGGACTCAGAGAGCGAGACGCGCTGGACTCGCATTCACCAGCCGGGACTATGCATGAACGCCTCTTAAGAAAGCACGAACCCGACGAGAAGAATTCGTGCCGAATGAGGCGTTAAAACTTGTTCGAAATCATATCGTTTTGAGGACCAAGCGTCTTGTAGAAAACCACATCTCCCAAAATCGCGGTGGCGACATGGGCTGCTGCCCAGTCGGGCTCAATGTCGTGTCGATGGCAGCGTGTGGCCCCCTGCGTGGGATCAAAGATTTCTCCGGCTACCGCCTGGCAGGCAACCGACATGGCGAGGACCTGCGCCCGGGACATTCCTGCATCCGGATGAAATGGAATGTTGGTTACTTCAACACATGCACTCGCCCAGTCTCCGCTGCCATAGACCGGATGCGGGCACCCGAACCCGGCAAGGTGAGTTTTCGCCAGGACCACCCGGTTTTTGACCATGAAGGCCAGTCCTTCGCGCGCCAGAGATGGGCCACCCGCCGCAAAAAGCATCATCAACTGAGTCATGATGATGAGATCATGCAGACTTGGCAGCTCAATCGATAATTCTGCAGCGGCCTTCACCGGGTCATGATCCTTCATCGCTGGTCTACTCCAACGCAACTATTATAGGATTATTATCCTATAATGCAACCTCATTCGCGCTTTCATATTCCGTATATCGTACATTTCTATCCTAAGTTGTAAACCAGCATTGCTAGGAGGGACTTTTCCAGCTCCGCACCGCTTTCTCTGCCGAGCGACCCATCACGTAGCCACCGACACCGACGGTCAGCAGCGTCCACAGGGGCTCGGGCATATCGAGCGTTACCGAGACTCCGAAAATCGCCTGCGCATAAGGAGCGATCAGGAAATTGTTGAGGAGGATGGCAGTGATTGAGAGCATGAGTATGGGACGCCATTGAGCCGCCAAAGGGTGCTCACTTCCGGCCTCGGCAGCAATGATATCGCCGGCGGCGCGTACAAGTTCTGATTGCTGCGCAACAGCCGCGACCTGCAAGTCGTGTTTGAGTTTTGCTGCGAGCTCACGATCAGGCACTGCCTTGTCAATGAGGCTGGCAACGGGACCACCGAGGAAAGCCAGGATGGAAGACAACATGGGCGTTGTGCTCCTACACAAAATCGGGGATTTGAAGTTTGAGGATGTGTGCTGAGACCTGGATGACGCCTCCCGCGAAGCTGGCACCATCAGCAGACAGTCTAATGGGAGTGTCCGCGTAGTACGCGGCCGGCGCGAGAGGCGCATTCAGCTGGGCATTGAGGCCGGTCCCTATTCCATTGCCAAACCGCTGCGGATCGCCATCAACGCCGACAGAGAATGCCGACGGACCAAGAACGGCTGTTGTAACAAGGCAGGTGACGCCAAGAAGAACTGCCCGTTCTGGGATCAACACTGACGTGTCAGAGACAGCGGCGGATGCAAGCGTATGCGTTTCAGACACGACAGCCATAGAGGTGCCGGCACCGGACGCATGCAATGCAACACCCGGCCGCCACCTGCCTGACGCAAAGGTGAGTGTTAGGCCCTCATCGACCACAAAGACCTTCCATCCCTGCCTGGGTAGATGGAACACCCATACACCGTCCTGCCATACTGCTACCTTGTCGTCTTGTCCGTCCCACGCGCCGTTGCCGCCCGAGGCCACGACGTAGCGGTCACCATCGTCCGGATTTGAAGGCGGCGCGGCGAGCGAACGGCTGATCACTGACAGTTGCACCAGATGATCAAGCATCTGGATGGTCTCGTTCACCGTCACATGCTTTTGCGCCTGAGCGGCCACAAGCAGCGGCAAAGACAGATTTGAAGTGTCAGACATTTACTGTGACCCTTTGTGCAGAACCGCGCCCAAACACAGTACTGAGTTGGACGACGTCTATTTGTAGAGATGCTGGAAGCGACCCGAAGTCTTCGGTCTGGTCAGCTGCCGGGTAGTCAACCCGTGTGTCCGTTGCTGACAGCGTTCTGACCGCATTCCCCTCATGGAGAATATCGAGTTCGTAAGCCTCATTGTCCTCGCCCAGCGGCACATCGGCTTGCTCCCATGAATCGCCATTGATCCGTGTTCGTCTTATCCAGCTAAACCGAATATCACCGGAGGGAAGCCTCGTGGCCCGCACATGAACAGGAGACAGCGGGCGCGCGCCATTGCCGATGAACGCGCGAGACTGGGTCTGGTAGGCCATGCTGGAAATGTCCAGCGATGCGGGTCCGTATCTCCAGTTGAAGAGAAGGGTCCGTTCTGCCGAAGACAGTCCAACCTGCCGCAAGGCACCGGATAGAAGGACAAAACGGCTACCGGCAGGATGCGGGTTCACCATTTCCTGCTCGGTGCCCGCCTGTGCCCTTAGCAAACCGCTCAACTGGTAGGTATCAGGCGCTACCAGTTCTGCGGTTTGAAACTGAATGACCTCGTAGCCGGTCTGGTATGACCCGACAGCAGCAATGTTGGCACCGCCCAGTACGGCCAGTTCAGACGCACTGGCAAGTTCACCGTTATAGAGACGCACCTGCACGCTGTTGCCGTGATCCCAGCGCGATGTCGGGCCGGGGTGCAGATCCCATTCAGTCACGCCCATTGTGGCAGGCGCTGAAAGAACGCTGTCGAGTTCAAGACCGTCATCACCGGCTGACCGGTAGATCGACACACTGCCCGGCCAGGGCGATGCGCTTGCCGCAATATGCGGTGCATGAGGCGCTTCATTACCGCGCAGGAGGGGAAGGTCCAGGAAGACGAGATCCACCGCTCCAAACACAGGGGGCGAAGCAGGGAGTTTTTCACGCGCCGGCGCCGCCAGAGCCCCAAAGACACCTGGCTGTGTTGCAACAGCATCGATTTCCCGGAACGGGCCATCGGCGATACGCGCAATCCTGAGGGTGCGCTCGTTTTCATCCGTCTGAAGCGACACGACATCGCCGGGATCAAGCGCAAGCTGTGACGGGGGAAGTGCGAAGGACGCCCTTTCGCGCGCAATCCAGGCGTCCTGCAGACCTGTCTCGGCAATGCGTATGGCTTCTTCCTGGCGCAGAACAATCGGCAAGGCAGCGCCTGTCACGCGGTCCGACCGTGTTGTCTGTTTTCGGGCGTCAATTGCTGCCTGACGGTAGCTGCTGTCCGCTTCGATGTATGACAACTTGGTGGCGGCGGGCAGATCGGTTTCCTGAGACCGGACAAACTCAAAAGGGGAGGCGCTGCTGCCAGCAGGCACGGCCATGTCAGCGACACCCGCCACAGCACTCTCCGACGCGCCGCGATGGCGAAATCTGATGAGGCCCTCGGACTCCACTGCCTCAAAAAAGTAGGCCCGCATCAGCGGGGCAAGCGCCGCGCGTGCGTCCATTGTTCTGTCAATCACAAACCCATCGACAATGCCTGACAGGCCGCTCACGTCAAATTCTGTGAACCCCTGCTCAGACATGATCTGCGCAACAAGGCGGCCAAGCGGGACGGCCCCAAGCCGGCCTGTCAGCCAATGCCCCAGGCGCCAGTTGTCGCCATCGGACCAAAGGCTGGTGGCCTGCGGAAAAGCCGGATACGGACGTGCATCCCACGTCCAGACATGGATCGCATCCAGGTCAACCATCCTGCCGCCATAGATCGATGAGACAGGGTTGGCGGCATCAGAAAAACCCTCCGCCCCTGGGGTCCAGTAATCATGGTGGGCAGCCAGGAACTGCCGCTGGATGACGTCATCGCGCAGCCCCCGCGATGCGTGTGGGAGTTTGCTTTCCGAAGACTTTGGATCGAAGAAAACGTTCGGCTGGTTGGTGCCGCGATCAATGGCAGGGCACCCCAGTTCGGTAAACCAGACCGGCTTGGATTGCGGAACCCACTGTGTAGGTGCTGCAGCCTCTACACCGTTTGGACGGTCGTAATGGAGGTTTGACCACCAGTTGACGAGGTCCTTGAAACGGAACACCCAGGGTTTGCCAGCGGCACCGTCTGTGATCGGTGTTCGGACCTGGGCTGCACGATCAGCATCGCTGGCATAATACCAGTCATACCCCTCGCCGCCGGCAATGTTTGACTTCAGATAGTCTAGGTCGGTTATCGCTGGCGCGCCGGCCAGCGCGTCCAGATGTGACTGGCCGTCCCGCCAGTCTGACAAGGGCATGTAATTGTCGATACCAATCGCGTCGATGTGCGGTGAGGCCCACAACGGATCAAGATGGAAGGATACAGAGTCCGATCCGTCGTCCGGCTGATATCCAAAATACTCGGACCAGTCAGCCGCATAGGTGACTTTTGTTGCCGGACCAAGAATGGACTTAACGTCTGCGGCAAGACGTATGAGTTCGTCGACCGCCGGGTGGCCGGTGTCACTCCGCGCCCATGTCAGTCCCCGTAACTCAGTACCGACCAGGAAGGCCGAAACACCTCCGGCGGCTTTGCACAGATGCGCGTAATGCAGAACCTGACGCCGATAGGACCATTCATCCGGCCCGCTGTAGCTGACCGTTCCACCGGAGACTTCAAAGTCACTAGCTGACGCAGTACCGAAGAACGCTGTAATCTGCACGGTTGCCAGCGCGGACCCATCGGGCGTTCCGGGTGTCCCCGGTGCAGGCGATACCGTGATGCGGCCCCGCCATGGATGCGCCGGTTGACTGTTAAGGCCGGTATAGGGATCCGGCAGGGCGTTGCCGACCGGCACATCCATCATGATGAAGGGGAAAAACGTAACCTCAATGCCGCGCGCCCTTAGATCAGTGATCGCAGAAACAACGCTGGCATCCGACGGCGTGCCGCCATAAGCCGGACGCCCGTCCACCAGTGTCACTGTGTCTGCCGTTGCTCTGGTGAGGCCAGCAGCGGCCCAGGTGTGGGGCGTTGTCTGAGTATCCTGCCGCTCAACCTTGGGTCTCAGCGTACAATCACCTGCACGCAGGTCGTTACCAAACCAGGTGACCACCAATCCGGCACGCGTGAGGTTGGGACATGTATCCTGCAGTTGATCTATGGCGACCTTCCAATCGGTGCCGCCAAGAGCGTTGTTGGTGTTCACAGGCTGGGAAACGCCGCCTGCGAAGGTCTTGATGACCGGCGTCGATTCATACCCGAACTCCGTGGAGCCGGGAATGATGGTTACGGCCTTGATGACTGCCTCAACGTCGCTCAGAGAACGGAATATCTCGACCTGAAGCTGCGGCAGGCGGTTGCCGAACTGGGCCAGCGGCAGGCGTTCAAACACGACATATGCCAGCCCGCGGAATGCGGGCACGTTTCCGGTGCCCTCCACAGCTTCTATGAGGGGATCAGGTGACTGGTCTTCTGCGCCGGTGTGGACACGATACGTAACCTGCGAAAGGTCCAGTATCTTGCCATCTGCCCAGATACGGCCGACACGGGTAATCGGTCCTTCGGCCAGGCCAAGGGCAAAACTCCCGAAATAAAGATACTCTGTTGTTGTCGTCCGCTGCGTCGTGGTTGCGGAGCCGCCGCCACCACCGCCTTTACCGCCACCACCGCCTGACGCCGTAGATGTTGCCTCAGTGATTGTTTCAATGATCTGCTCTTCAAAATCGGTCGCCCATATCAGCTGCCCGGCAAGACGCGAGCGCCCATAGGCGCGCGGGACCGGTGCGCCTTCACTGGATGACATGACCTGCAGGTCCGTGAGGCGCGGACCATCATAGGCGTATTCGAACAACTGATTGCCTGCCGACGGCGCAAACAGTTGCTGGTCGATGAGCGACCCGATGCCGGACCCAATGGCATTGCCAAGTGCAGCCCCGGAAATGGACCCGCCAAGAAAAGAGACACCACCGGGCAACAGAGCGCCGCCGACGGCAGAGCCGGCGGATGACAGAACGAGCGAGGCCATTTATGTGCGTCTCACGGTGAAGGGATTCAAACCTGGTTCTGTGCCGGCCAGCGGAAGGCATAGGCGAGCCGGGCGTGCCACCACCTGCCGAGATGGGTTTCACACACGGCGCGGCCGGCATAGGCATGGATCATCCGGTCATCCGGCGTGCAGATACCGGCATGCTTGGCCGGCGCCGATGGGAGCATGCGGAACAGCAGCACGTCGCCGGGGCCAATGTCCTTGATGGCAGTGGGCACGAGATGACGGGCTGCCGCGTCGTGAAGGGTCTCCTGCCCTGATGCTTCCGCCCAATCAGCCGTATAGGCCGGTGCTGGCTCAGGCTCGTTGCCATACAATTCCCGATAGACGCCGCGGATGAGCCCCAGACAGTCAGTGCCGGCGCCTTTGCAGCTTGCCTGATGACAATAAGGCGTGCCGAGCCAACCGCGTGCGCAGCTGATGATGTCACTGGGGGGCATGATTGCCCGCGTGTCTTTCATGGTGGCCTATTGCAAAGAGCCGCCACTGTGACCATCACCACGGCGGGGATAGCTTGTGACGAAGTCGTTTCCCGGCATGAGCGGGAAGCCCCTGAAATTCACGCCATTGGAAAACTTGGCCCTGCATGTCGCAAAGCTCTTGTCGCACCCGGCTGTAACCGTCAGATCATCTCCGACAGCTATGGTGTCACTCGCAGGTTGCCAGAGTTCCAGGGTGGCGGTCGCTCCATTGTTGATATGCCCGCGCACTTCAAAAGCGCGTCCTGCATTCGCCCCGCTGGTGAAAGTCACAACGCCGCGGGCAAACCAGTCGCTGGCAAAGGCCTCCAATCCGGACACTTCAATGATGCGCTGGTCCTTCACATCATTGATTGTCGCAGCTCCTTCGTACGCTGTGGTGCTCAGGTTGACGGTGCATCTGCTATCTCCGACGGCGGCGTCGCAGGTGAACTGGTAAATGCGACCGATGGGTTGCCCCAGCTTGTGGGCAAGACCGCGTATCTCCGCCCGGAAACCGGTGCGGCCGCGTGCTACTTCCCCAAGATTTCCCTTGCGCATCAAAACGCGCTGCGACGGCGCAGCCCAATTGACACGCCAGATTTCCACATCGGCATCATCATACAGTCCGGACGCAAGATCTTCTTCTGTCAAACTTTCTGAATTCAGGGCCCCGGCGACATCCAGGTTATCCACCGCCAGACCCGAAGAACTTTCAATCGAGCTTGCGCTCATACCGGCAGTTCCTTCAAAGGTGACGCCGCCGAACGAGACGTCCTCGTCGTGGTCAGTGAATCCCAGGACAAGGTCATCGCGCCGGGTGAGTTTCCAGCAATGGCAAAGTGTTGTGGTACCGCTGTTGAGATGAGCCTGGAATTCCAGCGAGAGAGATTTCAAAGCCTGATCTCCACAACGGGGATGGCTGGAATGTCACCAGCGGCAAACTCACTCAGGCGGACATCCAGAAAGTCCATGTCGAAGCGGACCGGAACATCAAACTCATAACCGGCAGTCACGACAGCGCCGGCAGCCGGGATGCTCAGAAAGCTGAACGTCACCTGACCTGTCTGCGCGTCCACTGTGAAATCAGAGGTGTAGGTTTGTTCTTCGCCGTCCACCGCGACGCGAACAGATGATGCCACTGGCTTGCTGATCATTCGCGTGTAGGTTTCCGCACCACTCTCGTAGGACCGCACAAGCTGAAAGGTATCATCGGTGCCATCGCCGACACCGATCTGCTGATCTGTGGCTTCGACGGTTTGCCCCGGTAGGCATGACTTGAAGTCGCTGTGATCCTTGAATCGAAAACCATGCAGGCGACCGCGGCGGGCTTCAAAAAAAGCGATTACCCGGTGCAGATCATCACGGGTCTTGATTCCATAACCGGCATTGAACCGCCGGCGGGAATGGGCCCATGGCGTATTTCTTTCCTCATGACCGCTTGCGAGTTCCACAATCTCTGTTCGCCGCTCAGGTCCACCGGAAGAGCCAAACGAAATGTCCGTCGGGAAACGAACCTCATGAAATGCCATATACGGGTTGCCTTACTGGGTGCGGCGCGCGCGGGACAGTGCACGACTCATGACGGCTGCGATTTGCGACTCTGATCGCTGGAATGAAGGCGCATCCGGCGTTGAGACATTGACCACGATGGACACAGGCTGCGATGTGCCCTGCGTGCGGACACCAAGCTGCCCATCCGGGCCGCGAGACAGAGGCATGATTGCTTCAGGTCCGGCCTCCCCCATGAGGCCTGCGCCGGATCGCAAGGGAAATGTTGTCGGGCCGGAGATGATGCCCCCTTTCGCGAAGGGGGTGACGTGACCGCCGGATACGACAGCGCCATTTGCAGCACCGATGAGGCTGCCCAGCAGATTGGTTGCGGCGGAGGATGCAAACTCCTGAACGGGGCTCAGAGCTGCCTGGAGCACCGAGTCAGAGACCTGAAGCGCCAGGTTGCGAAAAACGTCTGACAGGGACTGACCGCCGGAGATGGCTTGTTGCAATGCGCCGGTCAGTGACGTGCCAATTGACTGGCCGGCACGTTCAGCAATGTCGCTGACTTCCTCGAAGCTCTTTTCAAGCGCCGACACATCCGCAGAGATCGTGAGATTCAAGCCATCACTTTCTGTCATTGATCCGGGAATACCTCCATCAGGGCCAAGAGTTCCCGCCGCGCCAGGGGGGGTGGCGCGGCGGGTTGGACCATGCCGGGTGCCGTCGCGCCATATAGTGCGCGCACGAGCTCACCCGGCGTCATGGTCCAAAAAGAATGAGGTGAACGGGCAAGCAGGCCCAAGCCCAGCTCCATGAGGCGCTGCCACGGAAAGGTAACAGCGCCGTCTACTTTTCCGGCGGCGTAGTCTTCGTATCAGGCGTCGTGTCCTGCGCGGCAGCAAGTGGACTGAACGTTGCCGCGATGAGGTCAGCCACGATCCTTACATAGCCGGCAGCACCGCCCTCCACGGTCATGTCAGCGACTTCCGCTTCGGTGACTGGATGGCCACCGCCGCGCAATCCCGCAGAAATGATCTTTACGCAGTCGCGGGCACTCAGGCGGCCAGACTGAAGATGTTCAGCAACCGCAAGAATGTCTTCACCATCGAAAGCGTCTTCCAAATCCGCCAGGGCACCCAGGGTAAGTACCAAGGTGTGCGGCTTGCCGTTGAGATGGGCAGTGACTTCGCCGCGATGCCGGTTTGCCATCTGGTCAGACTGATGCAGTGAAGGAAAGGGAACCGGCGGATGCGAGCGCCATCTCGTAGGTCATCTCTCCATCGTGCTCGCCGGAATAGTCGAGACTTGTGATCTGAAAGGGACCTTCGACAGCACCGAAATCAGGGACGGTGATCTGCCAGTTGCGAATGGAACCCAAAAAGAACAGGTCGCGGACGGTGGCGTCTGATGCCGCGTCCTTGAAGACGCCGGAGCCGCTCAAGGAAGCAGACTTGATCCCGGTCTCCCCAAGCAACTCCCGCCAGGCGCCGGTTGAATCCGTATTCGTCACGTCCACCGTCTGTGCGTTGAATGACAAGGATCGTGACCGTAACCCGGCTACGGTCACGAATGACCCGGCACCATCATTATCGAGTTTGACCAGAAGGTCCTTGCCCTTTTGGGCTGTCATGTCTTGTCTCCTTGATTGTGCAAAGTCAGGTGGCGTCGGTGACTGCCCGGTAGCTCAAAACGCCGTGCCAGGTTTCACCATCCGGATCGGTCAGGATCTGGGCGCTTTGAAAGCGCAGATTGACGAGCACGCCGGACTCAAGATCGAGTACGCGGTCATGCAGGCGTGCGTGGATGGCATCAGAGATGTGACGCACCACACGGCGCCCCCCATCCCGGACCCAGACATGGAGGCGTAAACTGTGCTCGGCACCGACCTCGGTGGCTGTGCTCCAGTCTCTCCACTGCCCGTCGCCCAAGGTCACATAGGGAAGTTGTGCATCGGCCGGCACGCGGTCATGAACATGGGGGCCACCGAGTTGCGAAAGCACAGAAGGGTCGGTGGTCAGCGCAACGAAAATTGCCTTTTGTAGTGCCCAGCTCTGCGTGCCTGTCATCGACGCGTGCCCTTCAATCCTGACCGGATGGCGGCGCGAATTCTTTGCTTCAGACCGCGCGTGTTGTTGAGCCAGGCGGGACCCAACCATGGATAGGGCGGCATGGTGCGAGTTCCAAACTCAAGATAGCTGCCATAGGCCAGTAATGTGCGGATGTCGGCGACGAGGCCGTTGGCGGAGCGGACGACATGGAGAGAAGCGGCCAGCTGGCCTGTTCTGGAAACCGGCAAGCGCGCGGCGTCGTTGAGATGCGCCCTGGCGTCAGCGACGACCATCCCGGCCGTAGCCTGAACTTCTGCCGCAATGGCGGTGCGAATTGTTGCGTTTTTCCTGCGCAATTCACGCTCGAGCAACTGCGGATCATCAATGGTGACTTTGACGGGTTTCATGACTGATGTTCCCGGCAGCGGCACTCTACCCAGCGTTTGCGTCCATCGGGATCAACGACCGCGTAGATATCCAGGTTCCGCTGTCCGTCCCTGAACCGCTGTCCCGGGCGTATGTCGCTGCGGTAACGGCAGATGACCCGGTAGCTGATCCGACCACCGGGTTGTTCCGCATCCACATTGCTTGCCGGGGACAAAGGCGTGACCGCACCCCATAGGGTAGCGGCTGTCTGCCAGCTCCGGGTCGTGCCGCCACCGCCATCGCTTGCGAACGCGGGTTGTTCGAGGACAAGGCGATCCCGCAACTGCCCGGCACTGAGTGTGAGAAGGCTGGCCATGCTACAGGCGCCGCAGCCGATGGCCGGCTATCAGGGCATCCACCGTACCGGGAATGCGGGATGCGGCCGCGTTGATAACCACTGGAACGCGGTTTTCGTACCAGTGGGCGACAAGGAGCAGGACAGCGTGGGCCAGGGGTGGCGGCACATCTGTTGGCGCGTCGCCATATCCTGCACGATACCGAATGCGGATTGCGCCGGCGCCATGTTGCACAGACGGCCACACCGCTCCAGGCATCAAGGCAATGTAGGGAGCCGGCCCGGACGTTTCGACAAGGTAGTTTTCACTGTCCCAGACAGTCTCTGCGCCGGTTTGATCGCGGATGCTGACAGACAGGACCTGCTGCAATGGCGGTGACGGCAAGACAAAACGCTGGCGGTTCGGCCAGTGGTCGGTTACGGCTTGCAGATCACGGTTGATGAGTGACCTGCCGGTCGATTGCTCCACCGTCATGCGGGCTGTCGCGATGAGCGACGACAGCAAAGCATCCTCATCGCTGGTTTCAACGCGCAGCAGTGTCCTGGCTTCGGCCACCGTTACCGGTTCCACCGAAGGCTCAACAAGTGTGGTGATGTTCATAGCTATCCGATGATGGACCGGTAGGCCTTGGTGGAGACCGGAATGGTGAGCGTGCCGGCTGCAGCGCTGAGCGATGCCGTCGTGTCATCCTCATAGGTGACGTCAAACGTATGATTTGGAGGCAATGCCCATTGGGTATCAATGTCGGACACCGTAATGGATGCAGCCGCGCGCAAAGCCGTCATGCCTGGCGCGAGGATGGGCGAAGCCAACGGTCCCTGTTGGACATCCGGCCAGACAAACATAACGTCCGTTGCGAAAGTATCGAACCGGTTGTTGATGGTTGGTGTCATGCCATTGGCCGTCTGTTCGAGGTCGTAGAGCTTCCAGTTTTCCGTGCTCGTAAACACAACGGGCGTATTGCCCGCACCAAGTGCAAAGGATGGCTCTGACCCATCACCTGCTGCTCTCGCCCACACCTGAATGTTGTGCATGCCTGAGGCAATAGCTGGAGCAATGACCAGGAAGGTCTGCGGACCAGCCGGCATCTGCACTCGATAGGCTGTTCCGACAGAACCGTCGGGTAGCACCGTGTGTGTTGGTACAACTGTAGTGCTGGACCCCGTGCCGAAAAGCGGGCCTGCGAGATCCTGAGGGTTGAGACGGATCGCGGACGGCTCTGTTAGCAGGCCGCGTAAAGGGACGACCAGAGCTTCATCGACACCCGACTCTATCGGGACATCTCCCGACGCCAGTCCCCATGCCTTCGTAGGGCGGCTGACTGAGCTGCCAGGCACATCTGCGAAAGCAAGGTACCGGGCGCCGCCCGCCATGTATCTGCCTCCCCCAAAATCCAATGCGAGCTGCGCACCTGACGGCCACCACACCCCATCGCCCAGCATCAGCCCGGACGTGGCACTCTGTGCGAGAGGTGAGGTGAGATGCCGGATGGCGGGCGGCATCAGGCCGTTTTGCGCCTGAACCATCACGACTATATGCCGGCGGTCAGGTCAGGTGATGTCGCACCGGACACGACCGCGCGCAACTTGCACCTGCCGATGCGGAAATTGCCCGCACCAGCCTGAGTGAATGAGGCATCAGGTCCGACGTCAATCCACGTGTTGGCGTCATCAAAGCTTGCCTGGAGCAAAACCGTACCGCCGCCGAACACGCCCTGGGCATAGAACGTGCCGTCACCGCCGAACCAATCGACCGGTGGACTGGACGCATTGGTGGTCTGGTTTGAGAAAAACAGCGCCATCGGCCGTCTCCTTTGCTGGACTGGATTCGACTGACTAGACAGGCTTGGCATGGGCATGGCCCAGCAGCGCCAGGGCGGTCAGCGGTGTACCGTTGGTGTGTGTTCCGGCGAAATCAGCTGCCACACGGGTGTGGCGCCGTCCACCGATGTAGCCGATGCGATAGACAGCTTCGTCTTCCGCCACGTCATCAATGGTGGCAAACACCCCCGAACCGTCCACGCTGGCGCCAATCACGTCGGCATCGGTGACAGGCTCCCAGGTGGATGCATCGTGGGAGTGTTCAAGCTTGAGCTCGATTTTTACCGAGGCCGACAGGGTATCGCCGGACTGGCCGGCAATGACCGCGTGTTCGACGCTCTCAAACCCGCGCCGGTCAACGGCAACGGAGGTAACGTCAGCGGTGACGGTGGCGGGCACAAGCGTGTGCCGCACCGCCACCTGATTATGCAGGTCGCGCATGTAGGTGTTCCTGAACTGTCAGTAGAAGGATGGATTAGGAAGCGGCAAACTTCATGAGCTTGATGGCTTCGAAATTCTGGACGCCGCCACCCACACGCTTGGTGGTGTAGAACAGCACGTATGGCTTGCGGGTATAGGGGTCGCGCAGCGTGCGGACGCCAAGGCGGTCAACGACCAGATACCCGCGGCGGAAATCACCGAAGGCAAGTGCTGTTGCATCGCTGGCAATGTCCGGCATGTCTTCAGCTTCTATGATTGCAAAGTTCAACAGTGTCGCCGGCTGGCCGGCAGCAAGGCCCGGCTGCCAGAGATAGTTCCCGTCAGTGTCCTTGAACTTGCGGATCTCGCTCTGGGTGGTGCGATTCATGACCCAGTGAGCATTGCTGCGATAGCCGGACTTGATGGCGTAGACCAGATCCACCAGAGCGTCCTGCGGGTTTGATGTGGCAAAGGCGCCGTTGGCCCCGGATGGAACATAGCCGAGCTTGCCCCAACTCCAGGTGTCATCATCCACCACATCATAGGAGAGGAAGCCGCGCGGCTTGCGGATGCCGTCACCGTTAACGAAGGCGCTACCTTCCTGCTCCGCAAAGGCGATCTGAACCTCAGCTGCCAGCCACTCCTCGATGTTGACGGCACTGTCATCCAGCAGAGACTGGGTTGCGGCAGGCATGGCGTAGAGTTCCATGGTGGGGAACTCCATCTCAGACAGGACCGGCTCGGCGGTCTCAGGCCTGGTTTCTTCCTCGCCGACCCAACCGGCCATGGCGCCGGATGTAGCAATGGGTTTCTTCAGGGATGATCCTGAGACCTGACGCACGTCAGCGATGGCGCGAATGGGTGACGCTTCGGACAGAACGCGACCAATCTCGCTTTCGGTTTCACTTGGGACGAGGTAACCGCCGTCCGGGTCTGTCTGGGTCGACAGGGCTTTGACTTCGAGCGCCCGCAGATCGAATGCGTCTCCCTTGCGCATGTAGCTTTCCCAGGCACGCTTGTGCTCAAGTGCCGAGTGAGACAGCATGCCGGCGCTGCCAAAACTGCGGCCGGGACGGCTGGATTTGAGAAACAGATCGTCCATGCGGCGCTTCTGTTCATCCATGGCCGAATTGATGCGGTCCACCTTGTCGGTGGTCACAACGTCGGATGACATGCGTTTTTCGATCTGTGAGAGGCGGTCGTCATTGGCATCCTTGAACTGCTCGAAAGCAGACAGGAATTCACCGAATGCATCACGCAGTTCGGCGGACTGGGGATCCCAGGCATTAGCCGCGGCTACCGGCTCCGCCTTGTGCTCAAGAGCAGGGATGGCAGCTGAATGGGCTGCCTTGGTTTCAAGCGTCATGCGGATGGGGCTCCTTTGCCTGTTGCATGCTTGGGGTGAGGGCTGATGTGGCGCGGCGCATGGCACGCGCCAGTGCGTGTGATTGCGCTGCGGAAAAGGGCAACGATGGGTGTGTGTCCTGCTTGACATGCGCCACACGGGCCGTGTTCAGCATGGGAAACGTCACAAGCGATATTTCCCACAGGTCGATTTCACGCAGCAGACGCCCTCCCCCCGGGCGGCGCTCTGCAGTCACGGCGTGAAAGCCGATGGACAGACCGGTCAACGCGCCAGCCTTGAGAAGCGCATGGGCATCGCGGCCATCATCTGCATCAAGGGCGAGTCTTCCTTCGACCCAGAGGCCACGTTCGTCCTCACGCAGAGACGTCCATACTCCAACGGGTCGTGACGGTTCGTGCTGATAGAGCATCGCGATGCGGGATGTCCCGCGACGGCGCAAGGCGGATGCGAACGCGCCGGGGGATACAATGTCTTTCTGGTCGTCCGCCTGACCAAAGAGGGAGGCGTAGCCCGCAAAAGTGCCGTCGCCTGTATCCTGAACGTGTGCTGTAGCGATCACACCGGCACGCGCAGGTGCATCGGCGCGCTTGACTGAAAGCGGTCGGGTCATTCAGATCTCGGATGTTCGTACGTGGGTGCGGCTTAGTTGTCGCTCAGCCGGTCAAGCTTTGTCTCTATGCGGTCCATGGACTGGCGCAGATAGCGCATCTGTTCTTCCACCCGCGCGGTACGTTCGCCGATCATCGAACTGGCCGAGACCTCCCGCTCCAGATAGTCGATCCGCTGCATGGCGGCCCCTGCCCAAAGGAGTGCGCCGGCGGTCTGGAGTGACATCGCGGCGATGAGGGCGATGGGGACGCGTTTGTCCAGATGCCAACGAGAACTATCCGTTGTGGTCATTTCCATACCCAACTGCTTGCCGTTTTTCGTCGGCGTTCAAGAAGTCCGCAGCTCCCACCCGCTCCCACAATGCTTCGCGGTCAGCGCTTAGCGCTTCCAGCGCATCGGGGTCGTACCAGACGCGCAGGTCGTTGCCATATCTGGGGGCCAGCCAGCTGGTGATGGCGTGGCAGTAGCGGCCTACCAGAGGCAGGACCGTCTCACGCCAGAAGGCGCGGTTGGCTTCGGCGTAGTTGGCGTAGGTGTTGTCGCCGGGGATGCCGAGCAGCATGGGCGGGATGCCGAAGGCCAGCGCGATTTCGCGCGATGCCACGTTTTTGGCTTCGATGAAATCCATGTCCTTGGGGCTTAGGGACATGGCCTTCCAGTCGAGGCCGCCTTCCAGCAACAGAGGGCGTCCGGCATTGTCAGAGCCCTGATAGTTTTGCTCCAGCTCTTCCTTGAGGCGGGTGAACTGTTCGTCAGTCAGATGTTCAGAGCCTTCGGCGCCGGCATAGACCAGTGCGCCGGAGGGGCGCGCGGCATTGTCGAGCAGGGCCTTGTTCCAGGCACCGGCGGCATTGTGAATATCGATGGCGAAGGCTGAGGCCTCAAGGGGGCTCATGCCGTAGTGGTCGTCCGTCGGGTGAAACAGTTTCAGATGCAGAATGGGGCCGGACATGGGACCGGTTTCAGGCAGAGTGAATGTCACCGTCTCGCCACCTGACGCATATTCATAGGCCTCCGGCCAGCCTTGCGGGCCGGGCACGACTTTCATGCGGTCCGGGCGCAGGGCGTAAAGCTCGCGCGGCGTGCCATCAACATCCACCACTTCCATATACGCATTGCCTGCGGTCTGCAGATGCGCAAAGAAGGCGCAACGGACATCACTCCCCTCTTCCATCGGATTGGGGCGGGCCAGCAGGTCCAGAAGCGGGTGGCTCTCAAGCTCGGCGTTACCCTGATACATGAGCAACGGGACGGACGCTGCACTTTCAGCGATGCGGCGGACGGCGCGGTAGACGATGGGGTTCTTCTCAAGACCTTCCCGCGCGAGGGCTGCATAGTCGCGCGGTGTCCAGCGTGGGCGGCCCTGCAGATGCAGGGCGACGACGGGGCCGGTGCGCGAGGCCTTGGTTTCCTGAGCCGATTTTGCATTTCCCCCTCGCCGCCACTTCATCATACGCTACGACCTTCATGTTTGGCACACTGGATTAGAAAGCGACTTGTATGAGACATTTCATCTCAAATTTTTTCGTGGCTGTAGTGCTGACGTCAGGCACAGCCGCTAGTGCGGACGAAGACAAGACACAGGTGGAAACTCAACTTGTTTCCGGAAAGCAGATTGAGTGTCACGTCGCTACCCCCGGCGGCATCCTACCTTTGGTATCTGCGTCCGAATCCACACGCGCCGTCTTGCTCAAGGGAGCAAAGGTCACTTGGGACGACTCCAATCACAAACTGTTCACAGTTTCTAATAGCAAAGGACAGACTGATGTGTACGGATCGCGTCACGCCGATGCACCAGGAACATTTGTTTACTGCGTTGTGACTTACTAGCCTGCACTCGATTTTCTGTTTCGGCTATAGCTGGCGCAAGCGTGGTTCGCCCGCGCCCGGGCCAAGCATCAGGTCGGTCAGCGCCCAGACAAGAGCGTCCAGCCTGTCTGGTGAACCGGATTGTCCGGGGGCGGATGGATCGAACTCGCACAGTTGGTCTTCCAGCGGCGGGTGAGCGCCGATGTGATGGACGCGGCCCTGCTCGTAGAGCGCCGCCACCGGCTCGGCCCGGACCGCCTTTCCTCTTGTGGCCCGGACATGGCGAACCGGCAGGCTTTGATCGACCTGACGCAGGACGGCTTCCACCATCTCTCCCCCCTGATTGACTTCGGCCACGATGCAGTCGGCCTCATAGGTGTGAAACGCATCAGCGACGCGGTGCGCCCAGCGGGCGGGGCTCAGGCCGCCGGCGGACCGGTCTGCCAGGATGTATCCATGCCCCTTGTCATCGCAGCCGGCAATGATAATGCCGCATTCATCTGCGCGCGGAGACGACGTTGCGGGCGGGTCAACTGCCACCACGATGCGGCGCAGGTCCGGCGCGGCGGACAGGCGGGTCGCGTCAATCTGGTCGCGCTGCCACAGGGCATTGATGTTGTCTTCCAGCAGTTCGGCATCAAGCTCCTGACGGCCAAGCCGTGTGCCGCCATAGCGTCGGGCGACGGCCTGCAGGAAGCCCGGAGCCAGATTGACCGCATTTGCCTTTGTGGCGGCCCGACTGACCCGGGTTGCAGGGTCAGCAAGCAACCGCTTGAGCGCCGGGACCGGGCGCGGCGTTGTGGTGACAACCTGGCGCGGCATCTCACCCAGCCTCAGGCCGAATTGCAGCATGTCCCATGTCTCTTCCATGTGACGCCACTTGGCGAATTCATCTGCCCAGGCAATGTGGGCCTGATGGCCGCGCAGGGCGTCCGGGTCTTCAGACGAAAAGGCCAATGCCTGCGCACCGGACGGCCACTCAACGCGGCGCTTGGAGGTAATCCATTTTGGCCTCTCGTTGGGTGAGGCAATGGCGATGAGACCGGACGGGCCTTCCACCATCACGTCACGTACGTCCGCCAGTGTCTCCCCGATGAGAGCGATGCGAATGGGGTCGCCACACTGGGCGCGAACCCATTCAGCGCCGGCGCGGGTCTTTCCGGCACCGCGCCCGCCCAGGAGCAACCATGTCGTCCAGTCCTCGTTCGGGTCCGGAGGGCGCTGATCATCGCGGGCCCAGACGTCCCATGCATAATAAAGCGCCTCAGCTTCGTGCGGGGTCAGTCCCTGAAAGAAGCGCGTCTGCTGTTCTAGCGTTGCCGAGGCGAGCGACGCGATCAGCGATCGCCGCGACGATGCGGTCATGGTTGGCTCGGGTTTCTGCGATGCTTGCGATCTCTTCGTCCTTGGGTGGCTCAAGCCGCGCGGCGAGCGTGGAGAGCTTGTCCAACACCTGTGTCAACGCGGTCAGCAGTTTAGTTTCCTGCTCCCGGTCCTCAGCCGAGCGGTTCTTCTTCTTAACGGCACTCTCAAGCTCGTTGATGTGGACAGCCAGGCTTGTGCTCAGGCGCGAGAGCATGGAGACAGAGATGTCATCCACATTGGTGGCCTTTTCCAGAAGGGCACCGCGCACCGGCAACCGCTTGCGTCGCGCCGGCCAGCCATTGCGGCGGGCATGTGTATAGAGTTGGCTCTGCGAGATGCCGTACCGCGCAAGGATCTGCACGATTGTGCAGTCACCGTCGCGATAGGCCGCCTCGATGGCGAGCCAGTCGGGTGTTGTCATGTCAGTAGATGCTATGGGGTGGCGCGTCTGAAAGGCCTGTCCGTCAGACCCAATTCTTGAGCGTGGAAACATCCTACGTGAAGACCGCGCGATCGTCAATAGAAAAATCACCTATTTCGTAATTTTTCTTGCTCGAACCGTTTACTCGTCGCCATCTTCCCAGATGGCCAGATAGTCTTCCAACTCATCTTCCGGAATACCTTCTTCGCTGATGACCTTGCCGCGCACCGAAATTCCAGCGGCGTGAACACTTTCAGGATCGCCGGAAACCAAGGGGTGCCAGCTTGCGAGTCCCCTGCCCTCGGCCAGGCGGCGATAGGCGCATGAGGTGGGCATCCACTTTATAGCGGCGACATTTCCGGGCGTGAGCTTGATACAGGTGGGGACTCGTTTTGTACGATTTACGTAATCCGTGCAGCGGCACGCCTGCTGGTCCAGGAGGTGGCACACGATGTTTGTCGTCTCGATCTCACCGGTGTCTTCATCCTCAAGTTTGATGAGGCAACAGCGGGCGCAGCCGTCGCACAGACTTTCCCACTGGGAGGTGGTCATGTCGCCCAGAGGGGTGGTCTCCCAGAATGGCGCATTTCCGGGGCTTTGGGACGACTTGGGTGAACGAGCGTTCATCATTTACCTCTTAAGGGCGAAATTCTTTGTTTGCCGGACCAATCCGACTAGGGTTGCGCTTTCGAGCCGGCCAAGGGCCGGGCCAGACTAAACGGACAGTCGTCTTGGGGGATGGCTGCTTGATCTTTACCGCCCTGCCGGTCTGCAGAACAGACAAAACCGGCGGGGATAAAGGCGCGAGATGCGGGCCTCAACGGGCCTTCGGGGGCTATGGGCGACACACACACCGGCAATGGTGCACATGATGGCAGCGGGCGTCCTGACACATCTGCAGATGTGACCGGTTCCGCACGCCCGGTCTCCAGGTACAAGCCCACCGGGCGCACCAGTGACCTGCCGCCATTGGACATTGCCGGAATTCACCCCAGCCCCGATCGCAAGCTCAGCGACGAAAAGATGAGCGAAGCGGCCGCCCAGCGGGTTGGCCGTCTTGGGGGCGGGTTCCGGACGATGATTTTTTCGTCGATGGCAACCCTGCTGGTCATCATTGCCCTGCCCCTCGTCCTCGGGCTGCCGTCAAAAGTTGACCCTTGGTCCATCTCCAGCATCGCCAATGGCAATGTGAACGTCACCTTCCTGGACGCCAATGGTGACCTGCTGGCCCACCGCGGCTACCGGCAGGAAGAAACCGTGTCACTGGACGAGATGCCGCCCTATCTCGTGCAGGCCGTGCTGGCGATGGAAGACCGGCGGTTCTACCGGCACTGGGGCGTGGACATTCTCGGGGTCCTGCGTGCCGCGCAGGCAAACTTTGCCGCCAACCGCATTGTTGAAGGCGGCAGCACCATCACCCAGCAGCTGGCCCGCAACCTGTATCTGGACGGGTCGCGCAATTTCGGGCGCAAGGCGCAGGAGGCCGCCCTTGCCTTCTGGCTGGAGCAGCACCTGAGCAAAAAGGAAATTCTGGAGCTCTATCTCAACCGGATATATCTGGGCGCCGGGGCCTACGGGGTGGAAGCTGCATCGCAGGTGTATTTCAGCAAGAGTGTCCGTGACCTGACGGTGAGTGAGGCGGCGCTGATTGCCGGCCTGCCCAAGGCGCCGGCTCAGCTGTCACCTGCGCGGGATCTTGCGCGCGCACAGGAACGCGCGGCGCTGGTTCTGGAGAAGCTGGAAGAAACCGGCTGGATGTCCGCCGCCGAGATCGAAGCGGCGCGGGCGGAGCCTGCCATGATTGACCTTGAAGAGAGGTCCCGGGAACTGGTGGCGCCCTACTTCGTGGACTGGGTCTATTCGCGCCTGCCATTGTGGATTGATGGTCCTCCCCGCGAGCTTGTGGTTGAGACCACCATTGACCCAGACATGCAGCGCAAGGCTGAAGAAGCCGTCAGAGCGACGTTCGAGCGCGTCCGACGCGGTGTCGAAGTGGATCAGGCGGCCCTCGTCTCGATCAATCTCTCCGGCGAGGTCAAGGCCATGGTGGGCGGGCAGGACTATCTGGAAAGCCAGTTCAACCGCGCAACGCAGGCCATTCGCCAGCCGGGGTCGGCGTTCAAGCCGATTGTTTACATGGCGGCGCTGCAGAACGGCTACACGCCCTATTCAGGGGTTGTCGACAGGCCGGTGAGGATCAGCGGATGGCGGCCTCTCAATGCCAACAGGCGCTATAGCGGCTGGATGCAGATGCGCAATGCGGTGGCCTATTCGGTGAATACAATTGCGGTGCGGGTTGCGCATAAGGTCGGACTGGAAAAGGTGGCCGACTATGCGCGTGCGTCCGGTATCTCCACGCCAATGCCGGAGCACCCGTCATTGGCATTGGGAGCAATGGGCACAAGACTGGTTGAGCTTACCGGGTCCTATGCACCGCTTGCCAATGGTGGGTTCGAAACGCCGGCCCACGGCATCAGGCGGATCACCAATGTGGATGGCAAGGTTCTGTACGAGCGGGCCCGTAGGGTTATCGGTGCATTGCCGCCGCCCTACAGCGAAAACAATTACGGCAAGGAACGCGTCGACGAAGATGCCCAAACGGTTCTGCTCTTTGCCAAGGTGGCATCCACCAGTGACGCACGGACCATGACCAATATGCTGCGGCGCGTGATCTCGATTGGCACCGGCAAGAAGGCATCCCTGGGCAGGCGTGAGGCTGCCGGCAAGACCGGAACCACCAATGACAACCGTGATGCGGTGTTCGTTGGCTATACAGCGGACCTTGTTACAGGCGTGTGGATGGGCAACGACAACAATGCCGAGATGGGCCGCGTCTATGGCGGCACGCTGCCGGCGACCATGTGGGCCAACTTCATGAAGGCTGCCCACGAAGGCATGCCCCGCCGGAAGATCTACAAGCAGCACTGGGTCATGCCGCATCCATCCCAGTACAAGAAGAAGCAGCCCGAGGCGGAATCTGCACAGGAAGAGGTGCCGGTTGCCGAAACACAGGCACCCCCAAAATACTCGGGGCTACGCTCGAAGCTGACCGGACTGTCCGGTGCTCTATCGGCCGCCACCCCGCTGCAGCCGACAGTGGCGGAAACAGTCCAGGCACCGCGGTCGCGGCGGATGGACCGCAGCGTGTTCCGCAACCGCGACGACTAAAGTTAACCGTGGTTTGACCCAAGGCTGGAAACCCATGCGGGAGCAAGGGTAGGCTCTGCGCATTCCAATGTATCTGCCAACCTATCTGATTGCCGGAAGGCCCTTACGCTTTTCATGTCCCGCTTCTCCACCTTCTTCAAGCTGATCGGCGTGATCACGTTTGCCCTTGTGCTCGGTGCGGGATCCGCCTGGTGGGCCATCCGTGGTGCTGTTCAGGCGTCAGGCATCACAAACGGTGCCTGGTACACATCGACGGTGATCGGCTCAACGGCCTCTGACCCCTATTCACGCGCCCAGATTGCCCTTACGGGCCTGCTGGCGCTCAACAAATCTGAAGCGGTCTATTTCACGGCGACGCAGGACGACGAAGGCAATCCCCTTCGCGGCGCATGTTCCTATGAAGTGACGGGGCGCAATCTTGCGGCACGGTGGTGGAGCATCACAGCTTATGGAAGTGATCATTTTCTGATCCCTAACGAGGCAGAACGCTTCTCCTACAATGTGGCATCCCTCGGCCTGCGGTTCGCGCCGATTGCCAAGTGGCGGATCAATGTCTCGGCGCAGGAGCAACAGAGCAACTGGTTGCCCGTCAAAGCGGATGACTTCTTCTCCCTGACATTGCGGCTCTACAATCCGTCGCAACAGATACTGGGAAATCTGGAGGGTGTGGGGCTGCCGCAGATCAAGCGGATTTCGTGCACAAGTGATGGAGCGGCTTCATGAAGACTTGGCCGCTCTGGATTGGCGCCGCCTTCGTGCTGGCCATCATCGTGCACATTCTTGTGGTCCTGCTTGTCCCGCCAAGCGTCATGACGCTGGCGATGATGCGCATGACGGATGCCGGGGCGGCCGACCGGGTACTGCACACACCGCCGCCGGATGCCTCCGCGCGCACCGTTGTGCGACCAAGCCCGGACCTCGCCTACTCAATCTGCCTGTTTGACATGTCTGAGGGACCGTTGCTGGTCAAAGCGACAGTGCCGGACACCTACTGGTCCGTGTCAGCATTTGCTCACAATACGGACAATTTCTTTGTCGTGAATGACCAGCAGCTCAGGGGTGATACCCTGGAGTTGCTTATCCGGCGTGAAGACGATGAGGTGTCGGGCTTCGACGGCATTCCCGTATCCTTCGCACCGACGGACAAAGGCGTTGTGCTGATGCGCATGCTGGTGACAGGCCGGGACAATTATCTCGAGCTTGATCCTGTCCGGCGGAATGCGACCTGCGAGACTTTGAGCCGCTAGGCTGCAAGCCAAATCATCCAACGAGGTGGCAGCCTCACAACATCATGCTAGTTTCCCTGAAACATCTTCCGTCATAGGGGACGCGCCGCATGGGCCGAGTTGGGATTGTTGTCGCTGCACTTGCGGCGCTGGTTTTCATTGCACTGGGCATGTGGCTGGCTGAACCTCAGGAGGTTTCAACCAGCGACGGCACGCAACGCATCACCTTTGCAACGGATTGGAAAGCGCAAGCCGAGCATGGCGGCTTCTATCAGGCGGTCGCCAAGGGTTTCTATGCCAAGCGCGGGCTGGAAGTCGAAATCCTTCCCGGTGGGCCCGGCGTCAATGTGCCCCAATTGATGGCGGGTGGTGCCGTTGATTTCGGCATGGGTTCGAACAGCTTCATCCCGCTGCGCATTGTCGAGGCGGGCATTCCTGTGCGCGCTGTCATGACCGTGTTTCAGAAAGACCCGCAGGTCCTGATTACCCACCCCCGCGACGATGTGAACTCTCTGGCGGACATGAAGGGCAAGCCCATCATGATTTCCGATGCGACCATCAGCGCTTTCTGGGTGTGGCTCAAAGCAAAGTACGACTTCACCGACGACCAGATCCGCAAATACACCTACAACCTCGCACCGTTTCTGGTGGACGAAACAGCAATCCAGCAGGGCTATGTCACGTCCGAGCCCTACACCATTCAAAAGGAAGGCGGTGTGGAACCGGAAGTCTACCTGCTGGCGGACAACGGTTATCCCGGCTACGCGACCATGGTGCTGGCGCCCAACGCCTGGATAGAAGAAAGCCCTGAGGTCATTCAGGCCTTCGTCGATGGCACCATTGAAGGCTGGTATGACTACCTTTATGGCGATCCTGCCCCGGCGGATGCTCTGATCCTGCAAGACAATCCGGAAATCACACAGGATGTTCTGGATCAGGCGCGCGCCAAGATGCTGAGCTATGAACTGGCCACCGGCGGTGACGCCAAGGAGCTGGGCATTGGCGCCATGACACAGGAGCGCTGGCAGACTTTCTTTGCCGTGATGTCGGCTAATGGTGTGTATGAGACTGATCTTGACTGGCAGGCCGCCTTCACCAGTGAATTTGTCAATCGCGGGCCGATGGACTTGCCCGGTCTGCCCGCCGCCCAGAGCAACTAGACGGGCTGCTGGCAGGTCGTGAGCACCCCCCTCCTTTCCCTGAGAGATATCGAACGCCGGTTCGCAGACGGGACCGCCGCGGTTTCGGACATTTCTGCGGATATCGAGGAAGGCAGTTTCGTTTCGCTTGTGGGGCCGTCCGGCTGTGGCAAGAGCACCTTGCTGCGTCTGATTGCGGGTCTTGATGGTCCAAGTTCAGGGCAGGTCATCTGGTCCACGGGCAAGCCACAGGATGTGGGCTTTGTCTTTCAGGATGCAACGCTGATGCCGTGGGCAAATGTGGCCGACAATGTGTGGCTGCCGCACCGGCTGCGCGGCATCCCCCGGGAAGATGCCCAGCCACTGATTGATGAGGCGCTTGAGCGCGTGGGGCTGGGTGATCGTCATGCGGCCTATCCGCGTGAACTGTCCGGCGGCATGCGGATGCGCGTCTCCATTGCGCGGGCCCTGTCACTCAAGCCGCGCGTCCTGTTGATGGATGAACCGTTTGCGGCGCTGGACGAGATTACCCGCGAGAAGCTTAACGATGATCTCAATGATCTGTGGGCGGAGCATAAATGGACCGTCATCTATGTAACCCATAGCGTCTACGAAGCCGCCTTTCTCTCGACACGCATTCTTGTGATGCCGGGCACGCATGGCGCTTTTGTTGCGGATAAAGAAGTAGAGGCCCCCGTCAGACGCGACGACGGCTGGCGGGCGGACCCACGCTTCGCGCAGATATCCGCAGAGATTACGGGGCACCTTCGTGCGGCTGCCGCCGGCACACATAGCAACGGCACGCCTCATGAGTAGTCCCGGCCCCTTCGACAGGAATGGTGTCCTGATGCGTTGGGGGCTGCCGGTGCTGTTCGGTCTTGCGTTCCTTGGCGTATGGGAACTCCTCGTCATCTACCTCGCGGTGCCCGACTACGTTCTGCCAGGGCCGGTCGCGATCATTGAGGCTTTGGTCAGCGGGTTCGGCTCGCTCATGGGCTCGCTCTGGGTCACGCTGCGGATAACGCTTGCGGCGTTTGTAATCGCACTGATCCTGGGGACCGGGTTTGCGGTGCTCTTTACTGAAAGCCGTTTGGCTGCGCGGGCGCTTTATCCCTATGCAGTTGCCTTGCAGGTGACGCCTATTGTCGCGATTGCGCCGCTCATCCTGATCTGGGTCGGGCTCGATAACGCGGAAGCAGCGGTGACCATTCTTGCGGTGATTGCCGCCTTCTTTCCGGTGCTCGCGAATATGACAGCAGGGCTTCGGGCGGCGGACCAGAACCTTGTTGATCTGTTTCAGCTTTATGGCGCAACGCGCTGGCAGATTATTCGTGGTGTGCGCCTGCCGTCGGCCCTGCCCTATTTGTTGTCAGCCATGAAGATTTCAGCCGGTCTAGCGCTGATCGGCACGGTGGTGGCGGAGTTTGTGGCGGGGTCCGGCACATCCACAGGGCTCGCCTGGCGGATCATCGAGGCGGGCAACCGGTTACAGGTGGACCGGATGTTTGCCGCTCTGGTTCTGTTGTCCCTGTTGGGGATTTCCCTGTTCTTTGTGTTGTCCGCGCTTGAGCATTATTTGCTGCGGCATTGGCATGACAGCACAGAAAAGGGTGCGAAATAGCTCTTATTACTCACTTTTTGTGTGGTTCATTTATTTTTACAAGAATATTGACGTATTATTGCGCCTTCCCCATGTTCCAGATAGATGTGGCGCACTAGAAATCGTGCGCGCATTGCGTGACCCCAATCCTGCGGAACGACCTGGATATTCATGGCCCAACACATCAACAAAAAAGCCCGGTTTCATTCGCTGACGGCCAATCGGCTGCTCGACGGTGAACCGGTGTATCTGACCGGCGACGATGGCTGGTCTGAAGTGCTGACGGATGCCGTGATCGCTGATGGCAAGGACGAAGGTGCCAAGCTGATGGACATCGCCACGCAAGCGGTCAAAGACCAGCATGTGGTGAACCCCTATCTGTTTGATGTGGATGTGGACGGCGACAAGCCCAAGCCGATCAGCGTGCGGGAACAGATCCGGGCAACGGGGCCGACAGTTCGGCTCGACCTGGGCAAGCAGGCCTCCTGAGTGACATTTGCCGGTGTCGTGACCTTCGCGGACCAGCACAGAGTAGAGACAGACCATGTATCGCTACGATGAATTCGACCACACCATCGTCAAGGAACGCGTCACGGAGTTCACCGGCCAGGTGAAACGCCGTCTGGCAGGCGAGCTGACGGAAGACGAGTTCAAGCCGCTGCGGCTGATGAACGGTCTGTATCTGCAGCTACACGCCTACATGCTGCGGGTGGCCATTCCCTATGGCACGCTGTCAGGCACGCAGATGCGGATGCTGGCGCATGTGGCGCGCAAATATGACAAGGGCTACGGCCACTTCACCACGCGCCAGAACATTCAGTACAACTGGCCGAAGCTGAAGGACGTGCCGGACATTCTGGCGGACCTTGCCACTGTCGAGATGCACGCGATCCAGACATCGGGCAACTGCATTCGCAATGTGACGTCAGACCAGTATGCGGGCGTTGCTGCCGGCGAAATTGATGACCCGCGTGTGTGGGCGGAAATCCTGCGCCAGTGGTCGACGTTCCACCCGGAATACACGTTCCTGCCGCGCAAATTCAAAATTGCAGTGACGGGTCACAGCAATGACCGCGCGGCCATCAAAATGCACGACGTCGGCATCATCATTGTAGAAGGTGAGAACGGCGAACCCGCCTTCGACATCTATGCCGGGGGCGGCCAGGGCCGCACGCCGATGGTGGCGCATCTGGTGGGTGAGAAGATTCCCGCCCGCGACCTGCTGCATTTCATGGACGCGATCATGCGCGTCTACAACATGCATGGGCGCCGGGACAATCTCTACAAGGCACGCATCAAGATACTCGTGCATGCTCTGGGTGCGGAGGAATTTGCGCGCCAGGTGAAGGAAGAATTCGCCAAGGGCGGCGCAGGCGAAGACTTGAAGCTGCCGGACGGCGAAATCGAACGCATTCGCGCGTATTTCGCACCGCCCGCTTACGAGACCCTGCCTGACAGCGACGCGACCTATGAGAAGGCGCTGGCCGAGGACAAGGCGTTTGCCCAGTGGGCACGCACCAACCTCGCCGACCACAAGGTACCGGGCTATGCGATCGTCAACATCTCCCTGAAGCCGATTGGCGGCATTGCCGGGGACGCGTCAGATGCACAGATGGACGCGGTGGCGGACATTGCGGAGACCTTCAGCTTTGACGAAGTGCGGGTGACGCATGAGCAGAACCTGACCCTGCCGGACGTGAAGAAGTCGGACCTCTACGAAGTGTGGAAGCGTCTCGACACCGCCCTGCTGGCGACACCGAATATCGGGCTGATCTCGGACATGATCGTTTGCCCCGGTCTCGACTATTGCGACCTCGCCAATGCGCGGTCGATCTCGATCGGGCAGATGATTTCAGAACGCTTTGCGGACCTCGACAAGGAGCACGACATCGGTGAGCTGAAGGTCAAGATTTCCGGCTGCATAAATGCCTGCGGGCACCACCATGTGGGCCATATCGGCATTCTGGGCGTCGACAAGAAGGGCGTTGAATTCTACCAGGTGACGCTTGGCGGCTCCGCCGATGAAAACGCCGCCGTTGGCGACATCGTCGGTCCGGCCTTCACCGAAGAGCAGATCGTCGGGGCCATTGAAACCATTGTTGAAACCTATGTGGCCAATCGCCGTGACGGGGAAATCTTCCTCGATACCTACCGGCGGATCGGCATCGACCCCTTCAAGGAGACCCTCTATGCCGCTGCTTAAGGACGGGGTTGCTGTCACGGATGACAAATGGGTGCGCGTGGAGGATGACGCGGACCTGCCGGAGGACTGCCACGCGCTCATCAGCATGACGCGCTGGCTCAGGGACCGCGATGCACTGCTCAAGCGCAACAAGCCCATCGGCGTGGCGCTGGAAAGCAGCGATAACCCGGACGAGATCATGGATGATCTTGACCGCTTCGGGCTGATCGCCGTCGACTTTCCGCTGTTCAAGGACGGTAGGGGCTTTTCATACGGCCGCCTGATCCGCCATCGCGGCAAGTTTGCAGGCGAGCTACGGGCAACCGGCGGCGTGCTGGTGGACCAGCTGCACTATCTCGCACGCTGCGGCTACGACGCCGTGGACGGCGACGACCGCGTTACGGAAGAGGCATGGGCCGAGGCTAACAGCCGCTTCAGCGTCGTCTATCAGCCGACCGGTGACGGACGGAAGACCGCGCTGCAGAAGCGGCACGGCGGCTAGTTGTTTCCAGCGCATCTTGTTGGCAAGCGTTCAGGACAAGCTGTGCGTTCAGCGCTAGTCTTGCTGCATGACGCTCGTACATACTTCTCCGCCAGGACAGACCACGCGCAACCGCATGGCCTATGGGCTGTTGTGGGCGGCACTCGTGTTGATGATCGGCGGGGTTACGCTGCCGGTGATCTCTGTCAGCTCGTTCTGGGTGTTTAGCGAGACCTATTCCATTCTCGGCGGCATTCTGGCCATGGCGGAACGCGGTGACGTGGTGCTTGCGGGGTTTGTCTTTGCCGTGTCGGTGCTTTTTCCAACGGCCAAGATCGTGCTGGGGCTTGTTGCCCT
>JGI12316J15310_10000020_pt2 | contig 52954 bp, 36 predicted proteins | sample MarCyaLeptolynsp_FD_15310 | JGI IMG/M metagenome (IMG submission 15310) | reverse complement strand
CCGTCGCCATTGAAGTCCCCCACCGCAACGGCCGTGCGGTCTGATCGGCCAAACCAAGGCCCCGCACCACCCAGGTCGAACCCAGAATGATTGCCATCGAGAAAGCGGAACAGCAGGTCTGAATCGCCGTCGCCGTTGAAATCGCCTCGGCCAATGACAGTGCGATCTCCATAGCCGATCCACCCACCGCCGGACCCGTCAGCATTGTTGAAGACCGAGTTGCCGCTCGCCGTCAGAGAGAAGACGATGTCGTCATCACCGTCACCATCAAAATCAGATATGCCACCCAATCTAGTCGCCACAAGGACGTTCGAGAAAGTCCGCGTTTCTTCAAAGGAGAAATGCCCATTAGAAATTAGAATCCAATCATCCTGAACACCATTACCGGTTCGATCCATCAACAGCCGGGTCGTGTTGTCAGCATACTCAATGGTGAAGCCACGGTTTGCTCCGATATCGAGCAATTCACCGTTCTCAAGATCTGTCACTTCGTCCTGTATGGCTGGCAAAGTGAGGGCGTACAGCCGGGGGGTGAATTGGAACGTGTCGTGACCGGCACCACCAGTCAGTGTGTTGATCCCGAGTCCAGGGGTCAGAACATCATCGCCGGCGCCACCATCTAGGACATCGTTTCCGTCACTTCCGAAGAGTTCATCATCACCACCATCGCCGAACAAGAAATTGGCGTCCGACTCTGACGAGAATCTGAAGAGTGCGCGAATGACATCATTTCCTCCACCTCCACGGATTGTGTCGCTTCCGTAAGACCCGATAAGGGTTTCACCTATGGCGCCACCGATGATCACGTCATCAAATCCGGATCCGAAGACCTGCTCAAAGTTTCTGACGGAGTCTGTATCGCCGTGACCGTCAATTGCCGACCCCGTCGCCAAATTCACAGTTACGCCGGTCGGCGCAGCCCTGTAATCGAGCTCGTCTTCTCCGTCGCCGCCATCAAGAACGTCGTTGCCTGCGCCGCCGCGAATGAAGTCGGCACCGCCAAGACCGTTGATCGTGTCATCACCATCAAGGCCGTAGAGATAGTCCGTTGAATGATTGCCGCTCAGCGTATCGCCATGGTTCGATCCCTCGATCCTCAAAGCGCCAATCAGCGTGTCGGTACCACCAAACCCGTCGCTCGCAGTTCCAGACAGCAGGTCGACTGAAACACCGGCGGGATCAAGTGCGTAGCTGACCCATTGGAGATGGCCGCTTGGAGAGACAAAGGTGTCATCTCCGGCAAGGCCCTTCATGTTTCCTCTGGAATCTGTACCGGCCGTCAGTCGGTCATCGAACGCACTGCCATGAACACTCTCAAATCTGCTGAGCGTATCGGTGTTGCCGAGCGAGTCTGTCGCGATCCCTGTTACAAGGTCTGCGGTTACGCCGGCAGCGTGACGCTCAAAAGAAACAGTGTCGGTCCCGCCATGACCGTCGATGACATTCTCACCGACCGCGTCAAATACGAAGTCGTCGGAATTGCTGCCAACGAAATTCTCGATACTTAGAAGCCGATCAACTTCACCACCACCCTCAAGGACCGTTCCAAGCGCCAAATCAACAAGGACCGCTGATCCATGAATGCGATAATCGACCGTATCCTTCCCGGCACCGCCATCGTATGCATTGGCTCCGGCGATATCGAAAAATCTGTCGTCGAAAGCACTACCAACAAAACCCTCGATGTTGGAGAAAGTATCGTCATCCCATTCGTAGTGGCCTGACGACGGCCGCCCGCCGCCGCGGCCCGCCGACAGGTAGACCTGAACAGGAAAAGGATTGTCGCTGAACGAAAGCGTGTCGAAACCGTCGCCACCGTCGATGGTGTCAACGCCGGCGCCGCCAGCAAAGAAATTGTCGCCGCCATCGCCAATGAGCACATCGCCTTGCGCACTGCCGATGATGCTTTCGATGCCGCTTAGCGTGTCAGTTCCACCGAGCCCGTCAGTTGCAACACCAGTTGCTAGATTGACAGTGACTCCGCCCCCACCCAGGCCAACATCTTCATAAGATACCGTATCGATACCATCACCACCGGTGATGATGTCGTTACCACTCAAACCAATAAAATGGTTGTGGCCTGCATCTCCGATCAGCGTGTCGTTGAACAGACTGCCGGCCAATGCCTCGATCGAAGTCAGCGTATCAAAGCTGCCATACCCGTCTGTTGCCTGGCCGGTGGATAGGTTCGCTACCACGCCGCCTGGATCGAGTATGTATGCCGCCGTATCTTGGCCGGCACCTCCATGCAGAAGATCAGCTGCGCCACCCCCGATCAGCGCATCATTGCCATCTCCACCATAGAGTGAGTTCGCCCCGGCATTACCGTAGATTAGGTATTCCGATGGACCGAGCGTGCGGAGACTTCCGACACCGGGCGCAAGCGCAAGCTCAACAATCCCCACATTGACGAGAGACTCGACAGTGAGGCCGGCTACCTGCACCACACCGGCGGTGTACTCTCCGCCACCAGGTCGTGTTGAAACGATACGAATTGTGTCGTCCGCAGCAGCCGCCGCAAGGGCAGCCGGGACATCACTGTACGCTTGGCCTATGCCCACATTCAGTACAGCCATGCAGACCTCTCTACGCGCCGGCGAGGCTCACCAGGAAAGCCGAGAAACCAAGAGGAACCAAAGGTTTTACTCAATGTTCCCTCTTTGCGAGTAGACCAGTTGAGCTGCCATTGGGCAATTCGAAAGACGAAAAGTGGCTGAGGAAGCGGGGACTTGGACGACCCACATGACACGTACCGAACGCACGAACAGCTTCGGCGCAGGCTGCCACAAGCAGCCTGCGCCGAGCATAGAGGTCATACTTCGGCACTCATGTGATCCCGAAGTATCTAGATGACTTCGTTTGCTAGGCCAAGGTTCAGCAGGCCGAGATCCACGACATCACGGTCGCTCTGACCGAGGAAGATGTTGGCTTCACCGATGCGCTCGACAATGTGCTCACCAGAACCGTCGATCTCCATAAGAATGTCGTCGTCACCGTCACCGTCATAGTCGCCGACCCCACGGACTGTTCGTCCGGCCGCACCGACAAACGTGTTCGGCGTTCCACCCAGGCCTTCGATCACATACTCACCGCTGCCGTCGAGCTGCATGAGGATGTCATCAGAGCCATCACCGTCAAAATCACCAACAGCACGGACTGTCCGATCCGACCTGCCAACAAAGGTATTTGCCTCTCCGATGTTCTCAATGACGTAGTTACCGTCAGCATTGAGCTCCATCAGCAGGTCATCATCACCATCGCCGTCAAAGTCGCCAACGGCACTTACCGAGCGATCCGAGCGACCGACAAACGTGTTGGCTTCACCGAACTTCTCAATAACATGCGCACCACCGGCAGTGAGCTTCATCAAGATGTCATCATCACCATCGCCATCGAAGTCACCAACTGCTTGGGCAGTACGATCGGTACCGCCGATATAAACGTTGGGCGCCCCAACGTTCCCGACAATGTGTCCGCCATTTGAGTTGAACGTAAACAGGATTTCATCACTGTCATCGCCGTCGAAGTCACCAATTGCGCGCGCGGTGCGGTCCGTCTGCCCGAGCAGCGTATTGGGTGCTGAGACGTTCTCGACAACATGAATGCCCGAGCCGTTCAATTCCATCAGGATATCGGTACTGCCGTTTCCATCGAAATCGCCAGCAGCAAGGGCCGAACGATCCGACGAGCCAATGAACACATTTGGCGCGCCGACATTACCAACGATGAAATTGCCGCCCAGATTGAAAAGGATGTCATCATCCGCGTCGCCGTCGAAGTTCGAGACATCCGCGATATCACCAAGTGAGGCAACGTCGACAACGCCATCAGAGAACTGGAGGAACTCGACGCCGATCAGAACATCGCGCCCGTCGTCGCCGTCGGCCAGATTGAGGTCATCAACAACGAGGTTGCCTTTGCCATCGTCAGACACGTCATAATCTGCGCGCGCGCCTTCATAGACAACGGTGTCAACACCGGCGCCACCATCAATCTGGTCGTCGCCGCCAGATGCCGTGCTCGTATTGTCGCCGGTGATGCGGTCATTGCCGGCGGTGCCAACAAAGAAGTCCGAACCGTCACCGAGCAACGTCGTGAATGTCCCAGCGGGGTCATCAAGATCGCCCGGGTTATTGCCCGGGATCAGGCCATTGTCGGAGTAGAACGTCGAGTCACCGGGCACACCTGTGTTGTTGTCAGTGGTGAGATCAACGCTGATACCGGTGGTCAGATTGCGGAGGTTCAGATCGGTATCGACATCCTGAAACTGGTTGCCGGTGATCGATCGTGTCGAAAGTCCGGTCGGAAGACCGATCGAGAAGCCTGACCCGGCATCGACAATGGTGTTGCCGCTGACAATGGTCGACAGTTCGGAATAGTTTTCCAGGTTCACCGCGGTGCGCGTGTTCTGGAACGTATTGCCCGTGATGTTGACCGTCGCGTTGTCGCTGTCATTCAGCCAGATGCCGCGACCCCAAGCTGCCGTCGAGTATTTGGCACCATCGGAGAACGTGCCGTCGCCGGCAAACAGGTTGTTGGTGATATCCAGCGTCGCCGTTCCGAGCACCTGTGTCGTGATCGCCCGGTCATGGGTGCCGCCCGTGCCACCACCGGCGACCGTGCTGATGAACTGCGAGTTGGTGATCGTGGCATTGGCGCCTGCATTCACCGTCAACGAGTCTGACTGCGACGCGCCATTGTTGTTGAGGAACTGAACGCCGTTGATCACCACGGCTTCGGTCGTCGCGATCGTCCAGTCACCGTCGAGCGTGGACTCAGTTCCGCGCGAGCCGTCGTTGCCCGCCAGACCCTGGTTCGCACCGAGGATCGTGAGACCCTTGTCAATTGTCACGTCGCCGACATGGACGCCCTCATCAATGACAATCGTGTCCCCGGAGCTGGCTGCATCAACTGCGGCCTGCAGAGACATGCCTTCAAGTACGACAAAGGTCGAAGACCCGGTATTGGCCACCTGGATGACTTCGATACCATCAAGACCTTCAGCACCGTCGGGAGTCGTAAATCCACCGACGGCCACGCCGGCGTTGACGACCACAGAAGAGAAGTCGTAGTCGGCGGGGTTGTACGGCGATCCACCGCCATCCCCGACCACGGCGACATCAATACCGTCACCACCGACAAAGAAATCCGTCCCGCCGCCGCCGATAAGGATGTCGTTGCCTTCCTTGCCATTGAGGAGGTCATTGGCATCCGTACCGATGATGGTGGTGTTGATCGTTCCCTGATTGGCCTTCTCACCCTGGAGATGGGTGTGGATGTCGGTTGTCGCCGGGAAGATGATCTGAAACATCGAAGTATCGATGGTGGTGTCGTCAAATCCATCAAGGTTGAACACCGGACCCCAGAAACTGGATGCCCCCGACAAATTAAGACCTGAGATCGACAGTCCGTCGGACTCACCAAAGTTGAAGATCGCAATCGGGTTTTTGTGGTACTCGCCGGTCACGACAACGTTCGTGAACGAAACGGTCCCAATGTCCTGGGTGTTGGCGCCTACGGGGTTGGCACTACTGTCACTGTTCACAAAGCCAATGAGCTCAACCGCGCTATCGGGCAGCCCTGCATTGGATCCAGGCAGCACTCCGGTGCCGCCGGTGAACGTGATGTTGCTGAACGACGCATCACCGCTGAACCCGAAGAGCTTGATATCAGCTGTATTGCCCGCGCCGGTCCCATTGTTGCTGAAAGCGGCAGTGTCGATGACCAGGTTGGCAAAGGTCGGCGTTCCAACGGGGTCGCCATCGTCGCTCGCCCAGATGCCCCGATTGGTGAAGCCCGAGATATCGCCGTCCGTGAAGCTAAACGTCCCCACATTGGCGCCGTGCTCAACATCGATGCCGATGCCGGCGGCCCCATTGCCGTCCAAGTCGATGTTGTCGAATGAGACGTTGCCATTGACACCCGTATCGACGAACACGGCCGTGCCCGATGCCGGTTCGATGGACACGTTCCCGACACCAATGATGTCGATGGCCTTATTGATCGTCAGGTTCTCAACATAAGTGCCGGTCCCCACGACAATGGTGTCGCCAGCCGTTGCCGCATCGATGGCGGCCTGGATGCTGCCGAAGCTGGTGACGTCGTTCACGCCGTCATTGGATGCTGCAGAAACCAGAAGCACATCGCCGTCGATGACCGAGGGTGCTCCACGCGTGAAATTGTCCGGGTTCATGCCCGGCTCATCCGCTGCGTTGGCAACATCCCAAGCGATCACTTCGGCCAGATTGTTCTCGTTGTTGCCAGAGAAGTAGGGCCGCTCGCCGTACTGAATAGCTGACACGGAGCGAGGCTCGGCAATCACGTCGCCATTGCCATCACCGGTGATGTCGGGATTGCTGTTTGCATTGACAAACCGGTCGGTGATTGCCCCGTCGAGCGTGTTGCCGATGATGTTGTCGTGATAGGGCTGGCCGGGCGCCGGTGCACCGCCACGGTCTTTCGCAATGTCATAGATGGGTGCATTGCCAGCTTCCAGCCAAGCAATGTACTCGTTGGCCAGTTCGACAAAGGCCTGGTTCACCGCATAGCCGAGCGTGCCCTGTTCAATGCTCGCATTGTTGAAGGCATGGCTCCACTGGCCGAACTGACTGACCGTGTTGGTGAAGTTCCCTGTCGTATCGATCAGCGTAGCATCGGTGTAGTCGCCGAAATTCGCACCGCTGATTGAGTAGGTGACGTAGGCGGCATCAAGCTCCGTCCAGACGTCGATGAAATCCTGAGCCGTGGTGAAAGCCATGTCCGTCCCCAATTAGGTCAAAAAACGCCTTCTGGACCTTTCTGGGAACGCCCGCCGTTACTGGCCTTTCAGCCAATTCGGACTGACAGAAACAGGGACGAGCTCAAGAAACAGAGCTCAAGTCAAAAATCTGGCACCCCGCTCAATTCGACATCGAATTGAGTCAAAATTGCCAAATACCCCCACGTTTCAAATGGATTTCCCCAAAAACCCAACAAGACGAAGTAATTTATTCACATTTTAATGATCGCGTGGGGCACAACCCAGAGTCAAGACTCATAAGGACTCATTACTAACGCATCTTGACTCAAATTATTTCATTTTTGTGACGTAAGAATTTGATGTATAGAAGAATCAAAGACTCTATACTGTAAGTATAGGAAAAAAGGAAGGCCTCGCGCCGCGCATGACAATTCATCACCTCTCCAAATCAGAGGGGATAAGTTGCACAATCTGTGAAGCGAGAATGCTCAACCGGGACACTCAGCTGCCCGACTGTTCAGATGACAGCAGCTACAGACGTCAGCAGTGAGTTCTGGATGCTTGATCCATAGAATGGATGCCTTGAGGTGTCAGGCACGAGGGCAACCAGCAGCGAGGTCGGCACACAAGCAGGGACACCCGGCCTCCAGGGTCTGGCAAATGGGGTGTATCGAAATCTTCCTGAGGAAGTCGATCAGATGACCTCAAAGGCCAGCCCGAGATCCGTTAGGCCGATATCGATGGCGTTGCGGTCTCCGAAGCCGAGGAACTCGTTGGCTTCACCAATTTTCTCGACCACATGCTCATCATTGGCGTCGATTTCCATCAGGATGTCATCGTCGCCATCACCATCAAAGTCACCGATCGCCCGAACCGTCCTGTCGGCGCGACCCACAAAGACATTGGCCTCGCCGATTTTCTCGATGACATGCAGGCCGTTGGCATCAAGCTCGAACAGGATGTCATCATCGCCGTCGCCGTCGAAATCACCAACCCCTACAACCGTGCGGTCTGACCGGCCCACAAACACATTGGCCTCACCTACCCGCTCGATGACGTAGTCACCGGTCGCATTAATCTCCATGAGGATGTCGTCGTCGCCATCTCCATCGAAGTCACCGACCGCGCGTGCGGTGCGATCGGCACCGCCCAGGAAGACGTTCGCCTGACCGATCTTCTCGACCACATGCGCCCCGCCCGCCGTCAGTTTCATCAGGATGTCGTCGTCGCCGTCACCGTCGAAGTCACCGGTGGCCTGCACCGACCGGTCGTTGCGGCCGATGAACTGGTTGGCATCGCCAATCTTGCCGATCACGTGATGACCACCGGCATCCAGCGTAAACAGGATGTCGTCATCGCCATCACCGTCGAAATCGCCGACGGCCTTCGCGGTCCGGTCAGCCTGTCCAAGGAATGCATTCGGTTCGCCAAACGCCTGAACGAGAACATAGGCGCCGGAACCGTTCAGTTCAGACAGGATCTCAGTACGGTTGTCGCCGTCAAAATCGCCGACGAGTTTCGCGGAACGGTCATTTGGGAGGAAGGCGGCAAGGGCGCCCTTGCCGAGGCCCGCAACAGTCTGACCAAGTGTGAAGCCGCCGAGCTTGAACAGCACATCGTCCTGACTGAAAGCACCAAAGTCAGACCGCGCATCCGCCAGGAAATCCGTTGGCTTGCCGGTTTCAGCGCCATTGTTGAAGGAGAGTGTCTCAATGCCGGACAGCGTATCGGTGCCTTCCAACCCATTGAGCGCGCGCACCGTGAACGTCCCTGGCGCCGTTTCAGTCACAACATAATTTGAGGAAGACAGTGCGTAATGCGCGGTGTCCGCTGTCCCGACATTGGCAATGATCTGGTCGTTGCCGCCACCGCCGGTGATGGAGTTTGTTCCCCCGTCAGCTTCGAAAAAGAGGTCAGCGTCAGGCGTACCAATCAGGGTGTGGTTGCCCGGAACTTGCCCGCCCACGCTGGCACCGGCGAAGAACAATGCGCCAGTCGTCGACGTTACACCGGATGCATCCACGACATCGTTGCCGCCGCCCGCTGAGATGGTTATGGCGTAGCTAAATGCTCCGGGGTTGGACGCGGCAAACCCGGCGGCGGCAAAGTCGCCACTGATGGTGATGTTGTCATCACCCAAGCCGCCGCCGATGGTCAGGATCTCAACATTTGTGCCAGTCGCTTCAGGCGTGGCGTCACCGGTCGCCTCAACAGAGACGCCGCTGGCACTGCCGGTGACCGCGATCGTCCGGCCCACGCCACCGATGTCGTTGACGCCAAGTGTGTCGCCCCTTGTCTCACCGGTCTCGCCGCCGTCAAATGTGAGGCGTCCGCCATCTGCCAGCAAGACCGCCGCAGTGTCGTCGCCGCCCTGACCATTGAAGACATCGACACCGCCGAGCGTGGTGTATGTATCCGCGCCAGCACCGCCCGCGATCAAATCACTGGTCGCACCGATGGTGAACTCCGTGCCGCCAGCACTTCCGGTTACAGCAAGGGCACCTGAATCCAAGTCTGACTGCAGCGTGCGGACGGAAGCGCCAAGCGCAAGCTCCGGGAGAATCATTGGCCCGTCGGTCAATGCCCGCAGGAGCAGGTTGTCCGTATCGACATTGACGCTGCGCAGCGTGCCGCCGGCGGTGTGATCACCCGGAGCAAGAACAAGGGCGTCGCCCTCCCCTGCAACCGTCAATGCAGCAGTGATCGAGCTAAAGGCAATGAGACCACTCGCAAGATCGAACTGCCCGTCATCGGCGGCATTCCGGGACGGATCAACAAGCAGAGCAGCTGCGACGCTGTCATTGCCATTCGGATTCAGGATTGTGGACAGCAGAGCCGCCTCGTCTGCGGCCGCAATCTGGCTGAGCCCCGTACCGGCGTCGGCGGTTGCAAAGTTCGTGTTGGTCAGCGCCGCCCTGATGGCCGTCTGATCAGTCGCATCAAAGACGTCGTGGAATGTGTAGACAGAGTCGTAGGTGCCGTTGCCGTCATGATCGAAGGCAACCGATAGTTCCCAGTCCGTGCCGTCTGTATACCCGCCAAGGCTCACAAGGTCCGGGGCAAAGGAGGCATCCCAGCTTTCGCCGGACCCGGTCACCTTGCCGACAAAAAAGTCCGCAGCTCCCGGCAGCGTGGCCCGTGTCACGCCGCCGAAGAAGATGCGGTCTGATTGCTCACTTTCGCTCTGGTCCTCGGCAAATTCGAAACTGACGATGGTGACGATCGACGAACTGGTAGTGGTGGCAAACAGAAAATCCTGATCAGACAGGTTTATCTCGCCGTCGTCGGCGTTGATGTTATTGCGATCTGCGAAGGAACCCAGATCGACGGCCTTGTTGCCCGTGGTCAGGTTGATGAATTCGGTGCCGCGCCCGCCGATGACCGTGTCTGTGCCCGTTCCCAGTGTGATCTCGTTGAACAGAAGACTTGTGGTCGAATCCGTGATCGTGTTGCCGGCATTGTTCCCGACGATGTCTACATTGCCGGCACCAGCTGATGTCAGCTGCGTCACGCCCGGACCAAGCGTGACAGTGAAGTCTTCACCCACCGCCGCTTCAATCGTCAGATTGTTGACCGTTGCCGTGAAGTCGGTCTGCCCCACGCCCAGCTCAACGACGATCGTGTCGCCAGCACTTGCCGCGCCGAGCGCTGATGCCATGTCGGCCTGGTCTGTTGGAATGCGGATGGTGGCCATGTTTCCCCCTTGTCCGGCTTCCCGCTGACGCATCCATTCGGATGCGTCACCCAAGACCGGCAATCACCGTTGCGGAAGCACCCGGCTCTCGCCGTTAACTCCCTGTAAACCTTGGGGATGATCAAGCCTCCAAACACGCTTTCTGGCAATCACCCAAAAGGGTGATTGGCGCCTCAAAATCTGCAGTTTTCGAGGGATTCTTCAAAGAGAGTTAATGCCTGACGAGGCAGCAAATGACACAGGCATGCCGACCGACGACCGGGACTGTGTTGCGGTGTCAAACCACGTCGAATGCCAGTCCGAGATCCGTCAGCCCGAGATCAACAGCATCACGGTCCGCAAAGCCATAGAACTGGTTCGCTTCCCCAACCTTCCCGATCACGTGTTGGCCGCCCGCGTTCAGCTCCATGAGAATGTCTTCATCGCCATCGCCGTCGAAGTCACCAATAGCCCGTACGGTCCGGTCAGTACTGCCCAGGAAGACATTGGGCTGACCGATCTTCTCGATCACATAGGCACCGCCGGCATCAAGCTGGAACAGGATGTCATCGTCGCCGTCGTCGTCAAAGTCGCCAACACCACGCACCGCGCGGTCCGAGCGGCCGACAAAGATGTTGGCTTCGCCAACCCGCTCGATGACATAGGCACCAGTGCCGTTGAGTTCCATGAGGATGTCATCGTCGCCGTCACCATCGAAGTCCCCGACCGCCCTGGCAGTCCGGTCAGCACCGCCAACAAAGACATTGGCCTGACCGATCTTCTCGATCACATGCGCGCCGCCGGCGTTGAGCTTCATCAGGATGTCGTCATCACCGTCGCCATCAAAGTCACCGGTCGCCTGTGCGGTCCGGTCATTGCGGCCGATGAACTGATTGGCTTCGCCAATCTTGCCGATCACGAAATTGTCGTCGGCGTCCAGGGCAAAGAGAATGTCGTCATCATCGTCACCGTCAAAGTCACCAACAGCTTTGGCTGTGCGGTCGGCCTGGCCGATAAACAGGTTCGGCGCGCCTATATTCTCCACCACATAGGCTCCACCGGCATTCAACTCCATCAGAATGTCTGTATCGCCGTCCCCGTCGAAGTCGCCCGTCAGCCGAGCGGTGCGGTCGGCACCGGCGATGAAGGTGGTCGGCTCACCGACATTGCCAATGACCTTGGCATTCCCCGGGAACTGAAACAGCACGTCATCGTCACCATCACCCGTGAAGTCGCTGCGGCCATCACTGTCATCAAGAAAGTCGGTAATCAGTCCCGTTTCTGCGCCACCATTGAAGGACAGCTGCTCGATGTTGCTCAGCGTATCAACGCCCTCATCACCGGACAGAGCGGTAACAGTGAACGTGTTTGCGCCGGGGTTGAAAACGACCGAGTAGTTCGATGATGCCAGGTTGTAGGAGGCGACATCGGTACCCGCACCGCCCGTCAGCGTATCATTGCCTTGGCCACCAATAACGCGAATGGCCGTGTTGCTGCTGACGCCACCGGCGTTGAGATTGTCATTCCCGTTGCCCAGATCAACGGAAATTCCGCCTTGGCTCAGAGCTGGGTTGATTCCGGCAGCCGCCAGATCACCGGCAATGGTCAAAGCATCCTGAGCGTCTCCCAGATCGAGTGACACGCCCTCAACATTGACCGCCGTGATCTCGGGTGTGGCATCCCCGCTGGTCTCAATGGCAAGGCCGGCGCCACTGCCTGAAATCGTGATCGAGTCCTGGGTCGGCCCCGGCGAACTGAACTGGATCTGGTCTCCATTGGTCTCGCCGGCACTTCCGCCGTCAATCGCTTCCGTGCCGCTGCGACCGTGAATGTACTCGAATACATCGTCCCCGCCGTCACCGTTCAGCTGGTCAGTGCCTCCGGCGGTTCCCGATCCGAAGATCATGTCATTGCCACCGCCACCGGAAATGGTGTCGTTGCCGGAGTCACCTTCTATGTCGTTGGCCGTGGCATTGCCGACCACTGTTACTCCCGTTCCTTCCATCAATGATGTGAAGGACTCAACGCCTGTATCCAGCTGGAACGATGGCAGGGTGAAGACCCCGGCCTGCAGCGGCAGGAGGGAAATCGAGTCAACGCCGACGAGAGCACCAGGAACGGTCCCGCCGAAGGTGTGGTCGCCCGGAACGAGTATCAAAGCGTCGCCGGTGGTTGCGACGGTCAAAGCGGCCTGAATGGTGCTGAAGGCAACCAGCCCCGTCGCGAGATCGACTTGCCCGTCGTTAGCCGCATTGCGGCCGGGGTCAACGAGAATGGCGAAGTCGATACCTTCCTCGGTGTCGGCAGAAAGCACGGCTGAGAGCAGCGTCGCTTCATCTGCTGCCGCGACTTGCGACATGCCTCCGCCAGCAGCACTCGCGAAGTTCGTATTTGTCAACGCGGCCGTGAGTTGCCCCTGGGCAGTGGCATCGAAAATGTCATGAAACGTGTAGGAGGCTTCGTAGCCAGCGATACCGGGGTTGAGATCAATGGCAACGGTCAACTCCCAGTCGGCGGCGTTGTCCGTGTATCCCCCGAGATCAGACAGCGCTGTTGTGTAGGGGGTCTGCCAAGCTTGGCCGGAATTGCCCGCATGTCCGATGAAGAAATCAACCGATGTTGTGGCAGCCCCAAAAACGGTACCACCAAGAACAATCTGGTCGGATTCAACACCCGTCCCCTGGTTCTCCTCTGGCGTGAAGTTGACGATCGTGTCGTGCCCGCCTGCGAGACCGAACGCGACAATCGTATCCGCATCTGACTCGTTTACTGCACCGCCTTGCGGGTTTGTGGCATTCCGCTCGGCAAACGATCCCAGATCAACCGCATTGTTGCCGCCTGAGATGAAGAACGTGTCTTCCTCCTGACCGCCCACCAGGATGTCAGACCCAGCACCATCGACGATCCGGTTAGCGCCCATATTACCGGTAATGTCGTTGCCGGAGTCGTTGCCAATGACGTTGACTTCACCAGCACCGTCCAGCGTCACATCCGTAATGCCGGGCGCGAGCGTGAGAGTGAATGTCTGGTTGGGGGCCACCAGGAAGGTCAGGTCGTTGACCGTGACAGTTGCGTCTACCGCAGCGGCATTCTCAAGAACTTCGATCGTATCTCCACTGCTGGATGCGGCAATGGCCCCGGCGAGTGTCGGCTGGTCTGTCGGAATGCGGATGGTTGCCATGATGCTCTTCCTCAACTCCCCGTTTCTTCGACTTCACCCAGGCTCTGTACTGCAAACGCGCAGCCTCGCGTGTGGCGGAGCCAAAACTCTTCTTGCCGCTTTCGGATCGAACTGAATCCCTTGCGAGCGCGGCGAATTCGATAGACCTATGGAGAACTTTGGCGGTGAGCTAAACAATCTGCCAAATGGGGTATTGACACGGCGCCCGCCCAAACCCGGCACCCGACCGCCCGCAAGATTTCCGCTGAAATCAGCGCTTCTTCGCCACTTGCCCGTTAACTAACGCGACAGGCAGCACGGTTTGTCGCAGCTTGGGGCGACGTCGGCTTTTGCCGATTATGCTTAATGCCGGTCACGTTAGGAGCTATCGTCCGGTGGCTGACCACACGCGTTGATCGCAATTGGTTGGCATCTTGCATCGGGACACCTGAACAGACCTGATCCACACTCAGGAGCAGCGAATTGGCTCAGACCAACACATCCGGCACACCACTGAGCGACGCATTACGCAACGCCAAGCGTGGCTTTGTGCTAGCGGCGGTGTTCAGCGCCTTTCTCAATCTCCTGATGCTGACGACGCCGATCTACATGTTGCAGGTGTTCGACCGTGTGTTGACCACCGGCCACTCCGACACGCTGATTGCGCTGACAGTCATCGTGGCCATCGCCCTTGCCGTCCTTGGAACCCTCGAAGCTGTTCGCCTCCTGCTCTTGTCGCGCACCGCCTCATGGATCAATGGCCGTTTGGGCCCGGCTGTTCTTTCTGCAAGCCTGAGCCGAACGCTGAAGAGCAGGTCCGGCGGCGGACAATCTCTGCGAGACCTCGCATCGCTGCAGGGATTTCTTGGGTCGACAAGTCTCAACCCGTTTTTCGACGCACCCTGGACCCCCGTCTTCGTCCTGTTCATTTTCCTGCTGCATCCCTGGCTTGGCATTCTGGCTCTGGTTTCGGCAATTGCCCTCTTCGCACTGGCCGTCATGAACGACCGCACATCGCGGCCCGCCGTGAGCGAAGCCGGCAGCCTCCAGATGGCCGCAACAACGCAAGCCGACGAGGGCATTCGCAATGCTGAGGTTGTGCAGGCCATGGGCATGCAGACACGTCTTGCCGAACGCTGGGCGGAGCAGACTGCCGAGGCCACACAGAAGCACGATGGGGGGAACCAATGGATGGCCCTGTCCCTGGGCCTGTCACGCTTCCTGCGATTTGGCGCGCAGGCCGGTGTCCTTGGCGTCGGCGCGGCACTCGTGATCAATGGTGATCTAACACCGGGCGGCATGATCGCGGGGTCGATCCTGTTGGGCCGGGCACTGGCACCAGTGGACCAGGCGATTGGTGCCTGGCGTGCTTTCGTCAGCGCGCGCGAAGCACACGGCCGTCTCAACAGACTGTTTGAGGATAGCCCCGTCGCAACGCCCGGTATGTCATTGCCTGCGCCTGAAGGTCATGTCACGGTCGAACAGGTGGCGTTCGTCCATGAAGGGTCCGAGCGGCCGGCAATCAGCGGCGTCAGCTTCAACGCAGATCCAGGCACTGTAACCGCCATCATCGGGCCTTCAGCAGCGGGGAAAAGCACGCTATGCCGCCTGCTGGTCGGCGCCTGGCGACCCAAATCCGGACATGTGCGTCTTGACAGCGCGGAAATCTCTGAGTGGCCACGCGATGACATAGGCCATCACGTTGGTTATCTGCCGCAGGATGTAGAGCTGTTTTCCGGGTCCATCAGATCCAATATCGCACGCCTTTCAGACGGGGACGCAGAAGACGTCGTTGCAGCTGCGCAGGCTGCTGGCGTCCACGACATGATCCTGCGCCTTCCCAATGGCTACGACACGCAGATCGGGCCGCTCGGGGCTCAGCTTTCCGGCGGCCAGAGGCAACGGATCGGTCTGGCGCGCGCACTCTTCCAGAACCCGCGCCTGATTGTCCTCGATGAGCCCAATGCCAATCTCGACACTGCAGGTGAAGCGGCGCTGGCCGCTGCAATCGGAGCAGCCCGCGAGCGAGGCGCGACCATTCTGATTTCGACGCACAAGCGCCAGTTACTCGGCTTGGCAGACGCTGTGGCCATGCTTGACGGTGGCCAACTTCGGGCGTTCGGGCCGCGTGATGATGTGTTCGCCGCACTTGAGCAACGCGGCATTCTGCGTGCCAGTGCCAGCGCGGCGTCCACCACGGACACCGCAACAAATGTCACCGCCTTGCAGCCGCGGGGAGAAGACTGATGCAGGAACGCTGGTCCGAACTGAAGGCGCGCCTGCGCGCGCTGCTGGAGCCCGCAGACGCGGTCGCAGCTGAACTCAATACACCGCTCCGCGGCCCTGTCCTGATCGGCAGTGTCGTCGTTTTTCTCTTCTTCGGAGTCCTCGGTGCATGGGCGGCATTTGTCCCGCTTGCAGGTGGTGCAATCGCACCCGGCACCGTCAGCCCGGATGGAAGCCTCAAGACGGTTCAGCACCTTGAAGGCGGGATCATACGTGAACTGCTCGTCAAGGACGGCGACCGGGTGAACCTCGGCGATCCGCTGGTTGTGCTTGAAGAAACCCAGGCCAAGGCCAATTTCGAGGTCCTGAACGGCCAACGCCGGGCATTGGCCGCCTCACGCGCCCGCCTCGAAGCCGAACAGACGGAAGCCGAAACAATTGCATTTCCCGACTGGCTGACCACCGAAGCACAGGGTGACGCTTCTGCTCAGAAGGTGATCGAGTCGGAAACATCGCTCTTCAACTCGCGACGTGAAACTCAGGACGGCACGACCCGTATCCTCGAACAGCGGGTCGCCCAGCTTGAAGAAGAGATCAAGGGTTTCACGTCCCAGATCGAGTCGGACAAGATCCAGATCAGCCTGATTGAGGAAGAAGTCACTGCTGTGGAAGCTCTTGTGCGCAAGGGACTTGAGCGCAGACCTCGCCTTCTTGGCCTTCAAAGGCGGCAGGCAGAAATCTCCAGCGCCATGTCCGGACGCGAAGCCGCCATCGCCAGGGCCCGCCAGCAGATCGGAGAAACCGAAATCCGCATTGGCACGGCTAGGAGCCAGTTCATGGATGAAGTGGCCACGCGGCTTACAGAAACCCGCACACGCCTTGCGTCAGTCGAGGAAGAAATCGCTGCCCGGCGCGATGTTCTTGATCGCACTGTTATCGAAGCCCCGGTGGCCGGTATTGTGGTTGGGCGCAGGTTCTCGACGCCCGGCGGTGTAGTACGCCCTGGCGACACGCTCCTCGACATCGTTCCGGAAGGCGGCAACCTGCAGATTGATGCACGCGTCGCTCCCACCGATATCGACATCGTTCACCCGGGACTGACGGCGAAGGTTCACCTGCTCAGCTACTCGCAGCGGGCACTGCCCGCAGTCGACGGCACGGTTCAGACAGTGTCGGCGGACAGCCTGGAAGATGAGCGCACCGGAGAACGCTACTACCGGGCTCAGGTGCTCATCGACGCGCAAAACCTGGCCGAGGCCGGCGACAACATTCAACTCACACCTGGCATGCCGGCGGATGTCTTGATTGTGACGGGTGAGCGCACCCTTCTGTCCTATCTGTCGCAACCGATCCGCGACAGTTTCCGGCGTAGCTTCCGCGAAGAATAGCTGCGTCGGGCACAAGCGGCCTTTGAATCCACGCTACAACTGACGCATAGACGCATATGGCATTGCTCGTTTTCCTGATCGTCATACTCGCATTGGCGCCCCTGCCCTTCGGCAGCGTGACCGACTTCTGGCAGAGCGTATTGGCAGGACTGAGCTTCGCGCTCGCCGGCGCGGCCATCCTCACATCGCGCGATCAGGCCCTATGGCCGCCGACGGGGCAGCCGCTGGTTGGCGTTGCAGCCGCATTGTTCTGCGCTGCTCTTGCATGGGCGCTTGTTCAGGCCCTTATCCCCGGACTATTCCCACACCCCGCCTGGGCAACCATACAAGACACGCTGGGCGGGCCTGTTGCCGGGACGATTTCGCTGGATCCTTACGCCACGCTGCTGGACACGATCAGCCTGGCGGCACTTGGAGCCGTCTTTCTGGCCGCCGTGTTGATTGGCCGTGACGCCCGCGCTGCGCGACGCGTGGTAGTCGGGCTAAGCATTATATGCGCCACCTATGCCGCATACGGACTGATTGTCTTTGCATCCGGAAACGACATGGTGGCCTGGATTGAGAAGCGGCATTATCTGAGCTCACTCACGGGTACTTTCATCAACCGCAACAGTTTTGGCGTGTTCATGGGATTGGGCGTGCTGGCGGCAATCGCAGTACTACTCTCGACGCTTACCGCTATCGTCAGCGACATGAGCGAGCGCCGACGCGATGCACTGCGGATCACGGTGGAAGCCTTCACCTCGAGGCTCTGGATATGGCTGTTCATGGCGGGGGTGTGCGCGACCGCCCTGTTGCTGACTGGCTCACGCGGGGCGACAGCGGCAACTCTCTTTGCGGTGATCGTCTTTGTCATCGCCTATATGATGGCCCGCCGGGCATCGACATCGTCGATCGCATCGCTCATCGTGTTCCTCATGCTCGGTGGTGGAATCCTGCTTTATCTCAGCGGCGACTTTCTTCTGTTCCGCCTAGCTGACCAGTTTGATGAGGGGCTGGGGGGCAGGGCCGAGATCTACGCCAACGCCACCGCGACCATGCGTGACCATCTGTGGCTCGGCGCCGGTTACGGTGCGTTTGAGGATGCCTATGCATTCTACAGCACCGGTGAAGGTCCATTCTTCAAACGTATCGCCGCCGCACACAATGTGTATCTGGAACTCATCATCGAACTCGGGTTACCGGCAGCCCTGATACTGCTAGCCTCCGTCGCTTTGTGCCTCTTCACTTGCTTGCGCGGGATTGCGACGCGTCGACGCGACCGGATGTATCCGTCACTGGCCGTCGCGGCAGCGGTTCTTCTTGGATTTCAAGGAGTATTCGATTTTGGCATCCAAACGCCCGCGATTGCGACACTATTCGCCGCGATTCTAGGCATTGGCGTTGCACAATCTGTATCCTCGCGTAGTCGACGCAAAGCGCGAATGTGAGAGCCGTCAGAAGAGCTGTCCTGACGCATCAAGCCGCTCGGCCCAATCACCAAAGCCAGCACCCTGCGCAAAAGACGCATCAAACAGCGCTTTTGCCTCGTCCGGCAAACGCACATACATCCGCGCCATTGGGCGGCGCATATACCAAGTCTCATACAACCGGGCTGGAAACTCCAGGACACGCTCTAGAGTCCCTGCCGTCACGGTCTCCGGATGACGCAATGCGACCTCCAGCATGGTGAGCGCCGACATGGGCGCACCGCGATCGAATAGAAACGTGCCCTCGAATGCCCGTGTCAGTTGGGGCGACGGGCCTTCTGCTGCATAGATTGACGCAAAAAGGCCGCGCCATGCCACCCGCGCATTCGGCTTTAGCCTCAAGCCCGACGCGAACAGGTCTGCCGCCCCGCGCGCTGTGGCAGCGTAGTCGGCGCGGTCGCCGGCAGCAGCTTCCGCCAGCACTAGGCGGGCCAGCGCCACATGGAAGGCCCCATTAACTGGCATCCGGTCTACTGACGCCCGCAAGCTTTCCTGCGCCCATTCAACTGTCTCAGGAGGCAGGGGGTGGCCGCGGTTGATATCAGAGAGGACACTGTTGACCTGCTCACGGGGCCAACTTGCCCAAGCCAGGTATGCCGAGGCCATGGCAAACGCCCCGAACACTCCGGCAGCAAGGCTTCTCAGCAGCAAGGATGAGCTACCGGTCATTGATACCAATGCCCCGCCATTCACTAATTGATGTAATACTTGCTGTAGCGGCCATAGTAGTAGCCGCTGTCGCCATAGCTGTAGCGCTTCTGCTTTCTGAGATCGAGCCGTTCAAAAACAACCCCGGCAAAATCCGCTCCAGCATCAGTCAAATCGCGCACAGCATTGGCTGCTGCATCGCGCGGCGTGTCTCGCCATTTGACAACGAACACGACTTTGTCAACCAAGCGGGAGAGCACGCGGCTGTCAACGACTGGCAGCACCGGCGCGGAGTCGATCACAATGAAATCAAACTCCTGACGCAATCCATCCAGTAGTGCCTTCATGTGCTGAGACCCCAAAATGTCTGGTGGGTTTGCAGCCCCAGATTTGACGGGTAGGTAGTGGACGCTGCCCGCCTCATCTTCAAGTAGGATCCTGTCCAGCGATGCCTGCCCAGCCAAAAACTCGACAAGCCCGGCTTCAGGCATGACCTTGAAAGACTTGTGCACGGAAGGGCGGCGCAGGTCACAGTCGAGAAGAACCGTACGCATGCCTGCAGCCGCTGCGGCGCGCGCCAAGGAAATTGCCGTGGTCGTCTTGCCATCACCCGGCAGCGCAGAGGTGATCATCACCACCTGCGGAGGCGTATCGACATCGGAAAGAGTGATGCCCGACCGCAATGCGCGAAAGGCCTCGCTATATGCAGAAAGCGGTCGCTCTAGAACAACATCAAACGGTGCTGTACCCCCTGACGCTTTCCCGTCAGACGCGACATCGGGAATGGACGCCAGATGGGGTAGCCCCAACTTCTCCTCCAGCTGACGGACCGTCGAAAAGGCGTCATCGAGGTGCTCGAGAAGAAAGGCAAGGCCCACACCCAATAACCCAGAGAAGACAATCGCAACAGCTAGAAAGATCGGCTTGTTGGGATAGCTCGGCTGCGTCGGGACCGTTGCGCCAGACAGAACGCGCGCATCGGATTCCTGCAGGCTCGTCTGTTCGCTTGTCTGCTTGAAGCGCTCCAGGAAACTCTCATAGAGGTTCTTGACGGCCTCGGCATCGCTCTCAAGTTCACGGAGGCGCACCTCCTTGAGTCCGCCTTCGCCGCTTCGCCCTTCAAGGTCGCGCAGCGAATCTTCAAGGGAGGCGACGCGCGTGCGTGTGACCGCCACTTCGTTTTCGACGTTGGCTACCGTCCGTGTGACTTCGCGGCGGATGGCCGTCGCCAAGTCACGACGCTCGGCGTTGACTTTGATCATCTCCGGATGACGCTCGCCATATCGAGACGACAGTTCGGCGCGGCGTCGGTCGACTTCAGCCTCTTGTTGACGCAATTGCGCGATCACCGGTGATTGCAGGACGTCTGCAAGCGTGTCCGCGCCGGACCCGTTATTGCGCAGTTGCCGGAAGCGTCGGTACTTGGCTTCCTTTTCAGCCAACTCTGCACGGGCGAGGATGAGTTGGCCACTCAACTCGGCCAATTGTTGTTCATTGATGGTGAGGCCGCTGGCACCTACCAGATCATTGTCGCGGCGATAGATTTCTACGGCCTCTTCGGCTGCGCGCACTTCGGCGCGAAGCTCAGAGAGCCGCCCGTTCAACCATTCATTGGCGCGCTTCGTGGCATCATATTTTGCTTCAAGCTGCTCGAGGATGTAGAGTTCTGCTGTCGTATTGGCTATCTGCGCGGCCTTCACCGGATCGTCAGACGTAAATCGGATGGCGATGACATAGGTAAGACCCCGCCGCCCGACTCCGAGTCCATTATGAAACGCATCAATCACCTGATTGAGTTCGACCTGCGCCTTTGTCGCCGGATCGACCTCTTCAGACGACGCGAACCATGAAAATGGATTGAGAAAGGCACCAACACCGGGCTGCCGCAGCGCAGGATTGAATTCGTCATCTGACACGAGGTCCAGTTGCTCGACGACCCGCGCGGCCAAACGGCGTGAGCGAAGGACCTCGACTTCGCTATCGACAGCCGCGCTGTCTGGCGGCAATCCGGACATGACCGCCTCGATGTCTACGACCTGCTGCTCGCGTGGATCAAGAAGTACCAGAGTTGTGGCGGTATAAAGGGGCGTTAGCTGGAAGACGATCAGAAGAGTGACGGCCGTGGCCGATCCAACAACTCCGAGAATGGCGCCAAGACGGCGACGCAGCGCCTGCACGATTACGCGTAAGTCGAGCAATGGCTCGGGCGCATCCCCTGAGGTCGCGCTGTACTGCGCGTCGCTATCCGCACCTGGGTTCACTGCTGTCATGGGGACAGGAACTCGCACTCAGATCAATTGACTGCAGCCGCCGATCACCTGCGGCCGCACCCGCACAGCATTCGTTTCTGGCAGACAAATCTTAGCCGACCAATAACGTCCTGCAATCCGTTCCGGCGGGGTACCGCATGCCGCAGCCAGTCTGCCGCTGGCTATAGGGCGGCTCGGAGGGCCAGAAGGACGCTGTTGGTATCGTAATCAGACGCCACTGCGTTGGATTCGCGGGCTTCGAAATCGTATTCGAGAGATACCCGGAAGTTCCGGTTCAGTAGATAGGTTCCATCGACGCCGAGGGAATAGACATCATCATCCCGGTTGATGCCCTCGTAGCCATTGTTCGTGTAGCTGGCATCCGCGCCGATCAGGATGTTGCGGCGCAATTCGTGATCAACCCCAAGGGACGCGGACGTCGACAGGTAACCCGCAGAGTTGTTGATGGTTGTCTCCTCGACGCTCCGGGCGCCACCGATATTCACAGTGGTCAGGTCCGTGACGAACCACTGGACACTGCCCTCATAGATGAAGCCATCGATGTCAGGAATGAGCTGGCTGTCATAGTCCTGCTCTGTGTAACCGACAGCCACTTCACCACGGGCCAGTGCACCGAGATCGAAGGACGTACCGGCCAAAGCATCGAAACCGTCGGAGTCACGGCGGGCAACGCCACCACCGCCGAGATTGTCGTCGAAATTGTCGTATTTGATCTCACGGTAGCGGCCTTCGCCGAACACGCTGAACGCCGGAGACACTTCGTAGGACGCCCGCAGGCTGCCGACAATCTCGTCGCGGTCGCGGTCGTCATTGTTGACGACGCCCCCTGCCGGTGGCAGCAGCGGCACGTCATCATAGTCGGTGTCGGTGTACTCGAAGCCCGGACGCAGGCTCAGGCGGTTGAACCGGTGGGTCAGGAACACATTGGCGAAGAACTCTTCGATCTCGCCCGGCTCGGCAGCAGCACTCGGAAGGTCAGGCGACCCACGATCTTCATGCGATACATCGTAGCCAACTGCCGCGGTGGCAAAGGTATCCCGCGTGATGTCGAGACGGCCATCAACACCAACATTGTAGTCGGTTACATCGTCACCATCGTTCTCACTATGGAAGTTTGAACTGAGGCCGGCTGCGAAATTGAGCGCGTGCCGGCTCCACTGGGATTCAACAAGCAGTTCCGGAGATACGGCAAAGACCGTGTCGTCTTCCTCATTGGTGGCCTGGTTGAACAGGTTGTCGGTGTATTCGACCGACGTCGTGACCGACGGGTAGATGATGAACCCGCCGGCGCGAATACCGATCGGGTCGTAGTCCGGGCGCTCGCGATCAGCCACGCCAACGCCGCGCTGGGCATCCTGTGCAACAGCAGCAGTCGTCGCCATGAGGCACCCAACGGAAACCGCCAAGCCTGCCTTCATGACTTTGGAAACAGATTTACGAGCCATGGTCACAAGACCCCCCAACACAACACCGCCACACCGACATCTGCCGCCGGAGGCGGCTTCAGTTCGGCAGGATAAATCGTTGAACTGTCACCGAGATGACAGACCATGTCGACAAAGTACGCAAATTGCGACCTGTACTCTAGGTAAAATGGCAATCTGGCGCTGACCGACGCCGTGGAAAACGGGTGCGTTGCATTGCAGCAACAGCCCTATTGCCCAAAAGTACTAGAAAAACCGTTCCGGCACCCGAATGACATCGCCCGGCAGGACCTTGATGCCCTGGTCGACGCGGACTTCCACTTCGCTGGAAGTGCCGGCCTTGGTGATGTACACGCGCCGGTCATCGGCCCGGTAGGTGTAACCGCCGGCCAGAGCCACTGCATTCAGCACCGTCATATCCGGCACATAGTCGTATTCACCACCGTTTTCGACTTCGCCGATGATGTAGAACGGACGGAAGTTCAGCACTTCGATGCTGACGCGCGGATCCTTGAGATAACCGTCAAGCAGCGCATCGGCGACACGCCGCTCAAACTCGCGCAGCGTCAGGCCCTTGGCTTCCGTATTGCCGATCAGTGGCAGGGACACATTGCCGGTGCTGTCCACTTCAAACTCGCCGGACAGGTCGGCCTCGTTGAAGACGATGACACGAATCCGGTCGCCGGCGCCCAGCTTGTAGATCAGCTCCCGGGACGTATCGACAGCCTGTGCCGACGCCGCAGACGGCAGCATCATGAGCGCAACCACAACGGCAAGGCCGGACCGGAACAGGGACTGAACAAGAGGCATCATCGTTGGAAATCCTTCAGACCGATGTCCCCGCAACACCCGGAAGGGGTATGGCGCGGACGGTGCTCCCCCGCAAAAGTGGCGTCGGATACATGAACGGAGCGTGAAGCCCGGTTCAACGCCCTTGAAACACGAAGGGCCCCACAGAGGGGGCCCTTGGAATGGATCATGTCGGCCCGGATCAGGTCGGGTCCTGCGGGCTTCCGTCGTCGGTGTCCTGCAGCGCGTTCTCGGTCACCGTTGTGTTGTTGTTATTGTTGTTGGACGAAGAGTCGTCGCTGCCTGGTTCGACCGTGCCGGTTACAACTTCCGTATCTCCACCCGAAGAGGTTGACCCACCGGCAACAACTGTCTCTGACTGGCCGTCACTCGTCTCGACAGTAATCGGTGATGTGCCATCGTTCTCGACGGTGGTCGTGCCATCGTCGTTGACCGCGACGGAGAATTCGTCACCTGTCGTCGTCGATCCGTCAGGCGTCGTCACACTGACCGACCCGCCGGTTCCCGCGTCCACAGACACGTCGCCGCTCGCCACTTCCACAGTGGGCGTACCATCGGTCGACGTGCTCACGGTGACCTCTGATCCCGGCGTGAGATCAACCGTTGTGCCGTCAGAAAACGCCAGTGTCACCGACCCGGTATTGCCGGACGGGAATGACACATCCGCACCGTCCGGAATGACGAACCCATCTGTGACTGTCGTGAGCACACCGTCGATCAGGATTTGCGCTGACTGGCCCGCGGGCAAATCCACTTCGATTACCCCGGCCTCTTCTTCCTGTCCGATGATCGGAACCGCCACCGGAATATTACCCGCCGCGTCCGCCGCAGCAGCAGCAGCAGCAGCAGCACCAAAACCACCAAAACCGACGGGTCCGCCGCCGGGGTCAGCAACGCCCTGAGCAGACGCTCCAGAAATGGAAACCATTGATGCAGCAACGGACGCGATAACCACAAGAACCAGGCGACGCATGGGTCCAGCCTCTCACAACAAAAAATATTGGGAAAACACTAGCCCTCTTGCAGCGCACAACTCAAGAGGTCGGGCCCAAGAGAGTTAATTTGCACAGCCATTGTGCCGGGGCAGCCACATCTGCGCCATAACATCCCCAGATGGCACCCTCAGGCGCCGATCTGGATGAACCGGCATTCAGATTCCTCAAGCACGGCGCAGGTCAGGATGCCGGTGATGTAGGCCCCTGTATCAACGCCGATTCTATTGGCGCGCTGCACGGGCTGCTCCTCCGGCGTGTGCCCGTGCACCACGACCTTGCCGAAATCCGCATCCGACTCGATGAAGTCCTCGCGGATCCACATGAGATCGTCGGCCTGCTGCGCCTCCAGCGCGCGGCCGGGACGCACGCCCGCATGGGCGAAATAATAGTCTCCCTCCTCGTGAAAGAGACGCAGATTGCCCAGAAAGTCGAGGTGAGACGCGGGAAACAGTTTTGCCAGTTCGTCGCGGGCCGCCACAAATGCCTCAGGCTCGTCCTTGAGCGGCAACGCCTTGACGCCGTAGCTCATGAGGGTCTCGAGACCGCCATAATACTTCCAGTCGCGTCCGAACTCCGGCTCTAGGAAGAATTTGAGGAACGCGTCCTCATGATTGCCCTTGAGAAAGACCTTCTCGAAACCCGGCAGCGGATCGGCGAGCAGCCGGTCGATCACACCCTTGCTGTCGAGCCCCCGATCCACATAGTCGCCGAGATAGACAACGACACGCCGCGTGGCGTCCGATGCGGCGGCATCGGCCTCAATCTGTCTATGCAGCTGATCGAGGAGGTCCGCCCGGCCATGGATGTCACCAATGGCATAGACCCGCGTCCCCTCCGGCACCTGCGCCGGCGCGCTCTTTCCGGGAAGAACGGCAGCGGACAATCGGGAAAGGGCCTGTTTCAGCATTCCCAAGAGATACGATCCGCCTGCCCCTGCCGCAACAGAAACCGGCCTGAATCGCAGCGATCCAGGCCGGTTTGTCGCTGAGGTCCAGGTAGTTGAGACCTAGTTCAGAACCGAAGGCCAGTTGGCGTCGGCCTTCTCGATGAAGCCGGGAATGTCCGTTTCCCACGTGGCCTGCACGCTGTCGTCGTAGTTGAGGTACAGCTTGCCGTCGACGATCGACCAGTTGTTGGGATTGGTTGATGCGGTGTAGCCCTGCGATACAGCCCAGGCGCAATAGCCGCCATATTGCGGCAGGTAGGCAACCGGATCCGCAAGGAATGAATCCAGATTGGCCTGGCTCGCGAAGCGGTAGGTATAGCCCTCATAAGCCGTCTCGAAATCCGATGATCCTTCGACCGGACGGCCTTCAGTGAAGTAAGCCACCGGGTCATAGCCGCTGACCGCGACGTCGCTAAAGAAGCCTGTGTAGACAGGGTCTTTTGCAGCGCTGGCCGGCCCCGCAAAAACGGATGCAGCCGCCAGAACCATGGCTGCCACCAGCAGCCTCACCTGAATCAGGCTCATTGTCTGTGCCCGCCGTGCCCCAACAAGTGTCATTGCCTCGTCTCCTGCCAAATAAGCCGGTCTCCGGGACCGGGTGCGCGTAAATCCTGTGACCGGGAACATGGCCCCGATCACGGGACTTGCCCAATCACAAGCGGACACCTTCTCTTCACGATCCTCTGACGGATTTGTGTGCCAGGACCCTCCGGCGTTAACCGGGCATGAGGACCCACAGGCGCACAGTCATCCCACTCAGCCAACTCAGGCAAAAAGGCCGCCGGGTGACCCGATCCACACATTTCATGGCCGTGATCCTCGCCGTCTCAGTTTCTGCCGGCGCTCTCGCACTTGCCATGATCCCGTATGGGGGCCCGCCAGAGCATCTGCAGGCTGTGGCACATGCCGGGGCCTTCCTCGTCATCAGTGTCCTGTTCGTGCAGGTCCTGCCCTCCAAACCCTGGGGCGGGCTCGCGGTTGCCTTCTGTTTCGGGATCGCCATTGAGGCCGTGCAGGTCTTCGTTCCCGGACGCGAAGCATCCTTGGGGGATCTTGCGGCCAATCTCACGGGGATTCTCGGAGGTGCCGCCGTCCATTTCGGGCTAAAGGCGCTGCGAACGACACCTCACTAAGGATTGCCTGCATTTCCCTGGTTGCTACCATTTGCACGCAATGGGGGAATTTGGGACGAAGATCGCCACAAGAGCGACGCTTTCCGGAACAAACGGCGCTGGACCGGTACACCGGTGCTTCCGGATGCCTTGTCGGACACGCGCTTCCCTCATCTGTCTCGTCATTGGTGCCGTCTTTCAAGTCGAGCTCGCCCATGCAGGTGCGTGGCCTCAGGAATCTGGCCGTCTGCAGGTGATTTCACGCATCACATCCACAGTAGCGCCGCAGGCTTATGACGCGCGGGGGAACACGGTGGACGGCGCGGATTTCGAGAAGACTGAACTGGACGTCTATGCGGAGTACGGCCTGCGTGACTGGGCCACACTGCTCGTCAAGCCGACGTTCCAACATGTCATCGCGGGACCGAAGAGACAGACCGGACTTGCAACCATTGAAGCCGGCGCAAGGGCACGGCTGTGGGCGTTCGAGGACATGTCTGTGCTCTCCTTTCAGGTCAGCACCATTCTGCCGATGCGCGAACATGACAGCCAGACGCCTCTCCTGACGTCCGGGCATGCCGACTACGACATGCGTCTGTTGCGCGGCGTTCCCGACAGCCTGTTGGGTTGGCCCACATTTTCTGACATGCAGATTGCGTACCGGCACCGCGGTGGCCACGCTCCGGATGAGGTGCGCGTCGATACGGCCTATGGCGTCCATGTGGCCGCAGAATGGACCGTGATGACGCAGACCCAGTCCGCTGTGACCATCGGCATGGCCCGCGCGCCGTTTCGCCATTCGCAGTCCCACAAGGCGCAGGCGTCACTGAGGTGGCGGTTCAGTCCGGGGCGTTATCTCGAGATTGGCGGACTGCATACAATCGCCGGCGCCCAGACCGTGCGCGAGAGTGGCGGGTTCCTGTCTCTTTGGGTGACCTACTGAGCGTCATCGCACCGTTACACGAAACCGGCATGTCTGTTCGTGCTTGTCCGCATGCACAAGGAGCAGACCGATGTTCATTTCCGCCCCACGCCTGTTCACCATCACCGGACTGATGTGGAGCCTGCTCGCACTGCCCGGGCAAGCCGCAGACACGGCAAAGGGTATCGTCTTTGAGGACCGCAACGGCAATGCCATCCGGGACGATGGAGAACCGGGCATCGCGGACATTCGTGTTTCAAATGGAGAGCAGATCGTCAACACCGATGCCGACGGCTCATACAGCATCAGCCTTGAGGACGGCGATGTCCTGTTTGTCATCAAGCCGTCTAGCTTCCGCACTGCGGTCGATGAAGACCAGCTACCTCAGTTTCACTATGTCCACAGGCCCGACGGCACACCTGCCGACATCAAGCTGCGCTATCCAGGCATTGAGCCAACCGGGCCGTTGCCCGACAGCATAGACTTTGGCCTTGTGCCGCAGGATGAATCTGGACCGTTTGAGGTTCTCCTCTTCTCGGACACCCAACCGCAGTCAGACGTGGAAATCGATTTCATCCGCGATGACGTGGTTGCGGAGCTGGTGAATACGTCAGCAGCCTTCGCCGTCACCATTGGCGACATCATGTTCGACGATTTGGCACTCTTCCCGCGCTACAATGCGATCATGGGCCAGATGGGCGTGCCGGTTTACAATGTGCCAGGCAACCATGAGCTCAACTTTCTGAGCCCCAACGACGAATACTCGCTTGAAAGCTACAAGCGGCTGATCGGACCGCCGACCTATGCCTGGGTCTATGGCGGCGTGCACTTCATCGCGATCGACAACGTGAACTACTTCGGCGTTGACGCAGGCCGCGAGGAGCCGACCTACCGTGGCGGCGGCATGTATGAAGGGCGTATTTCTGACTCGGCGCTCCGCTTTGTCGAGAACTACCTGGCTGGCGTTGCTTCCGGCGAACGGGTCGTCGTGTTTCATCACATTCCACTGCGAACCTATCAGGACCCGGAAGCGCCCAACATCAATACCGTCAACAAGGAAGATTTGTTCCGTATACTGAGCGGATACCGGGTCTACACGGCACACGGGCACACCCACACAACCGAGCATCACTACTTCTCTGAAGACGATGGTTTCGACGGTCCAGAGCCGCTGCACAGTCACGTCATAACGACGGTGTCCGGCTCGTGGTGGTCGGGACCCAATGATGCCCGCGGCATCCCGATCGCCATGCAGCGCGACGGAACACCGAACGGGTATCACATCGCACGGTTCGAGAGCGGCGATGTTTCGGTTCGTTTCAAGCCTGCAAGCCTCCCCGAAACGCATCAGATGCGGATCATGTTTGACAGCGAGTTCCATCACCTGTCTGCACCCATCTTTCGTGACTACAGGCATGGCGCGCTTACTTCGGGGCGCATCACGTCGGATCAGACAGGATCAACCGACATATTGGTCAATTTCTTCGATGGCGGGCCAAACAGCACGGTGAGCTTCACGATCAACGGGCAAGCACCCGTGGCAATGGAGCGCGTGCAGGAGCCCGACCCGGCCTCATACGAGCTTTTCGAGCGCTTTGCCGAGGTACGCAAGCCCTGGGTGCAGGCAGAGACGTCGTCCCACATGTACAGGGCGGATCTTCCGGCAGGACTGACGGCGGGCGTGCACACTGTCACTGTCGCAGCGGTTGATGAGTTCGGTGCGGAGCACAAAGGGACCGCGATTCTGGAAATCGTGGCGACCGGCAGAGCCAACTAGCGGCGCGGCGGACTCTTGGCATCGCGGCCAGGGCCATACCGTTCGTCGCCAAGGCGTCTGATCTCGCCAAGCGCGTACTCGCGCTCTGTGTCACTCAGACGCGTAAAGCTCCAGATCAGTGTGTAGATCTGCTCAAACATCTCATTGGGGACGTTCTTGCTCGCCCACAACAGGACCAGCAAGAGGTCGTACTCAAGTTCGTCGCGCTTGCGCGACCGCCGGATCACCGGGCCACGATCCGGTCGTTCCTCCATTTGGCCTTGAGGGGTCTTCGGCGGGACGGCCTGCACCTGGGATGACTTTGGTTGCACTGCCAGACTTGGCCGGTCGGATTCCAACTCCACGCCTGAATTGCGTCCCTGCATTGCGCCACACATGCTCCCCACTCTTCGGCGCCGGAAACAGTCCCGCGCCGGGCCCGATCAAGCTCGCCGCAAACCCTAACTATTGCCACCTATCGACCTGCATAGTTGTCCATCGGCCATTTACCTGAGCTGGGCTTTTTTGCCTTTTCAAATCAACAACTTACGATATGTGTTAAGTTGAGAATTGCGGGTCATGCGGGGTCGACGACCTTGGCGAATGGTTAACCTGCAGCAGCCACAAGTCGGACGGCGCCTAGCGCAGCAAACCCTGCCGTGATGCTTCAAAAACCGCGGAAACCCGTGACGACACCTTCAGCTTCTTCATCACGTTGCTGAGGTGGAACTGAACGGTCGGCTCGGCGACCCCGATGATCTGCGCAATGTCGCGGTTGCTCTTTCCCTGCGCCGCCCAGGAGAGGCATTCATACTCCCGCTCACTCAGCCGCGGGGGCGGCGGCGTCAGGTCGTCCGAAGAGGCAAGAGCATCGAACATCGCGTGGAACTGGGCCGACAGCGCCAGGACCTGCATTGGATTTCGAGGCACATCTGCCTTGGTGCCGCTTGTAGACAATGACAGTGTCGCGACACGCCCTTCCGGACCGTGAAATGGGATGGTGACGCCGAACCGATGGCCGGCATCCGAACCCGCGTTGAAGATTTCCTGTTGTCGCTTTGTTAGATCAAGAGTGTCCTGAACCTTCTCCCAATCGATCGGCCGCTGGTTCGTCAGCGCGAGGTCAAACAACACGTCGTCCTCGAAATACCCTTCTCGACCGTAGTACTCGATCCAGTCATCGCCGTAGGTAATGGTACGACGCGCTGCCGTACCATCACCTTGCTCGAGCAGGTCTGCCGAGTGCTGGAAGTTGACATAGGCAACCTGGTCAAACCCGAATTCAGCCAGTCGGCTTGCCAAGACATCAAACAAACGCAGCGGGTCTTCGGAACTGACCGCTTCTACCCACAGCCGTTCCCATTCCGGGTCCACATCTCGCGGCCCCCAACTGTATCGGGCCGCAGCAGGTCGCCTGACATTCGAGCGCAACTGCACAACAGAGTTCAAAAGGCACCTCACACCTACAAACGAGACAACTGGCAAAGCACCACCAGTCTCTACAACTATACATCGCAGGTACGGCTATTTCCAATTTGTTCTATTATAGGTTGCATTCGAAGCGCATAGGACAACCAGCGAAGTCGGGGCCCATACACGGGTTGCCGCCTGCGAACGCGCCTTATATTTCTGGCGGCCATGAGAAACGCCCGAAAAAACACCCAGATCGCTATGGCGGCAGCAGCAGCGTTGCTGTCGTCAACCGCCGTCATGCGTCCAGCCGCATACGCGCAGGAAACCTCTGCCGGTGCCACGTTGGAGCTGAGCCCAGTTGTTGTAACCGGCACACGCTCCGCCCAGCCGGCCAGCGAGCTTGCCGGCAATACAAGCGTCGTTGAGAACGAGGAAATCGAGCTCATAAGCCATGACAACCCCGCCGAACTCCTGAACAGGGTTCCAGGTGTCTATGTGCATTCCAACGATGGTCAGGAACATCTCACCGCCATCAGATCGCCGGTGCTGACCGGCGGCGCCGGCCAAGGTTCCTTCCTCTACTTGGAAGACGGTATCCCGCTGCGCGCAGCTGGCTGGGGCAATGTGAACGGTCTGTTCGATGCCCACTTCGAAACAGCGGACCGCCTGGAAGTCGTCCGGGGACCTGGCTCAGCCCTTTACGGCTCCAATGCCGTTCACGGGTTGATCAACGTCATCACGCCGGACCCGAGCTTCGTCGCACGCCGAACGCTTTCTTTTGAGACCGGCGGCCATCGCGACAAAGGATCAGCGGACGTGACGGGCCCCATTTCCGAGACCACGGCCTACAGGGCGAGTGTTTCTCTCTTGGAAGATTCCAGCTTCCGGGAGCATGCCGGGGTCGGTCAGCAGAAAGCGACCCTGAGCCTTGTCCATGAGGGCGATACGGACACGGTCAAGTTTCTCGTGTCCGGGCAGAACCTCAATCAGGAAACAGCCGGGTTCATTCGCGGCTTCGAAGCCTATCGAAACGGCGACCTCGCACGCTCCAACCCCAATCCGGAAGCGTTCCGCGATGCCTGGTCCCTGCGCACGTCGGCGCGCTGGGATCATGAGATCAGCCCCGCGATGACCTTGTCCGTGACACCGTTCGGACGCGTCAACGACATGGAGTTCTTGCGCCACTTCGTGCCGGACCAATCACTTGAGGAAACCGGCCACTGGAGCGTCGGAGCATTGACAGCACTCTATGCGGATATCGAAGGTGGCCATTCCATCGTCGCGGGCCTCGATCTGGAGTACACGGAAGGCTATCTGAAGGAGACCCAGTCCCGCGCAACTTTCGGCACATTTCCGCAAGGAGTTCACTACGACTTCGAGGCCACCCAGACAGTCGTGGCGCCGTACATTCATGCCGAATGGCAGGTGGCACCGAAAACACGCGTGACCACCGGCGTCCGCTTCGACTGGACACGCTACGACTACGACAACAAGACCGCGTCCAACACGGTGGGCCGCTTCCAGCGCCCCGCGGACAGAACAGACGACTTCTTCAATGTGACGCCGAAACTTGGCGTGGTTCACGAAGTGACCGATGGCACGGAGCTGTACGCGAATATCGCCCGCGCCGCCCGTGCGCCTCAGGTGACCGACTTGTACCGGCTGCAGATCAACCAGGTCGTCGGTCAGATCGATTCAGAGACCCTGGACAGCTACGAGATCGGCGCGCGGACACAGTTCGGGCCGGTCACGGCATCGCTCGCTGCTTTCTATGCGGAGAAGGAGAACTTCTTCTTCCGGGATGCTGACGGGTTCAACGTGACGGATGGCGAGACCAGCCACCGCGGGATAGAGTTCGATGGATCCGCTGATCTGCCGCTCGGCTTTGATGTCGCTGTTTCAGGCGCCTATGCGATCCATCAGTACGAATTCGATCGGCCGATCACGAATGCGGCCCAGCAGACCGAAGCGATCCGCTCCGGTACGGACGTCGATACGGCGCCCCGCTGGACTGGCAATGCGCGCCTGGGATGGAACTGGGGCGATACGGCACGCGCCGAGCTCGAATACGTCTTTGTCGACGAGTACTTCGTCGATGCAGCCAACATCAACGAGTATGACGGCCACCAGGTTCTCAACCTGCGGGCCCGTTACCAGGTGACGGACAATATGGAAATCAACGGCCGCATCATGAATGTCGGGAATGTCGAATTCGCCGAACGGGCCGACTTTGCCTTCCGCAGTTTCCGGTATTTCCCGGGTGAACCCAGAACGGCCTATATCGGCACTTCTGTTTCGTTCTAGGCATCGCCCGGACAACAATTGTGCGCATGTGCGCAGCATGACCCGGCTGACCCTACGTCAGCCGGGTTCTTGTTGTGAGGCAACGGCACCGAAAACACCCGCTAATGGTTGACTCGCAAAGGGAAAAAGCCAAAGTGGCGCCCAAATCGGCCATGCGCGTATCCGTTACACGCATTTTTGCGCTGCGGCCGGCCACAACGGGTCCCCAACCCCTCAACCGCAACACATTCGATCGAGAGAAACTTCCCCATGAAGAAGCACAAAGTCCGCGTCTATCCGTCCAAGAAACATCTTCCGAGGGAAAAGCAGCTCGCCTGGAAAATGGCTGAGGTCTGCGCCGACAAAGTGCCGGTCGAAAAAGACGTTGAGGCGATGATCATCAACCGCGTGATCGACAATGCCTCCGTGGCGATTGCCTCCGTCAACCGCCATGCTCCGGCGACAGCCCGCGTCCAGGCCCTGGCCCATCCGCGCAAGGGCGGTGCCACGGTCTTCGGTATGCCCAACAACCAGCGCTACTGCGCCGAGTGGGCTGCATGGGCCAACGGCACTGCAGTGCGCGAACTGGACTTCCACGACACATATCTGGCTGCCGATTACTCGCACCCCGGTGACAACATCCCGCCGATCCTCGCCGTCGCGCAGCAGACCGGGCAGACCGGCAAGAACCTGGTCCGCGGCCTCGCAGCCGGCTACGAACTTCAGGTCGACCTGGTGACCGGCATCTGCCTGCACGAGCACAAGATCGACCACATTGCCCACCTCGGCCCGTCGGCTGCCGGTGGCATCGGCGCCATGCTGAAACTGCCGACGGAAACGATCTACCAGTCGATCCAGCAGGCCCTGCACACCACCGTCTCCACGCGCCAGTCACGCAAGGGCGAGATTTCCTCGTGGAAGGCGTTTGCCCCGGCTCATGCCGGCAAGCTTGCCATTGAGGCCGTCGACCGTTGCATGCGCGGCGAAGGCGCGCCGTCCCCGATCTATGAAGGCGAAGACTCTGTCATTGCCTGGATCCTGAATGGTCCGGATGCGGAATACACCGTACCGCTTCCGGTCGCCGGGGAGCCCAAGCGTGCGATCCTCGACACCTACACCAAGGAACACTCGGCCGAATATCAGAGCCAGGCGCTGATCGACCTGGCCTTCCGCATGGGTGAGAAGATCGACGACTTCGAAAAGATCAAGGAAATCGTGATCCACACGTCGCATCACACCCACTATGTGATCGGCACCGGCGCCAATGATCCGCAGAAGATGGACCCGAAGGCCAGCCGCGAAACGCTGGACCACTCGATCATGTACATCTTCGCCGTCGCCCTGCAGGATGGTGCATGGCATCACGTGAAGTCCTACGCGCCCAAGCGTGCCGCACGCCCGGACACCGTGCGTCTGTGGCACAAGATCCGCACGACGGAAGACGCCAAGTGGACCGAGCGCTACCACTCGCGTGACCCAAAGGTGAAAGCATTCGGCGCCCGCATCGAAATCATCTTCAAGGACGGCAGCCAGCTCGAAGACGAAATGGCTGTCGCCAATGCCCACCCGCTCGGCGCCCGTCCGTTCGAGCGCGAGCACTACATCAACAAGTTCATGACGCTGACCGACGGCATCATCACCAAGAATGAAGCAGACCGCTTTATTGAGACGGCCGAGCGCCTGCCGAAGCTCAAGGCCGACGAGCTCGGCAGCCTGAACGTTCAGGTGCCGGCCGCCAAGGTGAAGCGCACCGCCGACAAGAAGGGCATCTTTTAATGCTGAATGTCACGAAGACCCCCGCTGAAAAGCGCAAGGCCTTCAAGGACGGGATCAACTCGGGGACGCTACAACGCGTCCCTGGGGCATTCTCTCCCCTCGTGGCCCGTCTGCTTGAAGAGCAGGGCTTCGACGCGATCTACATTTCGGGCGCCGTCCTGTCAGCCGATCTCGGGCTGCCGGACATCGGCCTCACCACACTTTCCGAGGTTGCCACCCGCGGTCACCAGATTGCCCGCTCGACCAACCTGCCCTGCCTGATTGACGTGGATACCGGTTTCGGCGAACCGATGTCCGCGTACCGCACCATGGTGGAAATGGAGAACCAGGGCCTTGCGGCCTTTCACCTCGAAGACCAGGTGAACCCCAAGCGGTGCGGTCACCTGGACAACAAGGAAGTGGTGCCGACCGAGGTTATGGTCCGCCGCATCAAGGCGGCCGTCGAAGCACGCAAGGATGAGAACTTCACGATTATGGCGCGCACGGACGCACGGGCCATGGAGGGTCTGGACGCCGCAATTGACCGTGCCAAGGCCTATGTGGATGCGGGCGCGGACGCCATCTTCCCGGAGGCCATGAAGGACCCGAGTGATTTTGAGGCCTTCCGTAAGGGCATCGACGCTCCGATCCTGGCCAACATGACCGAATTCGGGAAGTCAGACCTGCTGACGACGCAGCAGATGCAGGACATTGGCATCAATCTGGTAATCTATCCGGTGACAAGCCTGCGCATTGCCATGGGTGCTGTGGAGAGCGCGTTCGAGCGCATCCGCGACGAGGGCACGCAGGAAGGCGTGGTGCCGCAGATGCAGACCCGCGCCCGGCTCTACGAGCTGCTGAATTACGAAGACTACAACAAGTTCGACACATCGATCTTCAACTTCAAGGTCTGAGTCGACGACCATCCGGTCTTGCGGCGCACCGTACTGGCCGGCAACAGGAGGTAAGAACCCAATGAGTGACGTTCCCGCCGAAGAGATCAAATACGGCCTGGCTGGTGTCGTGACCGACACCACCGCCGTTTCCAAGGTGATGCAGGAAACCAACTCCCTCACCTATCGCGGCTATGCGGTGCAGGACCTCTGCAAGCATGCAGACTTCATGCAGACCGCGTATCTGCTCTGGCACGGCGAGCTGCCGAACAAAGCCCAGCTGGCGCAGCTTGTCGAACAGGAAATCGGCTTCCGTGCGATTTCTGATGACCTGCTGGAAGTTATCAAGCGATTCAACAAGCACGCGCATCCGATGGACACGATCAGGACCGCCGTGAGCTTCCTCGGCCAGGAAGACCCGACCACCGAGGACGAGAGCCCGGAAGCCAATCTTGAGAAATCCATCAAGATGCTGGCCCGCATCCCCACCTGCATCGCAGCCGACTATCGTTGCCGCAATGGTCTGGAGCCGATCGCCCCGAATCCGGAACTCGGCTTCTCCGAGAACTTCTTCAACATGTGCTTTGGCGAAGTGCCCGCACAGGAAGTTATCGACTGCTTCGACATTTCGATGATCCTGTATGCGGAGCACTCCTTCAACGCATCAACGTTTGCTGCGCGCGTGATCACATCAACCACGTCTGACATTTACTCGTCCGTTGTCGGCGGCATCGGCGCCCTCAAAGGGCCACTGCATGGCGGCGCCAATGAAGCCGTGATGCATATGATGATCGAGATTGATGATCCTGCGAAAGCCGCCCAGTGGCTGCGCGATGCCCTTGCCAACAAGCGCAAGGTCATGGGCTTCGGCCACCGCGTCTACAAGTCAGGTGACAGCCGCGTGCCAACAATGACGGAAGCCTTCTACAAGATGGCGGAAATCAAGGGCGGCGAGAAATGGGTCGAGATGTCCAAGAACCTGGCCGAGACCATGATCGCGGACAAGAACATCTATCCAAACCTCGATTTCCCGGCAGGGCCTGCCTATTACCTGATGGGCTTTGACATTCCGATGTTCACGCCACTTTTTGTGATGAGCCGCGTTACCGGTTGGACGGCCCACATCATTGAGCAGGTGGCCGACAACAAGCTCATCCGGCCGCTGTCCGCCTATGTGGGCGAAGAGCAGCGTTCGGTTGTTCCGCTGGACGAGCGCTCCGCTGCATAGACTCTGCGACCTGTCACAGAGGAAGAGGCCCCGGCAGTTGCCGGGGCCTTTTTCGTTCATCTGCGCGTCATCTATGGCGCACTAGTGTCGCATGATGTCCGATACGATCTGGAGCACGGGGCCGACATGAGCCGCTTCATCGCCAAAACACTTACGGCAGCAACGGCGGTCATAGCCGCCGTTCTGATCACCGCTCCGGCCAGTGCGCAGTATGGCGATGTGCGCAGCGCCATGAATGATCTGCAACGCAACGCCCTGAAAGATGGGTGCTGGCAGCGCTACTCAGGCAATGATCACAAGCGCTATCAGTGCCTCAACGGCCGGGCCCACTGGGAGAACGCCCTCATCGACGGGTGTCACAAGCGCTACTCGGGTACTGGTTCCAAGCTTGATCGTTGCCTGAACACGAGCAACCTCGGTTGGGGCGGCGACGCCTATGGTGGCGCAAAGGGATACGACCCGTATGGCCATCAACACAGGGGCAACCGCCACTACGGAAATGACCCGTATGGCGGTGCCAAGGGATACGACCCTTACGGTGATGATTACTATGGCAATAACCGCTACGGCTCCCACCCGCGCCGCGGCGGCTACGGAGATGACCCATATTATGGGCATCAGGACCACCACGGCGGGTATTACGGCAACGATAGCTACAGTGGCGGTGGATACTTTGGCGGCGGCGCATCCGGCCTGTCGGACATCCAGCAGAACGCTCTGAAGGATGGATGCTGGCAACGTTACAGCGGCAATGAGCGCAAGCGGTATTCATGCCTGCGCGGTGAAGCGCATTGGCGTGATGCCCTGCGCGATGGCTGCTGGAAGCGCTACAATGGCAATCGCAAGAAGCTCAACCGCTGCCTCAACTACTAGCGGTGGTATGCTACCTCAGGCAGGTCTAGAACGACGGCGAAAGGCGCGAGCCATCACCCATTCAGCCGCCTTTCGCAGTCCGAGGTCCGACCGGATCTCAAATTCTTCATGATGGAATGCTGACCGGCGCAAACCACGCGCAATGAAGTCCGTGCGCAGAGACTTACGCATCTCTTTGGGTCCGCAGAAATGTACATTGACGCCGGAGAAGTCCCCGCCGATCGCGTCGGATACGTCGTCGACAGTCAGCCGACCCTGCATATCAGACGCTACAACATGAACCGTCAGATCAGGGTTGGATGCGGCCGCCTCTTCCAGTTCTTCGAGACCAAATGCTGATGCTCGAGTCCGGACGCAATAGAAAAGGTCCACGGGCCGCTGGAAGGCTGCAGCACTTCCTGCAAACGCCAGGAACGGAGTGATACCGATCCCGGCAGCAACCCAGACATCCCGTCGGCCTGAGTTCGCCGGACTGAAGTGCCCGAACGCCCGTGTGACCAGTGCCGGCGTGCCTGGCGCAAGCGCAGGAAGCAAGCGGGTGTAGTCGCCCAGGTTCTTGATCGAAAAACACAGCTTGCGATCCTCTGTCGGCGCCGCACTGATCGTGAAGGGGTGCACTTCCCGCGCACCAGGCATATCGAAGCTGACAAAGGCAAACTGGCCTGCCCTATGGGGTATGCCCCTGCCTTTCGCAGAGAGTGTCACTGAAACCGTGTCGGCATGTGTTGCGACATCCGCTACTTCGTAGGCATTGCGTCCCTGCGCGATGCCAAATGGAATGAGCGTGTAGAGATAGGCCAGCACACCGATGACGCAGAACGCCAGCACATACAGGCCAACAGGGTCTGATATGTCGAATGGTTTGCCGATAAAAATGAAATGGAATGTGCCGAGAATGAAAAAGGCGCCCATGAACTTGTGCGTCAGCCGCCAGAACTGATAGGGCACCCACGTAGCGATTGTCAGAACACCCAGAATGAGCAGTCCGTAGAGACTGATTTCTCCGAGGGTCTCGGCAACTTCCATCAACGAGGTCTGCCGCCCCAGAGCATCCATGTCTGCGTCGATCGTATCGTGAAGCAAGATGGCGACAATCGCGCTGATACCCAGCCATTTGTGCAGAACATAGATGCGGTCCAGACCCCCGAACAAGCGTTCGAGGCCCGGTGCCCGCGTCGCCAGCAACTGGGTGATTCCCATCGCAATCAGCGCAAACGACCCAAGATACTGGCTGAAGAGCGCTTCCGGATCATGGGCTGCCGCGAGCGGCAGAAACCAGTAGATCGGTGCCGCCAGCGCCGCGATCACAACAATTATGCCAATCGGACGCATTGCCTCTCCCCTGAGCAAAGCTGTGACCAATTCCTGCGCGCATTGCGTCTGACGGATGCAGTCCTGTCCCTAGCACAAGCAGCACTCTCGCTGAATAGCTGCCAAAGCGACAAACAGGCACCGAAAACGCCCACCGCGCCCTTGCCTCACTCGGATTTACCGACGACGATTCAGTGTACGGATCATATCACCCATCGAACGGAGTTGGCATGGCTGACGATACCGGACACACCGAACTCGAACTATGCCTGCAGGGGTATCGACTGACGACCGCGGAGATCACCTACCGCATGCCGGATGCCCAGCACCTGTTGCAGACCTTCCTCTGGCAACACATGGATATCGCGCCTCGATATCCGAGGCTGACACGGTTCCTGGAGTTCTGGCAGCGGGAGATTGACGGACCGCTGCATTCGGTTCGCGTCGGCACATGTGAACTCGTCATGCCGGGCGAATGGCACCACGCCGACACGATACTGCCCCTGCAGTGACAGACACAAAATCAGGCAAGATCATTCGGTAGACTGCACGCTATAGTGACGGCGAATCATCGCAACCGTGCTGGGCCATAGAGAATGACTGCGAAAGCGAAGGACTTCGCTGAGATCTACCGTCGCTTCGGCGCCTCCATCGCATCACGCCATGACTGCGGTCGATACTGCGCCCCGCTCAACGGCGGTGAGCCGGTATGCTGCACCACTTCGCACGCGATCCCTATCGTTCAGAAATCAGAGTGGAAACTCCTTAAGAGCCGCACGGATCTATGGAGCAAATTCAAGCCATTCGACGAGACGAGCCAGGAAATCGTCGACGAGCTGCATTCAAGCTGCAAGGCCATCGAGTGCAAGGGTGCCGCCTTTTGCGAGCGGGATAACCGTACACTCGCCTGTCGCGCCTTCCCGTTCTTTCCCTATTTCAACAAACAACGTGAACTTGTCGGGCTGGGCTACTACTGGTCGTTTGAAGACAGGTGCTGGGTCCTGTCGAACCTGGCCTGTGTGGAGAAGACTTTTGTGGATGAGTTTCTTTCGTCCTACGAGCTCTTGTTCGAGAAGGATGAAGACGAGCTCGAAGCATTTGTGGACGAGTCCGCATCTATGCGACGTGTTTTCTCCCGCCGAGGCGCACCGCTGCCGCTGATCGGTCGTGATGGCAAGCTTTACAAGATCTTGCCGAAGACCAAGGGCAAGATCTTGCCGGCAAAGCCGTCAGACTTTACCGCACACGGCGCCTACACGTCCGCCAAGGCGTACCGGGCCGCCGTAAAGGAAGAAGGCGGTGACCCGAAGGCCCCGTTCCCACCTGTTGTGAGATAGTGATCAGGTAGCCTCAGGCATCGGCAACAGAACGACGCTCTGACACGAACGACCGATCCAGCCACGGGTATCAAAAATCTCCGCTTCTGTAAGACCGGTCCCGTTCGGGTACCAGCTGCTGCGTGGGCGCACTCCGATCCATTCGCTTTCCGGCAGCCGCGACAGATGCAAGGAGATGTCGGCATTCGGCCATCCGCCGGCCTTGGGCCGCTCGCCCGCGAGATAGGTCGAGAACAACGTCGCATAGTCGGCAATGGCGATTGTCTGGCCGAAGAGTGCCTGCGTATCGACAAGCGGCTGTATTGGCCGCACCCAGACCATATGTGCGGCACGGTCATCGCGCACTTCGACGGCGGAAAGATATGTCTTCGTGTCAAACACCGGCTGGAAGTCCCATGCAGTGAGAGCATTGGGATCAGATGCATGGTCGGCCTCGGGCACGATGCCCGGCACCGAAACATCCTTCAGAAAGGCCATACTGACCTTGGACCGCAGTTTGCCACCGGCGATCAGACTGTTTTCCAGCACGGTGAGACGTGCGCCATCACGCACGATTTCGATTTGCGTTTCGAAGGGATCACGTGGTGCGGGTCGCACAAGATAGGCAGTCGCCGAGACCGGCTGCCCGTATCCCTGCTGTGTCCCCAGGGCCTCCAGCTCACTGGTGAGAAGCCCGGAAACAACCCCGCCATGCAGGCCACCAAAGGGGCCCATGGCGCGCTCCGTTGGGTGCCATAACCCCTCTTCTTTGGCCACAACGGGCGAAACAATCGGCGCGGGAGAAACGGACATGACAACTGGAACCTTCAAATCAGGATAGGCCGACAGCACTCAGGAAGCAGACTGGCGACAGAAAAAGCGGTGGCGGGAAGGTGGGTTCATAAAAAAAACGCGTCAAGGTACAATTAGTGCGAATTGGCCCATAAAGCCCGCAAAACTGCGAATCCACTTCTGCCAAAGGAGCCTGCTGCCAGATGCGCTGGAGCGACCTGCCCAAAGCCTCCTGTTCCGTCGCCCGAACGATGTCGGTGATCGGCGATCGCTGGACCATGCTCGTGGTGCGGGATCTCTTTCTTGGAGTCCGCCGGTTCGAAGACTTCGAGAAACGCCTCGGGATTGCCCGTCCCGTCCTCTCTCAGCGGCTGAAGAAGCTGGTCGAGGAAGGTGTTCTCAACCGTGTGCGGTACGAAGAACGTCCAGCACGGTACGAGTATCGGCTCACTGAAAAGGGGCTCGACCTGTACCCCGTGATCATGACCCTGACCGCATGGGGTGACAAGCACATGTCTGGTGAGGCAGGCCCGCCTGTGGTGACCCGTCACAAGCCCTGCGGCGGCTTCGTGACCCCTCAGCTGACATGCCCCGATTGCGGCGAGCCGATCCTCGCGAAGGACATGGAAGCCTTTCCCGGACCCGGTGCCGAAGAACAGGCCCATCAGCCGACGGCCCAGCGAGCCAAGCCGTAGCTGCCTGCACCGCTCAGCGGCACGGTCCCGAGGCGGGCATCAAAACTGCAGCAAATCGCGACACTGCGTAGTCATCGGGCAGAAACCGATGCCCGTGCGGCAGGCTGAAGGCTTGCACGGCGGCCTCTTCCGGCAGCCCCGCAAGCTCCGCATAGGCAAGTGCTAACGGCGGCATTACGGCAGTCGCCTCACGCTCATGACTGCGCCAGACAACCACGCATGCCTGCGCCCTGTCAGTGCGGGTCGACATCGGTGGATCATAGTAGCCGTAGTTGAGCGCCACGACCCTCGCCTTCGGGAAGTGAGTGCGCAGGTTGCCGGCAATATGCTCGTCACCCGCGAGTATCGTGCCGTTGACAAATCCCATGTCTGCCACTCTGTCGGCAAGAGCCGCATACGGAACTTCCAGGCGGCACTTGCCGCAGGTGACTTGCGACGGGTACACGAACCCGGCCAGACGCCAGCCAACTGCGACAAGGGACAATCCGGCAACAAGCCAGAGAAGGGTGCGAATACGGCGCGCGGACGGACGCGCCGCCCGAACCATTGCGACCAGATAGATTGGCGCGAGCAGCATCAAAGGATGCATCCACCGTTCGCCGTAGTGGGACACGCCAGCAACGAAAACCGGAACGACGAGCACGACTATTCCAAACAGAACCGTATCGCGTACGAGCCGGACGGGGTCCTGGCCGGACACGCCATGCGCCCCGGGGTGTAGGGCATTGCTGGGTCGAAAGGCGCGGGGGACCAGCAGGATCAGAATTGGCAGCAAGGGCAGCAGAAAGAGCAGGGGGGCGCGGATACTCGACCAGAGACCGCTGAGCACTTGCAGATGCCATGGTGCTGATGCCGCTCCCGCAAGCGTGACGCTGGCAGCGCCACCAAAATCAAATCCACTCGACAATGCCCACACATAGTGCGGACCCGCCAAAGCAACGGCCACCGCTCCTGCGATGAGAACCCGCCAATTCACTACGGCCGCCCGATAGCCCGGCTGGACAAGCAACGCCAATACAAGCGCAGCCAGACCGGCAAAGTAAGCCTGTTTTGCGAGTGCTCCGATCGCAACCGCGACACCGGCAAGCACATAGGCGAGGAGCTTCTGACGCTCGGATACCGCTGTTGCCGTGTTGAGTGCCGCAAGCAAGGTGAGCGGCGCTGCCAGGACCAGAAAGACGGTATGGGTCACGCCTTCATGGATGTTCCAGCCAATCTGAAAGAGCAGGAGTACACAAAGCACTGCAAGAACGGACCAGCCGTCATGACCAAGGACTCGCCTGCTCGCGAAAAAATACGCGACGAAAGCCGCCCACAGGACCGCGTATTTGACAACCAGTGTGCTCAGCACTCCCGGTCCGGTGATCTGATGGACAGTCCACAGCGCCCAGGCCGGCAGTGGCGGATACTTCGGCGTCTGCCCCCAGTCGATCGTCTGCGCGTAGAGCGTTTCCCCGACCCAGTCGACTGCAACCACATCCGAGAACGGTATACGCACCAGGATGTGTGCGAGCACGTAGAGAGCAGCACCAACCATGACCGCTGTCTCGACGCGCCACCCCTCCGGCCACAGCACAAGAGCCCGCTCTGCCGGGGAGGACTGGACCGATCTGTGAGAGGATGCTGAGCGCCGCATGGGGTGCAAGTCCGGATGCTTAATTCAAACCACTAAAGGTGTAATCGATTAAGACATAATCTGCACCAACACCAATTGACTCCGGGCTTTTCAGCTTATGCGTTCGTTAGGAATTACTTACTACGCTCTACCCATGTCAGGGGCAGCCGGTCGGTGTCATGCATCAAAGCGCGCGAAAGAATCCGGGATCGAAATCCCTTCTTGCCAGCTACGCAGCCGGTCTGGGTGCCCAGATCGACCGCCGGCGGTCTGAGCTTGCGCTGGTTGCTTCCTCCAAGGCCGCAGAAGCCGCAAACAAGGCCAAGAGCGAGTTTCTGGCCAACATGAGCCACGAACTGCGCACGCCTTTGAATGCAATCCTCGGATTCTCCGAGATAATTCACCAGAGCCGCTTCGGCACCACCGAAGACAGCTGGGAGCGGTACCAGAACTATGCAGGCGACATCCACGAGGCAAGCACGCATTTGCTGCATGTCGTGAATGACATCCTCGACATGTCACGGATCGAGAGCGGCCGTATGGAGCTCGAATTCGATGATCTCGATGCCGGCGATCTCATGGCGTCAGTCCGCTCGCTCCTCGCCGAAAACGCAGAGAAAGCTCAGGTCACGCTGAGCGTCGAATGCGACAGAATGCTGCCACTGCTCGAGGCGGATGAACGGCGTCTGAAACAGGCCCTGATCAATCTCGCAGGCAACGCCATCAAGTTTACCGAACCCGGTGGCAAGGTGACGCTGGGGTCCAAGAAAGCCGGTCTTGGCGTGGCTTTGTTCGTGGCTGACACGGGCATTGGCATGTCGCCACGGCAGGTAGAAACCGCAATGGAACCGTTCCGCCAGATCGACGGCAGCCTGTCACGCCAGCATGAGGGCACAGGTCTCGGCCTGCCTCTGGCCAAGGCCTTTGCTGAGTTACACGACGCGACATTCATTCTCGAAAGCGCGCCCGGCGAAGGCACAACAGCACTTATCCGATTCCCAATTCACCGTATCAAGAGAGCCGGTCAGGCAGGCGCCTGACGGACATTGAAGAGAGAGCCGACCCATGGTCGAAACAACTTCACTGGACAAGATCGCATTCAACAAGCCACGGCTTGCTGCCTCTGTCGGCTTTGCAATTGGCCGCATCGTCTCTGTGTCAGGCGCGCAGGCCGTGGTCGTGCTTGACGCCGAAGACCAGACGAAACCCGGCAGCATCTCGCCGTCGATGGGCTCATTGGTCAAAATCGTGACAAAGGAAGGCTTGGTCATCGGCATTGTGTCCGGGCTCAGCATTCCCGTACCAGCAAGCCGCGCCGACGAACCGGAACTCAAGATTCTCGAAATCGAGATGGTCGGCGAGATCATTACCGGCGACGGAGCAGGCGCGCGCAGTTTCCGCCGCGGTGTATCTGTGTTTCCGACACTGGGTTCCGAAGTCTTTCTTGCCTCCAGCGAGGATCTTGGCGTCGTCTTCAACAGCGACGCTGCGGGTCTTGTCCGCATCGGTGCCATTCACCAGGACCCGGACATTCCCGCGCACATCCTGCCCAACGACCTTCTGGCGAAGCACTTTGCCGTCGTTGGCACGACCGGTACCGGCAAATCCTGCGCCGTGTCGCTGATCCTGCGCGGCATGCTTCAAGGCCACCAGAATGCGCATATTGTGGTCCTCGACCCTCACAATGAATACGCGCCCGCATTCGGCGACTGTGCTGAAATCATCGGGCCGGAATCGTTGCAGATCCCCTATTGGCTGCTGAACTTCGACGAATTGGTTGAAGTCCTGCTCGGTGGCGAAGAAGGCCGCCGAGTGGAAGTGGAAGTCCTCCGCGAGATCATCCCGATCGCCAAGCAGAACTATCGCGCCTCCGGCGGAGAAGCACCGAGCCTTGTGCGCAAGCCTCAGTCGAGCGGCGCGACTTCCATCACCGTGGATACGCCGATCCCTTACCGCATCTCGGATCTCATCCAGATGCTGGACACACTGATGGGCAAACTGGACAAGCCCGAAAGCCTTGCGCCGTACAAGCGGCTGAAAGCCCGCATCGAAGCACTGACGGTTGATGGCCGGTATGCGTTCATGTTCGGCGGCCTGACTGTCCGCGACATCATGCGCGACGTCATCGGCCGGATCTTCCGCGTGCCGGTGAACGGTCGCCCCATCACCGTCATGGACCTGTCCGGTGTTCCAGCCGAAATCCTGAACGTGGTTGTTTCGGTCGTCTGCCGCCTGGCATTTGACCTGGCACTGTGGAGCGATCGTCAGGTTCCGGTGACGATCATCTGCGAGGAAGCACACAGATATGTGCCGCGCGATCCATCTCTTGGCTTCGAGCCGACCAAGCGGTCGATCTCCAAGATCGCCAAGGAAGGGCGCAAATATGGGGTCAGCCTGTGCGTCGTCACCCAGCGACCGTCAGAAATCGATCCCACGATCCTGTCGCAGACAAGCACGATCTTCGCCCTGCGTCTGACCAACCAGAACGACCAGGAAATCGTTCAGGCCGCAGTTTCAGACGCGGCGGTGAGCCTTCTCGAATTCCTGCCGTCCATGGGTAACGGGGAAGCCATTGCCATCGGTGAAGGTGTACCGCTTCCCATGCGAATCCGTTTCGACCGCCTGCCTGAGGGCTTCGCACCCCGATCCAGCGGCGCGTCCTTCTCGGAGGGCTGGCAGGAAGACACGGCGAACGACCAGTTTATCGATGCGATCATCGAACGCTGGCGGGGACAGCGTCAGTAGCTGCCAGGTGCCATCACTATGCGGCGAGTTCTCCACGCGCCGGGTAGTCGTTCTTGACCACAAAGTCGATCGCCATCAGCAACTCATCGAGCGGCGGACGCGCGAACGGCATGTTCTGTATCGCTGAGAAGTAGAGCGTTCCGTCCGGCTTCACCAGGAAGATGCCAGGCTCACTGAATTGTGCCGGCTCCTTGTTGATACCCGTAGACACGAACAATCCCCAGTCTCGCGCCGACTCAATGGAAAGCCCGTATCCCAGAGTCAACTTCTCGAGACCCCAGTCCATCTTGGTCGTCTCCGCCCGCTCCGCGTTATCGGTCGAAAGGGCGATCACCTCGACACCCTTTTCTGCGAACTCCGGAAGCTTGCGCTGCAACCCGCGCAGCTGGGTCTTGCAGATCGGGCAATGCAACCCTCTGTAGACAACCACCAGCGTGAAGTTCTCCGGCGTCTGGTCAGAGAGCGTCCATTGACTACCGCCCACTGTTGGGACGGAAAGGGCGGGTGCAGCAGTACGGGGCAGGATCATCAAAGTTTCCTCCGGCTTTGATCACATGGTTCAGGTCAAAGGACATGTAGGCAGCCTGAGTGCCGCCTGAAACAGCGCAATTCCAGCCTCATGTTCACAGCTTCATGAACACAACCCGCAACACCCCAAAATACAACTTTAGTTTGCAGACCATTGTCGGAACAACCTTTAAGGCTTTGTTTTCATTTGTATGCAATTTATGGGTGCATACTGAAAGGCAGCCGGAGTGAGTTGTCCGGTTTCTCCAGTCACACAGAGGGGACGCTGTGAAATGATCGGGGATCAATCCAATGGCTTGGTTGAACAATATCCGCATCGCCACGAAGACTTTCGGTGGCTTTGGGGTCGTCCTGGCACTGCTCGTCCTCATTGGCGGCGGCGCCATCTTCTCACTTAACAGTGGCAGCACAACATTTGGCGAGTACCGCCAGATTGCACGCCTGTCCAACGCCCTGAATTATGTCTCGACCTATATGCGCGACACACGCCTTGGCGTGAAGGATTTCATTATCCGTGGCGACGCACAAAGCGCTGATCGTGTTCGCGATGCTCAGAGAAATGCTGTTGAGGCCGCCAACGCGGCCAAAGAGCTGAACACGGACCCGGCGAAGGATGCCGTGCTGACTCAAATCCAGGAGGATCTGGCTGCTTATGGTGCCGCATTCGAGCGAATTGTTGCGTTCCGCGCCGAGCGTGACGAACTCGTTCTAAACGGGCTCAATTTGCTCGGGCCGGAGATCCGCATGAACCTGAGTGAAATCATGGAGACGGCGGCGCGCGATGGTGACAGCGTTGCTGCGTATCGCGCCGGGGTCACCCAGCAGCATCTGATGCTTGCCCGTTTCTATGTCCAGAAGTACCTGGTCGATAACAAGGGAGCGGATTACACGCGCGTCATCCAGGAAAAGGACGCCATGTTCGAAGCTGCAGCCGAGATGCTTGCTGAGCTGCAGAACCCGCGCCGCCGGGAACTGACTAACATGGTCCTCGAGGGCACAACAACCTACAAGGACACATTCGAAGAGGTCCACACGATCATCGTCGACCGAAATGACGTCATCACCAATGAACTGGACGCCGTTGGACCGCAGATCATGGACGCTGCCTATGGATTGGTGACCGAGGCGACGAAGGTTCAGGACACACTTGGCCCTCAGGCAACTGCCGCAATGCAGAACGCTGTCAGCCTAGTCATCGTGGCGGTGGTTGTAGCAATCATGATCGGTCTGGCCGCTGCGTGGCTCATTGGCTTTGGCATCTCACGTCCCGTAAGCGCGATCACCACAGCAATGCAGAAGCTCGCTGAAGGTGACAAGACCATCGCAATTCCAGCTGAAGGCCAGAAAGACGAGATCGGCGACATGGCCGCCGCGCTCAAGGTCTTCAAGGACTCGATGATCGAAACCGAGCGTCTGCAGGCAGAGCAGGCCGCTGCTCAGGAAACGCAGCTCCAGCGCGCCAAGCGCCTTGAAGAGCTGACCACGTCGTTCGACGAAGCCGTGTCCCAGGTGCTGCAGAGCGTCGCCGGGGCCGCTGAAGAGATGCAGGCGACGGCACAATCCATGTCCACGATTGCTGACCAGACACGCAATCAGGCCACGACGGCGACCGGCGCATCGACGGAAACCTCCGCCAATGTTCAGACTGTGGCATCTGCGGCGGAAGAGCTGAGCTCGTCCATCCGCGAGATTGCCCGGCAGGTGGAGCAGTCCGCCGGCGTTTCCCAGCAGGCCGTTGGCCAGGCCGGCGAGACGCAGGAAACGGTTCGTCAGCTTGCCAAGGCAGCGGATCGCATCGGCGAAGTGGTGAACCTGATCAGCGACATCGCGGAACAGACCAACCTCCTCGCACTGAATGCCACCATCGAGGCTGCCCGTGCAGGTGAGGCCGGCAAGGGGTTTGCCATCGTTGCTTCCGAGGTGAAGTCGTTGGCGACTCAGACAGCCAAGGCCACCGATGAAATCGGACAGCACATCTCGGAGATCCAGTCCGCGACCGGCGGTGCCGTCGATGCAATTGAGCTGATCGCAAAGACGGTCGATGAGCTGAACGGCATCTCCGCGTCAATCTCCTCCGCGGTGGAAGAGCAGTCCGCTGCCACCGGAGAGATCGCACGCAATGTGCAGGAAGCGGCCAATGGCACCGACGAAGTGTCCAAGTCGCTTCTGGGTGTCAATGGCGGCGCCGACGAGACGAGCCAGGCTGCTGGTCAGGTAGTCGATGCAGTCGGCGAACTGACCGGACAGACCACGGCCTTGCGGCGTCAGGTCGACGAATTCCTGGAGGGCGTCAAAGTCGCCTGATCCAACCGGAAATTCGGGACGAAAGGAAAGCCCGTTGCCATTCCTGGCAGCGGGCTTTCGTACACGCGGATATCCGAGTTGGCTGCCTGCGCGCTTCTGCCCTCTTTCGTGGTCAGACTTCCGCATCTAAGGGTGCATGTCGCTTGTCCCTGAGCGCGTCGCCGCGAGGAGCGCTATGCACGACGTTGAATGGTTCTTCCTGGCGCTCACGCTGGTCTGGGTGTTGTTGATCGCCGCGCACTATGTGCGCCGGACGTCGCACCTGCTGTCATCTCTCTTCCTCCCTGGCTCCATCATCGCAGGCATCGCCGCCCTGCTCGCCGGACCGGACGGGATCGGCGCATTGGTTTCCCGCTTCGACGACACCAACGCAATATCGGCAGGTCTCATTCCACGTCCCATCCTGGAGGTGTGGCACACACTGCCCGGCATCCTGATCAACGTCGTGTTTGCCGCCCTGTTTCTTGGAAAGACCATACCGGGCATCAAAGCCATTTGGCGCCGTGCCGCGCCGGTCATCACTTATGGCCAGACCATCGCATGGGGCCAGTACGTCATTGGCCTGCTGCTCGCGATCATGATCCTAAGCCCCGTATTCGGAATGAATCCGATGGCCGGCGCGCTGATCGAGATCGGATTCGAAGGAGGCCATGGCACGGCCGCCGGACTGATTCCGGTCTTTGAGGATCTCGACTTCGCGGAAGGGGCTGATCTTGCACTCGGGCTTGCCACCATCGGCCTGCTGTCGGCCATCATATCCGGCACCATCCTGATCAACTGGGCCGCGCGTACAAACCGGCTGACAGCACGCTCGGCATCCCTGGACAGCGACGCCGTACCGGATGAGATGGCGGAGCTGATGCCGAATAGAAGCGGGGCGCAACACAGTGCAGACTCGGACCCACCGATCGACCCCCTGTCCTTTCACCTCGGCTTGATCGGAATCTCGATCTTCCTCGGTTGGCTGATGCTGCAAGCTTTGATTGGTCTGGAACGCGTCACCTGGGGGCGGGCGTGGGACCTCGATCTCATGAGCCACATGCCGATTTTCCCCTTTGCCATGATCGGCGGCGTTGTGGTTCAGATCATTGCCAGCCGGTGGCTGGGACGTCACGCGATCAACAGGGATCTCATCAACCGCATCGCCGGCACAGCCCTCGACATCATCATCGTCGCTGCCCTGGCCACGCTCTCCCTGACGGTCATCGGCGACAATCTGGTTCCTTTCGCACTTCTGGCCCTGGCAGGCATCACCTGGAACATCGCGGGCTTCCTTGTGCTTGCCCCGCGTCTCATTCCACGAGACTGGTTCGAGAACGGTATCCCGAATTTCGGCCAGTCCATGGGCATGACCGTCACCGGCATGCTGCTGTTTCGAATGACCGATCCCAACAACCGCTCAGGTGGTCTGGAGAACTTTGGCTACAAACAACTACTGTTCGAGCCGGTCGTCGGCGGTGGCCTGTTCACCGCCAGCGCACTGCCACTGATCATGCAGTTCGGCGCGCCGACAATGCTCATGGTCACAGCCACACTCATGGTGTGCTGGCTCGCCTTCGGACTACTGGTCGTGGCACCAGCGGCGCGGCGCACCGATTAGAATCGGGCGCAAGTGCCTCGATTGCAGAAGCTGTGATGGCTCTTGGGCACAGCTGACAAAGGTTGTGCCGAAGGCTAGTCGTTGAAGCCGACGAACACCGCAGCCTCGTCCACGCTCTTTCGTTCTGAAACCACGGCGTTGGCAGGAAACGTGTCATCGGGCCAGCCGAGGGCGACAGCCTTCATGATCACCTGATCATCGGCAATGCCGGCATGCTCGCGCACTACCGGTGACTGCATGATGCCCTGGCTGTTGATGACGGCCCCAAGGCCGCGCGACCACGCAGCATTGACCAGCGCAGTTGTCACCGCGCCGCAATCAAACGGCGTGTCGTCGCTGTCCGCGAGAACGCGGTCATAGGTGATGATCACACACACCGGCGCATCAAACTGGCGGAAGCCACGCAACACCCAGTCCTGGCGGCCTTCCTTGTCTTCACGGGCGATGCCCATGGCGGCAAACAGTTGCTTGGCAACGCCGACCTGCCGCTCCCGGTGCTTGCCGTCAAACGGCTGCCCGATCCGGAACTCGCGCGAATGCGGGATGCCGGCCAGGTTCCGTTCAGTATTACCGGCGCGAATGCGGTCCAGCGGTTCGCCGGAAATCACATAGAAATTCCACGGCTGGGTATTCATCGAAGAGGGCGCGCGCATTGCCAGGGCAAGAACCTCCTCAATCAACTCCCGGGGCACCGGGTCCGGCTTGTAGCCTCGGATGCTCCGGCGGCCGAGGATTACGTCGTCATACTGCATAGTTCATTCCTGAGGTTGCGTGATCGCACGGGCGTATCGGGTATCGCCCTGCAGGGCAAGCGGCGGATGGCAGAATGCAAGAAGCCCCCGATGCGACAAGCACCAGGGGCTTCTTGAGTTTGGTTGCGGGGGCAGGATTTGAACCTGCGACCTTCAGGTTATGAGCCTGACGAGCTACCGGGCTGCTCCACCCCGCGCCAATGCGTACAAGACGCGATCTTACTGTCCGTTCAGCGGGGCCGACGGGACCTTGTGTCGGCGCCAAGGCCGAGTCTCGCTGAAGAGGACTTGTTCCAGGACCCGCCGGGTCCGGATGTTTCGTGAATGAGGGATCTTCGTGTGCGCTGTTCACCGCTGCGATTTGCAGGCCCGGCAACGACCTACTCTCCCACGCCTTAAGACGCAGTACCATCGGCGCTGAGGAGTTTAACGGCCGAGTTCGGGATGGGATCGGGTTTAGGCTCCTCGCAATAATCACCGAGCCGGCAAATCACAGACGAGTAACAGCTGAATACACAAGAGTCTTTGATCAATCACCGCCACGACCTGAGTGTTCAGGCGTGACGGGCATGGGTAATGAGAACGATCAAACCGATCGAGCGATTAGTACTCGTTAGCTCCACGCGTTACCGCGCTTCCACACCGAGCCTATCAACGTGGTGGTCTTCCACGGCTCTCAAGGGAAAACTCGTTTCGAGGTGGGTTTCACGCTTAGATGCTTTCAGCGTTTATCCCGACCATACATAGCTACCCGGCTATGCTGCTGGCGCAACAACCGGTCCACCAGAGGTATGTCCATCCCGGTCCTCTCGTACTAGGGACAGATCCTCTCAATTTTCCTACACCCACGGCAGATAGGGACCGAACTGTCTCACGACGTTCTAAACCCAGCTCACGTACCTCTTTAATTGGCGAACAGCCAAACCCTTGGGACCTGCTCCAGCCCCAGGATGAGATGAGCCGACATCGAGGTGCCAAACAACCCCGTCGATATGGACTCTTGGGGGTCATCAGCCTGTTATCCCCGGCGTACCTTTTATCCGTTGAGCGATGGCCCTTCCACGCGGGACCACCGGATCACTATGACCGACTTTCGTCTCTGCTCGGCCTGTCAGCCTCGCAGTCAGGCAGGCTTATGCCATTGCACTCAACAACCGATTTCCGACCGGTCTGAGCCTACCTTCGCGCGCCTCCGTTACTCTTTGGGAGGCGACCGCCCCAGTCAAACTACCCACCATACATTGTCCCAGGCGTTGTAGCGCCGTGGTTAGACATCAATAAGGACAAGGGTGGTATTTCAAGGGTGACTCCAC
>JGI12316J15310_10000187_pt1 | contig 52995 bp, 43 predicted proteins | sample MarCyaLeptolynsp_FD_15310 | JGI IMG/M metagenome (IMG submission 15310) | reverse complement strand
GAGGAAGCTACTGAAGTAACTACTGAACAGGTTGAGGAAGCTACTGAAGCCGCTACTGAACAGGTTGAGGAAGCTACTGAAGTAACTACTGAACAAGTTGAGGAAACTACTGAAGTCGCAACTGAACAAGTTGAGGAAACTACTGAAGCCGCAACTGAACAAGTTGAGGAAACTGCTGAAGCCGCAACTGAACAAGTTGAGGAAATAGCCGAAGAAGTCGAAGGAGACACTCAAGCTCAGTTGTAATACTCAATCGTAACTATAGCAATTCTAGGAGTTACGGGGTACATCTCAATCCCCCTAAATCCCCCTTAGAAAGGGGGACTTTGAGGTTTAATAGTGTACCTCACTCAAGAAACGCTATAGATCAGAGGGTAAGGAGAAAATGAGGGTTTCAGATGACAAAATTGGCTAATTCAACCAAGTATGTTTTATAACTCTTAATTAGTTCTTCTTTATCCTTTATAAACCATTCCTTGAGCCAGTTATGGTAATAATTGTGCAAATGAGCGAGGTCAGTTTTTTGGGCAGAAGCAATCAAATGTGCTGCCATCATGCCACTCATAATTGCTTTAAGGACTCCATGAGATGATGCAGGGTCAAGAACAAACGCAGCATCACCGACAAAAAAGAAGTTTTTGTCAGAGGTTTTCTCTATCATACGCCAGGTGACATCTACCGCACTTCTAATACCTGATGGTTGATAACCAGATAATTGTTCTGGGAGCCAATAACGATTTATTTTCTTAGACTCCCTGATATCAAGCCGAACCCAACTAACCAATTCCTGTTTGACTTTGGCTATCCATGTCCATCCCCATTGATCCCAGTAAATTTGGGGATTTCTTAGAGCAGCTTCGTCTTTACATTCAACATATCCATAATAGCTAATTAATTTTGGCGAATAATTCTGGTAGTTAATAGCCAAATGCCTGGTAAGCCATGCTCGTCTTCCCGTTGCATCTATTACATATCGAGGCTTGACAATTATTTGTGAAGTCACCACATCACGAATATTTCCGTCTTCATCCAAGTTGAGAAACAGGGGAACACAATTACTCAGAAATTGTGCTCCCAGTTTTACAGCTTCTGCTACAAGTAACTGATCAAAGTCTGCTCGAAAAAGTTGAAAACCCTGCCACTTTTCTTTTTCATTGTAGGGTGTGAAGATCGAGCCTTGTTTACTGATATTGATAATACCATCATGCCTGATAAATCCCTTCTCAAAAGCCTGGGTTTTGAGTCCCAGGCTATTAAGCAATGGTTCAATACCAGGATGCAAAGTCTCACCAGGTGCATGGCGAGGAAAGGAAGACTGATCAATTAAGACAACTTGTAAGCCAGCTCTCAACAATTGAATGGCAGATGAAGTGCCAGCAGGACCAGCACCAATAACAAGTATGTCAGTCTCTAAAATGTTTGGCTGTCCATTTACCCTCATTATCTTTCAAGAGCACCAATATTGAATCGGCGTATATGGTTTTTATTTCATCATATCCAACCCATACTTTATCTTTTTTTTCTCCCTTACCAGATTCAACCGATTTAGCCTCAAAAATTTGAAACCTATAGGCATATTTAGGGCTTAATTGGGTTTGTGTTGCAGCCAAAGCCTCTTGAAGTTCTTGATCGCCGTCTGCATCAACATGGGTGAATGAATATACCGTATATTTGACTTTTTCTGCAGTTGTGTTAGCACCTAGAGCTTGGTAAGCACGCGCCATAACGACTGTACGGGCAATATATTCTCGAGGATCAATATCACCAATAATATCCACACGAAAATCATTATTCAAAGATGCTTGGACATAATCGCCATAATCCAGATTCGTGTATTCAATAATTTTCTGAGATTGATCAATTATCCGAGGACCAGATATACCATCCCAAGGTTCTGTACCTCCCTGACCTATAGTTTGATCTAATAAAGGTGTTGCTGTAGCATATCTGGGATTAGGTTGAAATGTTCTCGTAATATCTGGCGCTGCAGCAGGCCAATAGGAACTGAGCGCTGCACAAAGTTTGGCATCTTCTGGAAACGGACTACCTAATCCATAGGTACTAAAGAATCGGACTGATAAATTACCATTCGATTTAGGTTTTTGATCATAGCTGACATCCCAACCTGGCGCAAATACCCCTGCAGCACCATCCGTTAACATCGAACCACGGAAATGGCGTGGCGGTATCATTCGAGTTCTTTGTCCCCCATTTACGTTCAACGGCCCAACAATAGCAGTCATTGTCTCATCATTCTCATCAAACTGCGCTCCTTTTAACTCTAGGTTTGCAGCGATACGCTGATCAGATAATGCCTCTGGTGGACCGGGGTTTGCCGGCCAAATGGTTTCCTTAAGAGAAGGAGGAACTGATTGCTCCCACCATTGCATTAAATCACGTTGCTTAACTTTAATAAAATAATCTGGCGGTGCTACCAAAGAAAAAGCTGCTAATCGGGTTGGAATCTCTAAATTCAATTCCGGACAAATAACATCAACCCAGCCATCTCCTGTGAAGTCGAGCAAATGTTTGGCACGATAACCACCACGCTCTACAATTTGAGCAACATCCGGCAGTTCATTTAAATCCTGTTCTTTAGAGCCATTGTAGTCAATCGCAAATCTTGCATGCACATATTCAGGTGCCGAACGTGCGCCACCATCAATCGCTGGGATATATAAAGATGATGAAAATACGCTAATATCATTGTGTTGACGCGGTACGATATAAGTTACCTCTTTTCCTGCATATTTGGCAACACTAACTAGACTCTCATGTACTTCAGGAACTAGTAAGCCCTCTCCATCTTGATCACTCTTGGAAAATTCAGCAATTCCTTGAGTAAACTTAAACGGGCTATTAGAAATATCTGGCTCATGCCAACCACCATCATGCCCTAGTTGCTGAAACCTTAAATGTACTCTGCGCAATTTTTCATTGATATGATTTGCCGATAACTTCACATTCAAATCATAACCATTTAAGCACTCCGTGCCGGAAAATAATTTATGCACCGGAATCCAAAACTTTCTTGTTTGATCATCCGGATCAAATCGCATCGGACCATGTTTATCCCTATCGCCATCAACTAATGCAGCAATATAAGGAGCATAACGGCAAGGTAATACTCGAATTTTCTTGCTATTATCCTCATCATCTGGCAGATAACCACGCGCTTTTTCAAAATATTTCATCTGTGACGTACCTACGCGGGCTACACCAGTTCGTGAGTAACACATATCAGCATGTTTTTGATGGACTGTGTTAACCGCTACCCTGTACTCTTGGGCAAAGACGACGATAGCTAAAGGTGCACCGTTAACTGAAACACGAATATCTTCAATTGTTGGTGTTACCAATCCATATACCAGGTTTTCCAGCTTTTCTAGCTCAGCTGGGGTTGGAAACGTAGTGAGCTCAACTTCTTGCTCACTCTCGATATAGGAAACAACATTAGGCGATGCTAAGCCATGTATCAATAAACTCAGCGCCGGTTTGCCCGGTTCAATGGCACGTATTCCAGCTTCAGCAAAATCTTCAAAACCAGGAGAATTGCGATCAATGTTATCAAGAGGACGTAGCAGTTCCGCCTGTAAATCACTGGCAAAGACGTCTAAGCCATGTTGTTGGAAAACCTTATCCCAACCTCCATTAGCCAAGCGTGCCAAAATTTCCTGAACACTACTCAATAGACTGCTTTCTTTTTTTTCCATAACCACTTCCGGTGATATTTAATGGAGATCTTCTATATATAAGACGTGTTCAACAGGACAATTCTGAATTTTTTCGAGTTAGTGATTTTGAGCAACAAAAATCAGCTGAAATCAACTTCCTGCTTAAGGTTGAGAGGAATGTAAACTGCCGACTTGTGAGCAAAATCTTTATATTTCTTTACAAATACCACTGGCTTTCTATCCAAGCGATCGCGAAATAGGAAAACGCGGCTGAGGAAATCACTTTGTCGAACGATATTGAAGTTAAAATTAAATGAGCTGTTAGCAATAACAACTAACCATCGACCACTGACCATACAAACATTATCTATGCCTCGTAGTTGGCCTCGCAAACCTGACCGGCGTGATCCAGAGTTTCGCCGAGCCGAAGACAGAATGAACTTCATTGTCCATGTTTTTATTTTTGCCGCTTTTAACTCTGGTCTGTGGTTCGTCCGAAGTATAGAGTATGCTGACTGGCATTGGATATACTGGGTAAGCGGGATCTGGAGTGGCATTTTGTTAGCACACTGGCTTTATGTTTATGCGATCGCAGATTATTCACCCCTATCTGGTAAAAATACTCCAACAAAATCCTCAGGGTAAGAGGTTTTTGATTTCCAAAGCACTATATATGGCGCTTGACAAAATACACGACCCTTTAACTTGTCACCAATGCCTAATACCTAACACCTAGGATGCCAGCATCCTAAATTACCATGGCCAATACAAACACCACACAAGCCATTGAAGCTCTCGCTGCCGAAATTGGTGAAAACATTTACATTGATGTTGCTAAGTGGCATCTTTACTTGAGAGAAGCTCATCTGCATACCACTTTGGCAGAACAAATCTATCCTCTGCTGACAGCTAATTCCCTAGCAGAAGACAAAGTGCTACAAATCCTCCAAAATATACCTGTGAAAATCGGTGGTAAGCGGGAAATTCCCCTAGCTGATTTGTTACCGCTGCAGTGTCAGATGAACCTGATGGATTTGCTTGAGGAATTTCAGCGCAATATTTGATTTAAAGAAGACAGTTGACTGATTTACAAACCTTCTCTAACAGTGACAGAGCCATTGTAGTTTTCGATATCGATGGCGTATTACGTGATGTCAGTGGTTCTTACCGACGAGCAATTGCTGATACGGTTGAGCATTTCACCAATGGTGCCTATCGACCTGAATCAATAGAAATTGATCAACTAAAATCAGAAGGTATCTGGAATAATGACTGGGAAGCATCACAAGAGCTAATTTACCGATACTTTGAGGCTCAAGGCTCAGCTACGCGATTACCTACGGTAGCTAGACGATTACCTACGGTAGCTACGCGATCACAAATTGCTCTTGATTATGATACCGTGGTTGCTTTCTTCCAATCTCGTTACAGAGGTTCAGATCCCGAACAGTTGACAGGGTATATATGCCATGAACCATTACTCTTGGAACCTAGCTATCTAGAAAGTCTAACAGCAGCAGCAATTCCGTGGGGTTTTTTCAGTGGTGCGACAAGGGAAGAAGCTGAATATGCACTTATAAGACGCCTGGGACTCCAGCAGCCAGTGCTAATTGCGATGGAAGATGCTCCTGGTAAGCCTGATCCTACAGGTTTGTTGGCAACAGTTGAGCAACTAGAGCAACGGCATCAAATTAAGGTGGAGCTACCAGTTATCTACGTCGGGGACACAGTAGCTGATATGTACACAGTCAATCAAGCTAGAAACCTTCAACCTGAACGTACCTGGGTTGGTATAGGTGTGCTACCACCCCATGTACAAGACACTTCAGAACGTAGTGAAGCTTATCAGCAGACTCTCAAACAAGCTGGTGCGACTTTAGTTTTCGCTAATGTTGAGCAATTGACTCCAGAACAAATCTTCTCCCTTGGAGAATTGAGAATGGGGAATGGAGAATTGGGAATGGGGAATTGATACCTGTTGCCTATTGCTTATTGCCTACTCCCTATTGCCTCAAAATTCTGATTCTTCAATAGCTAGAGCTGAACCAGCTATCTGTTCTTGAGCCAGATTTTCCAGTTCAATTGCCTTTAACAGCTTACGCCAAGTGTGGGGGCGATCGCGAATTTTATCTAAATCTGTTGAGGCGTCGTACCAAAGATTGTGCTCAATGTGGAAGTTGAGGCGTTTTTCTAAGGTAACTTCCTCTAGTTTGGCTTCAAGCTCAGTTAATTCGACTCTTGTGATCACTCCGTGATGCTGAACATTTTTGGATAGATCATTAGGGTCTTCATTCTGACAATAAATGATAAACTTCCAGTGATATTGCTGATTCTTCTCTAAAGCTTTTTGGTTAGTCGGGAGATTAATACGGACAAAACCACGGGTTTCAGGAAGCTTTAAGTGAGTATCATAAATAACAGTATTATTTTGATTTTTGAGAGAAAAATATCCGTAACTGATGTTAGTGTTTTTATAGGGAATGTAGAACCAAAAAGTAGGATGTCTTGTTAAGGTTAAGCCGGAAAACCCAGAGTCAGAAACAGCAATAGGTAATAAAGGAGTAAAATGCTCAACTATGTCTGTATCGAAGCACTCACTACGAGTTCCTGCTGGTTTCCGTTCTTCCTGAGGAGGTCTACCTCCGACTGGCGGTCTACCAATTCCCGCTGGTTCCCTCCTTTCGTGAGGAGGTCGTCTACCTCCGACTGGTGGTCTATTCTGGCTTCCTGCGTCTCCCAGCTCCTCCCCACGAGGCCTACCACTGCCGATCAGGGGTCTTTGCCGTTGAGATACTATCGATTGATTGGCACTAAACTGCGATCGGGCTAAATTTAAGTAACTGCTCAGGTCAACTACTACTAAAGCAAGTGTTAGGGTTAATAGTTTGCTCTTCATCATGATTTAAACTCAAATAGAGTAAATCCAAAATCTAAAATCTAAAATAAATAATCCCTCCAGTCGTTACTAAGACCAACACTGACGGTACTAATGGTAATAAGCAGCCAGTTGTTAACAACAGTATCCAGCAAAATACACCATTACTAATAATACTGACTCCGGCAGCTACTGCCCAGGGTAACAGTGACTGGAAACGCCAAGCAATTAAACCTCCGACTAGAGAAAAAGAATAGATCCATAAGACATCACCCCAAAAAGGCAAAAACCACAACAAGGAACGCTTATCTTCAACCGCACTAAGCAGCTGACTTACCATGTGAGCATGAAGCTCTAAGCCACGTATCTCGTGGTTATAAGGGGTAGTAAAATCATCCTTAATCGTTGGGTCAGTCATACCAATAAGGATAATTTTATCTTTAATAAAATCAGCTTTGACCCGATCAGTTAAAATATCATTCAGGCTTACTTGTTGAGCAACTTGTTGGGGATATTTATTGGAGCGGTAGTTAAGCATAATTTGCAAGCCAGGAACTCTCATTTGTCGGTGGTAATACCATCTATGAGCTGGCAATTGTTTCAAGGGAACTGAGCCAAGCTGCCAGTGACTTTCTGAGATAAATTCCAGTGAGACATCCTCTGCCTCTAGATAATGAAGTACTAGTTGTAAGCTGAGAGAGTAGTAGGTAGCACAGCCAGATGCAGCAGGTGGTTCCATTGCCAAAAGATGACGACGGGCAATACCATCTGGATCAATTAAAACATCAGCAAAACCTAGTTGTTGGTCTGGTAGTCCTTGAGGAGGTGCAATGCCGTCAGCATCTTCCTCAGAAGGGTAAACACATACGGGAACCACCTGCTTGTTTTCCTTGAAGTAGTTGACTAAATCTTGATAACCCTTCCCTTCTGGATGATCTCGATAGATGTCCAAGCCAATGGCTCGCGGCTGATGCTCCTCTAATTTTTGCAATAGTTGCAGCAGGGTTTTATCCTGTAATGGGTATTCATCCCCCAATTTTTTAATGTCCTCTTTGGTTACTCCCACCAGCAATAAACGCTGATCAACTCCTTCATCTGGTTGCAGCTGCATCAACTGATCAAAAGTTTTCAGCTCAGATAATTGTAATAAGCCAAGCGATCGCACTCCTATTACTAAACTAGTCACTGCTAGACTGGCCAATAGCAGTGTCTGTAAACTTTTCCAGCCGGGTAATGATTTTGGCCACCTCAAAGGCTCTTGTGCTAGATTCTGATAAATTACTGGCAACCAACTAGCACAGGGAAACTCATTCTCCCATCCCTGCAACCGCTCTCTAGCTTCTCTTGCCGCTAGATAACAAGATTTCCCACTAGCAAAAGAACTCAGAAAATACTTGAGAAATTCATGAGCTATCTTGTCTGGTACCAACTCCCGCATGACAATCATTTGAGGAATCTGTAAATCTCCCAATTGTCTTGCTAGTCCCAAGCCATCACAAGAGTTAAAAATTGCTAGCTTTAAACCCCTCTCAACTGCTTTTTTGAGGGCAAATCCCAGTTCGTCTAGAGTTAAACTATCGGTTTGGTTGAGGTAAATTCGACCTTTTTCGCCCTCTGTCTCACTATGTCCAGCAAAAAAGATAATATCCCAGGATTGTTCCCACAGCTTGTCATTAATTTGGTGATGTTGCGGTTCTACCAAAAAGACTATTTTTGCCTGGGGTAAATTCTTGAGTAACCGTCTATCTTGAGCAATATTAATGCCTTTGCTATGACCAAGAATAGCTAGTATTCTGACTTTTTTTATAGAGATTGCTTTGTTTGGTGATTGACAGAGCAACCCTTGGCTTGGTGATTGCTCGATAAATTTGGTACTACTTAGAGCAAATTCTGCTTGGGGATAAAGCTCAAACAATTCCCACAGATGCCAAGGTAATTTTTGTAACTGTTGATCTTTAGTGCGAATCAGCACCCGAATCTTTTCTTCTCGGTTTAGTTGTGCTAGTAATCGATTGTAAAGGGGACGAAAGTATTCAGAATCTAGCCATGTTCTGAAACGCTCTCCCAAATCCCTCGCTGATTCTTTACATTCATTAATGGAGCCAACAATAGTAATTTTTTTTGGTTGCAGTCGGTAAGGCGCACCTAGACTGCGATAGTTTTCGTGCCAATGATATTGTAAGTGAGTAGCTAGTTCAGGAGCAGGGGGTAAATAGCCAGTCATTTCCACTTGTGGAGGTTTTCCGTCTATTCCAATCTCCGCAGTTACCCAGAACCCCTGCTGCCAAAAATCACCATCTAGCTTCAGAATGACTAATTTTCCCATTCCCCACTTGCAAATTACCAAACAACAAACAACAAACAACAAACAACAATTTTCAAATTAGAAATGGCTCAGTAATGCTAACATCACCTAAAGCTACTTTAACGCTAAAATGTTCTCCTGGCTCGCCACTAAACTCCAATTGAATACTTTTCGTGCTTCGAGCTTGAGCTTGCATCACGGCTTCGCCCTTTTGATCTAGCACCATCAGCTGGAGCTCTCGTGGTAAATAAGTTTGACCTCCAGTGGGATAAACTTCCACAGAAATATCCATTGTTGGTGCTGCTTGTGGCACTAATCCCACTAAGAGAGCTACCTGTTCTCCAAACCTTTCTAAGTGCAGTAGCTTGCCCCTTTTTACTCCCACAATTGCGGAATTTTGTGATACATTAGTGGTAGGATAAGTGTGATTTCTAAAGTGAATAGCTTGACTACCACTTCTAAAATCAAAAGCTAGCTCTTCTTGAGGCGGGAACAACAAGGTTTCAATCGCTTCCCAACCTGGAGCAAAAGCATTTTGTAACCACCGACTCAGTGGGACCAGTTCTTGGGGGTTGAGCCGTTCTAGTAGCTCTTCTAGCGATCGCAATTTACTTATTGAGATAGCTTCGGCGGCTACAGTAGGTATAAAACCCAATAATTTAGCTTCTGTCAATTGTTGGTTAAGCTGAACTGCTACATAACCTATTCGGTTAGAGCAAACTTCTGGTGGTAATCGGCAAACCTCTTCTCCAGGTAATACCGGACGGCATTCTAACTTACCCTGGTCTTTGATCACTAAATCTGCTGTATTTGCCAGAATCTGCATGACTGGATTCCAGCTGTCGCTGGCTTCCAAATCAGTTTCAATGCCCAAACATCTTAAGTAAAAATTTACTGCATATACCGCTAAAGTATTGAGATAAACTCGTTTAGCTTGCTCTAAGTTAGATTGTTGGGAATGAAACCCTTGTGCTCTGTGATGTGCCTTGAGGGTTAGGGGCACTGTGAAAGTTAAGCAGTCTGTTGTGATGATGTTTGTCATTTTTCAGTTCTCTCAATCAGGTTTAATCTTCCGACAAGTATTCCCTTAAATTGGGGGCAAACCTGGTTAAACAACGCTGGTAAAAACTGCTTAGGGTTGGTATTTTGATGCCCAACTCGGAGGAAATTTCCTTCCAGGAGTATCCCGACAGAATTCTAAGAGCTAAAAATTGGAAGTTAGCGGCAGGATTTTTGCAGGTATATGTCCCCTTAAAAATTCCCTCAGTATCTGCTTCTATACATTCAATAACTTGTTGAGAAAGAGAAGGAGTGACTTCACTAGGACTGTTTCTCTCCAAGTCATCTATTGTCAATCTTTTAATTGCTTTGTGTTGGACACCTTTAGGAATTGTAGGCATGATATCGCGACTTGCCTCAATAAAAAATCGCCTCCTTAGAAGAAAATTTACCCATTGCAGCACTTCTCTGCTGGGGTCATAAGTATCAATTTTTTCGCAAATATGGCAAAATAGCCTTTGCTTGGCTTCAGCATAAATATCTGCACAAAAGCCCGTAAATTGACCTGGAGGGGGAACATAAAGCTTACCCGATTGTTGAATTGCACTCACTAACCTTGCTAAAGCCCGTTGCCGCTTAAGGCTTTTTGGGGGATGGTGCTGTGCCTCTACAGCTAGCTGTTTTAAGTGTGCGTCTACTTCATGCATGATGATTGGGGGTTATACACCTTGAACCTCAAATAATTTTTTTGGTTCATTGCTCACCTCTAAATATGTCTCCAGGATGAAGTGGGGATTTTATGCAAAGTTAGGTAATTGTTACAAAAATTAACCCCACACTAAAAATTTACCGAAGTTTGCGCTTATCAAGCGTGCCATTCTTATAATGTCAAGGGTATTGTGGCATAACCACTCCCACAAGCAACAACAACATAAGGGTTACTATGCCAAGAACTCAACGTAACGATAACTTTATCGACAAAACCTTCACGGTAATAGCAGACATCATCCTGCAAATGCTACCCACTAACAAACAAGCCAAAGAAGCCTTTGTCTACTATCGTGACGGTATGTCTGCTCAAGCTGATGGGGAATATGCTGAAGCCTTAGATAATTATAAGGAAGCCCTGAAGCTAGAGGAAGACCGCTATGATCGTAGCTATATTCTCTACAACATGGGACTAATTTACGCCAGTAACGGTGAGCATGAGCAAGCTCTAGATTTATACCATCAGGCAATTGAACTAAACCCCCGTCTTCCTCAAGGACTCAACAATATTGCTGTGATTTACCACTACCAAGGGGAACAGGCACAAGAGGCTGGAGAAGAAGAAAAAGCGGAAGATTGTTACAGCAAAGCAGCTGAGTATTGGAAAGAAGCCATTCGCCTTGCTCCCAACAACTACATTGAAGCACAAAACTGGCTGAAAACTACAGGGCGCTCGTCAATGGATGTTTACTTCTAGTTTTTTATTATTTGTTGTTGGTATAGAAAAAAATCGGCTCTCAAACCAATGACTAATGACTAATAACCAATGACCAATGACCAATAACCAATATTATGATTGACCCCAAACAAGTTCACAAAGTTGCTAATCTCGCTCGTTTGGAAATGACAGAGGAAGAAGAAAAACAGATGGCTGCTCAAATGAGTAGTATTCTCGAGTATTTTGAACAACTGAGTGAGTTAGATACTGATAATGTAGAGCCCACTACCAGGGCAATTGATGTGAGCAACGTAACTAGACCAGATGAGCTACGTCCCTACCTTAACAGAGAAGCAATTCTCAAAGAAGCTCCTGATCCAGATGGTGATTTTTTCAGGGTTCCCAAAATTCTCAGTGAAGAGTAGTAGCGTGACACGACTAAAACTGTAGGTTGGGTTGAACGATAGTGAAACCCAACAAAGTGTTACTGGTGTTGGGTTACTCTACGAGAAGGCTTACGCCTACGTTCCTCAGCCCAACCTACATCTATTCCACCATTTTAGGTGTGTCGCGCCAGTAGATTTGGTTCAATTTTCCCTTTTTATTGTCTTCGGTGCCACCAGAGTAAAACCTTCAGCAGTACCAAGGGACATACTATTGCTTAACTCCAAAGTATCTAATGTTGGCTGATCTAATAACAGGTAAGGTTGAGTTGACCACAACTGTTGTAAAGTCGTAGGATCTTGGGAAATTATTTGGCGATCGCTATAGAAATCTAAACTGGGACGCCCATAAGCAAAAGAGGTATAGACTGCTACTCCTGGCTTAGTCTTCTCCCTAATTAAAGTAGCAACTGGTTTAACTCGGAAAGCTTCATTTAACTCCCAAATCCAGGATTGAGAACTCATCAACAACCACAAGGCTAAGTACGTCCCTACAAATAATATAGGTATAAACCCCCGGTTGTGCTGACTTACTAACCAAGCAGCTAAACCCATTGTCAATGCCACAACCACGCCCATAATAACTAATACTAGTTGCCGCTCTACCAAGTAAAGGTAAGCTAAACCCCCTAAGCTAGCAGCACAGAACAAGCTGAAGATACCTGCGATTATTCCTGGATAACGGCGAGAGTTTTCCCAAAAATCGGCAAGTTGAGCTGCTACTGCCAGGGCAAAAAAAGGGTACAAGGGCATAATATACCAGGGCAACTTGGTTCTCATTACCGAAATGGCTCCCAGATAGATGAGAGTACCTAGCAGTACCAGCATCCCCCAGGGAGTATCACGTTTTTGCCAAGTTAAGTACAATCCTCCAGGCCAAAACAACAGCCAAGGCCAACCATATTTGAGTAGTTCGATAAAATAATACCAATAGGAACCACTATTACCCCAGACGGCTTGAGAGATGCGATCGAAACCTTGAGCTTGGAAATGTACTTGTAAAAAGATTTCTCCATAATGTCGCCACTGGGCATAATACCAAGCAAAGACAGGCACACTACCTAAGAGTAAGCCTAGCCAAAAATATTGATTTTTCAATATTGCCAGTTGCCGATTAGCTAGGGTAAATGCTGCTGCGATCGCTCCTAGTAACAGTACAATTATTCCTTTAGTCAGGGCAATCAGTCCTAAGCAAATACCAACACCAACAGCCCAACGCCGCTGCCAACGGGTTCTGAGTAAACAAAGCAGTAGCAGCAGTAATAGAGTAATAATCGTACCATCCAGCATTGCCAGACGAGTGTGACGTACCACAGGTAGCAGCGTTAAATAAACCAAAGCTGCTAAGAGTGAGGGTAAGCGTTGAGGAAAAATTTCTCTTCCTAAGAGATAAAGTAGGGGAACTCCAGCAGCAGAGAGCAGGGCGAGAGGTAAGCGTGTGGTAAATTCGTGCACACCTCCCAAATGGTAGCTCAGAGCCACTAACCAGTACATCAATGGTGGCTTGAGAAGAAAAGGTTGTCCGAGATAAGTAGGATAAAGCCAGTTACCACTGCGGTACATATCTCTAGAGACTATGGCATAGTAGCCTTCATCCCAGTCTCGTAAGGGTAAGTCTCCCAGAGAAACACACCACAGGACAAGGGCTGCTGTTAACAAACCCAAGAACCAGGGTAATTCCCTCGTAGGGGAGCGATCGAAGGTTAATGCTAATTTACCCATGCTCCCTGCTCCTATGTCCAAACTCAACTTACCATACTAGATACTGAAGAACCATAATTAATAACCCTTGACAAATACTGCAATGGCGTCTCCTAAAATTACAACTGATAAAAAAATCAGCACAATATTTACGAACAATCAACAGTTCACATTAGTAATAATTTTAGTATATTTCTGTCTGGGCTTGTTTGGTATTCTTAACCATGCAATGTGGCGAGATGAACTCAATGTATGGTTGCTGGTTAGGGACAGTAACTCGCTGTTGGAACTATTTAACAATCTTAAATATGAAGGACATCCTGGGTTATGGTACATTTGTCTAGCCTGGTTGAATCAATTCACTGACAACCCGGTGATTATGCAAATTTTTCATCTTTTCCTCGCTACTGGTTTTGTTTCTTTATTAGTTAAATACTCACCTTTTACTAAATTACAAAAAATCTTATTTGTTTTTGGTTATTTACCAATATATGAATATTTACTTATCAGTCGCAACTATGCCATCGGTATCTTGTTAGTTTTTGCCTTTTGTGCACTGTTTGAGCAAAGGCAAAATAGTTATCTGGTTTTGGCAATAATGCTGTTGCTGATGGCAAATGCCAATGCTTACTGCCTATTTATTGCCACAACTTTAGGGATAACCTTAATCTTTGAATATATTCTAGGTCCAAGGATTGGTTATACTTCCAGCGCTAGTAAGATTAATATTATCAGCAGTCTAACTATTTTTTTTCTCGGCATTTTTAGCTCAATATCACAAATAATTCCTCCTGCAGATAGTACCTTACAAGGTGGATTGAGTTTATGGCGATTACAATTTGACCCCAGGCATCTCGCAACAGCCCTAACTAGAGTCTGGAGTAGTTACTTGCCAATAATCACTCCTGCTGATTCCAAGTATCTAGATGTAGTAATTTTTGCCATCATTTCTCTCATTTTACTGCTGTGGGTTGCAACTATTTTGCTCCCAAAACCGATTGCTTGGTTCTTTTACAGCTTGGGAACCCTGGAAATTCTCTTATTTACCTATGCCAAGTTTCTTGGTTCCGCTAGGCATTATGGACATCTATATATAATATTGATTGCTGCTTTGTGGATTGCTAGTTACTATCCTAACTCCAACTTATTAACTCAACCTTTAAGCAATTTACCCAACTCAGTGCAACAGGCTATTACCAAGTGGTTTTCTTTCGTTGCCAAGTACAAAAATATTCTGATTATGCTTATTTTATTTGCTCAAGTAGTTGCAGGTATCTTTGCTTTCCCTCGCGACTTGTTTGTACCTTACTCTGCTAGCCGTGAAACTGCCAAATTTATTCAAACTCAGCAGTTAGACAAGATGTTTATTGTTGGTAGTCAAGATGCTAGAGTTTCCCCTATATCTGGTTATCTCCAGCGTCAGATTTACTATCCAGAGAGTCAGGCTTTAGGGAGTTTTGTCCTCTTCAATAATCAAAGAAGAGAAGTAAATTCAGCAATAGTGTTAGAGCAAGTCAGCCAACTGATTCAACAACAGCAGACAGAGATTCTATTAATCCTCAACTATGAGCTGGATAGTTCAAGAGCTGATCTGAGCATATCTCCTTTGGCTGAATTTACCAATAGCTTTATTCACGACGAAAAGTATTATTTATATAAGGTAAGGGCACACCCTACACCCTGTTCCCTATTGCCTTCCTGTACCAGCCAATAAAGTCTGTAATAACTCTAATTGATGATGCTGAGGTGTCATCTTTAAGGGTTCTTGACTAACTGGAAAATTAATAATTTTGGCTGTAGCTTCCTCATATTGCTGAAGAGTTGAGAAAGCTTCTGTGCTGAAACGGGTAAGATAAGCTTTGGCTGCCTCTTGATAAACTTGAGTCACTTGTTGGGAAGTGGGGGTAGTTGATAAATCTGGCTGTTGTGGCTTCTGCTTAGATTTCTTGAGGACATAGCTGGCTCCCCCTACTACTGCGGCTCCCACCGGTCCTCCTAAAACCCAACCAATCCCAGTGGCAACCGCTACGGGAGCAACACTGGTAGATTTTTGGGGAGCAGGAGGTGGTTTGGGGACATCGACTTGGGGAGCTTCCAAAAAATCAATGGTTAGCTCAGCAGGAGGCTGCTGCTCGAAAAATTCACAGGCTTTAGTAACCCAATCGACGATCGCTTGTTGATAATCTCTGACTTCTTGCTGGAATTGTCCAGTTTCTTGAGTACTAAATGTACCTTGTTGCAGTGCTAGAGCAATTTGTGCTTGATAGCGCTCTAGTAACTTGGGTAAATACAGCCAACTTTGGAAATCAGAGACACTAGCAGAGAAACCTTGTTGAATGAGTTTTTGGGCTTTTTGTTTGAGTTCGAGCTTAGCATTGTGCTTTTGTTCAATAGCTGCTAATTCAGTAGATACCTCTTGAATTTTAGCTTCCAGAGCTTGCTGAACCTGAGTCGCGATCGCAACAACTCGGGGTAAACGAATTGCTGTCTTTTCTTGTTGAGCCGTTACAATGGTTTGTAGGGCTGATTCAAAGGTAGCAAGTCCTGTAGTTTGGGCAGCCGCAGTATCTCCTTTAAGTCTGGCTCTTAAGGCTGGTAGGGCATCAACCCGGTAAAGATTACTGACATTAGGCGGTAATTTTGCGCGAAAACTTTCGGCGACAAATCGGAGGCGATGGTAAACTTCCTTTTGCTCTTCTGGTGCTAGTAAATTGAGAAAATTTACCACAAAAACCACAGTTTCAATCCCTCGATCCAGTAGCCAATCTCTTAAGTTTTCCCGCTCACCCAAAGTCATTAATTGGCGACTATCGAGCACCTGAACTACTAAATCTGCTGTTAGTAGTTGCTCTTGTACCAAAGTATTCTGTGCTTGTTGATCATTAGTGCCCGGTAAATCGAGAAATTCTACCCCAGTTTGTAAGAAGGGATGGGAGCAGTAAACTGTCACCGAGGCAACATCATTACGCATACATCTTTGGTTATCGAGAATGGCATACTGTTTAAGTAGCTCCGTACCTTGTTCCCTTATCTCTGTGCCATCTGTTAAGGTAATGTGACTACTTAGTTCTTCTCCATAGCAGACATGAATAGCTGCACCTGTAGTAGGAATCAAATCAATGGGTAAAGTACGTTTACCTAGTAAAGCATTGAGCAGAGTGGACTTACCGTAATTAAAGGGACCAAAGACAGCAATGCGAAAACCGGGATTATCGAAATGATCGCAGATTGTGACTACATCTCGATAAAGCTGGGAGTTGGTATCAAGTTCCAGTACACCTAAGGCTGACCTAAGATTATGCAAAAGATTAGGGTTAACTTCGTGCTGTTGTCTATCCATAGCGATCGCACTTCTTATAGCTTATCTTCTTTATCTTTTGTCTGAAGAAATATCACCAATGTTGATCTCTCCAGCTGTGCCTATGCTGATTTTAGTACTGCTTTTAGTACTGCGATCGCCAACGGTAATCTTATTTTTGTTACCTGCTACGCTGATACTACTAATCTTCTCTTGTGCTTCTGATTTAACACTATCCCATCCCTGTTGAGGTAAACCCTTACCTCCATGGAGTAATGCTACAGGGAAATCTTCAGTGGCAAAGTCGAAGAAGGGGGTTTGCTCAGCTTGGCAGAGTTGCTGTGCACTTGGGGGAACAGTTTTCCCCACATAGTTCATTAAATGAGAAACCGTCACCACCTTATCCCCTGGTTGGTTACCTGCACCTTGGAGAGCTTCGAGGAAATGGTAGGTATAGATGCTCATTTTACCGTCAGGGTGAATCCAGGATTGTTGTTCTCCCGTGGAGGAGGTAAATACTGCTCTTCCAGAACCTTGTTTTAGTTCGTCAATTAAATCTTTGGGTAAGGCGGTTGGGACAAAATTATTAGGTAATCGTAGAGACGTTGCATGCAACGTCTCTACAAGTCCATTTTTAGCCGAAGCCATACCAGCGGCATGACAACTATCGATAATTACTAGTAATCTTTTGGCTGGAATTTCTTGCAGTGCTTGTTTAAATGTGTCGGCAGCTAGAGCAGAGTTGGGAATATCAAAGGGTTCAACATCGTGGGGAATCAGGTAGTATTTTCCTGTAGAATCATCTAACCAACCATGACCAGAATAGTAAACCAAAATGGTAGCTTCTGAGTCGGCAGCTGCTTGTTGTTGGAGCCAGTCTAAGCTAGTTAAGATGGATTGACTTGTTGCGATCGCATTTTGGAGTAGGCGTAGATGTTGTTAATCATCGATGTAGCCACATAAATTTGGATCAGTGAGGAGAGATTTGAGGGCTTGAGTATCTTTAACTGTAACAGGAAGTGACCATTGAGGATAAGCAGACTCGCCTACACCAATCAGTAAGGCATAGTTGTGGGAGAGGGGGTTAGACATGGTAAGTTTTGGAGGTGGTTGGTAATATTGACAAAGTTTTTGGATGATTTCCAGCACTTCAAGAGCTTGATTGAGGCTATCTCCACTATTTGCTGTAGCAAAGCTATTATCTTGCAGTACTTTAATCAGTCCAGGAATAGCAGCATCAGAGCCAATCTTACCAAGAACTTCTACCGCATTCCTGCGTATATCAGAATCGGAATCTTCTAGGGCTTTAATTAACTCAGTGATAGCAGCATCAGAGCTAATCTTACGAAGAGATTCTGCTGCTCTAATACGTATATCATGGTCGGAGTTTAAGGCTTTAATTAACTCGGGAATAGAGATATCAGAGCCAATTTTACGAAGAGCTTCTGCCGCACTTATACGCACAGATAAATTAGAGTCTTCTAGAGCTTGAATTAGCTCAGGAATAGCAGCATTAGAGCCAATTTCACCTAGAGCTTCTACCACAGTCAAGCGCACATATTTATCAGAGTGTTCTAGAGCTTGAATTAACCCAGAAATAGCAGCATCAGAACCAATCTTACCTAGAGCTTCTGCTGCAGCTTCACACATACCAACATTGGAATCTTCTAGAGCTTGAATTAACCCAGAAATAGCAGCATTAGAGCCAATCTTACCTAGAGTTTCTGCCGCACTTATACGCACATCACAGTTGGAGTCTTGTAGGGCTTTAATTAATCCAGCAATAGCAGCATTAGAGCTAATCCTGCCAAGAACCTCTACTGAGCTTCTACGAATATGTTTATCAGAGTCTTGTAGGGCTTTAATTAAGCCTATAATAGCAGCATCAGAACCAATCTTACCTAGAGCTTCTACCACAATCAAGCGCACATATTTATCAGGTTCTTCTAGGGCTTGAATTAACCCAGAAATAGCAGCATCAGAACCAATCTTGGCTAGAAGTTCTACGGCACTTTTGCGAACATATTCATCACAATTATCCAGGTCTTTTATTAGACCATTAATAGCACTATTATAGTTAATCTTATCCAAATCTTGTGATGTAACTTTATGGACATATTTGCCAGGGTCTTCTGGAAGCTTAATTGATCCAATAATAGCACTATTAAAGCCAATTTCATATAGAACTTCTGCTGCATTGCTATTCACAATATATTCGGGATGTTCTAGGGCTTTAATTAATCCAGAAATAGCGGTATTAGAGCCAATTTTTCCTAGAACCAATGCTGCATTCTTACGCACAAATAATTCAGAATGTTCTAGGGCTTGAATTAACCCTGAAATAGCAGCATTAGAACCAATTTTACCTAGAGCTTCTCCTGCACTTCTACGTACATCATTGTTATGGTCTTCTAGGGCTTTTATTAACCCAGGAACAGCAATATCAGAGCCAATTTTACCTAGAGCTTCTCCTGCACTTCTACGTACATCATTGTTGGGGTCTTCTAGGGCTTTTATTAACTCCATAATAGCGACATTAGAACCAATTTCACCCAGAACTGAAGCTGCACTCCTGCGCACAAAATATTCAGAATGTTTTAGGGCTTGAATTAACTCAAAAATAGCAGCATCAGAGCCAATTTCACCTAGAGCTTCTGCTGCATTTTTGCTGACAAAAAAGTCAGAGTCTTCTAGGGCTTTGACCAACCCTTTAATAGCAACATCAGAGCCAATTTTACCCAGAACTGATGCCGCACCTCTACGCACAAAAAAGTCAGAGTTTTCTAGAGCTTTGATTAACCCATCAATAGCAATATCAGAGCCAATTTTACCTAAAAGCGATAATGCATTTCTGCTGACATACTCATTGGAGTCTTCTAGGGCTTTTATTAAGCCAATGGTAGCCATATCAGAACCAATTTTACCCAGAGTTAATACTGTACTCCAACGAACAAAATAATCAAAGTGTTTTAGACCTTTGATTATTTCAAAAGTAGCCATATTAGAGCCAATTTTACTGAGAGCTTTTGTTGCACTGACACGTACATAATTTTCGGAGTGTTTTAGGGATTTTATTAGCTCAAAAGTCGCAAAATCAGAACCAATTTTTCCTAGAGATTCTACGGCACTCCTACGCACATTATTGTCAGAATCTTCTAGAGCTTTAATGAGCTCAGGAATAGCTACATCGGAACCAATTTCACCTAGGGCTTGTGCCGCTTTACAGCGCATACTATAGTTGGGGCCTTCTAATACTTTAATTAATCCAGGAATCGCACCATCAGATTTCGTTTTTCCCACCAAACTCAGTTTGAGTAATTGAGGTAGTGATAATCCAGCGATCAAACTTACTGTTTGCTCCTGAAACTCCGACTTAACCTCTCCTGCCAACCTTGCTCCTAACTGCCAATCTACCTCCAAAGCTAACTTCACCACTCGCACTGCCTGTTCCTTATCCTCAACCAACTCCATCATTAGTGCTAGAGGTTCAGTCCATTTGAGATAATTCAGATAGTCCCACTTCAACTGATGATCATTAATACTTGCCAATCGCCGCAACAAATTCTCTGCCGTATAATACTCCTGAAGCAATTGATGGCGAAACTCAATCTTATTGCCTGTACCTACTTGAATTAGATGATACTTAAGTAAATCCTTTAACCAGCGACGAGCACAATCATCTGGACAATCTACCTTACCTCGCAAAAATTCCGTCAGCTTTGCCTCGGCTTCCTGCCTGCGAATCGCAACCATTAGCTCCGTCTTGGATTTCCCCTGAGTCATCACCCAAGCTAAATGTTGCAATAGCTCCTGCCACCAATCCCGTGATTCCTTGTAAGTAGGGACATCTTGCTTGAGCTGATAGTCATAAATCTCAGTAAAGCGGCGAAATACTGAACCTAAATTAGAAGGTACTTGGTGAGAGTTGCTAGTAAATACAGAGCAGAGCATCCACAACAGCAGGGGTGTTTCTCCAAACTCTCGCAAGCGATTACCCAACTGCCTGAGCATCTGCTCCCCCTGCTCAGGCAAATAGGCACAGACAAACTCCCGCATCTGAGTTTCACTCAGGGGTTGCATTTCCAGCTTCTTGGTAATATTGAGATCCCCTCCTACCCCCAAATCCCGCGTTGTGAATACCATTGGAGTCTTAGAGTAGTCTTGGCGAAACACGCTTACTTGCTGTCGAGCCTCTTCAGAAGGCAATTCATTAAATCCATCAAACAGCAGTAACAATCGCCCCTGACGCAGCCACTCTTTCAATCTCTCCTCATCGACATCCAAATCTGGCTGATGTTGTTGCAGAAATGCCTGCACCCTCTCCAGCACCGAATGCTGGTAATACCGTAACTCCACCAACACCGGAATTAAACCAAAATCCCCATCTCCGTGTCTCCCCGTCTCACCATCTCCCCATCTCCCCATCTCCGCGTCTCCGTGTCTCCGCGTCTCCGCGTCTCCCCATCTCCCCTTCTCCGCTTCCTCCAACAACAACCTTACCAACGCCGTGGATTTCCCAGAACCAGGACGACCTACCAACAATACATGATCTGGAGCATATTTGCGCAATCCTTCAACAACAGCCAACCGCTCAATTTTCTCCTTCCCCTCCTCCCTCTTTTCCTGCCGTTGCTCAACAGTCTGCACCATCAAACCCAAATCCAGCAGTGGAGAGCATTGCTTCTGCTGATTCCGTTTTCTCCCCACCACATCCGTAAGGGTATAAATCTCCCACCATCGGGCGTAAGTCTGGCAAATTGAATCAAGATAGGGATATAACTGGCACTTGTGCTCGCTTGCCACTGCTTCTTCACAGCTTCCTTGTCTTCGCCTCTATTCTAGCTGTGCTTATATCAAACAATGTAATTGAGCGATCGCCACAATACTAGGGGGGTGAAGGAAAAAAAGGTTGGGGAAAAGAATCGACACGGAGACGCCGAGACGCGGAGACACGGAGACGCGGAGAATGGAAATGCCAGCCAAAATTTCGTTCACCCTAGGGGAGGAAAATGTCATTAGTACAAAGGACAAATGACTAATGACTAATGACTAATAACAAATGACTAATAACAAATGACAAATGACAATTCTTTGACCAGCATTTAAATGTAGCATATATCTGAACGGCAGAAATAACTAACCTTCTTAACAACAGACAAAAAAGCAGATACCATAAACCTTACAACCTTCTGCCTTAGAGCCTTCTGCCTTCTTGTACCAGGTTTTTATTCCTAAATTGCACTATGATTGCCAGTTCAACGGAAACATCACACCACTACCAAAGTCGCTATAACGGAGTAATGCTTGCTAGGGGATTAAAGGAAAAATCTCAAAATTATAAAAAATTGTTAACAGTTGTGCTGCAATGGACAGGAGCACAACCTTTCCTTACCCAGAAGTTGTGTCAATTGATCATTGAAGCAGAAGATGCACCACCTCTAGGCGAAGAATCACAATGGGTTGCCAAATTAGTGCGATCGCGTTTGGTGGAAAATTGGGAAGATATAGATGATCTAGAACAGTTACGGACAATACGCAATCGCCTCCTCCGACGCAAGCAGCGTAGTATCAGGCTCTTGAAGCTATATCAGCGCATTTTGCAAGAGAAGACTGTGCCAGCTAATGAAACTTCAGAGCAGAAGGAACTACTACTCTTAGGTTTAGTTGTTAAACAGCAGGGACAACTAAAAGCTCACAATCGGATTTATAAGTCGATCTTTAATCAAACTTGGGTAGAAAACGCCCTAAAGACTGTAAAGTCTGAGCTAGAACCAAGTGACTCAGAATTTCTCAAAACTCTGGCAGAATTAGAAAGAAAACTTCTAGTTTCTCAGGTAGAAATCCTATCCCAGGCAGATAATGAAACAGAAGATCAAGGCTCTGTGCAAGCTCTGTACGAGGTGCTGCGGGATGTAACCTCGAAAGTTGGAGACTTGCTAAGTGCAGACCGCGCTACAATCTTTTTACTCAATGATGAAAAAACAGAACTCTGGTCATTGGTTGCTGAGAATCAGGAAGGAGAATTCCTAGATATTCAGGTGCAAGTTGGGGAAGGCATTGCTGGTCAAGTTGCTCAGATGAAGAAGGTAATTCATATCCCTGAAAATGTCTACGATGACCCCCGTTCTGAACTAGTCAAAGAGTACGACCAAAAATATCACTACCACACGGAAAATATCTTAGCTTTACCACTGCTGAACGAAGAGAAGGAAGTTGTTGCAGTTATTCAGCTACTTAACAAGTTGTATTCACCAATAAGTCAAGAAGATGACTTCGAGCAAGAAATTCAGCAAAAAGGTTTTACCAAAGTAGACTTGGAACGATTGGCTCAATGTGTTGTGCCAATTCGACGGATTCTGGAAAGCTGTCAGTCTTGTTACAAAGCAACTAAAAAACTGCGAGCAACTGCCGCTCTGGCAGAGGCTACCCGCTCTCTTGACCAAATTAATTTGGATACCAAAGCTATACTACAGCGGGTGATGAATACTGCCAAGAAACTGATGAATGCTGACCGTAGTACCCTATGGTTAGTAGATCGAGACCACAGCGACTTGTGGACAGAACTTCCTGGAAGAGGGGAAGTACGCTGTGAGTTTGGAGTTGGCTTTGTTGGTCAAGTAGCTAAAACCTGCGAGCCAATGATTATTCCCTTTGACTTATATGACCATCCTAGCGCGGAGAATGCGAAAAAAACTGACGAGGATACCCGTTATCGCACTTGTAGCCTTCTGTGTATGCCAGTAGTCAACCCCGAAGGTGAGTTGCTAGGAGTAACTCAATTAGTCAACAAACGCAAACCCGGTGATCATCCAGAATATAACAAAGATGATTGGCCAGCAGTACCTGACTATTTCAAAGCTAGCTTTGACAAAAATGACCGACAGGCAATGCAAGTCTTCAATGAGCGAGTAGGAGTAGTACTTCAGTTCGTTAAGACCCATGAAAAGCTCAAACAGTTAGCACAAATTGAACCCAAAGAAGCTATTTATAATGCTCTGGCTATACTCAGTGATACTGTAGACAATCAGACCGATGAAGCTCTCTACAATGCTCTTTACTATATGCTGGGCTTTATTAAGCTATCAGTTGGTCAGTTATTAGGAGCCTCCCATACCACTGTTTTCCTGTTTGATGGAGAGCACCATGAATTTTGGTCATTGTTTATCGAAGAAGAGGCAAGTAGTGCTGTAGAGATTCGAGTTCCTGCGAATCAAGGTATAGCTAGTAAAATTGTTGCCTCAAAAACCCCAAAAGTCAGTAACAAACTTGGTAATTTTAACGACTTTTTAATCCAAGCAGGTATTAAAGAAGAAGCTCAAAATAATCTCGATAACCTCTTACTGTTCCCCGTTGTCAACCAGCAGGGACAATTAGTCGCAATTTTCCGATTTTTTAACAAATTAAAGTTATCTAGCATCTCTACTTCTTCTTCCGAAGCAAGAATTGACCCTAAAGGCTTTACCCAAGTAGATGGAGATAAATTAGAGCAACGCAAAAGCTCAATTTTACCTGTTCTACACGCTTTCCAATCTTTCCATAGAGAAATCCAAACTATTCAGGAGCAGCGAGGAGCGATCGATCCTCTCTATCAAGCAATCAGCTTGGTGAGCCAGAGTACTGGCAATCCCGAAGAAATTATCCGAAAGGTAATGCAAGGTGCAAAAAGCCTCACTAATGCTGACCGCAGTACCTTATGGTTAGTAGATTACCGACACAATGAATTGTGGACGAAAATTCCCCAAGCAGATGGTTCCTGGATAGAAACACGAGTACCTATGGGAGAAGGCTTTGCTGGCAAGGTAGCTCAAACTGCTCAACCAGTAAACATTTCCTTTGATCTATATAACCATCCCGACTCGGAGATTGCCAAAAAAACTGACGAGAAAACCCACTATCGCACTTGTAGCCTTTTGTGTATGCCAGTTTTGAGTTCTGATGGGGATTTGCTGGCGGTGACTCAATTGGTCAATAAACGCAAATTTGGTGATTTCGGTGAATATGATCCTGCTGATTGGCCTATTGTTCCTGACTACTTCAAAGCTAGTTTTAATGAAAAAGACCAAAAAGATATGGAAATATTTAACAATCAAGTAGGTGTGGTTCTACCTAGTATTTTATGAGATATAGTGTTTCTTATTGGTGATAGTACTTTACTACCTATACCAACGAAACCATACTACTACGTGCGGAGCAATTATAGTGGTGAGGGTTCGTTAAAAAAGGCAAAGACAATTGTTCCTGGTGCTTTTGTGCGTAACTTCCCAGATGGTCCTGCAATTCAGATGGGAGCGTATAAAAAGGAGGCTGGGGCAAACTCTTTGGTTGAGCAACTCCAACAAAAAGGAATTTCTGCCTCAATATATCGTCCTTAGAATACATTGGCTTGTAAGTCTATCTAACACCAGCACCTCGTGATACTGAAGCAGTAGCGATCGCTTTTTAGTTTACACTCTTACCTGGTTTGAATCTGCTCAGTTCAGCCATTTAGCTTGGTGGGCACTAAGTGTTGGATTTAGTTCCTTATGTGATCGCAATTGTTTGAATATCATCAAAATATAGCAGAATCAACAATGACGAACAGCTTATGACTACCATTAAAGACAAATTGCACATTGCGATTGAGTCCACCCCAGAGCCTATTCTGGAACAAGTTCTCGACTATCTCGAATACCTCAAAACCAGAGCAACCAGCTCTACGAGTCAATCTAGCGAAGTTCTAATTCAGGATGGAGAACCAATTTTGCGCGGTTCCAAAGCTCAAGACTTACTCAAATTTGCAGGAACTTGGCAGGGTGAAGATTTTGAGGAATGCCTGGAGCTTGTCTACAAAACTCGTTCTCAAGCTGAATTCTGATGTATTTACTTGACACCAACCATTGTAGCCGCATCATCTTCGGCGAACCTACCTTGATTGAGCAGCTACAACTTCACAGTGAAGCAGGCGTTGCCACCAGTGTCATAGTCTGTGGAGAACTCTTCTACATGGCAGCCAAATCTGAACGGATAGCAGCTAACCTCCAGCAAGTCAGAGCTTTTCTAGACACAATCGACTTGTACCCAATCAACCTCCCAATTTCAGAAATTTACGGCTCGCTTAAAGGAAAACTAATTGCTACTTTTGGTCCTAAAGATAAAACTCAGCGAAGACACTTCAACCTACAAAAACTTGGCTTTGCAGACAATGATCTCTGGATTGCTGCTACAGCAATGTACTACAATCTCACAGTTGTTTCTACCGACGGTGATTTCCAGCGCATTCTACGGGTAGAACCTTTGGCATTAGAATCTTGGATTTGAAAATAACCAATGACTAAACAAGAGCAAGAGGCTTATGAAAATAGCTTGAAATACTACAAAGATTTACAGAATGTGGTGGCAACCTCAAGACAGGAAGGTATCGAAGCTTTGTGAGCTGGTACTTATGCTCTAGGAAGCAAGAATTAGGGAATTGACTTCCATATATTAGAGTCAAGTTCAGCTTCGGGACGGAGATTAGCTAAACTAGCTAAAATGCGGTCATTACTAACAAGCGATCGCTTGCACTTTTCCGAGAACTTCCTGCTGAAGGTAAGCTGAGTCGTTAGACTGTAAAATCATAAAGGAGAACCAAGATGAATGCGATCGAAGCAGTCTACAAAAGACGTGCAGTAAAACATTTTGATGCTCAGCACACTCTAAGTGAAGCTGAAGAACGGCAGTTGCTAGAAGCCACCATTCAGGCTCCTACCAGTTTTAACATTCAACATTGGCGCTTTGTGATACTTCGCGACCCGGAGCTACGTGCTAGAATCCGGAAGGAATTTGGTAACGATCAAGCACAAATAACGGATGCTTCGCTACTTATTCTTTTCACCGCTGATGTGAAGGCATGGCAAAAGAATCCAGAAAGATATTGGATCAATGCGCCACAAGCAGTCTCTGATCTGATTGTTGGATGGATGAGTCCCTTCCACGAAGGGAGGGAATGGCTGCAACGAGATGAAGCACAGCGTTCTATTGGAATGGCGATGCAAACCCTAATGCTCGCAGCTCAGGAGCTGGGCTATCAATCTTGTCCTATGATCGGATTTGATATTGAGAAAGTTGCTGAATTAATCAATTTACCCGAAGATCATATCATGGGGGCAATGGTGGCGATCGGAAAAGGGATTAAAGATCCTTGGCCAAAACCAGGGCAACTTACCCTCGAAGAGGTTGTATTTGAAAACTCTTTTTAGCTAAACTTCCCAACCTCAGGGGGTGACAACAAAGCTAAAAAGGAGACAGAGTGTGGGGTGTGGAATGTGGGGAAAATGAAAGTACGTATCACTGCATGAGTGAGCCCCATCAACCAACATTTACCTGATGCAATCGTCTATTACCCAATTCAATCTTCTCTACTAACTTTCGCGAAGCTCTTCTTTTTTCCCTAGACCCTACACTCTACACCCCACACCCAGCTTACTTTTATGGAGCCATTAGTTTTAGGCACGAAATACGACAAAATTGCTAAATGGTGGAGTGAGTGTCACTTTAATTCTGAGTATGGAGTTAAACAATTTGAAAAAGCATTAAACTTTGCGCCTAAATCTGGCAACGCATTGGATGTCGGTTGTGGAGCTGGCGGAAGATTTGTTCGTATTTTGCAAAATCATGGATTTAGAATCACTGGAATTGATGTGTCTAAAGAGATGATTAAATTAGCTAAACAGCATCATCCCAATGAAGAATTTTATGTTCAGGACATTTGCCGATGGGAAACAGATCAGAACTTTGAATTTATTATTGCTTGGGATAGTATTTTCCACCTTCCTTTTGCCATGCAAGAGCCTGTGGTGACTAAATTATGTAATCTTTTAGTAAAGGGAGGTCTCCTAATTTACACCTTTGGTGATGCCTATGGTGAACATGATGATCACTGGCATAATGATACCTTTCATTACAGTTCAATCGGGATTGATGGAAACCTGAGAATACTCGCGAAAAATGGTGTTACCTGCAAGCATTTAGAATTGGATCAATGGCCGCAAAACCATATTTTTGTTATCGGTGTTAAGTCCTAAAATATGAATGCGTTGTCGTCTTCTGTTAAGCTTAGACGCATTCACCTTGCATATTTCGGACAGGCAAGATGCCTGTTCCACAAGAAGCTGATGATTGAATTTGGTGCAAATTAGATGCGTTTTAGATTATCGCTTGGGTGCAGAACTGCTCGACAACGCAAACATCGACTCAATATCGAGGTGCTTAACTCAACGCTCGAATCAACTTCATTTGGTTATCGGAATGCCCGTAGTACTTCAGATCGGCCTCAAAGAAGTTGGCTTTCTCCAGGATAGATTTGAAGTGCGAGAAGCACTCGAAGCTATACTCGCCGTGATAGCGACCCATGCCGCTGTTACCGACGCCTCCGAATGGAAGGTTGGAATTGGTGATTTGCATCACCGCATCATTGATGGCACCACTGCCAAAGGGAATCTCGCTTAGGAAACGCTGCTTGGTGGTCTTGTCATTGGAGAACAGGTAAGCAGCCAGTGGCTTCTCGAAGCTCTTGACGACTTCAAAGGCTTCGTCAAGAGTTTCGTACTCGAGGACCGCAATGATGGGACCGAAGATTTCGTCTTGCATCACCCCATCATCAAGGGAAACGTTATGCATCACCGTTGGCTGAATAACTCGTTCTTCCCGGTTTGTTTCGCCGCCATAGTAGACTTTTTCAGGGTCAATAAGTGCGGTGACTCGGTCAAAGTTTCGCTCATTGATGATTCTCACAAAATTCTTGTTCTCTACCGAATAGTCGTGCTTCTTGATTTCATGCACCATCCGGTCAAGGACTCTGGCTTTAATGCTCTTGTGTACCAGAACGTAGTCCGGGGCAAGGCAGAGTTGTCCGGAGTTCACAAACTTCGACCAAATTAGGCGTTTGACGCCGACATCCACTGCGGCATCCTCAGCGAAGATAGCCGGGTTCTTACCGCCTAACTCCAATGTGACATTGGTTAAATGCGGGGCTGCTGCCTTATTGACGATTTTCCCAACCTGGGGACTCCCGGTGAAGAAAATCTTGTCGAAGCGTTGATTCAGCAGTGCCGTTGTTTCCGGGATGCCACCTTCAACCACCCTCAAGTAGTTGGGGTCAAAGTTCTCGTTAATCAGCTTGGCCATCACTCGGCTAGTTTCTTCCGGCAGCTCACTGGGTTTCAGAATCGTTGTGTTCCCTGCAACCATAGACCCAATGACCGGAGTCAAGGAAAGGTTGTAGGGAAAATTCCAGGCTCCAATCACCAGTGTGACGCCGAGCGGTTCTGGCACGATATAGCTTTTGCCGGGTTGGTTCAGCAAGTTGGTTGAAACCTTCCGAGGCTGAACCCACTTCTTGACGTTTTTAATAGCTATCTCTAGTTCCTCGAAGAGAGGAAAGATTTCAGTCAACTGGGTATGGTGTTTCGACTTTCCGAAGTCCTTATAGATAGCTGCGTAGAGTTCTTCTTGATGAAAGCGAATGAGATCTCGGAACTTCTCTAGCTGCTCAAGCCGAAACTGGACCGGACGTGTGGCGTTGCTCCGAAAATACTGGCGTTGGTTTTCGACCAACACTTGAACTTCTTGCTCAGTAATGGTGGTTTCAGTTTGAGTATTCATGATTTATTCTTCTAATAAGTCTCAATGGTTGGCATTTACCCAAGGTTTCACAGTTAGATCGCGACGGAGGCTGGCTGCTGTGTCGATTGAGTCACTTGGCTTGTTTCTGTCATGTGACTGGCTGCTGTATCTCCTTGTGTGATAGAGGCGAGAATGTCTTTGCATTGTGCTGGGCTCATCAACCTTGGCACAGCATAGAAAGACCTGGCTTCTTTGAGAGCGTTTCTGGTAATCACGTCATAGTGCTTCGTCTCAAGTTCCTTAAATCCGCTAGGGATGTTAAGTCGCTGAGCTAGAGCGTCAACTCGTTTGATAAAGCTATCAGCCAGTTGCTCATTGGAGCCAGCACTTGTGCCGTTCAGCATTCGTTCCAGATTGGCAAATCGGTGCAAGCACACTGGTTTATTGAATCGTAAGATTCTTGGTAGGATGACGGCATTGGTCAGTCCATGGGGTGTGTTGTAGTGAGCACTTAACTGATGCGAGATAGCGTGAACGTAGCCAAGGCTCGATTTATTGAACGCATAACCGGCTAAAAAGGAGGCAAGTGCAACCAACTGCCGAGCTTCAAGGTTGTTCCCGTCTTCATAGGCAACAGGCAGATGCTCAAGAAGCAGTTTGATAGCCAACTTTGCATCCCGCTCAGCGTCACTGAATCGATTGACCGATGTGTAGGACTCAATCGCATGGGTCAAGGCATCCATCCCGGTTGCTGCCGTGATATGCGGTGGTAGTGACTTTAGCATGTTTGCGTCGAGTGCCGCAGCAGACGGAATCAGCTTTGGATCAACAACAAACTTTTTCTGATGGGTTTGGCTCTCGGAGATAACGGCTGAATTGGTGACTTCTGAACCAGTACCAGACGTTGTTGGAACCGCGTAGAATGGCAATGCTGGCTGCTTGACTTTCAGCAAGCCAACAATCTGTTCAACGGTGACATCGTTGGAATAGCAAGCAGCAATCACTTTGGCTGCATCAATGGTAGAACCGCCACCTACGGCAAAGACGCTGTCACAGTCGTTCTCTTTGCATGCTCGTATGCCATCTTCAATCACTTTGTAGGTGGGATTGGGAATGACGCCGTTAAAGACGGTTACTTCGCAGCCTTCATTCTTGAAGTGCTCAAGCACCCCGTCAAGGAGCCCCAGTTTTAGCAAAAACTTCTCGGTCACGAGCAAGGGCCGTTTACTACCGGATGCCTGGGCCAGGGATGCTAGCTGGATTGTCGAATTGACGCCAGTGAACAGGAGCGGTTTTTCTGAGGGAAACAGCACGGTGAACATTTTGAGCGAAAAGTTGGTGAGTCGCTTAAGCATGGCTCGAATCCTTATGTTGTGATGAAAGTTGTTTTGATTCTTGGTGAACTCGGCTGGGCTTTACCTTTATTGGGTCAACTCCATCTTTGAGTACACTAAACAGTGTAGTTTATGCAAGAACGACTGTCAACACTATTGATGCTTTTTTTGAGAAGCATTTCTGGTTGTACTAATAAAGCCTAAAAGCTAATAAATAAGAGAAATACAGTGATATTAAGTATGGGTTTGCATGTTCACAATTTTCAATATATACTACACTGTATAGTTTATTTTATGCTGACTTGTAGCCTAACATAAGGAGTTGCGAAGATGATTGCCGACCAAAAAACAAATGCTCGGCGAAAGAGCCCGAAGAGGGCAGCCGTTCTCGAAGCGGCAACCGAAGAATTTTTGTCGCGTGGATTCTCCGGAACGAGCATGGATCGAATTGCTGAGGTTGCAAACGTATCGAAGCGAACAGTCTATGCCCACTTTCCGAGCAAAGACGACCTCTTCCAGGCAATTGTCGATAAGATATTGCAGCAAGTCGAGGAGATGCCATCCCACGAGTATTCCAAAGAGGAGCCTTTGGATGAACAGTTGCTAGCCATTGGGAACACGTTTGCCACAACAATCACTGGTAGGGACTTTATGAAGCTCTCCAAAGTAGTAATTTCTCGCTTTATTCAGTCGCCTGAGTGGGCACATAACACCCTCAAGGCGCATGCCCGGTTGAGACAGGACATGATTGCGTTCTTTAAGGCAGGAAAAAAAGACGGCCGTCTGAAGATTAGCAACCCTGAGAAGGCAGCCGCTCAGTTCTGTGGGTTGATTAAGGAAATCGCGTTCTGGCCAGAGTTAATGGCAGGGCAGGAACCCATCTCAACGCGGCAAAGGAATGCGGCAGTCAAAGCCGCCGTGGAAATGTTTTTGGACCATTACCGGAAGTCCTAAGGGACTAAGAATTCTTCAATTTCTTGGTGCTCCCTGCCAAAAATATTATCTACTGGTCTGACCAACCTGCAGAATGTGGGTTTAATCTACTTAGCACACTTAATCCACGAGAGCCATTCTTCATTCTTAATTCCACGCAGCAGTACTAGTTTTGACGCCAGTTAGCTGCTTTAGTTAGCAGAGATTCAGCAAAAGTCATGGCTTCTTGAGCTGAATGTCCACCAGCCAGCTGAGCAATTTCTTCCTGGCGATGAGAGTAATTGTCTAAAAGACTTACACGGACAACTGTGCGTAGCTCATTAAGTTCAGCATCAGAAAGTTGCTCTTTAAGTTCAGGCTTGCCTAAGTCTTTGCTGGAGCAGGATGAGGTTTTTTTCTTTCTACGAGAAGTAGGTTGTTTGACAGTTTCGGGTACTGAACTTTGAGCAATCACTTGTTTATCAACTCGGAAGTGCCTGTCTGCCATAGCAGCAATTAAAGGTTGATGGGTGACACAGAGTACTTGATGTTTTTGACTAAGTTGGTGAAGTTTTTGTGCGATCGCTTGCGCTACACGTCCGGATACTCCTGCATCAATTTCATCAAAAATCAGGGTTTCACCAACGTCATTAGTGTTAGAAAAACAAGCTTTCAGGGCCAGTAAAAAGCGACTCATTTCCCCTCCAGAAGCCGTTTTAGAGAGGGGTTGCAATGCCTCCCCTGGATTAGGAGAAAAGTAAAAAGTAATTTGGTCTGCACCGTTAGCTGTCGGCACAATGGGATTGATGACTACCTGGAAGCGCACTTTTTCCATTGCCAAAGGTTTGAGTTCTGCCACCAACTGACTTTCAAGTTCTGCCGCAGCGGTGCGACGTAACTGGGTTAGTTGAGTGCACTCATCAGTCAAAACTTCCTGAGACTGGGAATAAGTTGCTTCAAGTTCTTCTAAAGATTGACCTTCACCACTGAGTTCCGCCAATTCTGAGAGTAGTTTCTCATAATGAGCGATCGCTTCTGCTAGGGTTGGTCCATATTTGCGGCAAATTTGTTTAAGGACAACAATGCGTTCTTCTACCTCTTGCAAACGCTGTGGATCCGTATCTAATCCTTCCCCATAAGCATTAATTTGATTAGCAGCTTCCACTATTTGAGCCAGTGCTCCACTTACTAAGTCTAATACTGGTTGTAAGTGGGCATCATAATCCACCATCTCCCTGAGGGTTGCTTCTGCTTGACCTAATAAATCAGTGCTAGCAGTCCCATCTTGGTCATTGTGGTAGAGTAGCTGATAGGCTTGGTAGCTTTGCTGTTGTAGTTCCACTACATGACTAAGACGTTGACTCTCGATTTCTAGTTGTTCGAGTTCACAAGCATCCGTAAGGTTAGCAGCTGTCAGTTCTTGAATTTGGTACTCCAGCCAGTCGAGCCGTTGCAAGCGTTCTTGTTCAGACTGACGTCGCTTCTCCAGAGCTTTCGCTGCTTCTTGGGAGTCAAGGTAGGCGACTCCCACCCTATCCCGCTGCTGGGTGAGGGGTAAACCACCGTAAAGATCCAGTAGTCCCCGTTGGAGCTCTGGAAATATCAGTTGCACAGTTTGACCTTGAGCAGTGATTTCTACTAACCGCTCCCGCAATCCCTCCATTAGTTTACGATTAACCAAGACCCCATTCACCCTCGCTCGCGATCGCAAACTTCCCTGAGGCGTGGCAATCTCTCGACTACAGACTAAATCTGTCTCGTCTAATAATTCAATTTCCTGCTCACTCAACCAAGCAATCAACGCTGCATCGGCTCGGAAGGTGGCTTCCACTAGAGTGCGTTGCGTGCCAGTACGAATTAGCCGATGACTGACTTTTCCCCCCAAAGCAATATCAATAGCATCCAAAATGATCGATTTACCAGCACCGGTTTCACCCGTCAAGACATTTAAACCAGGGTCAAATTCTAGCTCTAGTTTGTCAATTAAAGCAAAGTTTTGAATTCGCAGAGAAATGATCATGGTGAGAATGCAAATTTTTTAAAGGGGAAAGCTAATCAGAATTCTTGAGAAACAAGGCAATAGGCAATAGGGAGTAGGGAAGAGGAAAGGATATTGTTTCTCCCATTCAATTGGGGGTGCGAAGCGCTCCTGGGGAGCTCTTCAGAATGATTAAACCCAACCTTAAATAATATATAGCGTTTCTCCTGCCAAAATTTCGCTCATCTCTATTGTGACCCGTCAAGAGTGAAGTCTTGCTATCCTGAAAGAAGTTTCCCTACTGAAATGCCCACTGATAAAGTTAGCAGTAGCGACCACAGGAGCGTCATATGACTGAAAAATCCACCCGTATCTGTATTCTTGGTGGAGGCTTTGGAGGTCTCTACACAGCTTTGCGCCTAAGCCAGCTGCCTTGGGAAAAGTTGCAACAACCGGAAGTTATCCTCGTCGATCACAATGATAGGTTCTTATTTTTACCCTTACTGTACGAACTACTGACTGGGGAGCTACAAACTTGGGAAATTGCTCCACCTTTTGAAGAACTGTTGGCGAATACAGGAGTGCGCTTTACTCAAGCTACTGTAGCAGCAATTAATTTAGACGAACAACAGGTAGAGCTACAAGAGGGAGCTGGATTTTCTTACGATCGCTTGGTGTTAGCCTTGGGAGGCATGACTCCTGTTGATACAGTACCAGGAGCAGTTGAATACACCCTCCCATTCCGCACTATTGCTGATGTCTATCACCTAGAAGAACGACTGCGGATTTTGGAAGAGTCTGACAAGGATAAAATCCGGGTGGCAATTGTTGGTGCTGGTTGCAGTGGAGTTGAGTTGGCCTGTAAACTCGCAGAAAGGTTAGGAGAACGGGGAAGGTTGCGATTGATTGAGCGAGGTGATGGCATTCTCAAGACATCCCCTGAGTTTAATCGAGAGGCAGCGCACAAAGCTTTGAATGAACGCCATGTTTGGATTGATTTAGATACAGAAATTGACTCTATTGAAGCAGACCAAATTTCTCTGTTATATAAAGGACAGTTGGATACTATCCCTGTAGATTTGGTACTGTGGACAGTAGGGACAAGAGTTTCACCAATAGTGCGATCACTTCCCCTTAAGCAAAACCACCGTGGACAATTGACAACGCTCCCAACCCTACAGGTGCTTGAGCACCCAGAAATTTTTGCTCTGGGAGACTTAGTTGATTGCAAAGATGTCAACGAGCACCAAGTTCCTAGTACAGCTCAAGCAGCCTACCAACAAGCGGACTACACTGCCTGGAATATCTGGGCTTCCCTTACCGGACGTCCCCTGCTTCCCTTCCGCTACCAGAATTTAGGGGAAATGATGACCTTGGGAACAGATAATGCTACTCTTGCAGGTCTGGGAATCAAGCTAGACGGACCCTTAGCTCACATAGCGCGGCGTCTTGCCTATCTTTACCGTATGCCCACCTTGGAGCACCAGCTCAAAGTTGGCTTAAATTGGCTCGCTCAACCTTTGCTGGAATTACTAACTGAGTTTGGTCATTAGTCATTGGTCCTTTGTCCTTTGTATTAATGACGTGACATCCCAAGTAATGCAAGTCGTGGAATGACCTTAACTCTTCCTTCTGTTGCCTCTAGGTTTTTGGGATTGCTTTTTCCCAATACGGCGGGAAGACTTCCGCTTTGGCTTCTGCTGCTTCCCTACTCCAGCAAACCATCCCTTAACCCCCATCTTTTGCCAACGCTTGTAAGCAGAACTACCCCAATCTGCTAAATAATGGCTACTAGCTCCCAATTCCAAACCGCTAAATAGCGCCATCAACTCCACTCGATAACTCAAAAGCGATCGCACCACTCTTTGAGCAAATTCCTGCCAAGCAAAAGTTTCTTCCCCCAGCCACTGGAAAAGAGCGACAATAAGCAGTGTTAAGAAAATAACCCAGCTAATCAGATAAAGCACCCGCAACGTCGTCCCAATCAAGATTCCATGAGAAAAAACAGAGCGATGGCGCATCATCCTCTGGTAAGGTATCCAAATCCATCGCAACCACCCCCACCGTTTAAAAGGTCGCGATCGCAAATCGAGGTCAGGACTTAACATTAATCCACTAAAAAGAAATCCTCCAGCCACGATTAGCGTCAAGTCGCTATTTCTTGTCAGAGCCAGGGTTAGAGCCGTTACTACTGGTAAACTCCACAGAGTAATCCGATCATGTGTTTGACCAGAGGGCATATTAATCCCATTTTTGTGTTAACCTAAATATGATAACGGGCGATTAGCTCAGCGGTAGAGCGCCTGCCTTACAAGCAGGATGCCACTGGTTCAAATCCAGTATCGCCCATCAATAGACTTATGCAGCAAAACCTAGTTAGGGCTTGCTGAATAACTAATGACCAATGACACTTGACAAATCCTCAATCTTCAATTCTCAATTCACCATAATTTAGCAACCTTTCAATTGTTGCCAGACGGTTGTCCCATACTTTCACTTGGTAGGGTTTTTCTTTGCTATGCTCCCTCATCCATTTCTGAAATCGAGAGCGAAATGATAGTAAGGCAGATTGTGCTCTCTCCACATTCCGCTTTGATGGTTTTTCTGCCATTGATGCAAGCAATGTTGAGAGAGAATCAGCTTTTTTGCTCCATCGAGACAAAGCTGGATCCTGCATTTTTAATTGATTATTCTCTAACAGAAAACACCATTCTCGCAGTAATGTTTGATAACGATCTGCTGCTGTTTTTAATGGTTGGCGGTAAGGTACTGGTTCAGGAGTAGAATCCTCTTGTGCTCCTTGAGTACGACGGAAAATATCATGTAGATTATCATTGAGATTCTCAAAAGCAAATAGAGCGTAGCCACCAACTGGCAAATCCCGCAATAGTTGAATTTGGTCAACCGCCACAATATCAGGCAACTGCAATAGCCGAATTCCTGGCAAAATTAAAGATAGATTGCGGTCTGAGGGGCTAAGTAAAGGCTGTGCTAACTGTTGCAGGGTGCTAGTATCTAGGGCATAAGTCATGGGTACGATCAAGTCAATATCACCCTGCTCTGCCCATGCTTCCCAGTGTTGTTGTAATCTATGTATACGCTCCGGTCGAGGTAGGGGGAATACAGCAGTGGAGAGGAGTAAGTTGGGATTTTTCTTGCGCAGCTGCTTGGAAGCTGAGGCAACAAAACTATCAATTTGCTGGGTGCGAAAATCCGTCCACTGTCGCCACAAATTGCGATCGCTTGGCTTAATTTTAGCTGGATCAACACCAGTTTGTCGGTGAAATTGCTGACGTGCTGTCATACTATAACCATATGTCTGATTCACACCAGGGTCTTGAAAGGGGTAGCGAATATAGTCGAGCTGAATGCCATCTACTTTATATTTACTAGCAATTTCTTCTAACAGGGAGATGAGATAGCGCCGCACTTCCGGATTGGCAGGGTCAAGAAAGGCTTTTTTGGTATCTTGGTGAAATACACGTCCTCTGTGATCGAGATTTGCCCAATCTGGATTTGCCTCTAACACCGGTCCTAGGTAATCTACTGGTTGGTTAAGCAAACTATTGTGACGCTGATTAGCCGCTGCAAATATCCAAACCCAAGCGTGGAGTTCCATCTTCCGCTCATGGGCTAATTTAACTGCTGCTTTGAGAGGATCCCAACCCCGAACTAAAGGATTTTGCTCTGGAGCTATACGACTGGGATAAATTGTATAACTGGCATTAACTGTTTCAAAGAAGACAGTGTTAAAGCCTGCTGCTGCTAGTTGATCGAAAAGTTTAGCTAGCTCCTTCTCTGATCTAGTGCGGACAATGGTACCTCTATCTAACCAAATCGCCCGGATTTCTGGCTGAGCTAGCTTACGATCTAGAGGGTAGTTTTCCCACAGTAGGCGTCGCGTCTGGCTCCACTCTCGTCTTGCCTGAGGGAAATCCTTTTTAGCGATCGCATCGCGGAAATTTTGCAAACCTTTTTTGGCTTGAGCTAAGGTTTGATTGGTAGAGCTTTCTGTTAGGTTATCATAATTGGGAACTTCCTTAGAAGTCTCAATAGCCTGCTGTGCCAGGAATTTTTCGATAGCAGTGCTGATGGAGGGTTCTACATCACTATTAGCAGCTTCTGCAGCTAGTAGAGCACTTTCAAAACGACCAATTAATCCTTCCAACTCCTGAAACATGGCAGTTATTTCTACTGCTTTCAAAGCTACCTGCTGAGGAGTTGCAGCTTGTACGGGAACCTTGATGTTATCAGCTCTAGCCAGAAGGAATTCCTGATCACGATCACGAGGGTTGGAATCACTCTCAATATTACTCCGATCAGGGAGTGAACCACCTATACTGGACATGGCAGTTGAGGTTGCCGAAGGCAGACAAGATGGTTCTGAGGGATTTAGTTGGTTGTTTGATGGGCTGGGAGTGATATTGTGGTGTTCAAGAGTTGCCCTTAACCAAGCACTATCAAATTCGGCTGCTGCTACTTTATCTACACCCCAGCGCCAGCCGAGAAAGGTAGCTGCTGGTGTTGTCACTACGGCAGGGGAATCCTCACTCTGCTTCCAGACAGCAACGGTATTGGAGTTGGCATCTGTAGGAATAAGTACTCCTCCTTGGAGCATGCCAGCCATTTGCTCTTGGTTAATCGACTCACGAGTATCCGTTGTTAAAGGTTCCAAAGAAGAGCTTTTTGGCAAAGCAAAACCCCAATAAGCACCCAAAAGCGATCGCAATTGATTGCGTACCGTTGATGGGGAAAGAGTACCTGTTGGTCCGCTAACAATCAGTTTACCGCCTTGGTTGCTCCAAGCTTGTAGTGCTGCTAGTTGTGTTGCTTGGAGTTGCTTAATATTAGGCAAAAATAGTAATTGAGTCTCTCCCAAGTCTAATGATTGTTGGAGTTGTTCCACCTCAAGCACACAATAGTCAACACCAGTTGAATGTAAACGCTCGGTAATTTCTGACCAATGTTCCTGATTATCGGGACTTTTGACAACTCCCAGTTTTGCTACTTCTGCTTTAGCTTCAAGGGAGAATAGGCTGAGTAAAAGGAAGCAGGAGACAGCCCCGATGAAAAAATTTTTTTCACCACCATGCATGAAAATTAATTTCTCCGCATCTCCGCGTCTCCGCATCTCCGCGTCTATTTTCAGATTAGGAGGCAGGAGGCAGGAAGCTTTAATGTTTATCTTATGTGCTCTTTGTCTATTATCAAGTGATGGGTTATTTCTTCCTCGCTGCACTAGATTAAGCAACGTGCCTATAACCATGTTTCGCAAAAGATTCTTCCCCATACTACTCTGATCAGCTCAACGTTCTACTAAACAACAAACACTTAATACCTAACACAATGGTGACAAGTTAAAAGGTAGTGCATTTTGTCAACTCCCAGATATGGTGTTTGGGGCTAAAAAAACCCTATATATGGAATTGGACTTTGGACAAAAAAATCTATATTCTTCATTCTCCATTCTCCATTCTCCATTCCCTTGACAACGACGATTTTGCCTTAACTTGTCACCAATGCCTAACACCTAATACCTTTCTCAATCAAGCTAAACTATTCAACAAAGTTACTAATCAGCTCAACCGATGAGCCACTGTATTAACCCTTACTGTCCCCATCCCCAAAATCCTGATAATATCCTATTTTGTCAAGCCTGTGGTTCAGAATTGCTACTGGCAGGACGTTATCGGGTGAGTCGGTTACTCAGTGGGAAAGGGGGGTTTGGTCGGACTTATGAAGTTACTCAAGGTATTACGACTAAAGTACTCAAAGTTCTTATTAACCATCAACCTAAAGCTATTGAATTATTTGAGCAGGAAGCACGGGTTCTTCAGCAGCTGAATCATCCGGGAATTCCCAAGGGAGACAGATACTTTACCTTCTTACCTAGAAACAGTCAACAACCCCTGCACTGTCTGGTGATGGAACGAATTGAGGGGTTGGATTTGGAGGAGTATCAGCAACAGCGGCAGTATCGTCCCATTGATCAGCACTTAGCTCTAGAATGGCTCTTACAGTTGGCAGAAATTCTGGATGAGGTACATCAGCAGCAGTTTTTCCATCGGGATATTAAGCCGTCAAATATTATCCTGAGGCCAGATGGGCAGTTGGTGTTGATTGATTTTGGTACAGTGAGAGCAGTTACTGCCACCTATAGGGTTAAACAACAAGCCGGACAAGTTACAGGGATTGCTTCCGTTGGTTACACACCACCAGAACAACTTAATTATCAAGCATTACCCCAGTCGGATTTCTTTGCTTTAGGACGCACGTTTGTCTTTCTGCTGACGGGTAAGCAACCGACTGATCCAACAATTTATGACCCTCTCAATGATCAGTTAAACTGGCGCAGTCATACTCCTTACATTGTGCCTGAATTAGCAGATTTTATCGATAAGTTGATGATGCGTTCTGCCAGTCAGCGTCCGGCGGATACTCAGGTAATTTTACAACGGTTGGCAGAGATTGACAGGATACTCAATCCTCCTTCACCTCCACCTCCACCACGTCGGAAACCTTCTAAGGTGGCAGCTACAGTGCCATCATCGACAATCTCTCGTACCCTACAATCCTTTGACTTTGAAGTAGTAACGGTAGATTCCCAAGGTAGAGTAACCAACCGCGATAACCGTCAAGCTGAGTTCTTTGCACAAGACTTAGGCAATGGTTTAACCATAGAAATGGTGGCAATTCCTGGTGATAAATTCCTTATGGGTTCACCAGCTACAGAGGATGAGCGAAGAAAAAATGAAAGTCCACAGCATGAAGTAACAGTTCAAGCTTTCTTCATAGGCAAATATCCGGTAACTCAAGCACAGTGGAAAGCAGTAGCAGCCTTACCTCAAATTAATCGCAACTTGAAGGCTTCTCCATCTAAGTTCAAAGGTGTAAATTTCCCAGTAGAACAAGTCTCTTGGTACGATGCTGTCGAATTCTGTGCCAGACTCTCAAGAGAAACTAGACGTACCTATCGGCTACCCAGTGAGGCAGAGTGGGAGTATGCTTGTCGTGCTGGCACAAAAACCCCTTTCCACTTTGGAGAGACAATTACCACTGATGTGGCTAACTACAATGGTAACTCTACCTACGGTTCTGGTCCAAATGGAGAATATCGACAAAAAACCACCCCAGTCGGGAGTTTTCAAGTAGCCAACGCTTTTGGCTTATACGATATGCACGGAAATTTGTGGGAGTGGTGTGCAGACATTTGGCACTCAAACTATAAAGGCGCACCTACAGATGGCAGTGTATGGGATGATGAAAATGAGAATAATTATCTTTTCAGACTGTTACCTCGTTTCCGACTGTTGCGGGGCGGTTCTTGGTACTACGATCCTGAGTACTGTCGTTCTGCGTGTCGCCTCAGCAATATTCCGGGCGACTTGCACAGCTACGTTATCGGTTTTCGTGTAGTGTGTGAGGCGGCGTGAACTCTTCTTTTCCCTATACCCTTTAGCCCTCTTCCCCTTTTCCCTTTTTCTCTAGCGAGCTTTTTTATTTTTTTTAAAGAGAATCGGGATCAATATTTAATTGTTGGAGCTTGGCTCGTAACTTTTGTAAATCCGATTCAGCACGCTCAGCTCGTTCATCTGGGGTGGGAATCCACTCCCCAAGCTCATCATAAAAGCGCAACCACAATCCTTCTACTTCCTCGTAACTCCCCTGCCACAATCCCAAACCCAACCCCAATTCCTCTAACCACATCCTTCCATCGGTTAGCTCTAATGCCTTGTATTTTCCCGACTCTAAAACAAAACCTCGAAACTGATTCTTATAGCGATCGTAAATGACATAATAAGGGATTTGTAAGATTTGTTCGTAAACCTCCCATTTCGTTGGTCTAGTTTCCTCTTTGCGCTCGGTTTTTCCTAAATCCTCATTCTCTGTCCCTGGAGAAGCTAATTCCACCACGAGAAAGGGACTCACTTGCTCCTGCCAAATCACATAACTCAAGCGTAAATCTTGTTGATTAGTACTACGTTGAGCACCCAAGACTAAAAACCAATCTGGTCGCTTGTACCATAGAGGATGTTTAGTGTCATAATAGAGATTCAAATCCCTAGCAATAAAATAGTCCTGTTGAGGGTAGCGAGGAGATAGACAAGTCTTTTTGAGCAAATCTGGTTGAAAATCGTGAAATTCGTCAGGCAAACCTGGCTCCTCCGGATCTTCGCTCGGCAAATCGTACATAGTCGGCAGATTACTCCCCTCCTTGGGAGGATTCTGCCTGGAGTGAAGCTGGGGAAGTTGAACCATGAGAAAAAGCAAACAAACGCTCTCTCTCACCAGTGTACTCCAGTGAAAAAGCCAAACCTTAAAAAGCGATCGCCTTTGAGTAATGGGAAAAGATTAACTGCTGTTTGAGTTAAGAAAGAGAATCAGGATCAATATTTAATTTTTGGAGCTTGGCGCGTAAGTTTTGTAAATCTGATTCAGCACGCTCAGCTCTTTGTTGCTCGCGATTAGCTCTTTCTTCTTCGCGCTCGGCTCGTTCCTCTGGGGTAGGAATCCACTCTCCGAACTCATCATAAAAGCGCAACCACAATCCTTCTACTTCCTCGTAACTCCCCTGCCACAATCCCAAACCTAACCCCAACTCCTCTAACCACATCCTTTTTTGGGATAACTCTAATGCCTTGTATTTCCCCGACTCTAAAACAAAACCTCGAAACTGATTCTTATAGCGATCGTAGATGACATAATAAGGTATTTGTAAGATTTGTTCGTAAACTTCCCATTTTGTTGGTCTGGTTTCTTCTTTGCGCTCGGTTTTTCCTAAATCCTCATTCTCTGTCCCTGGAGAAGCCAATTCTACCACCAGAAAAGGACTGACTCGCTCTTGCCAAATCACATAACTCAAGCGTAAATCTTGTTGATTAGTACTACGTTGAGCACCCAAGACCAAAAACCAATCCGGTCGCTTGTACCATAGAGGATGTTTAGTGTCATAGTAAAGATTCAAATCCTTGGCTATAAAATAGTCCTGTTGAGGGTAACGAGGAGATAGACAAGTCTTTTTGAGCAAATCTGGTTGAAAATCGTGAAATTCGTCAGGCAAACCTGGCTCCTCCGGATCTTCACTCGGCAAATCGTACATAGTTGGCAGATTACTCCCCTCATCGGGAGGGGTTGGGGGTGGATTCTGCCGGAAGTGAAGCTGAGGAATTTGAACCATTAGAAAACACGAAACAAAGGCTCTCTCCTACCAGTGTACTCCACTGAAAAAGCCAAACCTTAAAAAGCGATCGCTGTTTGCATTAGCTAAGAGAATCGGGATCAATATTTAATTGTTGGAGCTTAGCACGTAACTTTTGTAAATCCGATTCAGCACAATTAGCTCTTTGTTTTTCCCGCTCACAATCGCCTTCAGCCAGAATAGCTCTTTAATGACTCTAACCTGCGTGCCAATCACACCAGGTCTGGTGGTAATAATTTTAGGTGAAATGGTGGTAGAGCCAACGAATTTGGTGCCAGTATTTTAAGCCAAAAGATACAAAAACTTAGGACTAACTCGTCCCTTTGCGTAAAGAATTCTTACAAAAACTGCATACCCAGCGTAAAAAGTAGGGCTCCAATTGAAGTAATAATTAACAGCTCAAAACTATAGATTGGGCAGCTTTTACCCTGATTGGCTTTCACTGAATGCTCAAAAAGTTGGTGCTGTGTCAATTAATGCATACCTCGGAAGCCTGTCAGAGATATAGCTGATCACAAAACAAGACTAAGGACAATTAATTATGTATCAACTATCTCTACGAACTGGGACTCTAGCCATTTTATCTGGGGTTTTAGCATTAGGCACTGTCGCCTGTGGTGGCAATAATTTAGTAATTCCCAAAAGTGAGGCTACCGATACTCCTCAATCAGCTGCTACTCCCGTACCTTTACCTAATCCTGAACCATCAGTATTACCCAAAGCTTCACCACCAGCAACTGATTTTTATCAACAGGCTCTTGATGTGGCTACAGGTGCGATTTTGATCAGTGACGATGCTTTGAGTAGAGATGATTGGAGCTTAACTGCTAACCGCTGGCAAGAAGCTATCCGCTTATTGAAAGCTGTGCCAACTACCAGTAAAGATTACTCTACTGCCCAAAATAAGATAGCCCAATATCAGGCTGCTATGGCAGCAGCCAAGGCAAAAGCTGAACCGCCTCCCGAGCCAAAATATTGCTCTGGTGATACCAATCCCCAGTTTTTGTTTGTCCCTATCAAAAGGCGATTAGGTGGCATTCCTGTGGTTGAAGTGAGTTTTCATGACGATCATAAGTTTGACATGATGCTTGATACAGGTGCTTCCCATACTCTGATCACTCAATCAATGGCAACAACCTTAGGATTACCTATGGTAGGAAGAGAATTCATGCAGATTGCTGATGGCTCCTTTGTCATGCTACCCATTGCTTTAGCCAAATCCCAAGAAATCGATGGTCGTTTAATGAGAGATATGAAGGTAGGAGTAGCACCATCAACAATGAAGATGGGACTATTGGGGCAAGACTTCTTAAAAGGCTATGATATCACCATCAAAGAAAATGTCGTCGAATTTCACCGTCAGCCCAGTACTAAGGCGACAACTAAAGCCTCAAAACCTTGTCCAGTTAACACCAATCCTGAGTTTTTCTCCATCCCAATCAAGAAGCGAGACAAAAACCGCCCTGTAGTTGAACTTACCTTCAACGATAAGTATAAGTCTGACCTGGTTTTTGACACAGGAGCCACTACTACTTTGATAACTCAGTCGATGGCAACTAAATTAAAATTATCCCTTGCAGGCATAACACAAGTCGGGCTTGCAGATGGCTCTGTGACAAGTTTACCCCTTGCTTTTGTCGAGTCTCAGAAAGTTAATGGTTATACCAAGACAGATGTCATTGTTGCAGTCGCACCACCAGGTAAGAATATTGGACTCCTAGGACAAGATTTCTATCAAGGTTATAACGTCACTATTAAAGAAAAGGTAATTGAATTTCGTCGCCAGTGAGGGGGCTTTCAAGAAACAAGGCAGAAGGGAATAGTATTTGGCGAAAGTTTCTTCACTCATTACTCAAAAAAGTTCTCCCACACCTTTTTTCGTTCACCCCACCTAAGGTATCAGCAAACCCTATTTAATTGCCCCCTGGCATGTAAAGTAATTGCCACTTACCATTAATTTTGCCGAAGACAGCACGGTTGGCTAGAGGAGAGTAAGCAAAATTATTGTAAACATTGGCTTGCTGATTGTTGGGAAGAATCACAGGAGTCCAACCTTTGATGGGATCTAAATTACTATCTTTCTGTGCTCGCTGTGCTAAAATTCTGCGGTTAACTTTAATGACTCTGTTAGATACAGAATCGACGACTTTGCTGTTGGTATCAGGTTGCGATCGCAGATTAATGCTTTTCCCCACAACTACTACATAATCTAAGGCGTATTCCTTGCCTAATTGTTTTTCTGGGTAGGGATAGCGACGAGCAAACTCCCGTGCCACATTGTTACATACCCAAATACCGGTGGTGGGGTCTACTTTTGGGTAACCCTGGTTAGATAATGGAAAACAACCAACTTGGAGGGCTTTTTCGAGCAAACCCCAAAAATAGCTGTTGGTATCCTTGAGATTAACAGAAGTGATGGGGACAACTTTCCCACTAATCTCCATTTGCCCAGGAGGTAGAATAGACTTCAGAAACTCGACATCGCGATCGCGTACAGCTTGCTGCAAGCGCTGACGAAATTGAGCAAACTCACTACCTGGTTTGACTTCATCTGGCAAATCTAGGGGTTGAGCAAGTAGTTGCTCGAGCTGGCTTTTCTGGGCATCTGCTAATTTTTGCGCTTCAGTTTGTGGTGTAGGCTTGTTGGGCTTTGTTTGAGTAGGATTTGCAACAGTAGAATTATTATCCTTCGTTTCTGGAAGCGATTGAGGTTCATTGGGACTCTTCCCTAATAGCAGCCCCTCTTTGAAAACATTATGACGCAAAGCTGTAGCAAGACTAGCACCAGCAAGTGCTGAGACAAAAAAGGTTCCAATAACAATTAAATAATAGGTTTTCATCACTAATTAGCAGTTGAGGAGCTTTTCTTTACTACGTTTTTTAACAACCGTGTTTGAGCAAATTTAGTAGCAAATGCCAGCTAACCACAGTTTATACAAAAAATTTGTGTTGGTAGGATGTAATCGATTGTAAACTACTTCCCAACCTCCTCAAGCATTTGATTTAAGTTTTTTCGGCTCTTCCGTACTTAGGAAGCCAAACTGTTAGTTTAAATGACTCCACAGCCAGGTATACTCAGGTTTTATGCCTCAGCTGCCTAAAATAACTTAAAATAATATCATGAACCAGCACCTTAAAGCAGACGCTTCAACGGCAGTAGATATTGCACTTACTTATGGTTTACTTCAACGGACAAAGGCTGGTGAATTGACCCATTGTCCTTTGATGCTCTCACCAGCCCCCATCACTAACTTGTTGATTGCACAACTAGAATCCCTTGCTCAACCTTTAGCTATTCTGATGCATCGGGTTGCTAACAATCTAGAATTTCTCATCGAACAGCTCCAATCCACTGCTGCTAGTGATGAGTATACCAACTTTCTTTTGTCCTTAGCCATTGAGGAAAAGCGTCGCAAAGATGCTTGGCGATTTTCCCTTACCCGTAGTGACTACTTCGTGAAACAACAGGGAGAAGGCTTACGTCAAGTTGAATTCAACAGTATTGCAGCGAGTTATATTGGTCTTTCTCAGAAAATCACACAGTTCCATCAAACTTGGGGTAATCTGTGCCATGAAACATGGGATTTATTGCCAAACAAGCCTATCGAGGTAGTTGCCGATGCTTTTGTGGAAGTGTTCAACGAGTATGATGTGTCCCATGCTTGTGTATTGTTTATTGTGCAAGCCAATGAGCGCAATATTTTTGACCAACGCCTCCTAGAAATCGCCCTTATTGAACGGGGTATCCGGGTAGTTCGTGCTAGCCTTGAGGCTATTGGGGAACAGGGAGAACTACGTAATGGGGAGCTTTTTTTCAACGGCGAAATCGCAGCTATCACTTATTTCCGAGCGGGTTATCGTCCTGATGAATATGAAACTAAAACAGCTCGTCAAGGTCGCCAGTTAATTTCCCATTCAACCACAATTTCTGTGCCGGATCTCCCCACTCATTTAGCAGGCACGAAGAAGATTCAACAAGTTTTGACTTCCCCTGAAGTGCTACGGCTTTTCCTGGATGAGGAGGATATAGCTTTAGTTAGAAGTGCCTTTGCTGGAATTTATACCCTTGATACTCCGATAGAATTCGCTGGCAAAACCATGTTAGCTAGTGAAGCAGCTATCTCTAAACCAGAGCAATTTGTCCTCAAGCCTCAGCGAGAAGGAGGCGGTTTCAATTTATACGGTGAAGATATCCGTCAATGTCTGAGCAATATTCAACCACAGGAGCGCAACGCATATATCCTTATGGAGCGGCTGTATCCACCAAAGTCTTTGGGTTGGGGGATACGTAATGGGGAAATTTGGCAGGGGCAAGTAGTGCATGAAATTGGTCAATTTGGTGTACTAATGGCTCATGGTGATGAGGTTTTAACCAATCGAGCAGCAGGCTACCTAGTTCGTACTAAGCTTGATGATCTCAATGAGGGCGGTATTTCTTCTGGATATGGGCATCTCAATAGCTTGGTTAAAGCTAACACCCTCACGGGGTGACAGGGTACTTAAAAAGTAGGCAGGGTGTGGGGTGTAGGGTGTAGGGTGTAGGGAAGAATAGCAACCCCTTTCTTCGGCTCAAAAACCATTAAGAGTAAGAAATTTCGAGCTCACGGATATATCTGCCCTAAATTCTTTGTCAATAAACCTCAAAAAAAGCAAGCGATGAATTTAAGAGCATCAGTATTTATTGCAACTAGTCTAGACGGCTTTATTGCTAGAACAGATGGAAAACTTGATTGGTTAGATGCTGCAAATGCTACTGTTCCAGAAGGTGAAGATTGTGGCTATCATGCCTTCTTTGAGTCTATTGATGTTTTGATTATGGGGCGAAAAACCTACGAACAAGTATTATCATTTGGTCAATGGTCATACGAAACTAAACCAGTAATCGTTTTAAGTCGTAACAAAATCGAAATCCCTGAGCAATTAGCTCAAACAGTTTCCCATTCATCAGAATCCCCAAAGGAGTTATGTGAGCGCTTGTCAAAGGAAGGAGCTAAACGACTATATATTGATGGTGGTGTCACCATACAGCGATTCCTTGCTGAGGAACTGATCAACGATCTTACGATTACAGTCATTCCTGTAATTCTAGGCAGGGGCATACCTTTATTTGGTATGTTAAAGAAAGACATTTCCCTTAAACATATCGCAACCAAAACCTATGACTTTGGTTTTGTTCAGTTGAGTTATCAAGTGGTAAAAGACTGAATAGTAAAAAATATGCTTGATTATTAATCATCGCGAAAGCCAGGATCATCTTCGAGAGAGGGTGGTGCTGCTGAAGGTGGCACTCCTGAAGGTGATTCTGGTGATGGTGGCACTCCTGAAGGTGATTCTGGTGATGGTGGTGCCCCTAAAGGTGGTTCTGGTGATGGTGGTGCTCCCGAAGGCGGTTCTGGTGAGGGAGTTTCTTCTAGCTCCAACTCCTTAAATCCCAGTAAAAATTCGGTATTGGGAAAGTAAGTTGCCCAATACTGGGCATCAGGGCGGCGTTTCCAGTTAAAACGGCTAACTTCTAATAATAAAATGGGTGCGATCGCACCTCCGTTTTGTCCACTAATCGTCACGGACACTTCTGTCACCAAAATGTCTCCATCAAAGCTACGTTGTGCTGCGGCTCTGGCAACTGCTTCGGCGCGGCGCAGCAAATTTTCATAACTTTCCTCAGACTCGCGAGCTAGGGAGACTTCTATGCGGGCAGTATAGGCTTGGGCAGTTTGAGGTGCGATCGCATTTATACTAAGCCAACTGACACTTGTTAAGCCCAATAGTGCGACTATCCTTAATGGAATTATTTGTTTTTGACCTATATATTTCAATTGCCCTGACCTACTTTATTCAAAACTCAACTGAGAATTGCTATAGTTTGCCCTGTGGGTTCAAGTAGACTGTTCCTCAGACTTCCCTTCTCTGTAACCGTAGAAGTCAATTTTATACTCTGTAATCCGCACACCTGTTTGTTGTTCAATTTGCTCGAGCAAATCTTCGGGCAGCTTGACAAAAACATCAATAATTTGGTTGGTATCCAGGCAGTTGACATGGCTATGGGCATCACTAATGTTGCCATACAATCGCCCATCTGAGCGCTCAATACATTCGATAATGCCTTGACTAGAGAGGGCTTCTAAATTTTGATATACGGAGGTATGACCAATTGCTTTACCTTGGTGATTCAATCGGTCGTAAATTTCTCTGGCTGAGAGGTGGTCTTGAACTTGCCACAATAATTCTAGAATGAAGCGACGCTGGCGACTAAGACGCATCCCCAACGTCTGACATTGATTGATGGCGTCTTCTAGTGAGCGAATTGGTTTGACAACTGCCGCTTCATTTTGCATATTTGATTTACTATGTCCTTTGCATTTCATTTTACCGACGAGACTTCATTTATTGGACTCTGACCTCGGCAAAGTAAGACAAACTCATTACAACTTTACCTTAAATTGGTGATAAGTGTCTACTGTTACTCTGGTTGATGTGAGAGCTTTTAAGAAACAAGGCAGAAGGCAGAGGGCAGAGGGCAGAAGGGAAGAAAATTTGGCTTGTTTTTGACCTTCGTAGCGGGTTGCAATCGCCGCCCGTGGGGCAGCTCTGAAGAAATAAGGCAATAGGCAATAGGCAATAGGAGAGGGAAAGATAAATTGACTTGGTTGGTTGAAGGTAGAGCAAGATTTATAGTTGGCAATGCCTTCTATCGTCAAACCAGCCAAGTTGCTAGGGATTTGGCAATACTATCTGCTGCTATTTACCAGTCTGAGCAGGGTTGCCTGAGAGTATTAGATGCGATGAGTGGTTGCGGCGTGCGTTCCTTACGCTACTGGTTAGAGAGTCAAGCTGATTGGGTTTGGGCAAATGAGGCTAACCCAGAGATAAGCTCAATTCTACAGAAAAATTTAGGAGAGGCTGTAGCAGCTGGGTGTTGTCAGGTGACTCACCTGGATGCTAACCGGGTATTCTTCGATTGTTACACTCGTCGAGATTACTACGATCTAGTAGATGTGGATTGCTTTGGTTCTCCCAACCCCTATCTGAGTACCAGTCTTTGGGCAACAAAAATCGGCGGACTTTTGTATTTAACCAGTACTGATGGGCGTACTGCAACGGGTCATTTACCAGAAAACAGTTTAAGAGTTTATGGTGCTTATGCTCGTTCCCATCCTGCTGCTCATGAACAGGCACTGCGGCTGTTGATTGGCACTGTGCAACAACAGGCAGCAAGCCAAGGATTAGGAGTTGAGCCAGTTTTCTCTCTTTTTGCCGGTCAAACTTATCGGGTAATGCTGCGACTACTTGCTAGTCAGTCTTTGAGGGCGGATAACTACGGTTTTATTGGCTACTGTCACCACTGCGGCAATTACCAAACCCTGAGTTGGCGTCAGCTAGGGCGAGTAACTTGCCTTAATGATCAACAACCCTTAGTTATTAGTGGTCCTCTTTGGTTAGGCTTATTGCATAAACCCCAACACTTAACTCGCATGGTATCCCTAGCTCAAGACTGGCACTGGTTAAAGCGAGTACAATTACTGACTATTATGGCAGCAGAAGCAGACCTCCCGCCCTACTTCTATACCCTCGGAGAAATTGGACGCCGAGGTAAGATGGATATTCCTAAGCGATCGCATCTTATCCGAGCTTTACATGATATGGGTTATCGAGCTAGTCCCACTCATATCAATGCTCAGGCAATCAAAACTAATGCCAATATAAGCACTTGTATTGCTGCCGCACTTAACATTATCCCCGATTAGGACTTGCTCAATAAGTTCATTGAGAAAGCATTTTGAAGTAATGAGCGCCTAACGGCGCAGGCAATAGGCAATAGGCAATAGGCAATAGTGTAAAATACCACGTCGAAAAAGAAGATGAGAAACTAGTCATAGAAAGGGATTCAGGGTCAAAAGAGTGATTTTTAGTTTCTGAAGAGCTCCTGAGGAGCGCTTCGCACCCCCAATTGAATGGGAGAAACAATATCTTTTCCTATTCCCTATTCCCTATTCCCTATTCCCTAGTTTCTCGAGAGTATCAATGACAAACTTCATAAATTACTTATGCCCAGTCTAAACTGTCTTCAGTATCTTTATCAAATTCAGCGACTTCAAAATCAGCTTCTGTTGATTGCTGATTTCCAGAGAACATACCAAACTGCATCATCTGCTTATATTCTGGCTCTGTTTTTGGTTTTAAAAAAGTTACGATAACTGGGCTTTATGAAAATTGGAGTGGTAATTCAGCAAGCTTGATTTCACCGTTTTTATAAATTCCTTCAATTGATTGCAACATTTAATTTTTGGTAATTTTGACTGGTATTAAAACTATAAACTAGTTTATATGTATATTTTAACTAATGAGCGTTACCTATATCAACAATCAAACTGATAAATTATCCATTTCTGCGATCGCACTTGAGCTCATCCCTGACTAGTCGTCAAATGAGCTTAAATCAACTTCTCATATCTTTACCTCTCCAATTTTCCACCTTAGTTATACCAAATATGTATCTTTCTCTTTCAGCTTCAACTTTATATCACTCGTTCTTGCCTAGTTCTTTGGCACAAGCACAAAGGATGCAAAATAACCAAACTGAGATAGAACAGCTGTTACAAATGGCTTCCCGACAGCTAGAAGCAGGTGAATTTAAAGTAGCATTAAAAACTTTTCGGAAGATTATCAGTATTCAGAGAAAACAAGGAACTCCTTTAGCTCAAGGAATTACTCTTGGTGCTATTGGAGAAATTTATCTCAATTTAGAGAAGTATCCCCACTCTATAGAGTCATATCGGCAAGCATTGAGAATTTTTCAACAACTTGGTGAATCCCACAAGCAAGCTATTATACTCAACAATATCGGAGTTGTTTACAAAATTCAGGGTCAATATGATTTAGCTCTAGAATTCTATCAGCAAGCTTTGACTCTTCACTTAGAATCGGATAATAAAGAAGATGCAGCTACAACCTTATATAACATTGGGGAGATTGATCAAATCCAAGATTAGTATTAACAAGCATCAACTATTTTTAAATCCACTGGTAAATAAATTGTGGAACAGGCATCTTGCCTGTGATAAAGATTGCCTCAAATAGAGTGTTCCTGTAACCAGTTGAGCAAATCATCACTAGTCTGAAAATCCCACATTGCATCGGATAAATTGTCTAAATCCTGGGAATTCAACCCATCGATTGCTGCATTCAATGAGGAGGTTATTTCTGGGAAACGGCGCTCCAGCTGTCCTTTGAGTAAGCTTCTTTTACCTTCTTCCCTACCTCGAATTTCTGCCTGTTCAATCTGTATAAAGGGCCATTGTGCCTCAAACTCTTGGGTACTCAAGATACTGGCTTCGTAACTCTTGTTGTCCATATAACGGTTATATGCCGCTCTTTCTTGTTCTGAGAGATTATTGATTCGCAGGGTTTCCTTCGCTTCTACCATGCCTTTGGCTCCAAATTCCTCCTTGATCTCGCTGTTTTTGAGAAAATAGATCCATTCGTCTAGGCTTGTTTTTGCTGTCCCTTTAAAGTTCTTTACTTTCAGCAGGTAGTATTCTGGGAAGATATCTGCTACTTTTTCTATCTTGTATCTAACTTCTTGAGCTGGGGAAGGTTGTAGAATATCTGAGCTATTTATGCCAACGAACTCTGAGCGCAGACGATAGATATAGTCATCTCCCTTGCCGAGGTTGAAGTAGACTATATTGATTGAGTAGATTTTCCGAATTTTGCCATACTCTTCCCCTTGTTCGAGATATTCGGTGACTAGTTGAGAGACACCGTAGAGCATGCGATGAAAATAATCGAGTTGGGAGTTGTTTTGTACTTCGATAAGGATTAACTCCGAGGAATCGGTTTCGGCAAGAATATCGACACGGTTGCTTTTATCATCAATAGTTTGTTGATTGCCTTCACTTTCGAGGAGGGTGTGGATTTTTATGTCGGTATGTAATAGTTCGCTTAAAAACCCTTCCAAGACTACATAATTAGCTTTATTGCGCAGTAGTCTTTTGATGGCCCAATCAAAGCGTATATGTCTGGTAGCCATGGTTGGTGTGGTGGGAGTGAGTACTGATATTTTAGCGATATTGTTAGACGTGGAGAATGGTTACCTTTGCTCGATAGTGAAAAACCACAAAGGCACATTCTGGAGTAGGAGTTCCCGAAGGGTAGAACACAAAGGTAAATCAGAGACTATTGAACCTATTTTCCTTCTCTTGTGGAACAGGCATCTTGCCTGTCACAATCTTGTCAGACGTGGAGAATGATTACTTTTGCTCGATAGTG